>Ga0209526_10000027_pt1 | contig 81519 bp, 72 predicted proteins | sample JacPinW_OM2H0_M1_FD_188566 | JGI IMG/M metagenome (GOLD analysis project Ga0209526, IMG submission 188566) | Forest soil microbial communities from Algoma, Ontario, Canada - Jack Pine, Ontario site 1_JW_OM2H0_M1 (SPAdes) (version 2) | ecosystem: Environmental > Terrestrial > Soil > Boreal... | reverse complement strand
CGGTTGCCGAGCAGCAGCGACGCGCCATCGACCAAAGCGGCGTGAATAAAATTCTCGATTTCCTCAGGTCGATGCTGGCCGTCGGCGTCGAGAATGAAAACCCAGGTGAATTGTCGATCGAACCAATAGCGCAATCCGGTTTTGATCGCTTCGCCTTTGCCACGGTTCTGCGGATGAACAATCACTTCCGCGCCGGCTTCACGCGCGCGCTCGGCCGTTGCATCGCGTGATCCGTCATCAACCACCAGAACGTGGTCGAGATGTTGCAGCGTTCGGCGCACGACATCGCCGATATGTTTTTGTTCCTGATACGCCGGGATGATCGCGGCGATCAGTTGTCGATCTTGCGAGCGCGGCGCGGCCCTCTCCATCGTCAGCGGACGACCGGATGAAAGTCGGCCGCGTGATACGAGCTGCGCACGAGCGGACCGGAAGCGACATGCTCGAAGCCTTTGGCGCGAGCAATCTCACCATAAGCTTCGAAGCGCGCAGGCGGGACAAACTCAACCACCGGCAAATGTTTCGGCGTCGGCCGCAGATATTGACCCATGGTCAGGACCTGGCAGCCGACTTCACGCAAGTCGTCCATCGTTTGGAAAAGTTCTGGTTCGGTTTCGCCAAGACCGAGCATGACGCCGCTCTTCGTCACCGTCTTCCGCGATAATTCCTTTGCTCGTCGCAACACCTGTAAAGAAGTCCGGTATTTCGCGCGTGAGCGCACCATCGGCGTAAGGCGCTCGACGGTTTCCATGTTGTGATTGTAAATGTCCGGCCCGGCGTCCAGCACAGTCTGGATGCACCAGTCCTGTGCGTGAAAATCGGGCACGAGAACTTCGACAATCACCGACGGATCCATGTCGCGAATCGCAGCGATGACGCGCGCGAAATGATCCGCGCCACCGTCCTTCAAATCATCGCGCGCGACTGCGGTGATGACGACATGTTTCAATTTCATGCGCCGCACTGCTTCGGCGACGCGTTGCGGTTCGTCTTCTTCGAGCGCGAACGGTTTCGCTGTTGTCACCGCGCAAAATCCGCACGCGCGCGTGCAACGATCACCCGCGATCATCATCGTAGCGGTGCCCTGACTCCAGCATTCCCAGCGGTTTGGGCATTGCGCGCTTTCGCAAACCGTGTGCAATCGCAGATCGGAGATGAGCGCTTTGGTGGAAAAGAAAACCGGGTTCGAAGGCAAACGCACCTTGATCCAGGGCGGCTTTTGCGACTGGTGGAGCGCCGGGTCGATTTTCGCGCAGGACATGTAAAACAAGATTAGTCAGCGCAGATTCGAAAAGCAACCAGCGCTGTCATCCCGAACGGACGTGAGGGACCTCTCGCTTGCTGACGGATCACGCCAACATTGCGTGACGTGAACTCCGGTTGTGAGGTCCCTCGGTCCGAGCCGGACTGGCATTTGTCTACGCGACTCGGGATGACGGCGCGGTTATAATTTCGTCCGTCCCGACAACGCTTGATAAAGCGTCAGCTCATCGGCCGACTCCAAGCCCCCACCCGCCGGCAAACCGTGGGCGATACGCGTCAGATTCGGGCCTTTGTTCTTCAAAAGATCGACAAGGTAGTTGGTGGTGGCTTCGCCTTCGACATCGGCCGCGAGGGCGAAAATGATTTCGGAAAAGTTTTCTTTTTCGACGCGCTCGAGCAGTTGTTTGATCCGCAAATCCTCGGGACCGACGTGATCAAGCGGCGAGATGCGTCCGCCAAGGGAATGGTAGCGCCCGCGAAAGGCGCTGGTTTTTTCGAGCGGAAGAATGTCGGTTGGTTGTTCGACGACGCAGAGAAGATCGACAGCGCGTGATGAATCGGCGCAAATTTCGCAGAGTTCTTCGGTCGCGAAAAATCCACAGAGCGTGCACGGATGCACGGTTTTTCGCGTGGTGTTGATGGCGCCGGCGATTTGCTCGGGCTGATTCTCGCGCGCTTGCACGATCCAGAGCGCGATCCGCTCGGCGGAACGCGGACCCACGCCCGGCATCTTTCTCAATTGCGCGATGAGATCGCGGAGCGCCGCGGGATATTCGGTTCTTCTCAAGAGCTCGCCGGCCTTACTCGCTGGCGGTGGTCAGATGGAGCGCGAGCGTTTCCAAGCGACGCAGATACAATTGCAACGGCGCATCGTCTTCGCCGTCGGGGCCGCGCGCTTTTTGGAATTCGGTGTACGCTTCGGCCCAGCGCTTTTCTCGATAGAGCACGACCCCGTTCCAGAAAAAGTCGCGTCGCGCGATGTGTTCCGGTTTCGCCTCGGCCGCGAGCCAGAGCGGCTCATAAATTTCGTGCCGCTCTTGTGAGTTCACGCCGCTCAGAAAATCGATCGGCCGCGCGACGATGTGTTTGCTGGCAAGTTCGAAAGTGCGCGGTCCGATCAGAATGCGCGATCCATAAAAGCGGTTCGCGACGCAGAAACGCCGGGCCAATTCTACCGGCTCGCCGGTGGTGAGTAGCCCCGGTTTCGCGCCGTTACGCAGCGGCGCGACGATGATCGTGCCCGAGCTGACGCCCATGTGGACATCACATTTGCCGAACAGGTCGCCGTTCCTTTGCTGCTGTGTCTTGCGGAATGCGTCCACTAAACCAAGCGTAACGCGCACAGCCTTGTCGGCATGTTCGCCCTGCGCATCGGGAAAACCAAAAATCGCGACGACGCCTTCGCCGTCCGCGGCCTGGATGTAACCGTCCGCTTCGAGGAAGAGCTCGGTCGTGCGGCGAATAAATTTCTCAGTCGCTTCGGCGAAAGCGCCCGGCTCGGATTCTTCGGCGAGATCGTATTTGTTAGCGATATCGCAAACAATGACGGTCACTTCGTAGGCGCCCGGCTCGATCTCGATCGGGATTTCGCCGGCGATCATCCGGCTGACTTGTTTCTTCGACAAGTGATCGGCGTAGAAAGTTTGTGCGAGATGCGAGCGGGTGCGCGTCGCGAGCAAGACCCAGCTTTGGGCGGCGAGAAATGAAAGCGCAACTGCCAGCATGGTCGGCAGCGGCTGGAATAAAGTGTGATAGAGCGTGCAGACCCAGGCCATGCCGGCCAGCTCGACCAATAAAATGAGGACGAGCCACGCCACGCGCGCGCGCTGCACACTCGACACCGTCATCCAGGCGACACCGACCGCGAGCAAGGGAACAAGTATGTATTGCCAAATGTTGCCCAGCCCTTCGGGAACCGTCCGTCGATGCGAGAGCAATGTCGCCACCACGGCTTCGAGGCGCGTGAGCAGGCCAGTGGCATGCAATGCGAGGACGACGGCGGCAACCAGAATGCCAATCGTAAATGTCGCGACAAGAGATCGTTTCATCGACAACTAGACCTTCGACGCTTCGGCGATCGGATAATAAGATTGCACGACAAGCTCGCTCAAGAATTTGTCCGGTTCATCAACCGCGGCGGCGTTGAGAACAAACTTTTTCCGTCCCGTATTCTTACTAATAAGGCTCAATCCGAATTGGTAATCTTTAAAGAGATGCTCGCACAATTCCGGCATGGTCATCCGCTCGGTCTGCGCGCGCGCAACTAAGCGTTGCAAGGCAGGATCGTCAAAAACGATTTCCAATCCATGTTCGCGCTTAAACTTGTCGGCGAATTGCCGCGCGTTCGCTTCCAGTGTCTGCGCTTCGTGCTTGTGCCCTTCCGCCATCAAACGCTCGAGCACGCGCTTTGGCTCGCGCACCAGCTCGGCGCTGACGCGCAGCTGACTCAAGCCGGAGCCGGCGAGATAATATTTGTAATCGCGGAATAATTTTTCAAAGACGGTCAGCAAACCGCGCGCGCCCGTTTTTTCCTTCGCCGCGGCCGTGGCAATGAGGCGAAGCGCTTCGTCATCAAAACTGATCTCGATGCCGTAGGCGCGGAAGGCGCGCTCATATTGGCGAAGCAAACTGCCTTCGGAAAACTTCATGATCTTATAAAGATCATCGGCGTCGAGCTCTTCACAGACGACGCGCACAGGCAAGCGCCCGATGAACTCCGGTTCGAAACCGTATTCGACAAAGTCCTGCGTGGTGACGTGCTGGAACAATTCGTTGTCCATCACCTGCACCGGCTTGGCACTGAAACCGATCTGGCCTTGCTGCACCCGCCGCGACACTTGCTGCTTCAATCGCTCGAATGCGCCGCTCACGACAAAAAGAATGTGCCGCGTGTTGATCGTTTCACGCTTGGCTTTGCCGCGTTTCTGAAATTCGAACGCGGCCTGCAATTGCGCCTGCAAATCGTTCATGCTCCGCACCGGCACTTCGGTTTCTTCCATCAACTTGAGCAGCGTCGTTTGCACGCCGCGCCCGCTCACGTCGCGGCCCGTCATGTTCGAGCTCGACGCGATCTTGTCGATCTCGTCGATATAGATGATCCCGAACTGCGCAAGATCGACATCTCCATCGGCTTTGTGCACCAGCTCGCGCACAAGGTCCTCGACGTCGCCACCGACGTAGCCCGTCTCGCTAAACTTGGTCGCGTCCGCTTTGACGAACGGAACTTTGATCAGATCGGCGATGTGCTTGATCAGGTAGGTTTTTCCGACACCGGTCGGGCCGACTAAAATCACATTCTGCTTGGCGTACTCGGTTTCCTCAGCGCGCGCCGCGTCTCTCTTTTCGAGTTCATGCAGATACTTGGCGTGGTTGTAATGATCGCACACCGCGATCGCGAGCACCTTCTTGGCTTCGTCCTGCTTGATCACGAACCGGTCGAGATGCGCTTTGATGTCGCGCGGGAGAAAATTGAAGACGAAATCTTCCTTGTCGATCTTGACCGGCTTTTCTTCGCCGGTGGACTCAGCCTGCTCCGGCGCCGTGAACGTGGCAAAAGAAACGCGGTCGCCGAAGTTCGATTTCATGAACTCCGAGATCTTCGTCTTTAATTCTTCCGGTGAAGGAAAAGGCGGTGGGTTTTGCTCCATGCTGTCGCGATCCAAAGGTCGCGCGGAAATCTATCATCGCATAGATCGGTGTAAATCTGACTCTCGAAGCGCAAATTTGTTCACCTTAATGGCCGATCTGCCTCTCTGGGGATCGATCGGCCCCTAAGACCAGGCCGGTTTAGCGGCCCGCCGCGACCTGAGGTGCAGCGTTGCCCGCCAGGATCGCATCGAGATCGGAAAGCACTTTAGCCGGACCGACGTATTGCGTTCCGACGTAACTACTGGAGAGAACTTTGCCGGTCGCATCGACCAGGACCAGGGAAGGAATTCCGTTTCCGGCGTTCTTTCTAATGACCTCTTTCTCCCGGAGTTTTTCAAAATCGATCGCCAGCCAAGGCATGTTTTGCTCCCGCATGTATTTCTCCATGGCAAAAGGCGATTTGTCGAAGCTGTAGAAAATGATTTCGAACTCCGGATGCTGTGGCGCGACGCGGTTGTAATATTCGACCAGTTGCGGCGTGAATTTGCGGCAGGGTTGACACCATTCCGCCGAGAAATAAAAGGCGAGCAACTTCTTTTGGGCCAATGCGTCCTCCTCCGCCCGCACGATGCTGCCGTGATGAAATCGCACGAGGTCGCCCTTGAGGAACTGGGAAATCGCGTCACCACTGGGAGCTTGCCCCTGACCAACCCCGCGGCTCCGGGCTTCCTGTGCCTGACGAAGCGTATCAAATTTTTTCTGCTCCTCGGCCTCCAATGCTTTTCGCTTCGCCTGCGCCGCCAGTTCTTCCTTGGCACGCGCGATCTCTTCTGGCGAAACCGAATAGCTGCCGTCTTTGAGCGCGCGAATTAGTTCAGATGTCGCCCCGGCCTGAATCAGAGTCGTTTCCTTGGTCGCGTCGAGCGTATCGGCAAAATGCCGGGTGGACAATTCACGCATCACACTCGGGTTCGAATAACCACTGCGCAGCATCAAGCCCACGTCCTTCGCCGTTAGCGGTAGTTGCTTCGCTTCCGCACACAGCACGAAGGCTAACAAAAAAATCGAGATGAGCGCGCGTCGCATTCACTTTTATCGAGCAGGAGATGAGCCAATGCGGGGGCTAATTCCCTGCCGACGTAGATGAAACGAGGTCGGCGATTTGATCCTGATATTCCGGTTTCGTTTTTGCGGCGGCTTCGGCCAATTGTCGGGCAGCATCGCCCTGGCCTGTTTCAGCGGCAAAGGCGGCGCAGAGCCATTGTCGATCCGCCGCGTCTGGCGCATTCGGGACAATGAAAGAGGATGAAATCGCGAGCAGCGTTTGCGGCGCAAGCTTCGTCCATGATGCGCCGACAATCCCGTATGGAGTCGTTAGACTAATCTGCGCCGGAGTTGCGCTGCTGATTCCTTCATAGTTGGTGCCGGTGACATCAGCGATGCGCCCTGAAAAAGGTTTGCGGTTGAGATCGCCGATCAACTTCGCTTTCCAGTCGATCAGCCATTGCGCTTTCTTCAGCATCACCGCCAGCGCTTGCTTTAATGTCGGATCCGAAACTTTGGCGACGTTGATTGCTTCGCGCGCACCGACAAAATCATTAAGGCCAACTTTCTGTTTGTAATTGGCCAGAGCCGCCGTCCAACCCGGCGACTCAATTTTTTGACCGCTCTGTCCCTTTTGCGGTGCGGCGCCGCGTTGCGCCAACGCTTTTTCTTCCGCGTTCATCGCGTCGGAAAGCGCGCTGTGCGTTTTGAGCTTCTTTTTTAGAGCACGCACGTTTTCCAGCTGCGCTGAGACGTCCGCGCCTTTGCGCTGATTCTTCCAGGCGGCATAAGCTCGGCAGTCGTCGAGGTATTTTTGCGCGAGCGGTTTGTAGTCCGCAATCCAGGCAAACTTACCCGCCGGCTGGCCGCTTACGAATTTCTCGAGCAAAGGAATCGCATCGGTCGCATCCGCTTGCGCGATGTCTTTCAAGGCGAATAGAAAAAGAGCAAAGGCTTCGTGCGTGTCCGCGCGCAACGCGCTCGCGCCGTTGTCTGCGATTGTTCCGGAAGCCGCCATGCTCTTCGCCGTCGTCACAAAAAATTTCGCAAGATCGACATCTTCCTTCGCGAACCCGGTTTGCCCCGCGTTCTCCACCTCCTGAAAAGCCTTTTTCGCTTGTGGCGGTTCCCTGGCGATGAGCGCGGCCAATCCTTCATGCAAACGTATCCAATCGTAAAGCGGCTGGCGGTTTTTCGCGTTGATCGCGACGCGAGCGAAGGCGGCGCCGGCGACGTTATGCTTCCCGGCGATCAACTGGCGACGGCCTTCATTGTATTGCCGCTCCAGCTCGGAGGTTGGGATCGCCGCCGCAGCGGCGGCCGCACGACGCACTTCCTCGCGCGATCTTTTCGCAAAGATCAAACCGCCAACCGTAGCGAGGAGAACGATCGCAACGATGGCGAACCAGAGCACACGACGTTTTCGCCGCGCGGTTTCAGGATCTTCTTTTCCAGTAAGCTTGCGCTCGGCCCGCTCGAGCTCGGCGACAAGCTCGTCGTAGGATGAGAATCTCTGCGCTGGATCGGGCGCGATCATCCGATGAAGAACTTGCGCGGTGAGCGCGGAGACATTGGGCGCGATCGCGTTTAGATCGAGCGGCTGGTTTTTAAGTTCGCGCAGCGCCGTGGCCGAGTTCGTTTCGCCCTCGATCGGCGCGGTGCCGGCGACGGCGTGGAAGAGTGTCGCGCCAAGACTGTAGATGTCGCTCCGGAAATCTTCCGCCTCATTATTCAAACGTTCCGGCGCGACATAATACGGTGTGCCCCAAATTTCCCCGCGGCTCTCCGCCGTCTCCGCAGCGACGCCGGCCAGGCCGAAGTCGCCAATCTTCGCCATGTGCTCGTCGGCAAAGAGAATGTTCGCGGGTTTGACATCGCGATGGATCAGACCTTTGGCGTAGGCCGCGCGCAAACCTTTCGCGACTTGAATCCCGGCTTCGAGCACGAGTTCCTCCGGCAACCGTTTTTGTTCTTCGATGAAATCGTCGAGGCTGCCGCGGTCGACCAGTTCCATGACCAGATAAAACTGGCCGTGGTCCGCGCCCGAGGAAAAAACCTGGATGACATTTGGATGATTCACGGACGCGGCAACGCGCGCTTCCTGTTGCAGCCGCGCGCCGTAATCGATTTCTTCGCCGAGATCTTTGCGCAATAATTTCAGCGCCACCAGCCGATCGAGCAAGGTGTCGCGCGCTTTGTAAACCGTGCCCATGCCGCCGACGCCGAGCGTTTCCAGAAGAACGAAATTATCGAATGTGCGGTCGACGCGAACTTTCTCGCCGCACTTCGGACACTCCACCCGCGCGAGCGGTTCCACGTTGGTCGTGTCGATAAGCGTGCCGCACGCCGGACACTTGATCGATGCACTCTCGTCAGCCATCGGAGTCGATTCTAACATCGACAACTTGCGGAGCAACGAAACCCGCGGCTGAGTGATCCATTGGAAAAAGAAACAATCAGATTGGTCGTCCCAAAGGAAGCGTCAAAGCTTCGCCTCGATCGCTATCTCGCCGGCCAACTCCGCGCCTATTCGCGTTCACGCCTTCAGCAATTGATTCGCGGCGGATTCGTTCGCCGTAACGGCAAAACGGCCCGGCCGCGCGATCTCGTGCGCACCGGCGATCTTGTCGATCTTCGCGAGCCGCCGCCGGAAAAGATCGACAATCAACCGGAAGCGATCCCGCTCGAAATTCTTTTTGAAGACGATGATCTCCTCGTCCTGAACAAACCGGCCGGTCTGGTCGTACATCCGGGCGCTGGTCACGGGCAACACACGCTCGTCAATGCGTTGCTTCATCATTCGCCTTCGCTTTCCGGAATTGGCGGCAAAGAGCGGCCCGGCATTGTTCATCGGCTCGATAAAGAGACGAGCGGTTGTCTCGTCGTGGCCAAGAACGACCAAGCGCATCGCGGGTTGTCCGCCCAATTCGCGGAGCGCAGTGTCGAAAAAACTTATCTCGCGCTGGTCGCCGGCAAAATGCGCAAAGGCGCTGGTGTGATCGAAGCACCAATCGGCCGTCATCCGGTAGATCGACAGCGCATGTCGGTGCGATCGTCGCGAGGACGCGCGGCCAAGACCGAGTACCGCGTGTTGCGATCGAGCACCGAGGCAAGTTTAGTCGAATGCAAATTGCACACCGGTCGCACCCACCAAATCCGTGTGCACTTGCATCATCTCGGTCATCCGGTGCTCGGCGACAAAGTTTACGCTGCCAAGGCGGCGAAAAAGTTTCCGCGCCAAATGTTGCACGCGTGGAAGCTCGGCTTCACCCATCCACGCACTCGCGCGCGGAAAACTTTTGAAGCACCGCTGCCGGAAGATTTCAGCGAAGCGATGGAATCGCTTCGCCTTCGGGAGTGACAATTGGCGTGACCGGAGGGGGCGGTTCTTTGCCGCGCTTCAACACGCGCTGCAGGCCCGCTCGATAGGCCGCGACATCGACCAGCTCGGCGACGCGATTTCTTAAAGCGCGCGCCCGCGTGCCGAGAAAGATGAGGAACATGGCGTAGGGAATAATGAAGCGAAGATCGAGATGCGAAACGTTGAGCTGATGATAAATCAGCAGAGTTAAGACAATCAGATTCAAAATGACCGTGGTCGTGACAAAGCGATAGCGTAACGCCGCGCGGGTGAGGCATTTTCCGCCACCGTGATATTCGGTCACCGTTTGCAGCGTGGTGCTCCACCAAAAATTTCCGTAGATCTGAATGTCCCATTCGTTCCAACCGGTGTCGGTGGAATAGCGCCAGCCCTCTTCTTCGAGGAGCTGGAAGATTTGTCCGAGAAGATGATGTCGATCTTTCCCATCCTCGCTCCAATAAATCCGGCGCCGCGTGCGGCCCTTTGTCTCTGCGTCTTTCGGCAAATGCTCGTGCGTGGCGATCACGCTTCGCGGAGTGCGCTTGAAATGCAGCCAGGTAAAATAGCGCGACCATCCGCGAACAAGCGGTTGCACGAACGCGAGCCCCATGACGAGCAATCGCGCATGCACGGTGTCGAACTTCGGCTCGATCCGCGCGCGCACCATGTAAGAGAGCGCGACGCAGAGTGTTCCACCAAACATCAGATAAGGCAGGATGCGTAAGGCGGGCAAAAAAATGCCGAGGCCGAAAAGAAAAATCGTGAGAGCAAACCACTCGACGCTGCTGAGGTAAGCAGCCACGTCCGATTGCGGCGTCGGATAGATCGACTGAAAAAATCCTTCGCCAAAAATTCCGTGGTAAACGATCGGCCGATTTAGAAACCAACTGAACCGCGGCGCACCGTAGATTTGGCCGCGCCACTTGGCGGTGCCGGTCGGGCCGAAAAAGATCAGATGCTTGAAGCGCAGGAGCGACTCTGCCTCGCCGTAGCCTTCCTGTTGTTTTAGGAAAGCGCGCAAAGTAAAACGCCGATAATGCCAGACGATCGCAGTCGGACTAAACGCGATGACGCAACCGCTCTGTTGCAAGCGCCAGCAAAAATCGACATCGTCGCCGGCTTTGTGATACTCCGGATCGAAACCGCCAACATTTTCGAAGGCCCAGCGGTAAAACGCCATGTTACAGCCCGGAATGTGTTCGGCGACGGTGTCGGTCAGCAACACATGGGTCGGCCCGCCGGGCGCACCGGCCACACAAGCTTGGATCCAATTTGTCGCCGGCGGTGTCACGTTCGGTCCGCCAACACCGGCGTAGTCGCCACTGACCAGCGTGCCGATTAAATAAAAGAGCCAATCGACATCGGCCATGCAGTCGGAATCGGTATAAGCGAACACTTCGCCTCTGGCCGCGGCTACGCCGGTGTTGCGCGCGTGACTCAATCCGTGATTTTGCTGATAGATGTAGCGGACGTAGGGAAATTTCTCGGCGATGTCGCGCGTGTTATCGGTCGAGCCATCATCGACCAGGATCACTTCGTAATCGGGGTAATTGAGTTTGCTGAGCGACTCGAGACACGCGGCCAGCGTTTTCGCGCCGTTGTACGAGCAAACGATCACCGAAACGAACGGCGTTTTCGGCAAAGGACGATGCGGCAGCGTGGCGTCGTCCTGACCAAGTTTGTCGCGCAGTGTGTGAAACGCCTTCTTCGGTTCGCGCTCGCGTGTGACGATGCCGAAGGCCCAGTCGGTGATCTCCTGCTCGCCGGTGAACCATTCGTCTGTCCAGGAGAAAAAAATTGTGCCGGCCAATCCGCAATGCACCACGCTGTCGATGTGCCAGCTGAGCATCTCGGCCTGCTCATCCTGCGAATGGCGAATCGTGTCCATGCCGAACTCGCCGAGAATGAGCGGCCGTTCTTCGGTCAGATTTTGCAGACGCAGCAGATATTTTTCGAACTCGCGCTGATTGTGCAGATAAACGTTGAAACAGAAAAAATCGACATTCTGCGGCAGGAGATATTCAGTCGGCGGATAAGTCGCATAGGAAAAGAGAGAATCGGGATCGAGCGAGCGGCCGATCCGGACCAATTCTTCCACAAACTCAGTCACCCGACGCACGCCGAGCCAGCGCACCATCGTGCTCGAGATTTCGTTGCCGACCAGATAACCGAAAATCGCGGGATGGCCGGCGTTGGCTTTCACCGCGTCGCTTAATCCTTTGATGATGGCATTGCGCGCCGAGCGCTCGCGCAAAAACTCGACGTGTTTGGCCCATGGCAGCGTAATGAGCACGCGGATGCCGGCGACTGCACACCGATCGAGAAACCAGCGGGGCGGTGCGTGATAGATGCGCACGAGATTGATCCCGATCTGGCGCATCAGCGCAAGATCGACATCCACCTGTTCGGGGCGGCCGAGATAATTCCCCTCGCTGTCCGGCTTGAACGGGCCGTAGGTGACGCCCTTGATGAAAAATTTCTTGTCGCCCTCGAAAAAGAATTTCGCGACCGGGCGAATCCTCGAATTTGCGCTCACAATTCTTTCAAGCTCTCGCGCACGACTTCACCGGTCCGGTCGATATCGCCGATCGTGTGTGCGGTCGAGATAAATCCCGTTTCGAACTGAGACGGTGCAAAATAGACGCCGCGTCTCAAGCAACCGTGGAAAAACTTCGAAAACGATTTCAGATCGCTTCGTTTCGCGCCGGCAAGATCGACAATCGGCCCTGGCGCAAAGAACAAGCAGAACATCGAGCCGATGCGGTGAAACGTGTGGTTCGTCTGCGCGATTGCGTCCCGAGTCAGTTCTTCGAATTGCGCGCCGAGTTGTTCGAGCAGTTTCCAGCCGTTGATTCGTTCGAGTTCGCGCAATTGTGCGAGGCCGGCCGCCATGGCCAGCGGATTCCCGGACAAAGTCCCAGCCTGATAGACCGGACCATCAGGTGAAAGTTGATCCATGATTTGGGCGCGCCCGCCGAACGCCCCTACCGGCAAACCGCCGCCAATTATTTTTCCGAGCGCGGTCAGGTCCGGTTTGATTCCGTAAATTTCCTGGGCGCCGCCGCGCGCGACCCGGAACCCGGTCATCACTTCATCAAAAATCAAAAGCGCGCCATGCTTCGTGCATTCGTCACGCAAGATCGACAAGAAGTTTTCGCGCGGAAAATAAAGTCCGGCATTAGCGGGAATCGCCTCGAGAATGACCGCCGCAATTTCGTTTTCTTGAAACGCTTTGCGGACAAGATCGACGTCGTTGAACGGGAGCGAAATCGTGAGCTCGGCAAATGGTTGCGGGACGCCGGCGCTATCGGGTTGGCCATGAGTCAAAGCACCACTGCCCGATTTCACGAGTAGCGAATCGGCATGGCCGTGATAGCAACCATCGAACTTAATGATCTTGTCGCGTTTGGTGAACCCGCGCGCGAGCCGGACACACGACGTGGTCGCTTCCGTGCCGCTGTTCACCATCCGCACTTTCTCGATCGACGGCATCCAATCGCAGATGAGTTCCGCCATTTGCACTTCGAGCGGATTTGGAATTCCAAAACTCAGGCCGCGCGTGGCCGCGTCCCGCACCGCATCGACAACTACTTTCGGCGCGTGACCGAGAATCGCCGGTCCCCAACTGCCGATATAGTCGATGTATTCATTTCCATCGACATCGTAGATGCGCGCGCCTTCCGCGCGCTCAACGAAGAACGGCTCGCCGCCGACATTGCGAAAGGCGCGCACCGGGGAGTTGACGCCACCGGGAATTCTTTTTTGTGCGGCGTTGAATAGTTTGGATGAACGCGAACCCATCGAGAGCAGCAAACGTCGAACGCTCAACCCGCCTTCGCAAGCTACGGCGTGGCAAGCGTTCAATGTTCAATTCAGCGGCATCGGTTGCATCCGGGTTGCTAAATTGACACCCGGCACTCAAGCATTACTCTCAGCTTCCGATGGCGGGGTAGCCAAGTGGTAAGGTCGGGGTCTGCAAAACCTCTATTCGCGGGTTCGATTCCCGCCCCCGCCTCAAGTTGTAGCGAACGCTCTCTCTATTGATGGCAAACGTGCGCATTAAGCTGTTTGTTTTCATCCTTCTGGCTGCGCTCCTGGTGGTCGCGCTTTGGCCTGCCTTTCAGTCGCCTGGAATGCCGATGGATGAAGGTATCGCGCTCGTTTATCCCGAAATGTTTTTGAAAGGGCACCTTCCGTATCGAGATTTCGAGACAATCTACGGCCCGGGTAACCTCGCGATTTTGTCGACGGCTTACTCAATTTTTGGAACGGACATTTTTGTCGAGCGCGCGGTCGGGCTGATTTACCGGCTGGTGATCCTGCTCGCTATCTTCGGCATCGTCCAGCGCTGGGGAATATTCATCGCCGCTGGCTGCGCGTTCGTCGCGGGCGTGTTTCTCGGGGGGAGCGATTTGTTTGCGAACACATGGATGGCGGGCGTGGCGTTCGCGCTCTGCTCGTTGTGGACGATGGCAGATACGGATTCGCGCTGGCGCTGTTTCGCCGCGGGTGTGCTCGGAGCAATAGCATTGCTGTGCCGTTGCGATCTTGGTCCGGCCTTCATCGCGTCAGCGCTGCCCATGTTCGTGTTCGCGAAGGCCGAGGGAAAAAAGCGATTTCTTGCCGGTGCCCTTCTTGGACTTAGTCCGTTGGTTTGGTTTGCGATCCTGGTCGGGCCGGCGCAGCTCGTGCACAGTTTATTTTTGTTTCCGGTCCTCCACTTGAGATCTGCATCCAATTTCCCGATGTCGGCCGCGAAAGGTGACGTGTTGTCGATGTTCTATTTTCATATCGCGGCCAGCATCGTGAACATTGCCGCCGGAATTGTTGCCATACGCTCGGGAGACGGCCGGCGTGGACGTTTACTTGTTTCGGTAGCAATCCTCGGGTTGGGATCTATCTACTATGCCTTGGCCCGTTTTGATGGAGGTCACGTCGCCAATGCCGCGATGGTTTCCATTAGTTTGCTTCCCGCGTCCATCTTCGTGCTTGCATCAAGCAAGCCAAAGATGCTGCCCGCTTGGATCAAGTCGAGCCTGGCGATTGGTGTGGTTGTGCTGACAATGCAGCTCATTGTTCCAGCGTTTACCCGTTACTTTTATCGTGGAATACGAGTCGGGCTCGGCTTCGATCGGGCGCGGCAAGCGTCGAAATCAGGCGAAGAAATCGAGCCAGGCGACCGGGGAATTTTCGTCACACAGAATGCGCGCTTCTTTCCACTTGCCACAACACAAGCCGCGCATGCCGCGGACGAGATGCTCACTGATTTACAAAAAATCTCACTGCCCGGTCAGCGCCTTTTTGTCGGGCCCGGCGACCTACGCCGTACCAGCTACTGCGACACTTACCTCTATCATCTGATGCCCCAGTTGCGTCCGGCCACGTATTTTTTGGAAATGAATCCGGGTTCGACGAACGCGCCCGGCTCTCGACTGGCGCATGATGTCGAGAGTGCGGATTGGCTGGTTCTAGACCGTGCCTGGGATCTTATTAATGAGCCCAACGAGTCGTCGGAATTTGGTCCCGACGCGCCCAATGAAGTGGTGCGAACAAAGTTTGATTTCTGGTCCGAGTACGGGCCCTATCTGATTTTCCGCAACAAGAGACTTCGCAATTTTGTCGTGCCGCCGCCCACGCGCTGATCGACGCATGGCTAGCCGTTGAAAGAGAAGAAAAACCTGGTGACGGCCAAATGCCGTTATCAATGCAATCGCCAATATTTATTTGGAGGGACCGATGTCTTTCTTGACTGCGTCTTCGCCGAGGACAATCCAGTCACCGCTTAGTGGCGGAGTTGGCCGCGTGGGATAACGAGGGCGCAGGATCGCGAGGGCTGGGGACGCAAGGGCAAGAAAGAGCAACAGAACCGCTGCACGTTTCATAATTGCCAGGCTTATGAGCGGCTATTATGCCACAGGCAATTCAGAAAACAAATCGAGCTTGGGAGTACGCTTGTCCGCCAAACCCGCTCGCTCCATCGCGCTTTCGCATTTGTAATTCCGCACTACTTTCTCAAGCCAATGCCACAGTTTGCTTATCGAGCGCGGAATGCGCAGGGCGGTCTGGTTGAAGGCGTAGTCGATTGTGCGGATCGGGCCGTCGCGATTCGACAGATCGAGCAGCAGCGCTGCGTCCCGATCAGGATTGAAATCGTCGATGCGCCGGCCAAGGCACCAGCGCGGAACGGCAGCGCGAACGTCGCGCCGCCAACGGAGAACTTAAAGATCCCGCACGGACAAGTGCTCGTCTTTACCGAGCAACTCGCGCACTTGTTGCAGGCGGGGATGACACTCGACGAGGGATTGTCGATCTTGGAGAAGCGGCTCAAGCAACCGCGCTTGCAGCAAATGACGCGCGCGCTGCATCAAGCACTCGTCGATGGGCGCAGTTTTTCGCAGGCACTCCGCGAATTTCCGCGAAATTTTCCGCCGCTTTATGTGAATCTGGTCGCGGCCGGAGAAGCGAGCGGCGCGCTCCCGCAAATTCTGCTGCGATTGGTGAAACATTTGATGCAGGCGAAAGACCTTCGCGATCGCGTGCAGCAAGCATTGATCTATCCCGCGTTCCTGGCGATCGCCGGCGCGGCGTTGATCACAATTTTCATTACCTACATGGTGCCGCAGTTGACCGGATTCATGGCGCAAATCGGGGGCTCATTACCATTGCCGACGCGAATTTTGATGGCAGTCCATCACCTGATTACTGGGTATTGGTGGCTGGCCGCGCTAATTGTTGTTGGGACGATGGTCGGTCTTCGCGCCCTTATGGGCACGGCTGAAGGCAGGCTTGCGTGGGATCGGCTTCGCCTCCGGATTCCCGGATACGGCCGCGTGATCCGTCACCGCTTTTACGCACAATTTTCGCGCACGCTCGGCACGCTCATGGAAAACGGAGTGCCTTTGCTGCGCTCGCTCGACCTCGTAACCGAGATCGCGGACAATCGCTTTCTCGAATCCAAGCTTAGAGAAGTCCGGCGTGCGGTGGTGGATGGAGCGACATTGTCGGCAGCGCTGAGCGCGCAGGAATTATTTCCCGATTTGTTTACCGACATGATGGCGGTGGGCGAACAAACCGGACATTTCGCCGAAACGATGCAAACAATTGCCGACGTCTATGAGCGCGAATTGGATCGCAACGTCGCCATTATCTCGCAAGTCATCCCGCCGATCATCATCGTAATGATCGCACTCGTGGTCGGCCTCGTCGTTTACAGCATTCTCTCGGCTGTGTTCGAGATGACACATGGCTTGCAAGTTCGGCCGCACTGAGATAATCTGCCCGCGATTTACATGTCCCTTCGCCTCGTCGCGTTTGCTTTGCTCATTCTGGCAACGTCGTCTTTACGAGGACAACAAGCGATCCCCGATGCGCTTCCCCCTTCGCTCGAAGTGGTGCCAGAAAGTGGAACGCCGGAAAAAGCGTGGATCGATTTGCGGCAAAATGCGCCTTCTTCTGCGACCCAAACCGCACCGCGCTGGGTAGAGGCGGTGGCGATGGCGCCGGAGAAAGTCGTCGATGGGGTACCAAAAAGTATATTTCGCATTCGCGTCGCCAAACCGGTGGGCGACTACTCCGTTTTGTTTTTTCGGTTGTTCTTCGACGATAAAGCGGACGCGCGACCGGAGTTAGTGGCATGGGACGAATCGGGTACGCAGGTACTGCGCTCAGGCGCGCTTGGCTCGGGCGTGAATTTGCCGACGTCCGATGCGGTCATGATCCCAATGACCGGCATTGCCGCGATCGACATTGAAGTCCCAGGGGATGGCACAACCGTGCGCGGCGCGTATCTCGACTGGATGACGACCAGCCAAGTGGTGCATCCGCTGAACGCTGACCATCGCGACGTGATTCCAGAGCCGTTTTCGGCCATGCCGACGTTGCATGCGCCTGAGCGAGACGTCGAACAATTTGGCACTGTCACAGCAACGCTCGCCGCCGACACCGTCCGCATCGGCGCAAATTTGGAGCAAGGCGCCGCGTTCCAATTCGGAATTGAATCGCAACCGTTACTGGCCCTGCTGACCTTTGAAGTGGCAAGTCCGCGCGTCGATTCGCCGCCGGAGGTTGTGGTGAACGGCGAAAACGTCGGACCGGTGACATTGACTTTACCGGAACTGGCCGATCCGGCTTATCGCGGCGAAAGCGAATCGCTGCTCCGGCAAATGCATTTCCGATACACCGGATGGCTGCGCGCCCAGAAGGTAGTGCCGATCTCCGCTTTGCGGACTGGCACGAACGATATCGTGGTGCTGAGCGGCAGCGCAACATCGACATCGGCCATTCGGTCCACGCAAATTCAACTAAAATACCTGTGGGATAAATCCGATTACCTTCTGCAAACAGGACAGTAACTAAATTGCAACACAATCGGACCGCTGTTGTCAGATAGAACAACTTCGAGAAAGAGAAAGGTTCGGCGCTTGGCCTGGGATCACATGAAAAGAAAACAAAAAGGATTCACGCTCCTCGAAATTATGATCGTGGTCAGCATCATCGTTATCCTTTTGGGGCTGGCCATCTCGAAGATTGGCAATCCCACTGGCTTCGCAAAAAGCACGGCCGTGCGCGCCGATATTCAAGCCATTGGCACGCAATTAAAGCTTTACGAAAGCATGAACGGCTTTTATCCGACGACCGAGCAGGGACTTCAGGCACTTGTCGTCCAGCCCGATTCCGAGCCGAAACCAACACGCTGGTACCAGTTATTCAAAGATGCGCCGAAAGATCCCTGGCAAACTATTTACATCTATCGTTGCCCCGGGATCAAAAATCCGACCAGCTACGATCTTTTTTCGGCCGGACCGGATCGACTTCCGGACACGACCGACGACGATTGGGGCCTCTAGGCTCAGCCGCAAGATCGACATCTACGGACTGGGCGGGGCGGGTGCGTTCGGAGTATTTGGATTTCGCGGGATCACGCCGCGAACATGCGGTGTGTTCGCCTGCACCGGCGGCACCGGCGGATTGGGCTTGTTCAAAATAGCGGAGGGAACTGGAGCCGCCGGTGGCTGCATCACACCGGGTTGAGCGGCAGTAGCTGCTGGTTGAGGCGCACTCGACACCGATTGCGTAAGCAACGCCTGATTGAAACTCAGGGTCGCGAACTGGCCGTCTTTGCTGATCGTCGCCTTGGTTTCGCCGACGCGCTCCGACCATTCGATGTTGGCGATGCTAAAACCGTCGACCGGTTCCTTGGTGGTCAGATATTTTCTGAAATTTTTGTCCGAGCTCGAGATGACGGTGATCATGTCGCCATCGGGAGACTTGGCGGCACTGGAGAGATAAAGGTCCTTGGCGAAATTCGGTGTGGCGGCCGGCGCCGCGACGGCCGTAGCAACGGCAAAGGGCGAATGGTCGAGGATGGCAGCGTAACGATCGAATTTAAAACGCTGCGGAATCTCGTCGGCGCGAATGCTGGCGGCTGCGAAAAGCGAACCTAAGATCGACATCAGAATTGGGCGGTGTCTCATAAAACTATTTTCGACGTTGCGCGGGCGCGAACCAGCGCGCGATCTTAAATTTGCCGCGCATCATCGTCGGATCATTACTGTCGATCGCGAGGTTCACATTCTCAAAGACAATGAAAGCATCGGGTTGCTGCACGTCGTAGAGAAAATGGACGAGCGGCGGCCAGGGACTTTTCGTTTCAATCGAAGCGAATACGGCTTGATGATTCGGAGTCGTCTCACCTGCACCGATCGCCGGGTTCTCGATCAAAATATTGTATTTGCCCGCGACTTGTTTCAACTGGTCGAGCAAAGTGGATGCTTCGGCGGAATTTTTCAGAGCCGGCTGATGCTCCTGTAGCCACTGATCGCGTTTCTTCCAAAGCTCGCGTTCCTTGACGTAAACGGCTTGCTCTTTGCGGGCAGACTGGCGCGCGGCCAATTCGGTGCGGGCGTTCGCGGTCGCGCCGAAAAGCCAGCTCCAGATCAAAATGTTAAGCAAAAGCAGGACGATGCCGGCGACGGCCAAAGCCAGCATGCGCTCGCGTTGATTCATTCGCGCGTACCAAGCCAGTGTCATTTCGGCCTCCCTTCCAGGCGAAATTGCGCGTGGCTGTTCGGCAATATCCGGGGATCGGCCATGCTGAATTGGAAAACCTGCAGGTCGGGATTCTTCTTCACCTTATCGGCGAATTGATAAGCGAGCGCCGCGGTGTTCGCTTCGCCGTCGAGCGAAATTTGGCGGGCAGATTGATTGTATCCGGTGATGCGCACGTCCGACGAGGGCAAGCTTTGCGAAAGGTGCAGCAGAATTTCCACCGGGTAATAACGCGAATCGAGCGCAGGCGCGAGCGCCCTCCAGTTGGCGGCCGCCGCGCGGACAAACTCCGTCTGCGGTGCGTCGCGCGCGATGCTGCGATCAAGCCATCCAATTTCCACGCGCAGATAAATCCAATAGAGCAGAAAGAGGGAGAGAACCGCAGCGTAGATGCCGCCGGCCCAAAGCAAACGTTTGCGCCACTCGCCGCGCTTGGCCAATTGTGCGCGGCGCAGCCGCCAGCTTTCGGGAATCAAATTTAGCTTAACAGAAGCGGGCGGCGTTTCGATCCCGACGAGATCGGGGCGGCTTTCAAGAATTCCCTGAACGGTGTCGCGCAACTCGTAGCACGTCTCATCGAGATACACGTTCCGGAACGAGCCGCTAACTCCCTGCAATTCCGCGCTCAATGCCAGTTGTGGCAAATCGGTTTGCAATTGCTCCGGCGCGATTCCTTCCAGCGTGCGCGCGAGACTGACCTTGCCGTTTTCGGTCACGGCAGAAACAAGCGATTCGCCTTCGGGATAAATTAGAAGCGCCCGGCCTTCGGGCGCATGCGTGCTGGCACGTTGCGCGGCATAAACCGTCACCTGCCGCGGAATGTACCCGCGCTCCAGCAACGGCGCGGCCAGTTCGGCGAGCTGGTGGTTATGCACCGCGACGGCCGAGACCACGCTGTCGGTTTCGTTTTGTTCGATCAGCTCGAAATCGGTCGTGACCTCATCGGCCGAAAATGGAAGGGCTTTCTCCATCTGAATGCGCACCATCTCCGGAAATTCCGCTGGATCGACAGTCGGCAAGCAAAGTCGCTGCGCCAGCACAACCGAGATTGGAAGGCCGAGAATCAAATCGTCTTCCGCATTCAATAACGGAACCGCTGCTTCCAAACTCGCGAGCAAACGCACGTCCCAGGCGCCATTGCGCTCTCCGGAGCGCAACAGATTCCAGCCGTGCGCGGTCGGCATTAAAAATACCGATGTCGGTGCCGTCTCGATATCAAAGCTCCTTCCAGATTTTTATTTGCGGGACCGAACCCATCCGGGTGAACACCATTTGCACGACACGTGTTGTGTCGCCGGATTTTCCAACACTCACCACCCGCAAAACAGGGTCCTTACCAATCAGACGGCTGAGTTGTTTGAATTGTTCGGCCGTTAAATTTAGCGCCGCCCGCAGATCATCACCTTTGAATTGAGCGTCATCCTGTGTTCCATCCATTCCGTCGGGACCGCGTCGCTTCTGTAGGAAATTGTCGACGATCGATTCAGTCATGCCAGGCAGAGCGAGTAGAACATCCCGCGACGCCCAGGTTAGGTCGATCGGACCATTGCTACTGAGTGTGAGATCGTTGTCCCAACCGGGAACAGACGTGAATTCCAACCACCCCTTTACCTTCTTCAGCTCGTCGATTCGGTTGAGGTACCTATTGGCAGGATGATAATCGTCGCTATCTTCCGCGCCGTTCAGTCGCACCAGATTATCGGGATCGACCCAGTCGAGCAAACAATCGATCATCCGGTCGCGTTCATTTAGATCTATACCTTTAACTTCGAGATATTTTCGCAGAACCTCAAGGCGCTCCGGATCCTCACCCGCGACAAGCCAATTCAAATTCAAACGCCCGCCTTCCCCGGTGATACGCGCTTCGTAGCTTTCGCGGTTGTTCACGTGACGGCTCAAATTCGGCGAGCCCGGTTTTATGCTTGGGTGGAGGGCGACTTCCGCGCCGGAGCAGGCCATGGCTTCGGCTTCAAGAATGCGATTGGCTTGTGCCGAGACGGTGAGATGCGAATCGATGTCGAGCGCCCAGGAAATAATCATCGCGCTCAGGAGGAAGAGCGCCCAAAGCGACAGCATGAGCGCTGCGCCGCGAATTTTCGAATGTAAGATCGACATCTTCAAAATGGCCAGGGCACGCGCGCTAGCGGAATGATTGCCTCCCACGGCACTGCCGCATCTTTGCGGCCGATGGTTATTTTAACGAGAGACGGCAGCCTGCCCGTGTCATTCCATCGTTCCAGCCAGGTGTTCAATATCGGATCGAAATAACGGATTTGCAGACTTTGCACATTATCAATCAGTCGTACCCAGGTCTCGTTCGCGTTCGTTAGGGCCGCATCATTTTTCGGTTTGCGCAGAAATCCGAGATCGAGTCGGTCGCTCTTTTCGCTGACCGCCTGCAATCGCATGGTCACGACGAAATCGCCAGGTGCGTAACGCGTCAGCAATCCCGGCCCGGCACTGCAAATCCATTTGATCGAGTCGCGCGGGCGATCGTTTAACTTTAATGCTTCGCCGAGAAGTGCGCCCGAACCCCTAGGCAAAGTCTGGAATTGCGCGCTCAAGAGATCGCGCAAAGCCACGTAAGGCCTGTCCGCCGCGCTTGCTTCGGAGGAAACGCGCATTGCGATCATGTTCGATTGCACGAAGCGATAGATCGTGAGCGACATCATCGCGAGAATTGCAACCGCGAGTGTCACTTCGAGTAACGTGAAACCCGCGTGCGTTTTCCTATTGGCCCATGCGATAAACATAAAACTCGATGCTCTTTGATTGCGCGGTACCGCCGCGTAACCATTTCGCCGTCAAGGTCACTACGTTGACCCCGTTCAGTTCCGCGCCTTCAGGCTCCTTCAAGCCAGCCGGCGCGGTCTTCTGAATCACATTCACGATACCGTATCCAGTATCGACCTTTAATTCCTTCGCGGCATCGGGAACGCCGGGCGTCGCTTGAATTTCCGCCATCCGATTCGACAAAACCTGGCGAATGCCGTCCTCCTCCGCGGTAAGCATGCTGGCGTTAAGACAATTCTGGGCCGCGCGACCGAGAGCAAGTACGCCGATGACAAAAATTAAGACGCCCAGCAGCACTTCGTAAAGGGCAAAGCCATGTATGCATCTTGCCCTTGTCGATTTTAGGTAGGGGCGATTGACCCCAATCGCCCGCGAACGCCAATCCGGCTCGGATCGGTTCGTTGAACCGGCCCTACCTTGAGCATCGATCGCCATTGCGTCGCTACCTTGCCGCATATTTCGTCAGCTCCGGCTGGGTGGAAAGGCCGGAGTAATCAGCCGTCCAGACGCCATCTCGACCGGCAAATTGAACAGTAGCCGGCTCGCAAACTCCGGACGGCCAGAAAATCCATTCGCCGGGCGGTTTCTTGATCAGGGCCGCCGGAAAAACCACTTTCAGATTGTCGGTACTGCGTAATTGAAATTGCGCGATCGGCTTTGGCTCCTCGCCTTTGGCGAAGACTTCCGGGCGCACTTGCACGCTCTTCTCGCGCCAAGTGATCAAATAATTTCTGTGCTCGGTCAGACTGCGCTCCTGCGCCTGATGCACCAGGTCATTGAACGTATCGAGCGAACGGCGCAAACGCCGATCCGCCAGTACGCCCGTAAGGCTCGGCACCGCCAGCAAAAGCACGACCATCATGATGACAACGACGAAGATGATCTCGATGAGAGTGAACCCCCGGCAACGTCGCATCGGCAAAGTTACGTGCCGTGCGGCAAATCACAACAGAAGCACCATTTAGCGACCGACGTCGCGTGCAAGCGGCCGCTAAAAAAACGCAACGCATCGGCAGCAGCAGGGTTGGGCATGTGATAACTTTTTAGTATTCAATGAAGGCAGCACTGCGCATCGGGATTGTTGTGGCGGCATTTTTCGTTGTCGCGATGCTCGTTTGGCAGGGAATGACCGCTCACGGCGCGCCCGATCCGACGCAACCAAATACCACGCCCACGGTCGCGTTTCTCGACATTGGCATTCTCGTTTTTCGCGAAGGACTGGAATGCATTCTCGTGCTGGCCGCAATCACGGCGAGCATGACTGGCGCGAAGCAAACGCACCGGCGTCCGGTTGCAGTTGGCGCCGGAATGGCCTTTGGCGCGACGTTGATCACCTGGCTCATCGCGGTGCGCATTGTCGATTCGCTGAGCGACAACATGCGCGCGCTCGATCTGCAAGCGGCCACTGGGCTGCTCGCGGTAGTCGTGTTGCTCGTGATTATGAATTGGTTTTTCCACAAGATTTATTGGGGCGGGTGGATCCGCGCGCATAATCGGCGGCGCAAATCTTTGCTCGCAGGCGCGAACGGAAATGGAACTTCGCATTCGCGTTTGTGGTGGGGATTGATCCTGCTCGGATTCACCTCGCTTTATCGCGAAGGGTTCGAAGTCGTGCTTTTCCTGCAAAGCTACAATCTGCGCTTCGGCGGCGGCGTGGTTCTGAAAGGCGCGCTCCTCGGCATTGTCCTGTCGGCCATGGTCGCGGTGCTGACGTTTGTTCTGCAGCAACGTCTCCCTTATCGAAAGATGCTGATCACAACCGGCATCCTGCTCGGCGTTGTCTTGCTCGTGATGGTGGGCGAGCAGGCACAGGAGATGCAATTGGCTCACTGGATTTCCCGGACGGAAATTCCGTGGCTGGCAAATGTGATTCCTGGGTGGATGGGAATGTGGTTCGCCGTTTTCCCAACTTACGAAACGCTCATCGCGCAAACGATCGCCGCGGTTTTAGTCATCGGTTCTTATTACGCGGCGCGGCATTTCGGCGGTGCCTCATCGCCTGACAGCCCGGAGCTGGTCCGCGTCGCCAGCGCAGAGAATGATCGGATCATTCTCAAGCGATTAGAAACCGTCTCGTAGCGAATGACCTTTACTGTAGGGGACGCTGTCAGCGTCCCGTCTAAAACACCGGGAAGCCAACGGCTTCCCCTACAGTACTCCCGGGCAATTTGGAAATCGTTCTTCCTTGTCCTGCTCTTGTCGATCTTGCCGGTGTTTTCGATTTTCGGCGGTGCCCGACACTTCACGTTTATTTATGAAGCGCCTACTTCCGCGCCGGGAAGTATCGAGATGGAGAATTGGTTCACCTGGCGGCGCACGAGTGATCCGGCGCGCGTCGATCAGGTCGATTTCCGCCATGAATTTGAATTCGGCGTGACCGACAAATTCCAGGCCAGCGTTTACGTCGCCGACTGGAACTACGCGAGCGATCGCGAGAACTCGGGGTTCGCATATTCGGATTCGGCCGTCGAGCTCATCTACAACTTCACCAACCCAGTTGTCGATCCGATCGGCCTGTCGGCTTATGAGGAAATCAGGATCGGCGATCGAATTTTCGAATTGGAATCGAAGTTCATCGCTCAGAAAAATTTCGGTCCACTCATTCTCGCTTACAACGCAACGCTCGAAGCCGTCTGGCAAGGTCATGGGCTGGAGGAACGCGTAGGCGAATTGCAGCAGGCACTCGGCGCCAGTTACGAAATCTCGCCGCGGCTCTCCGCCGGTTTGGAACTACTGCACGAAATTGTTTTCCCGGACTGGCGCGACGAACAGCACATCAGAAACCTTTTTGTCGGACCAAACGTTTCCTATCGCCGCGGAAACTGGTTTGTCACCGCCACCGCTCTCGCGCAGGCAACCAGCACGGAAGGCGAACCAGACTTTCAACTGCGCGCCATTTTCGGAATCGGATTGTGATGAAAAAGTTGACCTTGTTCGCCGGTTGCCTGCTCATTGGTTGCGAATCGACCAGCCACGCGCCGCCACCGGTGACGTCGCAGATGACGAAGGTTGGAACGAAGCAACATGTCGATCTTGCGGCGTTACGCGACGGTCGGCGGCTTTTTGTTTCGCGTTGCATCGAGTGTCACACTTTACCGGCAGTGACAAGTCACACCGCGTCGGAATGGCCACGCCTCATCGACGAAATGGCCGGCCGCGCTAATTTGAAACCGACTGAGCGCAACGCCGTCCTCGCTTACATCCTCGCCGCGCGCGCACAGTAATCTGGGGAGCGCACGCGCCCACGCGTGCACATTTCGGCGCCCTCGCCGAAACACTCTGGACGCAAGCATGATATCGTGTCGGCATTCGTTGGGTTCGCGATCGCGAGGGCGCGATCGCCAGCACGCGGGGCGCGTGCGCTCCCCAGAGTTGAAAACCACTTCGCAGAGCGAAGCGGCTACAGGATTCCAGTTGAACGTAGGCGCAACCTCCTCACCTTAGGCGGATGATCACGCCGACTCTGCGCATCTGCTTGTCGATCCAACTTCTTGCCGCAGTCGCTTTTGCGGCCAATCCAACGCCGCGTGGAGGCGGTCCAGGCGTTGCATCTCCATCGCCCTCGCCATCCGCTTCGCCTTCGCCAAAAGCTGCGGCTCCAGGAACGATTGACGAAAAATTGTTCAAAGGAATGCGGTGGCGTCAGATCGGTCCTTTCCGCGGCGGGCGCGCGCTGGCGATTGAAGGCGTCGCCGGCGAACCGGACACTTATTATTTCGGCGCAGTCGCGGGCGGAGTTTGGAAAACAACGGATGGCGGCCAGAATTGGAAACCGCTTTTCGACAAGGCCGACATCTCCTCGATCGGCGCGCTCGCAGTGGCGCCGTCGGATCACAACGTGGTTTACGCGGGCACCGGTGAAGCAGCCATTCGTGGCAACACAACCTACGGAACCGGCGTTTACAAATCGATCGACGCCGGGAACACGTGGAAGAACGTCGGTTTGAAAGATACGAGGCAAGTCGGCGCGTTGATTGTCGATCCAAGAAACGCCGATGTGGCTTTGGTGGCGGCACTGGGTCACGCTTTCGGTCCGAATCCAGAGCGCGGAATTTTTCGGACGGATGACGGTGGCAAGACCTGGACGAAAGTTCTGAGCAAAGACGAAAACACCGGAGGCATCGATGTCGTCTTCGATCCGCACAATCCGAACATCGTTTTCGCAGCGCTCTGGCAGGCGCGCCGGCAGCCATGGTTTTTCTCCAGCGGTGGACCCGGCAGCGGCCTCTACCGCTCGGAAGATAACGGCGTGACTTGGAAACGTCTGGAAGGAAACGGATTGCCCGATGGAATTCTGGGCAAGATCGGCGTCAGCGTGTCCGGCGCGGACCCAAATCGCGTTTACGCCATCATCGAGGCGAAAGAAGGTGGGCTTTATCGCTCCGACGACGCCGGACAGAAATGGACGCGCGTGAATGAAGACGGCCGTTTCCGTCAACGCGCCTGGTATTTCAGCAAAGTCTACGCTGATCCCAAATCGGCCGATACCGTTTATCTTTTGAATACCGGCGCGTTTCGTTCGGTCGACGGCGGTAAAACGTTTAATCTCCTGCCCGCGCGTCACGGCGATCATCACGGACTCTGGATCGATCCGGAAAATCCGAATCGCATCGGCAACGCCAATGACGGCGGCGCCAGCATTTCGATCGATGGCGGCAAGAGTTGGACGACGCAGAACAATCAGCCGACCGCGCAGTTTTACCACGTCGCGACCGATAACGCGTTCCCGTATCACATTTACGGCGCGCAACAGGACAACTCGAACGTCGGCATCGCCAGCCGGACCGATTCCGGAGTCATCGGGCGACAGGATTGGTTTGAAGCTGGTGATGGCGAATGCGGATTTGTCCTGCCCGATCCGCGCGATTGGCACATCATTTACTCAAACAGCGAAGGTTACGCCGTTCGCTACGACAAAAACAAAGAGGAGGTGCAGGACATCAGTCCGATGCCGATCGACAATTCCGGACACGGCGCGGTCGATCTTCCGCATCGCTTTCAATGGCTCGCGCCGTTGATGTTGTCGCCGCACAATCCCGATGTGCTCTATACCGCGGCGGAATGCGTTTTCAAATCGACCGATCACGGCATGAGCTGGACGCAGCTCGGGGGCGATCTCACCCGCAACGATAAATCGAAACAGCAACCGAGCGGCGGGCCCCTAACGAACGACATTACCTCGGTCGAATATTACGACACCGTTTTCGCGCTCGCCGAATCGCCATTGAAACAAGGCACGCTCTGGGCCGGCACCGACGATGGCCTCGTTCAGGTCTCGACCGACGACGGGCAGCATTGGACGAACGTCACCGGTAAGATCCCGGAATGGAGCACGATCAGCATTATTGATCCCTCGCCGCATGACGCGAACACCGCCTGCGTCGCGGTAGATCGACATCGTCTCGACGATTTCAAGCCTTACATCTACAAGACGAACGATCTCGGAAAAACGTGGACCGCGATCGTGAACGGAATTCCCGACGGCGCATATGTGCGCTCCGTGCGCGAAGATCCGAAGCACAAAGGTTTGCTTTATGCAGGAACGGAAACCGGCGTTTTCGTTTCGTTCGATGACGGCGCGCATTGGCAAGCGCTGCAATTGAATCTGCCGGTGTCGCCGATTCACGATCTGGTGGTGAAAGACGACGATCTGGTCGTCGCTACGCACGGCCGCTCGTTCTGGGTGCTCGATGATCTCACGCCGATTCGACAAGTGAATGCGCAATCCGCGCAGGCCGATACGATTCTCTACCAACCGCAGACCGCGCTGCGTCTGCACTACCCGACCGAGTTCGACAAGCGTCAGCCGGTTGGTGACAATCCGCCGCCGGGCGCAATCATCGATTACTGTCTAAAGAGCGCGCCGAAGGATGAAGTCACGCTCGATGTTCTCGACGCGCAGGGAAAGCTCGTCAGGCATTTGTCGAGCAAGGAGAAAAAGGAAAACGAGCAGCCGCCGGAATGGCCCGATCGTCAGGAACGCGTGAAGACGATTCCGGCAAACGACGGCATGAACCGGTTTGCGTGGGACCTGCGTTATGACGATCCCATTCAAATCCCGGGAGCGTTCTATTCCGGCGATGGGCCGAAGGGACCGCTGGTTTTGCCAGGTGATTATCAGATCAAGATAACGGTTGCGGGAAAGAATCAGACCGCACCGCTAAAAGTGGTGATTGATCCGCGCACGAAAGGACAGGAACCGCAGCTGCAAAAGCAATTCGCTTTGGCGGTGCAGGTCAACGACCGCATCTCGCAATTGCACCAGGCAGTGAACGAGATTCGCGAAGTGAAATCACAGATCAAGAATCTGCATACGCGTCTTGGCGACGATCAACGTGCGAAACCAGCGCTAACCGCGGCAGACGATCTCGACAAAAAAATGTCCGAGGTGGAGCGGCAACTCGTGCAGGTCGACATGAAAGGATCGGAAGGAAATCTCGCTTTCCCGAACATGCTCAATGAGCGCTTGGATACTTTTAGTCACGCCATCGAAATCGGCGACACCGAGCCGACCAAGCCGCAGCTGGAGGTCTTTCAAATGCTGAGCACAAAGCTCGACGAACAGTTAAAGAAGTGGGTGCAGATCAAAACGGATGATGTGCCAAAAGTCAGCGCCGCAATTAAGCAGCTCGATCTACCGGCGCTGATCATCAAACCACCGGAGCAAAAGAAATCCTAATTTTTATCGACACTGTATTTGCCAGGCCCGATGAAGAGCAGACTCACGAGCAAGATCGACATCTCCAAGGCCGGCATGCGCGTGTAAAAATCGCCGCTGCTGTCCCAGACCCCGACCAGATGAACGAGCGTGACGATGAGCGTTAACAATACGCCGACACGAAAAAATAATCCGAGAATCATGAGCACGCCGCCCGCGCAGCCGGCGACGGCGCCGACAAATCCCCAGAACTTATAGTGCGAATGAAAATCGAGATGTCGCATGGCCGAGCCGAAATGCTCCCAGCTCCCCTCGTTCCACAACACCGGAGCGATCAGAATAATGAAAATGAGTCCGATGCTCGCGCGGATGAGTAGGAGCCCGGTCTCGCGGTATTTGCCCAAGAATTGCAAAGCTGCCATCGGCGCGAACTGTGATTGAGCAGAGCGCGGATTTCAATACAAACCGCCGCGCGAAAAGGCCGTCGAACTTTTCTTTCCTCTCCCTCAGGGAGAGGACTAAGGTGAGGGAACGAATGAGCGTTCGCCAAGCTCGAGTTTTCCGAAAAAAGAAAACGGAGGCAGAAAAACGGCTGTGGTCGTGTTTGCAAAATCGAAAATTAGCCGACTTAAAATTCAGGCGACAGCATCCCGTGGGTGATCGAGTTGTCGATTTCTTTTGCGCGGAAGCAAAGCTGGCGATTGAGCTCGATGGCTCCGGTCATTGCCGGCATTTCGGACAAACTTCGGATTTGGACAAAGAGCTTGAGCTTTATGAGAAAGGCATTCGTGTCCTGCGTTTTCACAACCGCGAGGTCTTCGAGAACCTTGACGGAGTTTTGAATGCCATCATCTACGCGGTTGATCAGGAGAAGTCCCTGTGGCCGTAACAACAACTCATAGCGCCAGAGACCCTCACCTCAATCCTCTCCCTGAGGGAGAGGAGGACCTGGCCAGCGCCATGAAGGTATCGTCGGCCTTCACGCATTTACTCACGCATTTATCATGAAGATCGACAAGGCAGTCTTGCTCGCGGCCGGACGCGGCACGCGCATGCGCGAACTGACGGCCGACATGCCCAAACCGATGATCGAAGTGCGGGGTAAACCGGTCCTGCAGCACATCATCGAAGGACTGCGCGATGCAGGGGTGCAACGGTTTTTGGTTATCGTTGGCTATCACGCCGATGCCGTGCGCAATTTTTTCGGCGACGGCTCGCGTTACAAGATCGACATCAACTATGCGGTGCAGGAAGTGCAGGATGGGACCGGGCGCGTGGTTGAGCTGGCGCGCGATTTCGCGGACGACTCGCCGTTTGTCCTGAGCTACGGCGATATCCTGGTCGATCGCGAGAACTACAAATCGATTGTCGATCTTGCCAACGATGTCGACGCGATCGTCAGCGTGAAACGCAATGAAGACGTAAGCAAAGGCGGCGCGGTTTTCCTGAGCGAGCAAATGGAACTGGTCGATCTTCGCGAAAAACCGAAGCCGGGCGAGCCGACCAGCCCGTGGTATAACGCCGGCCTCTACGCATTTCGCCCGAGCATTTTCGAGTTCACGGCGAAGCTGAAGCCATCACCGCGCGGCGAATATGAATTGACCGATGCGATTCGCGAGCTGGCGCGCTCGGGAAAAAAAGTGAAAGCGCTCGAGCTCATCGGCGAATGGGCCGATGTGCGCGACCCGGAAATTCTCGCGCGGCTGAATCGCGACGCCTAAAACCCGCGTGTCATTCCGAGCGCAGCGAGGAACCTCACATTCGCAGCTAGAGTCACCCGATTTCGGAAAAAGTTTCACACTCGAAGGAACATGATTGTTCCGAGCTTGCGTAATCGTCGTGCTTTTGCGAGGTCCCTCCCCGTCTGCGCGGCTCGGGATGACAACCTGAATAGATGTCGATCTTACGGCGCTTCTTCGACGATCTCTTCGCCGATCTCCTCTTCAAATCCCCGCCGCCATTCGCGCGACAACCAGGGGCGTAGAAATCCGTAGAGCAAATAACAGAGAAACAATACCGCCGGCATCCATTCGTAGTAGAGCCAGGTAAACACGAGAATGAGAATGATGACGAGGAAACGCGGGATCGATTTTTTGGTTTTCCAATTCAGCGCCTTGAAACTGGGATACTGGAAGCGGCTGAACATCATGAAAGAGAGAAAGAGCATCAGCGGCGGCAAAACGAATTTCCACTTGCCGAGATAATGTTCGCCCTCTGCCAGCCAAAGCATGAAGAGCGTGATGGAGGCAATGAGACCGGCGGCCGCGGGAATCGGAAAACCGGTAAAGTTTTTTTCGGCCGCGACATTGCCGTTCGCGTCATGATTCGCTGAAACGGTATTGAAACGCGCCAGACGCAGCGCGCCGCACGCCAGATAGATAAAAGCGATGATCCATCCGGCGTTGCGAAATTCCTGTAACACGATGCGATAAACGAGCAAGGCCGGCGCAACGCCAAATGAAACAATATCGGCGAGCGAATCGAACTCGCGGCCAAACGCGCTTTCGTGTCCGCCCAATCGCGCGATACGGCCATCAAGCAGATCGAAGAAACACGCGCCGAGAATGAACCAGATGGCGGCGTGAAACAAATCGCCGGCTGCATCTGGGTTCGATACCTGCAGCAAAGCGCCCTCGAGAATTTTCAACGTGGCGGTGAAACCACAAAACAAATTGCCTGCCGTCATCAAATTCGGCAGCAGATAAATCTTCGGGTTCGGCTCGCTCATTGATCAAGGCAGCCGCGCAATGATTGTCGATCCACCGGAGACATGATCGCCCACTTTCACGAGGAGTTCGGCGTTGAGCGGCAAGTATACGTCCGTTCGCGAGCCGAAGCGAATCATTCCGAAGCGCTCGCCTTTCTTTAATTCGTCGCCCACTTGCGCCCAGGCCACGATCCGTCGTGCGATCGCGCCGGTCAGCTGGCGAACCACCACCGTGACACGCGGATTTTCAAACGCCCACGTCATCGATTCATTTTTCTCCGAGCAATCGGGACTGCGCGCATCGAGACAAAGCCCTTCTCGATGTTGCCGGTAAACGACACGGCCATCGATTGGCGCGCGATTAACGTGGACATCAAAGATCGACAGGAATATTCCGACGCGCTGCGTTTTGGTTTTCAGAATCTCGGTTTCATCAATTTCGATGATGTCGGTGATTTTTCCGTCAGCCGCCGCAACCACCGCGGAGGAATCGGCCGGCACTCTTCGTTCGGGATCGCGGAAGAAAGCAAACGTGTAAACAATCAGGACGAAAAAGACTAACGAAAGCCAGGCCGACACAAACCAGCTAACGACTAAAAGCACAAATAAAAGGGCGAAAATCCAGCGTGCTTCAGAGAGAGTTTGGAGGCGCATGAGAGTGGCTATTTTCGACCCGCAAATGGCTGGGTCAAGCGCTGGAAAATCAAGATAAATTTGGGCTTATTTACGAAGTTCTCTCGACCACCAGATCGTGGGCTCGGGAACGCGGCCGCCTCCAAGATGTGGGGGAAAACCGATCGACAAACCACGAGATTATTAGTTGTTTTGCGTCCAATTCTCGCTATGTTTTTCACAGGGTTCTTCTCCCTCCATTTATGCCACAAGCTCAGCAGGAAGTTCCGGTCGAAAAATCACCCAAAAATCGCATGACCGGAATCGGGGCCGCGCAGAAGTACGACGCCGCCCAGATCGACAAGCTGGAGGGTCTCGAAGCGGTCCGGAAACGTCCCGGGATGTACATCGGCGACCCGGATGAGCGCGGCTTGCACCACATGGTGTTCGAAGTTCTCGACAACTCGATCGACGAACATCTCGCCGGGTTCTGCGACAAGATTGAAGTGACGGTCCATGTCGATGGCAGCGTTTCGGTACGCGATAATGGGCGCGGCATTCCGGTCGATATTCATCCGAAATGGAAAATGCCGGCGGTCGAGCTGGTGCTGACGAATTTGCATGCCGGCGGAAAATTCGGCCAGGGCGCCTATAAATATTCCGGTGGCTTGCACGGCGTCGGCGCGAAATGCACAAACGCACTTTCCGAGTGGTTCAAAGTGGAAGTCACGCGTGATGGCAAGGTCCACCACATGGCTTTCGCCAAGGGCAAAACGACCGACAAGCTCACCGTCATCGGTGAGGTCAAGAACAAGAAGAACACTGGGACGCTGATCACTTTTCTCCCTGATCCAGAGATCTTCACGATCACAACTGAGTTCAAGTTCGAGCGGCTGGCGACCCGGTTACGCGAACTGGCGTTTCTCAATCCCGGTCTGGAGATCGCCCTCACCGATGAGCGCGGCGATGAACCGAAGAAGGAAACATTTCTCTACAAACAGGGCATTGAAGAGTTCGTAAAGCAGCTAGGGGAGAACAAACAGGTCATTCATCCCAAGCCGATCGTGATCGAGCGGCAGCGCGACGAAGTTTTTGTCGATGTTGTCCTGCAATATAACGACAGCTACAACGACCAGATTTTGCCGTTCGCGAATTCAATTCCCAATCCCGATGGCGGCACGCACCTGACCGGTTTTCGCACCGCGCTGACGAAAGCGGTCAATCAATACGCGAAGTCGACCAACCTCTTTAAAGACAAGGATCCGTCCATCTCCGGCGATGACGTCCGCGAAGGTTTGGTCTGTGTGCTCAGCATCAAATTGCCGAACCCGCGCTTCGAATCGCAAACAAAAGTGAAACTCGTTAACACCGAGATCGACGGCATCGTCAACTCAGCTGTTTACGAAGGGCTGATGACGTTCTTCGATCAGAACCCGCCGATTGCGCGCCGAATCTTCGATAAGGTGCTGACGGCGGCACGTGCGCGCGAAGCGGCACGAAAGGCGCGTGAGACCATCCGCAAAGGTGCACTCACGGGCGGCGGGCTGCCCGGAAAACTGGCGGATTGCTCGGAACGCGACCCGGAATTGACCGAGCTTTATATTGTGGAGGGCGACTCGGCCGGCGGCTCCGCCAAGCAAGGACGCGACCGGCGTTATCAAGCGATCCTCCCGATTCGCGGGAAACTGATCAACGTCGAGAAGGCGCGCGAAGACCAATTTCTCAAGAACAACGAGATCCAAGCCATGATCACCGCCATCGGCGCCGGGATCGGCAAGCCGAAAGAAGAAGATGGCAACGGCAAAGAGGAAGGCCGCTTTGATATCACGAAGTTGCGCTACGGGCGCATCATTATCATGACGGACGCGGATGTTGATGGATCGCACATTCGAACCTTGCTGCTCACGTTTTTCTTCCGGCAAATGACCGACCTCGTGCGCGCGGGCAAGATCTACATCGCGCAGCCGCCGCTGTATCAAATCAAGCGCAAGAAGCGCGAAGAGTACGTCGATGACGACGTGCAGTTGAACAAGATCCTCATCTCGCTCGGCGCCGAAGACGTGCGCTTGAAAAATCTGGCCGACGACAAGGAAGTCACGGCCGCGCAGTTGAAAGACATCCTCGAGTCACTCGAGAAGCTGGCGAAGCTGAGCGAGTCAGTCCGCCGGCATGGCGGCGACTTCGAGGCTTTTCTCGCCAAGCGCAATTCCAGATCGGGCAAGCTGCCGAACTACCTCGTCAAAGTCCGCGACGGAAACGAGGAGACTATTCATTACTTCCATGACGAAAAAGCCCTCCGAGAATTCCACGAGAAGAATCCCGATCTAAACTTGCTCGATACGGAGCTTGGTCAGGAATTGCTTCCGCTCGGTGAGCCTCCGGCCAAGACCAACGGCGCCAGCCGCCGCCGGGGCAAGAAGGTTGAGCTTCATGAATCTGCGGCGATCCAAAAGTTGATCGCGGAGCTGGCCAGGAAAGGTCTGAAAGTAGATCATTACGCCGCGAGCGATCGCCCGATCTTTGAGTTGATCGAAGGCGAAGGCGACAAGGCTGTCTCCCATCCGCTTTTCTCCATTCCGGAGATTCTCCATAAGATTTTGGAAATCGGCCGGCGGGGTGTGCAGATCAAGCGCTTTAAGGGTCTCGGCGAAATGAACGCGAAAGAGTTGTTCGAGACCACGATGAATCCGGAAAAGCGCAAGTTGCTGAAAGTCGATTTGAACGACGACAATAATGTCGAAGCGGACCAGATGTTCACCCGACTAATGGGCGACGCAGTTGAGCCGCGACGGCAGTACATCGAAGACAACGCGCTCAATGTGCGAAATCTCGATGTCTAAGATCGACAATCCCCTCTGATGTATAACGCGAACGAAAAAGTAGAGCCGATCAATGTTGCCGACGAGGTGTCGCGGTCGTTCCTCGATTACTCGATGTCGGTCATCATTTCGCGCGCGTTGCCCGATGCGCGCGACGGACTCAAACCATCGCAACGAAGAATTCTCTATGCGATGCACGATCTCTCGCTCTTTCCCGGGCGGCAGCATCGCAAATGCGCAAAAATCTGCGGCGACACCAGCGGTAACTATCACCCGCACGGCGAAGCGGTAATTTATCCGACGCTTGTGCACATGGCCCAGCCGTGGGCGATGCGCGAACGGCTCGTCGATGGTCAGGGCAATTTCGGATCGGTCGAAGGCGACCCGCCCGCGGCCATGCGCTACACCGAAGCGCGCATGACCCACCTCGGTGCCGCGCTCATGACCGACATGGAGAAGGACACGGTTGATTTCGTGCCCAACTACGACGAGACGCGGACCGAGCCGACCGTTTTCCCATCGGCCTTCCCAAATCTGCTCGTTAACGGCGGCACTGGCATCGCGGTCGGGATGGCGACCAATATGCCGCCGCATAATCTGGTTGAAGTCATCGACGGCATCTGCGCGCAGATCGACGATCCCGACATCACACTCGAGGACTTGATGAAGCATGTGAAGGGGCCGGATTTCCCGACTGGTTGCGCGATCTGCGGACTCAGTGGCGTTCGCCAATATCTCGAGACTGGTCGGGGCAGCATGAAAGTCCGCGGCAAAGCTGGCGTTGAGGAAATCAAAGGCGGCAAGGAACAAATCGTCATCACCGAGATTCCCTACAATGTAAACCGCGCCACACTGGTCGAGCGCATCGCGGAGTTGGTGAACGAAAAAGTGCTCGGCGATATTAGCGCCATCCGTGATGAATCCGACGAGAACACGCGTGTCGTCATCGAGTTGAAGCGCGACGGCAACCCGAAGATCGTCATCAACAATCTTTACAAGCACACCAGCCTGGAAAGCTCGTTCGCCGTCAACATGCTGGCGATCGATCACGGGCGGCCCAAGTTGCTCCCGCTAAAGGCGGCGAATCAGGCTTACATCGATCATCGGCGCGAAGTGATTCTGCGCCGCACGCGCTATGAATTACGCAAAGCGGAGGAGCGTTCCGAAACGCTCGAGGGTTATCTTATCGCGCTCGCTAATCTCGATGAATTCATTCGCATCATTCGCGGATCGGCCAATCGTGACGAAGCGCGCGTAAAGTTGCTCGCCTTCGAATTTACCCGAAAACAGGTCGAGCAGATCGGCATTTTGATTCGCCACGAATCGCGGCTGGTCGAAGGCCGTTACGCCTTCAGCGAACACCAGGCGAATCAAATTCTCGATCTTCGCCTGTATCAGCTGACCGGACTCGAGCGGGACAAGATCGACAAGGAATACAAGGAATTGGTCAGCACGATCAAAGATTTGCGCGATATTTTGGCGAAAGAGGCGCGTGTTCTTACCATCATTAAGAAAGAGCTGCGCGAAATCCGCGACAAGCATGGCTCGCCGCGACTGACCGAATTCATCGCTGACGAAGGCGAGATCAACATGGAAGATCTTATCGCCAACGAGGGCTGCATCATCAGCATCACGCACGGCGGCTTCATCAAACGCACGGCGGTCAGCGCATTTCGTGCGCAGCGCCGCGGCGGCAAGGGCGTCATCGGCATGTCCACGCGTGAAGGTGCGACCGAGGAAGAGGAAGGCGATTTCGTTCAGCATCTTTTCACTGCCACGACGCACGATTACCTGATGTTCTTCACCGAATCAGGGCGCGCTTATGTGGAAAAGGTTTATGAGATTCCAGAAATGGGCCGCACTGCCAAAGGGCGTTCCATTGCCAATATTCTTCAGCTGCGCCCCGATGAAAAAATCGCCGCGACGATTCGCGTTCAGTCGAAAAAGGGCGGCAATGGCGCAAATGCGGTCGATCAAACCTGGGATGAAAATCTCCACATCGTGTTCGCGACGCAGTCCGGCATCGTCAAAAAATCGAACCTTTCCGATTACGCCAACGTCCGCAAAGGCGGCATCATCGCCATCCAGATTGAAAAGGGCGATCGCTTGATCGACGCCAAGCTGACCAATGGCAACAACGAGATTGTGCTCATCACCAAAGACGGGATGAGTCTGCGTTTTCACGAAGAGCAGTTGCGCGATCAAGGTCGCAACACCGTGGGCGTCTGGGGCATTCGGCCGGAGAAGAAAGACCTCGTCGTTGCCATCGCGCTGGTCGATCCAAACTCGATGCTGCTCGTGGCCGGCGAAAACGGGATCGGGAAACGCACGCCGTTTGACGATTACCGCAAACAGCATCGCGGCGGCAAAGGCATCATCACGATGAAAACGGGCGAGAAAACGGGCAAGGTCGTCGGTGCTCTCACCGTCACCGACAAAGACGAGCTTATGCTCATCACGACCAAAGGTCAGATGGTGCGCACGCGCGTGAAAGAGATCCGCATCGTCGGGCGCAACACGATGGGTGTAAAATTAATGGACCTTCGTGGGGCCGAAAAACTTCAGGCCATCGCTCCTGTCGTTAGCCAGGCGGAAGAGGAAGAGCAGAGCGCGGAAGTTGTGGCTGAAAAATCGTAGGCAAGGAAAAGGGAGACGCGCTGTGCGTGTCCCCTTCCCGAAGTTGTGAGCTCGTTTAGTAGCGGCCCGTACTCTGTTGCGTCGTGGTCGTGTGGGTCGTCGCCGGCGTGGTCGTTACCGCTCGTTCTTCCGTTGTCGTTGTTGTCGTCGTCGTCGCGGGTTTGGACGCGCACGAACTTAAAAAAACGCTGACAAGAAGTGAGCAGAGCATCGAAGTAAGAATGGTGAAATGTTTCATAGTGAATGGATAGTTTTCATCATCGATTCGTCGCAAGTACCCGCCGCAGATGTATTAAAGGCGGAATTTTTGTCGTTTACGCGATTGGCACTTCACGGCCAAGCTCGCTCGACGCATAAATCGCGTCGATCATTTCCATCAGGGCGACGGCCTGGTCGGCGCTGTTGATCGGCTCGGTCTCGCCATTGATTGAGGCAACGAAATTCTGGAGCTGAAGCTCGAAACCGCCCGGCTCGTCTTCTTTCGCGTTCAACGGCACCATCACAAGTTCACCCTGTCGATCTTCGAATAACGTCAACGGATTAAGACGCACCGAAGCTTTCGTCCCAAAAACGACGGAATTGACTAATTCCTGTCCGAAATATTTTCGCGACGGAATATCGTCGGTCAGATTTCCCGCCCAGGAAGTTTCCAGCTGCACAACCGCGCCGTTGTTGAAACGGATGAACGCAAAGGCCGCATCCTCCACATCGAACACCGGGACTTTGACGAGATGTTCGAAATTGCGAAAGACTTGCGCATTCACCGCCGTCGGTTGGGGCGTGCCCATCAGGTACCAAACCGAATCGAGCGCGTGAATGCCGATGTCGATCAAGGCGCCGCCGCCCGAGCGTTTCTTTTCCGTGAACCAATCGCCGATCCCAACCGGAATCCCGCGCGACCTCACGAAAGTCGCCTTGGCATGATAAATCTTGCCGAGTCTTCCCTCCTCAACCGCCGCTTTCGCCGCACGCATCGCCGGCGAAAAGCGACCCTGACGGCTGAAAGAATAAATTAGATTTCGTTTCGCGGCTTCCTCGCGGAGCACTTTCATCTCGGCCGCGTTCATCGTCGGCGGTTTCTCGCACAAGACATGTTTGCCCGCTTCGAGCGCGGCGAGGGACGCGGGGAAATGCAAAAAATTGGGCAAGCAGATGATGACTGCATCAACATGTCGATCTTGCAGGAGATCCTGATAATCGCCGTAGGTTTTTTCGGGCGCGTAATCATTGGCAAAGGCTACGCGCCGCTCATCCTCGACATCGGCACAGGCGTAGAGACTTGTCCCCTGGCAAGCTCGCAACGCCAGCGCATGCATCTGACCCGGCCAGCCCGCGCCGATAATTCCGAAGTTCAGCTTTCGCATCTCTTACATGTCGATCCTGGACCGCTGTTTCTTCAGCTGTGCGCGCTTGCGTTTCGATTCCAAAATCTTTCGCTTCAGCGCCGGCGGTCGCGGTGATTTGCGGCGACGGGCTTTTTCACGACGCGCAATTTCCGCGGCGCGTTTTGCTTGTCGATCCTTCTCAATCGCGTCGAGTATTCGCTCCCGAGCGAGCTTGCGGTTCTGCGCCTGCGAGCGCGAGTCCTGCACGGTCACACTGATTCCGCTTGGCCGGTGTCGCAGCATCACCGCGGTCGCTACTTTGTTCACGTTCTGACCGCCGGGCCCACCTGAGCGCGCGAAAGATTCCTCGAGATCATCGGCACGGATGCCGAGTCGCGCCATGCGATTGTCGATCTTGTCCATCGACAATTAAGCGTTAAATCGGCGCGATGTTTTCGCGTCCGTGGCGTAGCACACGCGCCATCCAGATCAACTCGTTGAGAAAAACGTCGACACGCCGGATAAAGTTTTCATCGAGCAAGTTTCCGCGCTCATCGAAAAGCTCGCCGATTTTTCCGAAATTCACGTCTTCGAAGATCGTCACCAGCCCGAGTTCACGCATTACCGGCAGCAGGGTTTCGATCACCCGTGCGCCGCCGAGCTGTCCGGCGGAGACACCGCAAATTCCGACCGCTTTGTGGATATATTCCTTCAGATTCATATCGAGCGCGTGCTTCAACAGTCCTGGAAAACTGTGGTTGTATTCCGGCGTGACGATGATGAGCCCGTCGCAACGCTTGACTGTCGCCGAAAACTTCGGGTCCTTCATTTGCTCGCCCGCGTCATCCAGCTTCATCGGCAAAGTCCGCACATCGATGAATTCCGTTTCGACCCCAGCGCGTTTCTTGGTTTGCTCAAAGACAAACCGCGCCGCGCGCTCGCTTTCCCTCCCTTGCCGCGCGGTTCCGAGAATTACCGGGATAAAAAGAGCGGGCGTTTTTTCACTCATATCGTTCGTTCCTTCCGAAAAGCGCAGTCAAAAATGCCGATGGCCGGACTCGAACCGGCACGGGCCGTTTAAAGCCCAACGGATTTTAAGTCCGTTGCGTCTGCCATTTCGCCACATCGGCGGTGCGCGACAAATTACGCACCTTTTCGTCGCGACCAACTCGAATCCGCGGCTGCTCGCCCGTGAGAACCCCGGACTCGGGAGATCTCAAAAAACTTTGCTCCTTAGATTCCGTAGAAGGTTAATGAGAGCACCCAAAATGGTGATCTGCCTCGTATGAAATCTCTTCCCTTCTTGCCGAGCAACTCTTAAACGGAACCCAATCGCAAGCCAGCAACAGAATATTATGAACACATCCAACGTCACCCTGTTTAATACCAAGCTTAACGATCTCAGAAGTGCCAAAGCGGAATGGTCGCAACGGCTCTTACGAGCGCCCCGCCCGCAAGGGTTCCGAGCATTCGCTGCCGCAGCCAGTGTCGCGCCCGATCAAAACGTTGTTGGTGTCGGCATCGGGGAGCAGTTCATCGGTGATAGTCCGACCGGGGTCATGGCGGTGAAATTTTTCGTGCGGATCAAATATCCGGAAAACGAACTGTCTAAAAGCACTCTGCTGCCAAAAAGCATTAGTGGTCTGCCCGTGGACGTTGAGCAAACCGGCTTGTTCCGACGTTTTAAGGCAACTGCGCTGCCCAATCCCAAAACCAAAATACGACCGGCACAGCCTGGATGCTCAGTTGGTTATCAAGATCCGAACAACCAGTATACCATGGCGGGCACTTTCGGCGCGGTGGTGAAGGATAGCGGCGGACAATATGTCCTGAGCAACAACCACGTGCTCGCCGACGAGAATCGTCTTCCGGTCGGGGCACCGATCTTCCAGCCGGGACTCCTCGATGGCGGGAATGCGAACACCGATAAAATCGCGACTCTGACAAGGTTTATCCCGCTGCAAGCAACGGGGAACAAGGTTGATGGCGCCCTTGCCAAGGTAGTTAAGAGCAATCTTGTTTCCAAAAACGTGCTCCACATCGGGCCGCCCGCAGGCACGGCCGACGCGGTCATCGACATGTCGGTCCACAAGTTCGGGCGGACAACAAGTTATACCAAAGGCCACGTGACGAGCATCGATACCGATGTGACCATCCAGTACGAGACCGGGAACTTCACATTCCAGCAGCAGGTCATCATCGTGGGAAGTAGTGGACACCCTTTTAGTGCCTCCGGTGATTCCGGTTCGTTGATCCTCCAGCGTGGTACAAACAAAGCCGTCGGTTTGCTATTCGCCGGATCGAGTTCGCACACGATCGCTAATCACATTGGAGATGTTCTCAAGGCGTTGAAGGTGACATTGGCATGACCAGGGCGCATATTGAGCGGCATGTGCTCCGAGGAGAAAGTCAGGGCCGTTAAGCGCAAACACTCCGCCCGGCTGCTTCAGCAACCGGGTGTGTCCGGCGTCGGCGTAGAAAAAGATGAGCACGGCAATTTTGTCCTCGCCGTCCACCTCGACGCGACCCAATCCAATGCCGGCGCGAACATTCCCGACTCCATCGATGGCTGCGCTGTGAAGCGGATCCGCAGCGGACCGTTCGTGAAGCAGTGAATTTGGGCTGCGCTTCTCACTCCGTTACATCCAATCGAGCCGAGCGATTCGTAGTTTTTAGTACGGTTGCGTTACGTCAAGGCGAGCTACATAGCTGGGAGGAAATCTTATGTCTGGAAAATTGGATGGAAAAAAAGTCGCGATCCTGGTCGCGGATGGTTTTGAGCAGGTCGAAATGACCAAGCCGCGCGAGGCATTGCAGCAGGCCGGTGCGGAAACCAAAATCGTTTCGCCGAGATCGGGCAAAATTCAAGGGATGAATCATGCGGACAAGGGAGACAAGTTCGAAGTCGATCTGATTGTCCACGATGCACGGGTGGAGGAATTTGACGCGCTCATGATTCCCGGCGGCCTGATGAATCCGGACGAATTGCGTGCTAATGCGGACGCGCTCGAGTTTGTGCGTCATTTCTTCAGCGAAGGCAAGCCGGCGGCGGTCATTTGTCACGGTCCCTGGGTGTTGATCGACGCCGGAGTGGTCCGCGGCCGGACGCTCACCTCATGGCCGAACATTAAGACTGATGTAAAAAATGCCGGCGCGAAATGGGTCGATCAAGAAGTTGTGGTCGATAATGGCTTGGTCACGAGCCGCAAACCGGACGACATCCCGGCCTTCAACAAAAAGATGATCGAGGAATTTGCCGAGGGAAAGCACGCGCCGAAAGTCGAAACCGCAGCCGTCACCTTGGAGACGTAGAACTTCTTGCAAGTTTCGGCGGCGCTTCGACCTTTCTTCGAGCGCCGCTATGACAACCGCCAACAAAATCACCGTCGTGCGGATCTTGATGATCCCGGTGTTCGTGACGTTGGCGATTTATTACGGCGAAAGCATTCAGCGCGGCGAACCGCTGGAATGGCAGCGTTTTGCCGCGATCGCCGTCTTTCTCATCGCCGCGGTCAGTGACGGCCTCGATGGTTACGTCGCCCGCCGCTACAACCAGCGCAGCTCGTTAGGGGTAATTCTCGATCCGATCGCCGACAAAGGATTACTGCTCAGCGGCATCATCACCCTGAGCATCAGCAATTGGAGCTTGAGCGATCCGGACTACGGGAAATTTCCAGCCTGGTTTCCCGTCCTCGTCATCACGCGCGACGTCGTCATCGTTGTGGGCGCGGCGGTATTGCATCTTCTCAACGGAAAAGTTCAGGTGAGACCAAGTTGGACCGGCAAGGTCGCGACCGTCTGCCAAATGTGCGCGATCGCGTGGGTGATGCTGCAACTGCATTTTCTTCCCCTGCTCTTCGTTGTTATCGTCGCCGGATTTTTCACGGCCGTTTCCGGCATCATTTACGTCATGGACGGCGTGCGCCAATTGCAAGCTGAAGGCCACGCGCATGCGCGCGTCGATTGAGCTAAGATCGACATCTTGCCCTATGAACGGCAATACCGAACCGCCGAGCGTCGCCATTGTCGGCCGGCCTAACGTCGGCAAGTCCGAGTTATTTAACCGGCTCGTCGGTCGCAAGATCGCGATTGTCCATGATCAACCGGGAATTACCCGCGATCGAATTTCGGCCATATCCACGCGGAGCGCGCGACCATTCAAACTCTGGGACACGGGCGGAGTAGGCGGTGCTGGGGAGTCGCAGTTGATTACGCAGGTGCAGCGCGTGGTGCAGGAAGCAATTCGTGACAGCGACATTTTGCTTTTCATGGTGGACGCACAACACGGTTTGTCGCCGATCGATCAGGAACTGGCGCGCACGTTACGCCGATCACGCAAGCCGATTGTGCTCGTCATTAACAAGATCGACCACCCGAAGCACGAAAACCTGGCCGCCGAATTTGATTCTCTTGGATTCGAACAAACTTTTTCAATTAGCGCCGCGCACGGACAGGGGATTTCCGATCTCCTCGATAAGATCGACAACTTGTTACCCGCTTCGGACATCAAACATCAAACATCAAATGCCAGTCCTGCTCGGACCCAACATCCGCTCGCTATCGCGGTCGTTGGACGCCCGAATGTCGGTAAATCTTCGCTGATTAATGCGGTTCTCGGTGGCGAACGCGCGATCGTGAGCGAACTCCCCGGAACCACGCGCGATTCCGTCGATATTTCGTACGAGCACGACGGCCGGAATTTTGCTTTTATCGACACCGCGGGAATGCGGCGGCGCGGGCAGCATTCCAGTTCGGTGGAAGTTTTCAGTGTCATGCGCGCTGAGCGAAGTATTCGCCGCGCTGATCTCTGCGTGCTGATTGTCGATCTTACGAGCGGCGTCACCTCCCAGGACAAACGCATTGCCGGGCTGATGCAAAAGGCGCGAAAAGCTTCGCTCGTCGTCCTGAACAAATGGGATTTGATCAAGCCCAAGCGTGGCGAAAGGCAAACGATCCGCGAACTCGTCCAGGAAACGCGCGACCGGCTTTTCTTTCTCGATCACGCGCCGGTGTTGGTTGCCTCCGCGCGCAGTGGTGAAAATGTCGATGAATTATTTGCCCTGATCGGAAAGATCGAGCGTTCCGCTCAGAAGCGGATTGGAACTGGCGTCCTCAACCGACTCTTGCGTGCAGCCTTCGCCGCCAACCCGCCGCCGATGATCTCCGGCAAGCGTTTGAAACTATTTTACGCCGCCCAGGCGAGCGGTATGGAAGATCGACAGTCCGAGCCGGACCGGCAAATCCAACCGCCGGAATTCGTTCTGTTTGTAAACGATCCACGTTTGACCAACGACACTTACCGGCGCTATCTGGAAGCGCGCATTCGGGAGGCGGAGCCATACGCCGGTTTGCCCGTAATCGTGACGTTGCGTCCCCGTGCGGAGACATCCCGGGACCGTCCGGCGCGACGCCGTGTCGCGAATCGAGTTTGATCGAACGTTTTTACGAGGAAATCTGTCTCAGACACACACATGAAATCGACTCAGGAAATTACGGCTCAAGTGCAGCAGCTCGGGCAATGGATCCCCTCGGTGCGCGCACAAGTCGGCCACGTCGTCGTCGGGCAAAAATACCTCGTCGACCGGCTCTTACTCGGCCTGCTCGCCAACGGCCATATTCTGCTCGAAGGCGTTCCCGGCTTGGCCAAAACGTTGACCGTGAAAACAATGGCCGCGTGCATTCGAACCGGCTTCCAGCGCTTGCAATTCACCCCCGACCTCTTGCCGGCCGACTTGATCGGCACACTCATATATAATCCGCGCACCGGCGAGTTCACGACCAAGCTCGGCCCGATCTTTTCGAATTTGATCCTGGCCGATGAAATCAATCGCGCTCCCGCCAAAGTGCAAAGCGCGCTGCTCGAAGCGATGCAGGAGCGCCAGGTCACAATCGGCGAGAAAACTTATCCTTTGTCCGATCCGTTCCTCGTCCTCGCCACACAAAATCCGCTCGAGCAGGAAGGCACCTATCAACTGCCGGAAGCGCAGCTTGATCGTTTCATGTTCAAATTGAATGTCGGCTATCCGCAAAAGACAGAGGAGCGGAGAATTCTCGATTTGATGGCAACTTCGGCGCCCGATCTACACGTGGAACCGGTCATCGATCCGCAGCAGATTATCGCTGCGCGCGAAGTGGTAAACAGCATCTACATCGACGACCGCGTTAAGGATTATATTGTCGATGTCGTCTGGGCGACGCGCGATCCCGCCTCATACAATCTCAGACTCGAAGGGCTCGTCCGTTACGGTGCATCGCCGCGCGCCACCATTTATCTCGCGCTCGCTGCGCGCGCACACGCGTTCCTGAACGGTCGCGGTTATGTTACGCCGCAGGACGTGAAGAGCATCGGCCCTGATGTGCTGCGCCATCGCATCATCGTCAGCTATGAAGCCGAAGCGGAATCCGTCACGAGCGAAACGATCATCGATAAGATTTTTAGCGGCTTACCCGTGCCGTGATTTTTGATGGAAGAAGGGAAACAAACTCCAGCGGAAATTTTAAAAAAAATCCGCGCGCTTGAAATTAAGACACGCGGCCTGGTCGAAACCGCGTTTGCCGGGGACTATCATAGCGTCTTTAAGGGACGCGGGATGAATTTCGAGGATGTCCGTGAGTACCAGCCCGGCGATGAGATTCGCGCGATCGACTGGAATGTGACCGCGCGCATGGGCAGTGCGTTCGTGAAAAAGTTCACGGAGGAACGCGAGCTGACCGTGATGTTGATTGTCGATGTTAGCGCGTCGGGAAATTTCGGCAGCACGACCCAATCAAAGCGCGAACTCGCCGCTGAAGTCGCATGCCTTCTCGCCTTCAGCGCCATTCGTAACCACGACAAGGTCGGCTTGCTGCTTTTCACCGATCGCGTCGAACTTTTCATTCCGCCGAAGAAAGGCCGTTCTCATACACTGCGGCTGATTCGGGAGATTCTTTTCTTCGAACCGGCGGGACGCGGCACCGCGCCGGCGCTCGCTTTGGATTATCTAAACAACATCGTGACGCGTCGGGCCGTCGTCTTTTTCATTTCCGATTTCCAAGCGCCGGATTTTTCGAGAGCGCTCGCCGTCACCGCGCGCCGCCATGACTTCATCGCCGTCCACGTCAACGACGAGCGCGAAACAGATTTCCCAAATGTTGGGATCATCACCTTGGAGGACGCCGAGACAGGCGAGCAGATTGAAATCAATACGGCCGATCGCACAACGCGAGCGCGTTTCGCCGAGTCGGTGGATCGCGAGCAGACGGAACTTTCCCGAACGTTGCGTCGAAATCGCATCGACACGATCGCGTTGCGCACCGGCGACAACTATTTGCCGGCGCTCCGCTCCTTTTTTAAACAACGAGAACGCCGTTTGATGATCCGATGATGTCGATCTTCTCCATATTGATCGCAGCAGCGGCCAACTTTCATGAAATCGCGCCGCCGGTAGATTATTCGCTCATTCCCACGTGGGCAGTTTTTGTGGCGACATTCTTTGCGCTCGCCATCATCGGATTAATTGTTTGGCTGATTCGGCGCTCGCGACAACACGCGCCGCCGGCGAAATCGGCCCGCGAACGCGCCGTCGAAGCACTCGAGCGAATCGCGGAAGAAATCGAAGGATCCAATGCCTACGAATTCAGCATTCGCGTCTCAGATATTCTGCGTCGCTATGTGACAGAGCAATACAACCTGCCGGTCACGCGACAGACTTCGGTTGAATTTCTTGAAGCGCTGACCAAAGCATCGCCATTTTCGAAAGACGATAAATTGTTGCTCGAAGATTTTCTGAGTCGGTGCGACTTGATTAAGTTTGCTCGCTACGAAGCGACGACCGCGGACAGCCGGTTGTTGCTCGATGAGGCGATGCGTTTTGTGAAAGGAGGCCAACTTGCAACTGCACTTGCCTGAATGGCCGGCGAACAGCGCGCTGACCTTCGCGCGACCGTGGCTGCTCCTTTTGCTACTCGCGATTCCGCTGCTCGCCTATTTGCGTGGTAAGCAAGGCGCGACGGCGGCGTTGATCTTCTCATCGACATCGACTCTCGCCGCGCTTGGAAAACGAAGCGCGTCGCGCGTTGGCAAAATTTTGCGAACGCTCCTGCTGGCGAGCCTTGCGGTATTTGTCGTGGGTCTGGCGCGCCCGCAACTAGGCAAAAGCCTTACCCAAGTCGAAGCGAGCGGGATCGACATCATGCTCGTTCTCGACGTTTCGGGATCGATGCTGACCAAGGATTTTACGATCGGCGGAGAGCTGGCCACGCGCGTGGATGCGATTCGCGAAGTGACACGGAAATTCATCGAAGGCCGTCCAAACGATCGGATCGGAATCATCGCTTTCGCCGGCAGACCGTACGTCGTGAGCCCGATGACGCTCGACCATGACTGGCTCTTACAAAATCTCGAACGGGTGCGCATCGGCTTGGTCGAAGATGGCACCGCCATCGGGTCGGCCATGGCGGCGGCGGCGAATCGGCTCAACGACAAACATTCCAAGAGCCGCGCGCTGGTGCTTCTGACTGATGGCGAAAACAACGCGGGGAAGATTCCGCCGAATACAGCGGCCGAGGCGGTGAAAGCTCTGAAGATCCATCTTTATGCCATCGGGGCGGGAACGAACGGCATGGCGTTGGCGCCGGTTTATACACAGCGCGGACCGGTGACCGACGCAACCGGCGAGATCCTTTACCAAAGGCAACTTGTTGAGTTTAACGAGGCCGGCTTGAAAGAGGTCGCCAAGATTGCCGACGGCCAATTTTATCGCGCGACCGACACCAAATCCCTCGAAGCGATCTATCGCGACATCGACAAGATGGAAAAATCGACTGTGAGCGTGAAAAAATATCAGCAATACCGCGATCTTTTTCCGATCTGCATCATGAGCGGCTTTGGTCTGTTGCTCGGCCAGATCCTTCTTTCACAAACGATTTGGAAAAAATTGCCATGAGGAAGATGTCGATCTTATGAGCTTTGGTTCACCACACTGGCTTTGGGGATTGCTCGTGTTGCCCGGGCTCGTCCTGCTTTTCCTTCATGCTGAGCGGAAAGGCCCGCGACGCCTGCGCAATTTCGTTTCACCGCGCTTGCTGCCGGCGCTTGCCGGAACGGTGAACCGTTTTCGCCGTGCGTTGCGGTTTGGTTTACTGCTGCTTGGCCTCGCCTTCGTGCTGATCAGTCTCGCGCAACCCCGTTGGGGTTACACTTTCCGGGACGTGAAACGCAAAGGAATCGATCTGCTCATCGCGGTCGATACATCGCGCAGCATGTTGTCGAACGACGTTCCACCGAATCGTCTCGAGCGCGTTAAGCTCGCGACGCAGGACTTGATCAACGAATTACAGGGCGATCGGGTTGGATTGATCGCATTCGCCGGACGCGCCTTTGTCCAGGCGCCGCTGACAATCGATTACGATGCCGTGGTCGAAGCGATCCATGATCTCGATACAAAAACCATTCCGGAAGGCGGCACCAACATTTCGGAAGCGATCGCGTTGGCTGAACGCACTTATGGCAAAAGCGCGGTCGGAAATCGCGCTTTGGTGATCTTTACCGACGGCGAAGAGCTGTCCGGTGACGCGGTTAAGACGGCAAAGGCTGCAGCGAATGCCGGAGTGCGGATTTTCACGGTCGGCATCGGAACGCCCGAAGGGTCGCTCATTCCTCTCAGCGGCGGCGAAGAGGGAACGTCGTTCGTGAAGGATGCCAAGGGCCAGGTGGTGAAATCCAAGCTGGACGAAAAGCGCTTGCGCGAAATCGCACAAACGACCGGCGGATTTTATCTGCACCTGGAAAATGGACCGCGCACAATGCAGCAACTGGTCACGGACGGCATCACCAAGATGCAAGCGGGCGAGATCGACGAGCGCTTGTCGAGGCAACCGATCGAGCGTTACGAATGGCCGCTGGGCGCGGCCATGATCGCGCTCTCGATGTCGATGTTGCTTGGAGAACGCAAGCGTGTGCGCGTTACCGGCCAATCGCGAACGTCGATAAAGCTGGCGACCGCCGCAGCTGGGCTCCTGTTGTTTTTCTGTCCAGATGTCTTTGGCGCCGCGGCGGGCTTGGACCTTTATCGGAACGGCAAATATGAAGAAGCGTATCGCAGTTTTCAGGACGATTTAAAAAATCATCCGAACACGCAGGCGAAAGACAAAATCCAATTCGATGCCGGCACGGCGGCCTATCAGATGCATGATTACGACAAAGCGCTCCAGGCTTTCAGTGATTCATTGCTAACCGAGAACACGGGTTTGCAAGAGAACAGTCATTTTAATGCCGGCCGCACGCTGGAGGAACGTGCGGACATGGCCAAGAGCGACGACAAAGCGCTCAAAGACCTAACGAATGCGCAGACGCATTACGAGGACGTGCTCAAATTGAATCCGAAGAACGCGGCGGCGAAGGCGAACCTCGACGCCGTCAAAGAGAAGATCGAGCGCTTAAAAAAACACCCCAAAGAAAAGCCAACGCCGCCACCTCAGCAGCAGAAGCAGCAAAAGAAACAGAACGACCAGTCGCAGGATCAACAGAACCAGCAACAGCAGCAATCATCTCAGCAGGATCAACAACAACAGCAGCAAGACCAAAAACAAGATCAGCAGCAGCAACAATCGCAGTCACAGAGCCAGTCTGGAACGGGACAAGATCAAAAGGACCAGGCGCAGGCGAAGAACGACCAGCAAAAAAAACAACAACCGCAAGCTGGCGAAAGTCCCTCACCATCTCCCGGTCAGGAACAACAACAGAAAGGCGCACAGCCATCGCCATCGCCGTCACCGTCGCCGTCGGCGGGTGAAGGAAAAAACGACAAGCAAGATCGACAATCGTCTCCGGGGCAAAAGAAGGCAGAACAGTCGCCCACTCCTGGAAACGGCGAAGATGAATCACCTTCGCCATCGCCAGGTGAAGGCGATCAAGGCGAAGGCGCCAGTCCTTCCCCGACTCCAGCGGAATCTCCCCAAAAGAAGTTTGCCGGTGATGTGAAAGGTGCGGCAGGTGAAAAGCCTGAGAAGCCACCGGAAAAAAATGCTGAGATCGCTGAAGCGGAAGCCGAAAAAGAAGGGCAATTGAGCGAACGGCAGGCGGAAGCACTTCTGCAATCGATGAAGGACGAAGAAGCGCGCGTGCAGCTGGATGAACGCAGAGTAACGCGACGCGTCTATAATGATTGGTAACCTGATGTTTCGCTTAACTCTTCCAATTAGAATTCTTTTCGTCGCATTGATCGGATTTCTTCCGGTTCATCGGACGCTTGCAGACACGCCCAGCGTGACCGCGGTGTTGAGCAACTCCGAGGTGGCCGTCGGAGAAACCGTTCAACTGGAGATTCGCGTGAAAGGTGCGAATGGAGCGAGCATTCCCGACATCGCCGTGGATGGCCTCGAAATTCATCCGACCGGCACTTCGCGCCAGGTTGAGATGCGCAACATGTCGGTGAGTTCGAGCGTTACCTATAATTACACGTTGCTGCCGATGAAAGCGGGCACGTTCAAAATTCCGCCACAAACGATTCGCGTCGGAAGCAGTTCGCTGCAGACGCCGGAATTGACCCTCCATGTTGTCGATGCTGCAGGCGGACGAAACCCATCTGCGCGCATCAACCCATCGAACCGCAGCGCTCCCGCGAACGTGGACACGAGCAAACTTGTTTTCGCCGAGCTGATCGTCCCAAAAAAATCTGCCTACGTCGGCGAGATGATTCCCGTGGTAGTGCGCATCGGTTTTGGCACGCGTGTCTTCGGCTTGGACGGACCGGAAATCACCGGTCAGGGATTCACCATGCAAAAGCTGCAGCAATCGGAGCAACCGCGGCTCGAATCGATCAACGGCCGGCAGTGGGAGGTTTACACATTCAAAACCGCAGTGGCCGCGGCGCGTCCGGGAAAATTCGAGATCGGTCCGGTCAAAGCGACGGCGAAAATGATGGTGGCGGTCCGGCCTCGTAGTAGTCCGCGTTCACGCTCGCCCTTTGACATTTTCAACATGGACGATCCGTTCTCCGATCCATTTTTTGCCGATCCCTTCGGCCGGACCGGTGAGCGGCGCGATGTGCCGATCGTCAGCGAAGCGGCTCCGCTGGAAGTGAAACCGTTACCGCCTGGCGCACCGGAAAATTTTTCCGGAGCCGTCGGCAATTTCAATATGACGGTGAACGCGAATCCGAAAAGCGTCCAGATCGGCGACCCGATTACCGTAACATCGACAATCAGTGGTCGCGGCAATTTCGATCGTGTGAACGGACCATTGCTCGAAGACGAGCGCGGTTGGCACAAGTATCCGCCCTCTTCCAAATTCAAACAGGACGACGACGTCGGGATCAGCGGGACGAAGACGTTCGAGATGGTGTTGTCGCCCAATGAAAAGAAGCAAAGCATTTCGCCGTTTGTTTTCTCCTACTTTGATCCGGCAAAAGAAACGTATGTAGCGTTGCGGAACGACGCCATCCCAATCCGCGTAGAGGGTGGCACTGCGACGGCAGCAGTACCGGCCATGACGCCACCGGGGTCCGCGACCCCGGCTACAGCGCCGGCGGCGAGGCCTACACCTAAGCCACAGGATATCTTGTCCCAATTGACCGATCGACCCGAGCGAGCGCAGTCATTTAGCCCGCTGTATGCGCGTCCGACTTTTTGGGGTGTACAAATCGTTCCTTTCCTCGCCTTGCTCGGTTTTGTTGGCTGGAAGGTTCGACAATCACGTTTGGATAATCGCGAAGGGCAACGAATCGCTGCGCTTCATTACGAAGCCGCCGAGTTAGCGAGAAAATTGCGACGCCGGGATGCTTCCCCGCAGATTTATTTCTCCCAAGCTGCGCGCGCGGTACAGCTGAAAACAGCGCTCGCGCGCAATGTTGATCCAAACATGGTCGATGCGGAGACGGTGGTGACTACGTTCCAACTCAGCGAGGATTTACGCGACCGGCTGCGCCGCTTATTCGAGCGCACTGACGAACTGCGCTACAGCGGCGCCCATAATGGCAACGAGACAATTTCGCCGGAGAATCGGCGGGAAGTGCTCGATTTGGTGGAAAGCCTGCGCACATGAGAACACCAAAGGTCATTGTCAATCTTAGCTGCGCGATCATTGCGTTATTCGCGGTATCATCGGCGTTCGCGCAATCCGACGCGCCGTTCGCGAAAGCGAATGAAGAATATGCGCAAGGTCAGTTCAAGGAAGCAATCGCTGATTACGAAGCGCTCGTTCACTCCGGTCAGTGGAGCGCAAATTTGTTCTACGATCTGGGCAACGCTTATTTCCGCACCAGCGACTTCGGCGACGCGATTTTGAATTACGAGCGGGCCCTTGCGCTCGATCCACGCCATCCCGAAGCCAAAGCGAATTTGCAAATTGCGCGTGACGAAGCGCGCGCGCTGGAATTGCAACAGAGTCGACTGGAACATTCCCTGCGCCTGGCCACAACAAATCAATACGCCGTCTCGGCCGCGATCGCTTTTTGGATGGGCGTTTTTTCGATCGCGATGCTGATCTACGCACGCCGCCGGTCGGGCCGTGCCATCGCTTTGTCGGTCCTGTCGTTGTCGATCTTTGTCTCGCTTGTCGCAGCTATCGGTTGGCTCGAGAACGGAAGCAAAGGCCGAGCGCTGGGCGTGGTAACGGGAAATGGCGTGGAGGCACGAGTAGCGACCGCAGACACGGCGAACGCCGTGCTCGCGCTCCCGCCCGGCAGCGAGGTGAAAATCGTCAGCCAGCGTGGCGATTGGGTTTACGCGACGCTGCCAAATAATTTGCGCGGCTGGGTCCCGACCAAGAGCGTAACCCGCGTCAGGTTGTAGATATTTCGGCCCAAATTCGGCGGTCATAGACCGCCGCTACAGCATTTGCGGCAGTCGAAAATCGCCGCTACAGAACTCGTATGAACGCGGAGATGGATCTGGGCACGAACAAGAAGGCGTTCCAGATCAACCTGGATGGCAAGCGGTACGGCACGTTCGCTGAGATTGGAGCCGGACAGGAAGTGGCGCGCCGTTTTTTCCAGGTTGGTGGGGCGGCTGGAACGATTGCGAAAACGATGTCGGCCTACGACATGACGTTCAGCGACGCGATCTACGGCCCGACCGATCGCTATGTAAGTCGGGTGCGCTTAAACACAATGCTCGACCACGAATACAAACTGCTGATCGAACGGCTCGATAAGAAATTTGGTGAGCAGAGGCTGTTTTTTGTTTTCGCCGACACGGTCGCCGCGCGCAGTTTCAAGCAGCATAACGAGTCTCATGGCTGGCTGGGTGTGCGTTTTCAAACTCAGACTCGCGGCGAACCGTGCCAGATCATCATCCACGTTCGCATGCTCGATGAAGCGAACGTCGATCAACAGGAAGCGCTCGGTGTCATCGGAGTGAATCTTCTTTACGGCGCTTTTTATCACACCGAACCGGAAAAGCTGATCTCTTCGCTCCAGGAAAACCTTGCCCCCGGGCGCCTCGAAGTGGACATGATCAAGTTTTCCGGGCCAGCTTTTGCCAGGGTCGACAATCGACTGATGAGTTTGCAGTTGGTCAGTCAGGCACTGACAGACGCAGTTATGTTTCGACCTGATGGCGAGACGGTGCAGCCGGCGGAAGTTTTTTATAAAAAAGCCATTCTGATCGAGCGCGGCAGCTTTCGTCCTGTCACTTATGTAACCAACGACATGCTCGACGGCGCGCGCGACGTTTTCTTGAAGGAGTGTGGTTGTTCGGAGCAGGACCTAGTCGTCTTGATGGAGATGACTCTGGAAAATCTGCTTTCGGAAGGTCAGTTAAATCACACCGATTTTCTGGCGCGAGTGGACATTCTGGGTGCGCTCGGACGAACGGTCTTAATCTCGAGATTCGGAGAATACTATCGGCTCGCGGCCTACTTGTCGCGCTACACGAACCAGATGGTCGGGCTAGTGATGGGCGTGCCCAGTTTAATGGAAATCTTCGATGAAAAATATTACCACAATCTGGAGGGCGGGATTCTCGAAGCGCTCGGACGCATGTTCAAAGGCCGCTTAAAACTTTTCGTTTACCCGATGATCGATCGAGGGACCGGTCAGATCGTGACCGCGACAAAGCTTAAGGTCGCGCCCAATCTCCAATCCCTTTTTCAATATTTGATCGACAATCAATACATTGAGGAGATCACTCACTATCACCCGGAGTATTTGCGTATTTATTCACGGGATGCGCTGGCCAAATTACGCCAGGGAGACAACGGTTGGGAACAAATGGTCCCGCCGGAGGTCGCTAAAATGGTCAAGGAACGCGAATTTTTTGGTTATCGGGCGCCGGTCGCAGCCTGACGGACGATTCTAGTTTTTAGAGCAACACCCTCGCTATTTGCCGCTAATTCGCCTCTGTCGGCACGGTTCCCGCTACAAGGAACGACAGCATCATGGCCAGACGCGGAGATTCTGTTATTGGACTAGATTTAGGCAAACGCGTATTCAAAGGTGTTGCCCTTCGACGCCGCAGCGATTCGCGTTTTGTCCTGACCAATTACGCTTCGCGCGAAGTCCCGGAGGAGATCGGCACGAGCGAGCAGCTCGCTCAGGAAGTAAAACTTTTGTTAAAGGAACTGGGCGGTGCCAAAGGTTGCGCGGTCGCGGTCTCGGATCCGGCTTCGCTTCTGCGCATCATCGAACAACCGGACACGCCAGTCGATCTACTCCGCAACGCGCTGCGCTTGAACGGCCTCGCCGTTTTGAACCAGGAGTGCAAGGATTTCGTGCTCGATGTCGCGCCGGTCCTCTCGAACGGACTGAACGATGCTCCAGCGAATGGAAACGCCGCTGAATCAGGCAATGTCGCCGTGCAGAGCGGCGTCATGACCAAAACAAAATATCTCGTCGGCGGTCTGTTGCGCAATGTCGTGAAACAAATCTCCGAGGCGATGAGCAAGACCAAAGTGGCGCCGGATATTCTCCAGCTCGGACCGGTCTGCTCGTTCAATGCGTTCGAGTTCGCTTACTCCGAAATTTTCCAGAAAGAAGCGTTTCTCCTGCTCGACATGGGCTACTCGCACAGCACCGTGCTGATTGGAAGCAAGGGCGAGCTTGTGCTCGTGCGCAGCATCGATTACGGCGGCAAAGCGCTCATTCACGCACTAACTGCGGACGGAGCGCTCGAGGCCGCCGCTGCCTGGACTATGATTCAACAAGGCGATGCAGGCATGGCCGATATTTGCCGCGCTTCGCTCAACCGCCTGGCCACTGAAGTGCGAAATTCCATCGGCTTCTTTGAAGGCCAGCGAGAGGAAGGCATCAACCGCATTTTTGTATCGGGCGGCCTGGCCCGCGCCGAAACCATACTGCAAACGCTCAGTGACGAGCTCGGACTGCCTTGCGAAATCTGGGACCCGCTCGAGACCTGTGAAGTCGCGCTATCCGCGGCCAAGCGCCAGGCCTTGCCGCACGAATTTGTCTCTCTCAACATCGCCTGCGGAGCAGCCTTCGAATATCTGACCAATTAACCGTCCAAATGGGACTTCATCTCAACCTCCTCCACGAGGAGATCCAACAACAAAGGGACCGTCAGCGCGATCCGCTCAAGATCGGCATGATGGTGCTGGCCGGCATTGGGGCATTGCTTTTCCTCTACTACGGATGGAATGCCTACCGGACGATTGAAATCAAAAGTCGGTTCGCCAACGTCGATCGGGAATGGACGAAAATCGAGCCATCGGTCACGGCCGCGCAAAAACGCGCCGACGAGCTTACCGGGATCATCAAGACCACGCGCGTGCTCGACCAGTACATCGACAGTCGCTTTTTCTGGGGACCGTTGCTGCAGAAAATCGCGCGCTGCATCGCGCCCAACGCGCAACTAACCAGTTTTCAAGGGGCGCTCCTCGAAGATAACAAGAGCATCGGCGTCTCCATCGAAGGCGTTGCTGCCGGCCGCGAGCCTCGTGCCGTGGCCGAAGATTTGCGACAAATGCTGCTCGAGCAACTGGGTCAAAGTTACAGCGATGTGAAGATCGAGTTCAAAACGCTCGAAGACCTCGACACGATCGTCAATATCAGCGGGTCGAACATGGCCATGGCGCACTACGCTTTGACCATCACCTTTAACCAAAATCCGCCTGTCAAACCGGCCGCATCACCGGCGAAATCAAAAAAATGAAGAAGCTCAATTTAAGGAAAGACCAGATTCAAAAGATCGGGCTGAGCTTGATGGGCTTCGTCTTCCTGCTTTACGTCTATTTTAGTTTCTTCCTTGGCCCGCTGAATCGCAGTCGCAATGCGACCTTGCAGGCGATGAGCGACCGGCAAGCCAAGCTCAGTTCTTCGAAAGACGACCTGACCAGGGCCGCGACTCTCGAGCGAGATGCCAAGAACGCCACCACGCGTTATGCTGCGCTCCGCGCCTTGAATCCCGAAGGCGCGCCCATCGCCTGGTTCCCACCGCGCGTCAAAGTTTTCTTCGCCAACGAACAGCTCGACAAAGCGGTCGCCCGGCTGGAGGGCAGTGGCTCGTTGAAACAGTCCGAACTCTCCGGTTGGGCAAAATATCAGTGGGCCATCGATCTCCCGCAGGCCGACTACGCCACCTTGGGCAAAGCAATTGCCGATCTGGAAAATGCTGAGCCGCTGCTCACCATCACGCGATTGACCATCTCGACTCTGCCCGATCAGCCGCAGTACCAACAAGTCGATCTGCGCGTCGCTAACGTGATTCAGAAAAAATGAAGAAACTTTCGATACTCTTAATCTTCCTGGCGCTGGCGCAATCGTATGCCGCCGATACGCCCGGTCTCGAAGTCAAAAACAAATCGTCTTTTGCCCTCGACCCGAAGACGCGCAATCCATTCTGGCCGATCGGCTGGAAACCGGTGGCGAAACTGGCCGATTCCGGCAGCGACCACGGCGGTCCCGATATTCCCATTACCGCATTTGTTGTCTCTTCCATCACGATGGAGAGCGGAACGCGCTTTGCCATCATCAACGGCAAGATCATGGGCGAAGGACAGCAGTTCGGATTGCAATCCGGCACTCAAACCTACCAGATCACCGTCAAAGCAATTCAAGACGGCAAAGTCACACTCGCCCGCCGCGATCAGGAGATCGTTGTCCCGTTGCGCCGGAAATAATCTGACGCGCCGCGAGCTAGCCGATTGATGTAACTCGTACTTGCGCGACCGAAACAAACTCGGCTTCGCGTAGCACGACCGGTTTCGTCCCGCGGAGTAATTGCCACCACTGCGCGGCGGAACCGAGCACGATCAGAAGGACGAGGACGAGGAAGGATCCGGCGACGATTGCGTCGAACTGCCAAACGCCGGCCTGACGAACCAGGGCCACAGCTTTTTGCGCATCGGCCGTTCCCGCGGCTTGCTGAAGGAGCGATTGCGCGCCGCTGAGAAAACCGAGCCTGGGGTCGGTCGAAAAAATCTTCAGGTAACCGGCCGAAAACGTCACGACGCACATGAAAGCGAGCGGAATGAGCGTGATGAAAAGATATCTTGTTTTCCGCATCTTGATCAGAAGCGTCGTTCCTAAACAAAGCGCGATCACGGAGAGCAACTGGTTCGCCAATCCAAAGAGCGGCCAGAGCGTATTGATTCCACCGAGCGGGTCAACCACTCCCTGATACAAAAACCAACCCCAGGCGGCGACGAGCAGCACGCTGGCGAAAAAATTCGCGCTCCATGAGCGGGTATTGCCAAGCGGCCGCCAAACATTGCCTAGTAAATCCTGGAGGAGAAACCGCCCTACTCGCGTGCCCGCATCGATCGTCGTCAAAATGAAGAGCGCTTCAAACATGATGGCGAAATGATACCAAAGCGCGAGTGCGGTCGGGCTGGTTGAGACGCGAGCAAACATGTGCGCCATGCCCACGGCGAACGTGGGCGCGCCGCCGGCGCGATTGAACATTGTGTCCTCACCCAGATTTTTCGCCAAGATCGACATCTGCTCCTCGGTCACGGGAAAACCGGACGCACTCACTTTGGCCACGACCTCCGTCGGCGTTCCTTTGGTGTTGATCGCGAAATATTCGCCCGGAATCAGCACACAGGCCGCAATCATGGCCATCAGTGCGACCATCATCTCGGTCACCATTGCGCCATAACCGATGTCGCGAATGCGCGCTTCGCGGCCGAGCATTTTTGGCGTCGTCCCCGAAGCGATGAGCGAATGAAAACCCGAGACCGCTCCGCAAGCGATCGTGATGCAAACAAATGGAAAGACCGGACCGGCAAAGACCAGACCGCTGCCGTCGATGAAGCGGGTCAGTGCCGGCATTTGCAGCATTGGATGAATGAGAATGACCGCAACAGCCAGCGCGGCCACGGTGCCGAGCTTTAGAAATGTGCTCAGATAATCGCGCGGCGTCAGCAACATCCAAACCGGCAAAATTGACGCCGCCAAACCGTAGGTCATTACCGCCCACGCCAGCCAGCGATCGTCGTGCCGGAACCAGCTTTCGATCGTAGGAAAGTGTCCGAGAAATTGTCCGCCCCAAACGCCAAACCCCAATCCGATCAATCCAAAGATCGTGATCGCGGTCACATTCACTTTTCCGCTGCGCAATCCGATCCCCATGATGAACGCGACCGGGATTGTCATCGCAATCGTGAAGACGCCCCACGGACTCTTCGCGAGTGCTTGCACTACGACCAACGCGAGAACAGCGAGCAAGATCGTCATGATCGCCAGCACACTGAAGAGCGCGAGCGCGCCAACTACCGGCCCGATTTCTTCTTTCACCATTTGACCAAGCGTCTTGCCGCCACGCCGAACAGACGCGAAGAGAATGATCATGTCGTGCACCGCACCGCCAAGTGTTGCGCCGATCAAAATCCAAAGTGTTCCCGGCAAAAAACCAAATTGCGCCGCGAGCACTGGGCCAACCAGCGGCCCGGGGCCCGCGATCGCAGCGAAGTGATGGCCAAACACCATCCAGCGACTTGTCGGCACAAAATCTTTGCCGTCGTTTTGCACGAGCGCGGGCGTCGCGCGCTCGTCGTTGAGCACGAGGACCTTTGTCGCCAGCCATTTGCTATAGAACCGGTAACTGATCGCGGCCGCGCAGAGTCCGGCGACGATGATCCAGAGTGCGCTAACCTGCTCCCCACGGGAAAGTGCGAGAACACACATCGCGACCACGCCTACGAGCGTGACCGCAACCCAGAGCAGCTTTTTCCAGATCGTCATCGGCTTCACGACAAGATCGACAATTTCACTTCGATTTTCAATTCAGACCGTCACGCGCGGCCCTTAATTTCGCCAACTGGTCGCTGAAATCCTTCTGCCGTTGTCGATGTTCTTCCACGATGGCTACTGGTGCGCGATCGACGAAAGATTTGTTTTTCAGCTTCCCGTCGACCGTGCGCAGCTCCTCCTCCAGCTTCGCGATCTCTCGATCAAGCCGCTCGCGCTCGGCCGCACGATCCATTTCGACGATAAGAAAAATCTCCCCACGTGGCGTCGTCGCCATCGGCGTTCCCGCCGTCCCTTTAAACTTAGGATCGACGATCAATTCTGAGGCATTAAGCAGTCGTTCTATGGTCGATTGTTCCGCGGCAATCTTTTTATCTTTCGACCGCAACGCAAATTTCGCCTTTTGATTCGAGGGCAGCCGCGCCTCCGCGCGAAGATTTCGCCCAGCCTGGACAATTCCATAAATGGCGCCGACAAGCAGACGCCGCGGACCTGCAAGATCGACATCTGCCTTTTCTGGTGGCGGTTCGCACTGAATCGAGTCCTTGCCGAAGCCGAGCAGCGACCAAAGCTCTTCTGTGATGTGCGGCATGAACGGATGAAGAAGTCTCAAAACCGACGAAAGCACGACATCCATGGTCGCCAGTGCCGACTTCTTCTTCGCCTCGCCTTCGCCAAAGATTTCAGTCTTGGCCGCTTCGACAAACCAATCGCAGTAATCGCTCCAGAAGAAATCATAGAGGCGCTGGGCGACGGTGTTGAATTGATACTCGCGATACGCCGACTCGACTACGTCAATCGTCTCATTCAATCGCGCGAGCACTTCAATCGCAAAGATCGACAACGACTCTCTGAATCTTGACTGCTTTAAGCAGTCAACAGCTTCGCGCGCTGTCAGGCTTGCACCGTGCATCTGTCGAAAACGCGCCGCGTTCCAAAGCTTCGTTGCGAAATTGCGTCCTTCCTCAATCTGTTTTTCGTCAAAGCGAATGTCCTGCCCGCTCGGCGCGATGCGCATCAGACCAAACCGCAAACCGTCGGCGCCATACTTATCGATCAACTCGAGCGGATCGGGCGAGTTGCCGAGCGACTTCGACATTTTGCGACCCTGCTTGTCGCGAATAATCCCGGTGAAAAAGACATCGTGGAACGGAATGTTATCTTCGATCCGCTCCGACTTCCCCGGCTTGAACTCGAGGCCGGCAACGATCATGCGCGCGACCCAGAAGAAGATTATGTCCGGCCCGGTCACGAGCACGCTGGTCGGATAAAATTTCTTTCGCGTTTCGACGTCCATCGTTTCGTACGCCCAAAGCCATGACGAAAACCATGTGTCGAGTGTGTCGGGATCCTGTTTCCAACCTTCGCCGGGCGATTCAATCTGGACGCGCACTTCGCCGTCGCGATACCAGGCCGGTATGCGGTGCCCCCACCACACCTGACGGCTGATGCACCAGTCCTGAATGTTTTCCAGCCATTGCGCGTAAACCTTTTCCCAATGCCCGGGAAAGAAGCGGATGAGGTGATCGCGCACGACCGCGAGCGCTTCTTTCGTCTGCGGATAACGCAGAAACCATTGCTCGCTAATGCGCGGCTCGATCGGCACTTCGCTGCGATCGCTGAAACCGATGTTGTTTTCGTGCGGCTCGGTCTTGGAGAGTAATTGTCGATCTTGCAACAACTCGGCGGCTTTCTTGCGCGCTTCGAATCGATCGAGCCCGTGCAATTCCGGAACCGCGGGACAATCGATTCGCCCATCTGCCGTCAGCACATCGATGATCGGCAACTTGTGACGCTGCCCAATGTCGAAATCCAGTTTGTCGTGACCAGGTGTGACTTTTAGCGCGCCGGTACCGAATTCAGGATCGATCGCGTCGTCGGCGATGATGGGAAGCTTCTCGCGCGCGAGCGGTCGCCATGCGTGTTTGCCGACAAGATCGACATATCGCTTGTCTTTCGGGTGAACAGCCACGGCGGTGTCAGCCATGATCGTTTCCGGCCGGGTCGTTGCGACCTCGAGAAACCGGCCCGGTTCTTCCACGATTTCGTAGCGCACGTAATAGAGATTCCCCTTTTGCGGTTTGTTGATGACTTCCTCATCGGAGAGCGCGGTCTGCGCGGCCGGGTCCCAATTGATCATGCGGCGGCCGCGATAGATCAGCCCCTTTTTGTAAAGATCGACAAAGATGTTTTGCACAGCCCGGACGTAATCGTCATCGAACGTGTACCGCTGGCGCGACCAATCAGCCGAAGCGCCCAGCCGCTTCAATTGTTGGATGATGATGCCGCCGTGTTTGTCCTGCCATTCCACGACGCGGCGGAGAAATTCTTGGCGGCCGAGATCGTGACGCGAGACGCCTTCATTTTTGCGCAGCCATTTCTCGACGGCGGTTTGCGTGCCGATGCCGGCGTGGTCCACACCCGGCAGCCAAAGCACTTCGCGACCCAACATGCGCGCACGCCGCGCGAGAATATCCTGGATGGTGTTGTTCAGAACGTGGCCAAGCGTGAGAACGCCGGTGATGTTCGGCGGCGGCATGACAATCGAGAAAGGCGGTTTCGCCGATTTCGAATTCGCCTCGAAATCGCGGTTCTCGATCCAGCGCGCGTACCACTTCGGCTCGACGCTGTTCGGGTCGTACGTTTTTGAGAGTTCAGCCATCGCGACAGAATCATCCGGGGGGGCGGCGCGTTTGCAAAATGAAAAGGTGCAGCACTTGCGGGGTGTCGGGAGAGCCGCCACTTTCCCCATGCCAATGCCTTCGCAACTCAGAATCGGCTCTCTCATCGGGCTCACCTTTCTTTCCGCGATCGCTCTTGGCAGCGACGATTGGACGGTGCTGAAGCAACAGGGGCACGATTATGTGACGTTTTCGAACGTGGCGCATTTTTATCAGTTCCCCGAATACACCCGCGTCAGTCACACGGTTTCGTTGCGGAGCGATCGCCGAGTAATCCGCGCCCAGACCGGCACGAGCGAGCTCTACATCAACGGCGTGCGGTTCTTCACCGACTTTCCGATTTTGAGCAGTGGAAATGACGAGCTGATCTCAGCCATGGATATCAGCAAGATCATCGAGCCGGTGATGCGCCCGAACCGGATCAAGAATTCGCACAAGATCGAGACGGTGGTGCTCGATCCCGGCCATGGTGGCACGGACAACGGCGCTTCCAACCGATGGGGCTCTGAGAAATCGTTCGCCATGGACGTGGCAAGTAACGTCCGCCGTGAGCTGATTAAGGCCGGTTACAAAGTGGAAATGACACGCATGGGGGACAAGGCGATTGGGTTGGAAGAGCGGGTAAATTTTGCGAACCGATTTCCGAACGCAGTGTTCATCAGCATTCACTTCAACTCGAGCGGCAGCGCCGAAGGGCTCGAGACTTACGCGGTAGCGCCGCAAGGGGTGGCCTCGAACATGACGAACGAGAAGCACGCGTCGAGTGGAAACACGACGTGGTGCCAGGGAAACGCGCAGGACGAGCACAACATCGCCTTGAGCGCCGCCATTCACGCTTCGGTGCTTTCGCGATTGTCGATCTTCGATCGCGGCGTTAAGCACGCGCGCTTTCACGTTCTGCGAAATATCAAAGTCCCGGCCGCTTTGATCGAATGCGGTTTTCTCAGTAGCGCGGCCGAAGGTCAGCGCATCGCGACCGCGCAATATCGCCAGCAAGTGGGAATGGCGATCGCGCAGGGTATTCAAAATTACGACGCGGCCGTCAATTTCCGCGGGACCGGACAAACATTCGCCCAGGCAAAGACGAGATTGCCGGCTCACTCACGTCCGATCACGGAACCGCTTTCGGCCTACGTCCCTCCCGAGCCAACCCATGTCGATCAACCGTCAATCTCGATCAGTGCCGGCGAATAAGAACTTACAGACGGACGGGGCGTCGCGGCCGATCGGTGTTTTCGATTCCGGCATTGGCGGCCTCACCGTCGCCAAAGCGCTCCAGGAACTCTTGCCTAACGAGAGAATCTTTTACCTCGGCGATACCGCACGGGTCCCCTATGGAAACAAAAGCGCGGAGACGGTGGAGCGTTACAGCATGGAACTGGCAAACATGCTCATACGCGAAAACGCGAAAGTGATTGTGGTCGCGTGCAACACCGTCTCCTCCGTCGCCATCCCAAAATTGCGGGCAAACGTCTCGGTGCCGGTTATCGGTGTGATCGAGCCGGGCGCGCAAGCGGCCATTGCCATCACGCGTAATCGTCACGTCGGGGTGATCGGAACACGCGCAACCATTCGCAGCGGCGCCTACGAAAACGCTTTGCGCGCACTTAACGTTCACGTTCGAGTCAGCAGTCAGGCCTGTCCGCTGTTCGTGCCGTTGATCGAAGAAGGATTGCTCAATGACGAGCTGACCGACCAGGCCATTGCACGCTATCTCGATCCGATGATCGCGAATGGAATCGATACGCTCGTTCTCGGCTGCACGCATTATCCTTTGCTCGCCGGTGCCATCGGCCGTGCGCTTGGCGACGACATCAAGCTCGTTGATTCCGCGCAGAACTGCGCCACCGCCGTGCGCAACTTGTTAGATCGACAATCACTGCGCGCGCCATCATCCGCCAAAGGCGCGCTCCAAGTCGCGCTGACCGATTCGGCCGACAATTTCCTGAGCGTAGCCAAGGAAGCGTTGCAGTTGGAAATCGGCGACCTGCAAGTGCGATCAGTTCTTTAATTTCTTTCGCGCCGCCTTGGGCAAACTCTTCACGACCAAATCGTAGGAATGGTCGATCATCCTGCGCAACTCGGCGTCAGGAATCCCGCCTTCGATCTCAACCGTGTTCCAATGTTTCTTGTTCATGTGGTAACCAGGACGGACCTGCTCGTAGCGATCGCGTAACTCCAGCGCCAGGTCCGGATCGCACTTCAAATTCGCCCTAGATGGAACTTCATCGAGTGCCGCGAGCGCAAACATTTTGCCGGCGACTTTGAACACGAGAACGGTTTCGCCGAACGGCGTTCCTTCGGTGACGTGAGACTTGTTCAGGCAGTACTCACGAAAGTCCGCCAAATCCATCACGCGATCCGAGAAGTCAAAATGTTGGCGAGATCTTTGATCGGAACGCGCTCTTGTTTCATCGAATCGCGCTCGCGTAGCGTAACCGTGTCCTTCAGCGCCGCGTCTTTTTCGCCGAGCGTCTCGAAATCGACCGTCACGCCGAACGGTGTGCCGATTTCGTCCTGGCGTCGATAACGCCGCCCGATCGCGCCGCCTTCGTCGTAAAAGACGTACATGTGCGGGCGCAAAAGATCGACAATCTCTTTGGCTTTGGCCACGAGCGGTTCCTTGTTCTTGAGCAGCGGAAAGACCGCGCATTTGATCGGCGCCATGCGCGGACGAAAGCGCAGGACGACGCGCGTCTCCATTTTTCCCTTCTCATCGGGCGCTTCGTCTTCGGAGTAGGCCTCGCAGATCAGCGCCAGCACGGTGCGATCCACGCCTGCGCTCGGCTCCACGACGTGCGGGATAAATTTCTGTTTCGTCTCTTCATCGAAATATTCGAGCGATTTGCCGCTGGCCTTTTGATGCTGCGACAAATCGTAGTCGGTGCGATAAGCCACGCCTTCCAGTTCCTGCCGGCCAAAGGGAAAATCGTATTCAATGTCGTAGGTGCCTTTTGAGTAAAAGGCGCGCTCCGCATCGGGAACCGTGAGCACGTGCAGCTTGTCGCGTGGAATGCCGATGTTCTCGTAAAATTTGAGGCGCTCTTCCTTCCAATATTCGAGCAGCTTCATCCCCTCCTCTGCCCGGCAGAAATATTCCAGCTCCATTTGCTCGAACTCTCGCGAGCGGAAGGTGAAATTGCGCGGATTGATCTCGTTACGAAATGCTTTGCCGATCTGGGCAATTCCGAAGGGCAATTTCTTGCGCGAAACGTCCAGCACGTTTTTGAACTGCACAAAGATCGCCTGCGCCGTTTCCGGGCGAAGATAAGTGACGCTCGATTCGTCTTCCGTCGCGCCGACATAGGTCTTGAACATCAAATTGAACGCGCGCGGTTCGGTCAAATCTTTGCCGCCACAGGTTGGGCATTGCTTCTCGCCCTTCTTGTTTAAGATCTGATCGGCGCGCAGACGCGCCTTGCAAGATCGACAATCTACCATTGGATCGCTGAATGTTTCCTCGTGGCCGCTCGCTTTCCAGACCAGGCGATTCATTAAAATTGACCCGTCCATGCCCACGACATCGTCGCGCTCGTGGACGATCGTGCGCCACCAATAATCTTTGACGTTGCGCTTAAGCTCGACCCCGAGCGGGCCGTAATCCCAGAGACCATTCAGGCCGCCGTAAATTTCGCTCGATTGGAAAATGAAACCGCGCCGTTTGCACAAGCTAACGATCTTTTCCATGCGCTGGGTATCTGGTTTGCCGCTCATGAGAAGAATGAAACGTCCGCAGATTACGCAGATTTTCGCAGATTTGAAGAAGCCAGATTTTTCCGCCAGCAATAATCTGCGAAATCTGCGGATAACTTTTCTGTGGATTATTTCTCGACTGTCACCTCGGTCTTGACCGAGTTGGCGATGAAACAATTGTCGTGCGCGGCGTGATGCATTTTGTCGAGCTCTTCCGCCGTTGGTTGCTTGTCGCCCGACCATTCAATCTTCGGCTTTAACGTCACGCGCGTGATCGCCATTTTGCCCTCCGGGTTTTTCTCCATGTGACCGACGGCTTCATCGACATATTCGTCGAGAACGAACTTCTGCTTACACGCAATCGCCAGAAACGTGAGCATGTGACAGCTCGAGAGCGAAGCGACATAGGCTTCCTCCGGATCGACATTCTTCGGGTTGCCCAGATAGGCGGGCGCGGCCGAGGCCGTCATCTCGTGGCCACCGTCAAATTTCCAGGTGTGGTCTCGCGGATACTTTTGATAATCGAACGGCGCATCGCCGCGTTTCCAGCTGAGAGTAACTTTATGTTCGGACATGCTTTTAGATAGAATGCCGCAGGCAAAGCGCAAGCTGCTTGACTCGTCACTCGTCACTCGTCACTTTTCACTCTCCTCGGCGCGGTTAGCTCAGTGGTAGAGCGCTTGCTTCACACGCAAGAAGTCGCAGGTTCGAACCCTGCACCGCGCACGATGTCTTAGGGATTGAAGATTTGTGGTGCTTGAGCTCACCGGACGAGTGATTGCCACCAACTGCATGGTCGGAGAACATAGGCGCGGCTAGCACTTTCCGCTTTCCCCACCCGAGGCAATACGTCTACGCTTCGGCCATCCCATCGTCGAACTAGCCGCAATGCCCAATCAGCCGCCCGCCATTCAAACTTTTCAGATGCCGCAAATGCCGCGCATTCCGGTGCGATTGATTGCCACCGTCGTCGTGATCGCTCTCCTGATCGGTCTGGCGTGGACATCTTATTACACCGTGCAGGCGGAATCGGAAGGCGTCGTCCTTCGCTTTGGCAGGTTTCTGAAAACGGTCGAGCCCGGTCTGCATTTCAAGCTCCCCTTTGGTGTCGATCAAGTCACCGTCCTACCGACGCGGCGGCAGTTGAAACTTGAGTTCGGTTTCTTCACTCCGGGTTACACAAATATCGACCAGCCAGCCAGAGAAGATGCGGAGGAAAAGTCGATGGTCACTGGCGATCTGAACGCCGCACTCGTCGAGTGGGTCGTGCAATATCGCATCGACGATCCCAAGCAGTACCTCTTCGACGTCCGTAATCCTGGCCAAACCTTGCGCGACTTGTCGGAAGCGGCCATGCGCGAAGTGATCGGCGATCGTACGGTAGACGAAGTCATCACCATCGGCCGGCAAGACATCGAGGTCGCGGCCCTGGCCCAGATGCAGGAGCTCGCAAAGCGCTACATGCTCGGCATTCGCGTCGATCAAGTGCAACTAAAGAACGTCAATCCTCCGGCTGAGGTCCAGGCCTCCTTCAACGAAGTGAACAAGGCGCAACAGGACCGCGAGAACGCCATCAACATCGCGAACGGCGATTACAATCAAGCCGTGCCCAGAGCACGGGGCGAAGCCGACCAGGCGATTCGCGGAGCGGAGGGCTATCGATTCAAACGCGTCAATGAAGCGGAAGGCGACGTGGCTTCGTTCAACGCCATGCTCGGACAATACGTGAAGGCGCCGGAGATCACACGCACGCGACTTTATCTTGAGACCATGGGTGACGTGCTCTCCGGCGCGGGCGAGAAAATTATTATCGACGACACGATGCGAAATCTGTTGCCGATCCTGCCGCTCACCAAAAACCCGTTGGAGAAAAGATGACGAAACGCGGCTGCTTTACACTTCTGTTGCTCGCGCTCGCGATTGTGGCCTTGCGCATACTTTTCGGCTGCTTCTTCGCCGTTTATCAGACCGAACAAGTCATCATCACCCAATTCGGCAAACCGGTGGGCGAGCCAATCACCGACCCGGGATTGCACTTCAAGCTTCCCATCATTCAAGAGGTCAACCGGATCGATAAACGATTTCTCGAATGGGGCGGCCAGCCCGTTGCCATCCCCACCCGGGACAAAACTTACATTCACGTGGATACCTTTGCCCGCTGGCGAATTAGCGACGCCAAAACTTTCTTCGTCCGGCTGCGCGACGAACGGAGCGCTCAATCGCGTTTGGAAGACATTCTCGGAAGCGAGACCCGCAACGCTGTGGCCAAGAACGATCTGATCGAAATCATTCGCACCGACAAAGACCGCAAACCGTTGCGTGATGAGAATCTGAAAAATGTTCAGACCGGCCTGGGAACAATCGGCGTCCTTCCGCCCATCCAATACGGGCGGCAGAAAATCGAGGACGAGATCAAAGCGAAGGCAGCCGGGAAATTGGCCGAGTTCGGAATCGACCTGCTTGACGTCCGACTCAAGCGCGTCAATTACAATCCCGACGTGCTCGATCGCATCTACCAGCGAATGATCAGCGAACGCCGGCAGATTGCCTCGCGGTTTCGCTCCGAAGGCGAAGGCGAAGCGGCCCGCATCGCCGGCCGCAAGGAACGCGACCTAAATGAAATTCAATCCACCGCCTATCGGCAGGTACAACAGATCCGCGGCGAAGCCGATGGCAAAGCGACCGAGATTTACGCCCAGGCTTATACCCAGAACGCGCAAGCCGCCGAGTTCTACAATTTCCTCAAAAGCATGGAGACATACCGCAAAGTGCTCACAAGAGATACGACGCTCGTCTTTTCCACGGACAGCGATCTCTTCGGTTTGCTCAAACGCGCCAACGCAAAACCGCAGACCTTGCCGCCCGCCCGCTAAGCATCTTGCTTCACACGCAAGAAGTCGCAGGTTCGAACTCTGCAAGCCGCCTCAAGACGAGGCGGCAGTCCCTTCGATTAGTTACTTCTTAAGCTTCATGTCGACCCCGGAAGCGCCGATCGTTAGATCAACGCCCTTCGAGGTGGCGTGGATGACTACGATCACACCGTTCTGATTCTTCATGGTGACGCCCGAGCGACCGCCGGCAAGGGTGATATCCGCGGAGGCCGAGGTGTAATTACCTTGGAAATCCTGAAGCTTCTTCAAGTTGTAAACCTCGCCTGAAGCCGTGACCTTGGTAATCCCGACTTTGCCTAACGACAAGCCGCTGACGGAGACGGGGTACTGCTTGCCCTTGTAGGTGAGGGTACCGTGGCCCCAGCTGATCCCGACGCCGGCAGCGACCGCTCCGCTGCTTAGCTGCAAAGTTGCATCCGGCCGTGCCGCCTGGGCGAACCCCGCCATCAGGCAGAAGGCAACAGACGCAATCCCAATCTTTTGAATGATTTTCATGATGTTTGTTTTCTTTTGTTTTGTGTCGCGCGGCTCTCGGCCAGCGCAAGGTTGCGGAGGCAGCCCCAAGGCTCGCCCGCCGCGCTGCATTGTTGGTTGTGAGCACGTTAAGGCGGATGGGAACCTCCGGGTCAAGACCTTTCGCTCGCCGGCCGGAATGCCCCGCACCTTATCCAAAAGCTTCTGGACCGCCTCTCGTCGCCCGTCACTCGTCACTCGTCACTGATCACTTGTCACTTCTGTACGAGCGGTCGCCGCTGCGACCAAGTCGCAGGTTCGAACCCTGCACCGCGCACCATCTTTGATTGACTGCGCGAGCCGAGGTCCGCAGAATGGCGTAACCCCAGTTTGCTAGTCCCCCAATGGCAACTCCCCTCCAGAAGATCAAACACATTGTCGTCGTGATGATGGAGAACCGTTCGTTCGACAATCTCCTGGGCTGGCTTTACGCCGATGTAAACAATTGCCCGCCCTACAACATCCCTCCTCCAACAGGACCGGGGGCCAAGAATACTTTCGCGGGACTTACGCCGAACACCTGGTGCAATGAGTACGCCGGAGGGACTGTCTGTGCCAGCCAGCCACCCAAACCCTGGCCACCGCACAACAATCCGAACCGAGTGCCTAATCCCGATCCGCACGAAGAGTTCGACCACATGACACAGCAAATATTTGGAGTGAGCCCGTCAGTGGCGGACGCGCCGCCCGAACGAATCCCAAACATGAGCGGGTTTCTCGCCGATTACGCCACAGTTTATCAGCCGCCAGACCAGATCATGGAATCGTTCGGTCCCGCCGATGCCAACGTCATCAATCAACTCGCCCGGAACTTTGCCGTTTGCGATGCCTGGTTTGCTTCCTGCCCTTGTCAGACGTGGCCGAATCGCGGGTTTGTTCACACCGGTTCGTCCGACGGTCACATTAACAACGACGACTACGAGCTCTACGACATCCCGACCATCTTCAACATTCTCGAGGAACGCGGCATTTCGTGGAGCGTTTTTCACGACTCGACCATCGTCCCGTCGCTGACCCTGGGACAATTTTTACCCCGGCTCTGGCTGCACCTTGGACACTTCTTTCATTTCTCCAGCTTCCTTGGCTGTTGTGCCGGCGTAAACGGCGCGCGGCTTCCGAAATATTCTTTCATCGAGCCGCGTTTCATGCACGAGTACGGCCTGTTTAAAGTCGAGCATCCGACGGATTATCATCCGCCGCACAACGTCTGCCGCGGCGAACATTTCCTCGCCAAGGTTTACAACGCCGTCCGCACCAGTCCCTATCGCGACGAGATCCTTCTCGTGATCACACTCGACGAACATGGCGGCTGCTACGATCACATCCCGCCGCTGGCGAAAGCCACTCCGCCGCAGCCGTCGCCTGTGTCGCGCGACGGGCAATTTAAATTCCACCGCTTCGGTGTGCGCGTCCCGACGATCGTGATCTCGTCTTATGTGAACGCCGGCACAGTTTTTCGAGCCCCGCCGGACTCACCCGCTCCCTACGATCACACCTCCATTCTTGCGACTTTGCGCGACTGGCTCGGACTCGTGCCGCCCCTCAACATTTTTGCCCGACTAAGAAATTGGTTCATGGGCGTTGATGCCACGCAATATTCCTTCCTCCCGAGTCCACGAATCGCAAAGGCGCCAACTCTGGCACCAGTCCTGACTCTGACCCAACCGCGCAGTGATTGGCCCGTCATCACCGCGCAATGCCAGATCGACGACTCCGACACCGACCTCGACCTGCCGCTCAACGATCTGCAAAAAAGTCTTCTCGCCACCGCCAGACGCCTGGAGAACCCCGAGGCTGCAGTCCTCCTGCAACATGAGACCGCCGCCGAAGCCAAAGCTCAACAAACCTATCGAGACGCGTTGCGGTTCCTTTATACCAATATCAGTTTGCCATTACATCCCTAAGCCCTTCCAGGCAGAAACACTTCCAGTCAGTTCTTGCGCAGCACCCGCCGAGTCTGCGACGTTCGATTCTGTCGCGGGCTTTTTCTGTTCCGCTACAAAAAGCTGCAGGCGCTGCATTGCATCGGCTACTAACTGCCTTTTATCCGTACCGTTTAACTCTCGATCATAGCGACATATCGCCTGCAAACTGGTGAGGGCTTCATCAAGGTGATGAAACGCGTCATCCGGCAAAGCGGCCATGTCTTTCCACCGATAGTAATGTGTCAGCTCATGCGCCGCGGCGGCCTCAAGGCTTAACGCAGAATTCGGGTCGATTATGTTTGGGCCCGGATAAAGATCGGGACCAAAGACAATTTCTCCGTACTCATGACCATCCGCGTCCACTGAAACACGAAAGACCGTTTGCGAGGCCGGCAAGTAACGAACGTTCACGTTGCGATCAAGGCCGAGGAAAGTATTAATCGCCCGCCGAATTTGCTCTTCGCTCAATGGCGCTGTGTTCCTTCCAGCAAGCAGCGATGGTTTTTCGTCCGCCATGACTATCTCGCCGCGAGAAATTTTAAATCCCGCACATCGTCGCTCACTGACAAGAGTTGGCGAAGCACGCGACCGCACTCTGAACGAGCGGCCCCGGTATTCAGCACCGTCAATTTCGTACCCTCCTTTCCAGGTTTAACGACACCGATTCGCTGCCACAATGGATTCCGCTTATCGAAAAAATCACCTTTCCAACTGCCGTATGTGTATTCCTTATCGCGCTTGAGTTTCTTCAGTCTATTACGCCAATCAGCAATTGCAGGCCTCATGCCGAGCTCCGCAATCGCATCGTTGAAGCTGCGCATCAGTGACGCGTAACCATGCATCATCACTGCCGCATCCACTACAAATCGCTCTCTGACGGCTCTGCGATCCGGGGTTTGCATTTGACCAAGTTCAGGCCGTGTTTCGGCCAAAAGGTCGTAAAACGCAGCAGCGACGGTAGCAACTCCCTCAATCTCGGGTTCATCCAGCGAATCAGCCGGGGCTACTGACTTCATCATTTCGCGCAGCGTCGAGAGCGTAATTACCTGTGGATTCCGAGGCGTAAGTCGATCCGTGACGCGATTGACGTTATCGAGAAGGGCCTTGCTTAGCTCAATTACCCTTTTCGCGAGCAGCGAAAGATCGTCCAATGTTGTTAAATCGTATGCCTTCGACTTCGCGGTGGGCCGAGGTCGCTGATTCTTATCGAAAAAATAATTTCCTTCGTCTTCCCGCGAGAGAAAATACAATTCGATTTTGAATTGCTTGTCCGGAGAAAACTTCGGGTAGGCGGATTTCGAGTCCCTATATGCTCGAACTGCCTTCAATATGGCCTGTTGGCGGTGGTGCGAATCTGGCAAATAGATTTTGCCGTTATATAAATACAGCGATCCTTTCCGCTGGTCCCAATATGCATCGAACGTGCCGGGCCGAAGATTCCAAACGAGCGGCGTAAGAAATAATCTGTCCCCGCGCAAAAGCTTTTCCGTGATGTCGTCCGCATTCTTGACATCAAAAATGTAGAATTTTGGATCTGGGTATCCATTTCCGACGGCGAGCTCCCGAGGCGGAGCTGGAAATACATCCGGCCGAATCCCCCGTTGCACAGCTTGGTCAGTCCAGAGCAACATGCTTTCGGCAACATCTGCCAACTCGTCCGCAGTGATGGTAAATGTCCCGAGGATGTCTTGGCCCGCTCCCGTCCATTGTACGTCATGGCATGTGAACCTGCCACGGTACGGGTAACCGCCCGCAGTCTTCTTTGCGCTCCGACGAAACCCTTTAATATCAATTTTTTTATTCAAGGCGAACTTCACTTTAACTCCTCGTCAGAGCACATCCAGCATGGTTTTCCGAACCGAGCTACTCCCGGATGATCCTGCATCGCGCACCATTATCTCGTTAGGCTCTAATCGCGCAGTGGCGCTTGGGCGCGGTAAAGATCGACATCCTTTTCGATTTCGTTCGCCAACACGGAATCGCCTTGGTTTAGAGCGAGCTGCCGAGCAATCTGAACGGCGCGGATCGCATCGTCGAAACGGCCGGCTTCAGCAAAGGCGGCCGCGAGTGTACGGGTGAAGATCGGATTTGTTCCTTGGGAAAGGTGATTGGCTCGGCTCGCCAGCTCGACGGCGCGCGTTCCATTTCGATAGGTCGCATCCGGAGATGTCGATAGAATCCAGGCCAGGTTATTCAGCGCGAAGACGGATGGATGCGAGCCTGCGATCGCTTTTTCGTAATGCTCGATCGCGAGTCCGAGCTTTCCCTTTTGCAGAAGCGCGTTGCCGAGACTGGTGTGCGCTTCGGCGTCGTCCGGTTGGATCGACAATGTTTTTTCGTATTCCGCAATGGCATCGTCGAGCCGGCCCTGGCGAAGTAACACGTGACCCAGATTGAAATGGCCGTCGGCATAATCGGGCCGCAATTCGACGGCACGGCTATAATGCCGAACGGCTGCATTGAGCTGACCTTTGCCAGTCAACGCGTTGCCAAGATTAGTTTGTGTGACTGCTTTGCTCAGATTGTAACGCGCTTCCTGCATGGCGGATTGGATTTGTAGCGCGGTTTCGTATTGCAATATCGCTTCGTCGAGATTTCGCTGCTGTTCGTAAAACAGCCCGAGATTGTTGTGGGCAACGTCATTGTCCGAAGTGACGGCGAGAGTCTGTTTCCAAAGCGTCTCGCTGTCTTTCCAATAAGACGTTTGACGCCATGCACACAGGGTGAGCGCGACGATAACGATCCCCGATAAAGCGAAAAGGATCTTGCGGTGCGCGCGCAAGATCGACATCTCGGCCACGGTCCAGGTCGCGGCGATGCAGAGGCCGATGTGCGGCAAATAAGTGTAACGATCGGCGTGCGCTTGCAAGCCGATCTGAAAGATTCCGATCACCGGGACGAGCATTCCCAGATACCAAAGCCAGCCGACTAAAAAGTACGGGCGCGTCCGCCGCCAAAGAAACGCGAGCGCGGTGATTCCGAGCAGCAACACGGCCGCGAGGACTACCTGCCAAAGATCAATTGCGTGATAGGGATAAAACACAGCGAGGTCCGACGGCCAAAACAATTGCCGGAGATAAATGACGCAACTGACGAGAGCGTTGCCGATCCGCGATGCCAGAGAAAATTGCTCCATCGCGCCGATCGCGCCGCTCTGCGCCCAAACGGTTGCCACGCACGAGGCAATGGAAAGCAGCAACAACGGGATTTTCTCGACAATCAATTTCTGAACTCTGACTTCTGACTTCTGACTTCTGTTCAGGGGCCAATAATCGAGGAGCAACAAAACGAAGGGCACGGTCACGAGCATCGGTTTACACATCAGTCCGAGCGCAAACAAGATCGACATCGTGAGGTAGCGACTAACTGCCGGCTGCCGCGCATAACGCACGTAAGCGCCGAGCGTGAGCATGAAAAAGACGGCGCTTAAAACATCTTTGCGCTCGGCGATCCAGGCGACCGATTCGACGCGTAACGGGTGAATGGCAAAGACCGAAGCGACGAAGAGGCTTCGCAGAAAATTTCCAGTGATGTCGCGGAGCAGGAAAAAGAGCAACAGGACGGATATGGTGTGAAGAAAAACGTTCGTGAAATGATGCCCACCGGCGCTCAGATCGAAGAGCTGACAGTCGAGCATGTGCGAGAGCGTCGTGAGCGGGTGCCAGTTCCGCGCGTGCGGATGCGTGAACGCCCACACGATTCCTTTCCAGGTGATGCCGTCGGTTACAACCGGGTTTGCATAAACGTAAACACGATCGTCGTAGTTGACGAAGTCGTGACCGAGCGTCTGGCTAAAAACGAGCCAGGTGATCCCAATCAGGAAAAGACTGGCGAGAACGGAATCGCGCGCGCGGCTTTTCACTTGGCTAGACCTGCGTCGCGATAAGGCGAGCCGGCTTGGTAAAGCTCGATGTTTTGTTCCAACTCTGCGCGCAGCCCGGCGTTCTGCTGCTCAATCGCCAGTCGCAATCCGCCTTTGGCTGCATCGACCGCGTCGGGGAACCGCCCGTTCTCCGCGTAAGCGGCCGCGAGCGTGCGAAAGATCATTGCGCTTCTTTTTCCTGAAAGCTGCAAAGCGCGTTGCGCAAATTGGACCGCCTTGGCCCCATCGCGCAGCGATGCCTCGGGCGCGGCCGCCAGCATCCAGGCCAGATTGTTGAGCGCGTTCCCGTCGTCTGGATTGTACGCCAAACTTTTTTCCCACTCGGCCATCGCCTCCCTAAGACGACCTTGTTGCGCCAATGCTGCGCCTAACTGGTCGCGCGTCTGCACATTCTCAGGTTGTAATTCCAAACTCTTTTGCCAGTGAACGATCGCTTGGTTGGCATCTCCTTTCTTCAGCAGCGCGTTGCCAAGCGCGGCGTGTGCCTGTCCGCTGTTGGGCCGAATGGACAAGGCCCGTTCAAATTGTTCGATCGCTTCGTCGGTTTGTCCTTTGTCCAGGAGAACTCCGCCGACACCGGCGTAGGCCATGTCACTGTTCGGAGTAATGGCCAGCGCATGTCTCCAGAGCGTTTCGCTATTTTTCCAGTACGCGGTTTGCCGCCGCGCAGAAAGAGCCAGGGCAAGGAGAACGACAGTAGAAACGCCGAACAAGATCTCTTTGCGCGCGCGCAAGATTGCCGTTTCCGCCACCGACCAGGTCACGAGCAGATAAAGGCCGATGTGCGGCAGGTAAGTATAACGATCGGCGTGACCTTGCAGGCCAACCTGAAAAATCCCAATCACCGGAGCGAGCATGATCAAATACCAAAACCAACCGGTCAGCAGATAAGGCCGCTGCCGGCGCAAGATGATGACAAGAACGCTGACGGTGATCAGAAAAATAGCCGCGCCAAAGACCTGTAAGATCGACAATCGATTTTCGGGATGGGGATAAAAAACGGAGAGTCGCGTCGGACAAAACATCTGCCAGATGTAGGTGACGCAGGTCACGATCGCGTTATTGATGCGCCATAGAAGTGGCAGTTCCCCGGTTGAACCAGTCGCTTGTCGCTGCGCGAGAATCGTCGCTACGCAGGAGGCAGCGGATAAGACGAACAACGGAATTTTCTCGTTAATCATCCGCCGAAACGAGCGAAAATCGACAATTCGCTGCAGCGGCCAGTAATCGATCAGCAAAAGCACAAACGGTACGGTGACCAGCATCGGCTTGGACATCAGTCCGCACGCGAACAAGATCGACATCGTCAGATAACGGCCGAACGAGGGCGAGCGCGCGTATCGCACATAAGCGGCGAGCGTGAGCATAAAGAAAACTCCACTGAGCAAATCTTTGCGTTCCGCAATCCAGGCAACCGATTCAGCCCGCAGCGGATGAATGGCAAAGACCGCCGCGACAAAAGCGCTCCGCCAAATGTTTCTGGTCATGTCCCGCAAGAGAAGGAAGAGCAAGAGGACGGCGATCGAGTGAAGCAGCACATTGGTGAAATGATGGCCACCGGGCCTTAATCCAAAGAGCTGACAATCGAGCATGTGCGAGATCGTCGTAAGCGGATGCCAGTTCTGCGAATGCACATGGGTAAAAGCCCACAGAACGCCGCGCACCGATAAGCCCTGAGCAATGTTCGGATTCCCGTAAACGTAGGAGCCGTCGTCGTAATTGACGAACTCGTGGCCAAGCGTTTGTCCGAAGACCAGCCACGTAAGAGCGACGAGAAATACGCAGAGAGCGAGAATCACGCGCCGTGAATCTCGCTGCGCAGCAGTTGACGGAGTTGAATTAAACTTTGCGTTTATAAATCCAGATGTGGTCGGGCGACAAGGCGGGCGGCTTCGGAAGGTCGGAAAAAAAGAATTCGCTGCCTTGCTCGTTGATGTTCACCAGACCGACAGCTTCGTAGTTGTCGCCGCAATACTTGTTCGCCCAGGTGAAAATGAACTTATCGGAATTACTTCTTATTAACCACGATCTGCTTACCACGACGAGCAAGACGTATTTCGGACGCGCCTGCTCGATCTCGTGAATCATTTCTTCCTGCATCTGCCGCGCGTACTTATGCGATTCCATCAGCGAGTAGGTGTAGATGTAACCGGTGGCGGAATGTCGCCGCGAATAAAAGTAGATTTGGGGTTCGGAGCCGAGCACGGCGATGGTGTCCTGGTCGGTTGAGTTCGCGCGCAGGTAATCGGCGATTTTGACTGACTCCGGGAACGGGTCCGTCCCATAGAGCATCCGGCAAGCATCGACCGGGGAGCGTTCGAAGAACAAATCGGATTCTTTCACGACGGGATAAGCAAGAGCGATTCCGAACAAAGCAGGCGGGATGAAGCGAAACGCGCGCAAACGGATGAAACCTGCTGCGGCAGTTGCAGCCGCTCCCGCCAACAGCGAAACCGCCGGTAACAGCACAATGAAATAGTGCGGTCTAAAATAAAAGCCGGGAGTCGTCGCCAGGAATGCAAACAGAAGAAAACCGGCAAGAAAGCCGATCGCAGGTCGAATGCTCGTTAGGCCGGCGGCCACCAGACCCAGGGCGGCGATAATCCAAAGCGGCCAGGCCGTGCCGATGACGGCCGGAAATTGATCGAGGAAGATCCGCATCCCTTCCGCCGCCGAAATCTGGCTGCCGTACTGCCGCGCATAATCGATCGTCCAAAACCAGAATTTTCCGAAAACTCCGCTCCACCAGAGAAAGACAAACGTGATCAGAATGGGAACGGCCGCACCGCTCATGAAAACGGTGGTATGATTGAAAATGTTTCTCCGGCCGCGATGCGCGCGAAGATTTCGGAAGACCAGATAGGCAGCGCCGAACAGAAGAAAGAAAATCGCCGGTTGCTTCATGAGCAGACCGACGCCGAATAATATTCCGCTACAAAAAAGCGCGGAAAGCGATTGTCGATCTTCGCTTCGCAGCAATAACGAAAGGCCGGCGAGAACCGGCAAGACGACAAAATGCGTCGCGTGCGCGGCTGTTCCCAAGACCTGAGGCATGACCGACAGAACCGCGAAAGCGGAAGCGGCCGCGAGGCCCGCTGTTGAGCTAAACAAACGCCGGCCGAGAAGGAAGATGAACACGATTGTCGCCGCGTTTACGAGCAGGAGCCCCAAATGCACGCCGGCGATGGTTTGGCCGAAGATCGACATGAGCAACGCGTAAGCGGCGTAAGTGCCGGGGAATTTCATGTTGTAGGCGAGCTGGTAGGGCGGAATTCCCTGCAACATTAATTGGCCCGCATAAGCATATTCGCCCTCGTCACGTTCAAGCGGCAAATTGAGCAGGCGAATGCGGATCACGACGACAGTCACGGTCGCGATGGCGCCAAGAATCCACCATGCAATGCGCGGGGCAGGATCGCTTGTCTCTTGTGCTGAGTTCAAGTGGGAGCTTATTGGGCGACCAGTCTGGGAAAGAGCGGCCCCGCACCTTGAATCTTAGCCCAGCGGTAGGCTAACGCTGTCTCGATGCAGCCCAAACCATAACGCACGCTGCGGCGAAAATTAATCGACGAAGCCTCCGACAAATATCGCGCCGGGCAGGTGAGTTCGCCAATAGTGCCGCCGAACCAAAGCACCTGAGCGAGGATCTGATTGTCGAAGACGAAGTCGTCCGAGTTTTGCTCGAACGGAAGCCGCTCCAGCAGAGAACGCGCAAAGGCGCGATAGCCGGTGTGATATTCGGAGAGTTTTGCGCCGAGCAAAATATTTTCGGTGTAAGTAAGGACGCGGTTGGCCAGATATTTCCACAGCGGCATTCCACCGCTAAGCGCGCCGCCACCCAAAATGCGCGAAGCCAGCACGCAGGAATAAAGTCCAGTCGCGACGAGGGACGCCATCGCCGGGATGAGCTTCGGCGTGTACTGATAATCGGGATGAATCATGATGATGATGTCGGCCCCGGCCGTTAACGCGAGTTTGTAGCAGGTTTTTTGATTGCCGCCGTAGCCGCGATTTTCCGGATGGACCTCGACTTGGACGCGGTCGAGCGTGCGCGCGATTTCCACCGTTTCGTCATGACTGGCGTCGTCCACGACAATGACAAGATCGACAATCCCCTGCGCCATCACTTCGTCGTAAGTGCGGCGCAACGTTTTCTCGGCATTGTAGGCCGGCATCACCACCACGATCTTTTGCCCATTAAGCATCCGCCATTTCTACATGGCCTTGCATTTCACAGCAAAAAAAACCGCCGCCCCGGTTTTAGCCGAAGCGGCGGAGTAATTTCGAGATGATGTTTCGTTTTAGTCGCCGAAGAGACGCATGTTACCGGTGATGGTCGCGTCGGTCACAAATTTCGCGGTGCCCTGGATGCCCATGCGCACCGTGATCACGCTCTTAAACAAGTTATCCACCTGGGCGTCAGTCATGCCGCCGCCTATGAGATTTTGCCGGTTTATGCCGGCATTGCCGACTCGAACGAGGGTTTCACGGATTCTTTGACGATCGCCATCCTGCATCGTGCGGTCATCGCGGAAGGAATAAGTGAATTGGAGAGTCAACTTGCCGTTCGCCGGCAAGCCGGTGTTCGGATCGATAATACTGGGATCAAGCAAGGCATCGCTCTCGATCGTAAGGTGGGCGAGGAAAGTGAACAAGCACTGCGGCTGGGGCGAGCCGCTTGAGTTTTGCAACTGGTAATTGAGGAAGATGTTGACCACCGGATAAATAATATTCCGGGTCGCTTTTTTCGGCAGTTTGATGCGAGCGATGTCCTGCGCGTCAAACGAGGTCGCCGCCGGCGCCGGCGCCAGATTGAAACATTGACTGTCGTTCGGATTGAACGGCGGAGTCGGCGTGGGCGTGGGCGCGGGACAGGTTGCCATCAGTTGCACGAAGCCGCTGGCCACGCCCATGTATTGGGCGTTGTGGCCAAAGGTGTCGGGATCACCGACGTCGGCCACGGTAGGAGGAGCCGCTTTCAATCCGGCAACGACGGCAAGCGCGGAAAGAACTACCACGAACATTTGGGAGATTTTATTTTTCATTTTAGTTCCTTTTGTTTGATGGAGGTGTGCGCTGCAGAGCATGTAGGACAGCGTGTGACAAGAATGCATTCGCCAAGAAGAAGCTGTCAACGCCATTTTTTTCGTGATTTTTTATGAAAGTGAAAATCTTTTACGATCCGCATTGCACAGAATACTCGGCGCCCGGCCATCCAGAACGGCCCGAGCGGATCGCGCAGACCGTCCCGCTGCTAACGCGTCGTCATCGTGATTGGGAGTGGTGCGTGCCGCAGCCGCCGAAGGAGCGCAATTTGTTGCGCGCGCATTCGCGCGAACACGTCCAGCGCGTCGCCAATGCAACCGAAGACTTCGATGTCGACACGCCCGCGTATCCGAAGATCGACACCTACGCGCGGCAATCGGCCGGCGCCGCGATTGACGCGATGCGCGCGGCGATGGACGGCAAGCGCGCATTCAGTTTGATGCGGCCGCCAGGACATCACGCGACGCGCGATCGCGCGATGGGATTTTGTTATTTCAACAATATTGCCATCGCGGCGCTGGCCGCTTTGGACAGCGGGGTCGAGCGCGTCGCCATCTGGGATTTTGACGCGCATCATGGCAACGGGACCGAAGCAATCGTGGCCAACAACTTCCGCATCGCGTTTGCGTCGATCCATCAGTTCCCGGCGTATCCCGGCACCGGCGCGAAGTCGTTTGCGAACATCGACAATTACCCGGTCGCACCGGAGACGCCGCGCGCCGAATACGCCAACGCCATCGAACGCGCGTTGCACAAACTCACCTTGTCCAATCCGGAATTGCTGCTCGTCTCCGCCGGGTTCGACGGTTACGCGCGCGACCCCCTTGTTCAGATGACTCTGGAGACCGATGACTTCGCGAAGTTCGGGAAATGGCTCCGCGAAATCCATATTCCCGCAGCCGCCATTCTTGAGGGCGGTTACAGCGATGATTTGCCCGAACTCATCGACGCCTTCCTTAGCGGGTGGGAAAACGACTGATAACCTGGGCTCCAGCGATTAGTTAGATGCGCTCGTCGCGAGGCCCATTTCGTGTATGAGTCCGTATCAGTCGATGGACGTGCTTGTCTGTGGCCTAAAGATTGTACGCGAGCTTGTGAGTCGGCTGATATAGCTGGATGTCATCCGCGCCAGGCACGATCAACATGATAACGCGGCCGTACTCCCGTTGCTCGATGGGACCGCGAAACCGCGCTCCCTTCGCGCGCAACTCGCCAACCGTCGTATCGATATCGTCGCACATCAACGCGATCGAATGATGGCGCGGGGAATCGTACGTTTGGCCTTTCCATTCGCTGTGCGTCGGGTGCACGCCCAACTCGCTTGGCCCCGATTGGAAGATGAGCCAATCGTTATCGAAATCCTCGGCCACGTACTTCCACCCAAGGACGTCACGCAGAAACGCCCGCGTTGCGTTAGCATCGTCCGAGTAAATCAACGTATGAATTGAGGTAATCATGTCATCATTGGTTTTTTGTCGCTGCTACTGCGCGCATCTAACGACCCAAGCTCAGCGACCCGGCGCACGGGAGGCACGGATTGCAACCCCGACGCTCACGCCGGGGTTCGCTGCAGCGCATGGTTAGGCCGCGTTCGTAATCTCATACATACTCTTCAAAAATAAATCCACGTCACTGAAATCAGGGAAGACACAAACAGCACCCTCTGCGGACAATTGTGTCGCTCGACTGCCCGTGCCAATGCCAATGAACGGAATGCCAACACTGCGACAGGCACGAGCATCCCAAACTCCGTCACCAACATACACGGCGCGGGCAAATGACTCGCCATATCGTTCGGCTGCTCTCTGCTTGGAAAGCCTCATAATGGACTCCCGGTCGAGGGCGTCATCCGCCGATGCCGCCGGATGGTCGTCAAAGCACATCCCGGCACTGGCCATCTTGAGGCGGGC
>Ga0209526_10000026_pt1 | contig 82742 bp, 69 predicted proteins | sample JacPinW_OM2H0_M1_FD_188566 | JGI IMG/M metagenome (GOLD analysis project Ga0209526, IMG submission 188566) | Forest soil microbial communities from Algoma, Ontario, Canada - Jack Pine, Ontario site 1_JW_OM2H0_M1 (SPAdes) (version 2) | ecosystem: Environmental > Terrestrial > Soil > Boreal... | reverse complement strand
CATCCGCATCCACGCCATCGACATCGTCCAGCCGCCGGGCATCGGCATCTCGCCCATCGCCGACATGGACGCGCACCAGACGATCGTTACCGCCGCGGTGGCAGCGAAGAGCAGCGCTGAGACGCCAAAAAACGCTTGCTGGGAAGCTCGCTCGGAAGCCATGCGTCGTGAGATCTCCAGTCCCGCGGTTGCGCCACGACAGCCACGACTTCGCTCAGCCCTTGTCGTACTCGTCGTGGCGGCGCCACCAGAGGCCGGTCTCGTTGCGCCCCTTGGGTGCGCGGTCGAGCCACTGGTACATGCCCCAGAGGCCGTCCAGTCCGCGCGCATAGGCGGAATAGGCGTGGTAGATGACGCCGTCCTCGAACGCGAACGCGCTCAGGCCCGGCCTCTCGCGCATGAACGTGGCCACGTCGGTTCCGGCCGTGGCCGCGAACTCGGCGACCGGCCCCTGGTCGCCGGCTTCCCGGACCAGCGGCGCCTCGCGCCGGTAGTTGTATTCGACGACCCCCTCGCGCTGTTGCTTCTCGGTGAGCGAGACGTTGAAGTCGAAGTTGAAGTCCCCGCCGTGCGAGGACGCCCAGGGAAACGTCCACCCCATCCGCCGCTTGTACGCCTGCAGCTTCGCGAGAGGCGCCCGCGACACCACCGAAAGCGCGACGTCGTGGTTGGCCAGGTGGACAACGAAGCCGTTAAACCCGTCCGCGATCGCCGAGCAGGACGGACACCCCGCTTTGTAGTCGGGCCCGAACATGAAGTGGTAGACGAGGAGCTGCGAGCGCCCTCGGAAGAGGTCTTTGAGCGAGGCGCTCCCCTCGTCAGTCTCGAATCGATACTCCTTGTCGATCCGGACCCACGGCAGCTCCTGGCGCCGCCGCGCCAGCTCGTCGCTGCGCCGCGTTAGCTCCTTCTCCGCCTCGAGCAGCTCGAGCCGCGCTGCGAGCCACTCTTTACGTGTCCCGGTCATGTGCTTCGTCATCGCTCTTCTCTCCTTCCAGTCGATACATCGGGGGCGTCAGCCCGCCCCCCGCTGTCGGCAGGGCTCAGCCCCTGCGCAGGAGCAGAAATAGCGCCCGCCGAAGCGGGGTGGGAGTAACAACGGCGACGGGGTTAGGATCAGACGATGGATTCGTCGATCACGGCGGCAGGGCGCGCGCTGCGCGCGGGGGATCCGCTCGGCGCGCTCAAGCGCGTCGCCCTGCGGGACGACCCGGCGGCCCTCGCGCTGCGCGGGATCGCGATGGCCCAGCTCGGGGACCTGGGGCGGGCGCGGGAGCTGCTGCGACGGGCGGCGCGGGGCTTCGGGCCGCGGGAGACGGTAGGGCGGGCGCGCTGCCTGACTGCAGAGGCGGAGGTGGCGCTGGCGGCGCGCGATCTCGCCTGGCCGCCGCGGGCGCTGACCGAAGCCCTGCGCACGTTCGCCGCTCACGGCGATCAGGAGAACGCGGCCCACGCCCGGCTGCTGCAGATCCGGCGCCTCTTGCTACTCGGCCGGGTCGACGAGGCGGACGGCGCGTGCGCTACGCTCGAGCTCGGCGCCGGGTCCGCCCGGCTTGCGGCCGTCGCCGCCCTGGTCACCTTCGAGATCGCGCTCCGCCGGGGGCGAGCCGAGCAGGCGCGCGAGGCCCTCGCCGGCGCGCGGGAGGCGGCGGCGCGGTCGGGCATCGGGGCGCTGTGCGCGGAGGTCGAGCAGGCTGGACGGACCCTCGTCCTCCCGGCGGCGCGCCTCGTCGCCGCGGGCGAGGCGCGGTCCTTGACCCTGGCCGAGGTAGAGGCGGTGCTCGCCTCACCGGACCTGGTCGTCGACGGCTGCCGGCGGGCGGCACGCCGGGGAGAGCGGGTCGTGCGGCTCTCGCGGCGGCCGGTGCTGTTCGCGCTGCTGTGCGGTCTGGCGGAGGCGTGGCCCAGCGATGCGGCGCGCGAGGACCTGATCGAGCGCGCGTTCGGCGCGCGCCGCACGAACCCGTCCCACCGCGCGGCTCTGCGGGTCGGGATGGGACGCCTGCGCCACGAGCTGCGGCCGCTCGCCGAGATCCGGGCCACCGCCGGTGGCTTCAGCCTGGTGCCGCGAGGCGCGGGCACGGTACGGCTGCTGGCGCCGCCGATCGAGAGCCCCGACGCCGCCGTCCTGGCGCTGGTCGCCGACGGCGAGGCCTGGTCGACCTCGGCGCTGGCTCTGTCCCTGGGGTCCAGCCAGCGGACGGTGCAGCGGGCCCTGGTCGCCCTCGAGGAGGCCGGCCAGGTGCGCGCGCTCGGCCGCGGCCGCTCCCAGCGCTGGCTCTCCGCGCCAGTGGCCGGATTCGCGACGACCTTGTTGCTCCCGGTCTCCGACGGATTCGTGTAGGGAAAGAGAAAGGAGCAGCCGATGGGCAAGAAGAGCGACACAGATCAGCCGGCCGAGATCGTGCGCGAGTACGGGCCCTTCCCCGGCGCATCTCACGTGCACGGCGTCAGCTTCGACGGCAGCCTGGTCTGGTTCGCCGGCGGCGAGAAGCTGCAGGCCTTCGAGCCGGCGAGCGGCAGGATCGTGCGCGCCCTGGACGTCGTCTGCGATGCCGGGACGACCTTCGACGGCCGGCACCTCTTCCAGATTGCGGGCGACCGCATCCAGAAGATCGATCCGGCGACCGGCGAGGTCCTGTCGACGATCCCGGCCCCCGGCGGCGGGCGTGACTCGGGGCTGGCCTGGGGCGAGGGTACGCTGTGGGTCGGGCAATACCGCGACCGGAAGATCCACCAGATCGATCCCGACACTGGCGCGATCCTGCGCACGATCGAGTCGAACCGCTTCGTCACCGGAGTAAGCTGGGTGGACGGCGAGCTCTGGCACGGGACCTGGGAAGGCGACGACGCCGACATCCGCCAGGTCGACCCCGAGACCGGCGAGGTGCTGACCCGCCTGACGATGCCCGAGGGGACGGCGGTGAGCGGGCTGGAGTCGGACCAGGGCGACCTCTTCTACGCCGGCGGTGGCGAGAGCGGCCGGGTCCGCGCCGTGCGGAAGCCACGCCGCCGGTCAGGGCGCTAGTCGCAGCAGCGGCGAGCCGACGTGCCGCACCTTCGCCCTGTGCTAAAGGTGGGCCGTGCTCGCCGCCGTCTATCACGGAAGGCACGACATTCGCGTGCAGGAGTGGCCCGCCCCGCCCAAACCACCCGCCGGCTGGGTCACCGTGGCGATCGCCTACTGCGGTATCTGTGGCACGGACATCGACGAATACCTGCACGGGCCAATCGTCATCCCGACTACACCGCACCCCTTGACCGGCGCCAAAGCTCCACTGGTCCTCGGCCATGAGGGTGCGGGGGTCGTCGTCGCGGCGGGTGCCGGAGCCGGAATAGATCGCGGCACGCGCGTCGGCCTCGAGAACAGCGTCGGCTGCGGGCACTGTGCCGCATGCCTCTCCGGAAACCCGCAGCTCTGTCCGCAGTATGCGGTGATGGGCTTGATGATGGATGGCGCCCTTGCCGAGACGGTGAACGTGCCTGCGTCGATGTGCGCCGAGCTCCCTCCCGGCCTCCCCGATGAAGCCGGCGCGCTGGCCGAGTCGCTCGCCGTCGCGGTTCGGGCGGTGCGCCGGGCCGGCAGCGTCGCCGGCGTCGATGTGCATGTGTTTGGCGCGGGCACCATCGGTTTGATGGCAGCCCAGGTCGCCCGCTCTGCCGGCGCGCAATCCGTGACCCTGCGTGACCTGTCGGCGGCGAGGTTGGGTCGCGCCGCGGCGATGGGCTTCGAGATAGCGCCGCCCGGCCCGGATGGTGGAAGGGTCCCAATGGTATTCGAATGCACGGGCACGGCGGCGGGGTTGGCGGATTCGCTGTCCGCCACCGCGAAGAGCGGGACGACGGTCGTGCTGGGCGTGCATGACCGGCCGCGCGAGATCGACCTCGTCGCCCTGCTGCTCGACGAGCGCGTGATCCGGGCTTCTCTATCCCATGCGATGAACGACTACATCCCGGCGATCGAGCTCCTGCGCCGGGGCAAGGTCGACTTCGAGTCGCTCATCACCGATCGCGTTCCGCTCCAGGGCGCGGTCGATCGCGGCTTCGAGCCGCTGGCGGCGGATCCCGAGAGCCACCTCAAGGTGCTCATCGACTGCCGGCAGTGACGCGCCCTCCACGCCCTTTCGGCTTGTCAGCCCGAGACTGGACCGTCTCGCGCCGGCCGGATTTCGCCGACCGGAGGATCGGGTCGCACACCTCCGAGGTGCGATAGCCGTCCTCAAACGTCGCCCCATCCTTCACCGGAGCCATACCCAGAGCGTCACCAGCCCGCCCGCCACGAACAGAGTGCCGAACACCTGCTTGTTGTACCGGGCCAGCCACACTGGCAGGTAGATGTCGAAGTTCTCCCTGCGGTCTTCGGTGAACCCCGCGGCGACGCCGGTGAGCGGGCAGCGCCAGCGGTTCGCGACCAGGACCACCACCTCGACGAGGACCGCCGCGGCGAGCCAGGCGGCGCACCGGAGACGGCCCGCGAGGGCGACCAGCGGCAGCGCGATGATGCACCCCGCGAAGAAGCCCCACACGACGGTGTGGATCAGCTTCACGAGCACCAGGGCGGCGGCGGGTTGCATTGCGGACCTTACTCCTGGGAAGGGGCTCACTTCCTACACCTGGCCGCTCAAAGCGACGGCATGAAGATGAGCTTGTCGGAGGCGGAGATGACGGTTACGGCGATCTCCTTTCCGAGCTTATCTTTTAGAGTAATGGCCGCTGTGAGGCCTGCGAAGTTGGAACGGAGAACGACGACGCGCTTGCCCATTTGAGCTCCGATTGATTGTTGGTTCGGGCCTATCCGGCGCGAAGGATGACTTTGAGGGCTTTTGTCTTGGCAGCATTGCTGAAGGTGTCGTAGGCCTTCATCATCTCGTCGAGGTGGAAGTCGTGGGTTATTAGCTTCTCTGGTTGGAGCCAGCCGGAGAGGACGCGGTCGCCCTTCTTGAAGCTGGACACCGAAGGGCCGGCCTCCTCGACGATTCCGAGGCCCTCGTGGCCGAGGATACGCCCATCGCTCGCCGAAGGCACATGGCTTTTCAGGAAGTGCAGATCGGAACCGCAGATCGTGGTCCGGAGGATCCGGACGATCGCGTCCGATGAATCCTGATGACAGGCTTGGGCTTCTCTTCCCAGGATCGCTTGCCGGGTCCGTGATGGACGAGCGCCTTCATGTCTTGCCCCTCTTCCATTTCGTGGGGGTGGAAGTTGGTGATGCGCTCGCGTCCGCGCCGCGAAAGCTCAGTTACCGCTCACTCCCTGAACGAGCACAGCGACCGCCGCGGGCGCCGGGGTTCGGGTGTCGCTAGACTCCTCGTGAACTCGACTGAGGAGCCCATCCATGAAGGACGTAACGTCGACCTGGGTCGTGGTGGCGGATGCTCGCGCGGCCCGCATCTTTGCCTTTACCGAGAAGAACGGCGAATGGACCCTTCACGAGACCATCAAAGGCGATGGCAGCGGGCGTCCCGACCAAACCGCTGGCTCGGGTCCAAAAGCCTCTGAGCACAAGGGCGCGCTGCATGGCCACGGCGAGATCAATCCGAAGGAGACGCAGGAGCGACGCTTCGCCCACACGCTGGCGCACGTGCTGGAGCGCGGCCACGCCAGCAACGCCTTCGCGAAGCTGGCGCTGGTCGCGCCTCCCAAGCTGCTCGGTGAGTTGCGCGAGAACATCAGTCGAGGACTGCAGGCGGCCTCTATCGCCGAGATCCACAAGGACTACACTCATTGTGGGGTGGAGGAGTTGATGCGCCTCTTGCGGAGCGAGCTTCCTGTGTGACCCTGACATCTGATTCAAGCTTTGCGACGAATCCCGGAAGGCTCAGCCGCGTCAGGGGGATCGCGCGTCTCGCCGTTGTGCTGGAGATCTTCCTCGGCCTCGGTGCCCTCGGCGGGGGAGGCCTGTTCATCCTGGCGCCCGACGGTCACCTGCTGGGGATGACGACCCGGATGTTGGCGGGGACGCCGTTCCACTCCTTCTTGGTACCTGGGATCATCCTCTTCGCGTTCATCGGCGTTACACCACTTCTCGCCGCGGCCATCACAGTGCGCCGCCAGGCGATCGCTCCTCTTGCCGCAGTCGCGGTCGGCTTGACTCTGATTGGCTGGATATCCGTCGAGATGGTGTTGTTCGCCGGAATCAGCTCTCTCTTGTGGGTCTTCTACCTTCTACTCGGCACGTGCATGGTAGCGATCGGCGTCACTTGGCGGCGTTCCTCCTCCGAGAAGGCAGCTGGCTGAGGCAGCCCACAGGGCTTGTCCGCGATGCGGATTCGATCATCGCTATCTGAAGAGATCTCGAAGGTCGCGCCGCGGCGTGTGCAGCGTCGCAGGGGCATGTCCTATGCGGAAGAACATCTGAGCCGTCTCGGAGTCCGCAACCGCGGTCGCTTCCTTGAACTCCTTCTGAAGGGCCGTCATGTCCGGGTACTCCTGCAGGATCTGGCTCAGCGGATGGATGCGCAGTCCGATGGAGGTGGCGGTGAGCTGGACCTGCGCGTACCGGCGGCCGGCGAGGACCTGATCGCGGCGGGTGTTACGGCCCGAGACGAGCAGGCCGAACGCCGACGCCGAGCGTGCCTGATCCGAGAGGAGCGCCACCGATTGCTGCTAGAAGTTTCCCTTCGGTTTCTTCGCGTCCTCGCGGCTGATAATGAACGTCTCTGCGAACCACTTCGCGATGCCGACCCGGCCGCTGTGGCCGAGCCCGAATCCATCGCGCTTCTGCTCGACCTCACGGTCGCTGAACCGGAACCACTGCGCGAGCTCCTCGTCGCGATCGCGGCCGGCGACCTCCACAGCCATCGCATCGCGAGCTAGGGCAGCGAGTCGGGCCTTCTGATCGGGGCATCGATCACCCGCAGCCGGAGGCCATCACCGGTCCCGGCCGCGACGAGACGCTCGGCCACGCCTGCCGCGAGCGGACGGCCATCGTACGGAAGCTTGTTCGTGCAGCGCTGCCGGATAGACCCAAAAAGGGGATCCACCAGCGCCGCAGGTCGGACTGGCGACGCTGATTGAACTAGTGACTGTCGTGGGCGAGGACGGCCTGCCCGAGCCAGAAATCCTCCTTCACCACGTGGGAACGGAACCACTCCTGGACTCTCGATGCCCAGCGAATGAATACGGCCGAAAGGAGCGCGTCGCCCGAGCTGCGTCGAGCTGAAAGGCGGGCCTTGACGAGAAACGCCTCGTGGGCACGTTTGTGTCGCCTCAGGGCTGCGTAGCGGATCTCCCTCATCAGGCGTTCCTCGTGCGCGAAGTGTGTAGCGGTCCTCTCCAGAACGGCGGCGTGCACCGCGACGGCTCGCGCGAAATCGTCGAGGCTGATCGCTTCGATGAGCCGTTCCAGCTCGAGGCCGATGTGCTCGTGTTCGTCGTCGATCTCCGGCAGGCCCGCCGGAGGATAGATTTTCGTCTGATCGGTGGATCGCACAGCACCCTTTCTCCTTCGGTTTAAAGGAGAACATGCAAAAACTCGTGGTCGGCGGGCCTGCCAGCCCGCTCCTCGCGCAGCAGCAACGCCCGAAAACATACCGCGGGTACCTGTCGTTTGCCACTCGATCGTGACACTGGACGGGGTCGGACGTCGAGCGGCGCTGAGCGCAATGTCCTTCGCACTCGCTCTCTTACTCCGTGCGTGCGGCGCTCAGGACCCGCAGGATCTCGCGCTAGAGAACCTAAGCGCTCGACAGCAATTCGCCCTACTCCGCTACCGCCCGAATGCACCGCGTCGGGATGCCTCGATAGTGCCTCCTGGGTTTGGCTCTTTCGGTGCTGGACAGATTGACGCGAAGCGCTCCACGTCGTTCGTCCTGAGGCCGTCATTCGCTGGCATCGGCGGGGCTTTCGCGCTTTCTGGACCTGGAAGTCGCGACGGAGGTGATCGGGTCGACTGCCTGTCGGTTCCTAGCTTACTGAGCTTGTCCGCACGATGGCGCTTGCTAATCCTCTCTAGGGCGAGCCGCGCATCCATGGTGAGCTGCTCAGGCTTGGCTTCCCGAGCGTCAGCGGGTTCAGCGCCTTCAGGCGGCTCAGCGTGACGACGTCGATCCCACCCTGGTGCTCGAAGACGATGGGCTCCTCCACACCGCCTCAGTCCGAGTGGGCGGCGATCCAGGCCTCGACCTTGGGCCAGGTGCTCTTCGACGCGGCGCTCCCCGCCATCACGCCGATGTGCCCTCCCGGCACCCGCAGTTCCTGCTTGTCGGTGCTGCCCACCTTCTCGAGCAGCCGCGCCGATTGGCAGGGCGGAGTGATGTGGTCGTCCTGAGCGATCACGTTGAGCAAGCTCGCCCGGAGGTCACTCAGATCCACCTTCTCCCCGCGGATGGTCAGCGTGCCCTTCATCAGCTTGTTGCCGCGGTAGAAGTCCAGGATCAATTGACGGTAAGCGCCGCCCGCCAGAGGGATGGCGTCGTTCACCCAGGTGTTCATCGCGTGCCAGGACTCGACAACCTTGGGATTGTCGAGGTTGTCCAGGAGCCGCACGTACCCGCCGACGAAGTTCTCCACCGGCTTGAGCATCTTGGCGCCGTAGTCGATCAGGCCCGCCGGCATGTTGCCGAAGGCCTGCAGGAGGCGGTCGACGTCGAAATATCGCTCGTCGGTCATGCGGGCTAACGAGATCTGCTCGGTGTCGGTGAAGTCGAGCGGAGCAGTGAGCAGGATCAAGCTCTTCAAACCCTCAGAGGGCCGCAGCGAGGCGTACAGCGTCGACAGGATCGCGCCGATGCACCAGCCCAGGAGATTGAACGTCTCGGAGCCGGAGACCGCCTTCAGCTTCCGCACCGCCCGAGGGATGTAGTCGAGGACGTAGTCCTCGAGCGACATGCTGACGTCTTCGGGACCGGCCACGCCCCAATCCAGCAGGTACAGGTCGTAACCCTTTTGCACCATGTGCTCGACGAAGCTGTTGCCGGGCCGCAGATCGAGGATGGACGACTTGTTCATCAGGGCGAAGACGAGGAGCAGCGGAACCCGGTGCCGCTCCTCGGGCGGCTTGACGGGCGTGTAGCGGTAGAGGGTCGCCTTGTTGAGCGTCCAGATCGCCTGCCGCGGTGTTTGTCCGATCCGCGACTTGGTCGTGGTCACCTTGATCAGATTTCCGACCATGGTGGAAACTCGGCTGAGCAGACCGGGGGAGGTTTCCTGTGCGGCGGCCATGGTCAGGCTTCCTTCGCAGAGAAGGCGTGTGGGGGCCCGGTGCCGATGTCGCGATCGTGCGAGGGCGTCCGCTGCGGCCGGGTAGTCGGGATCGAGCGACGAAGCTGATCAAAGCCGGCGCCCACATCATCGAGCACCATCTCGATGTGGGTCATCCGTTGGGAGAGCGTGAGCACGTCCCCACGTGAGGGCATGTTCAGCCGCGCCAGCACGCCGGACATCGCCGACTCCGTGGTCTTGCGGAACAGCGCGATGGCCAGCAGCGAGGGCTTGGCGATGAAGCCCTGGAGCCGCTGATATCTGTGCGAGTAGGTCAGCCGCAGCATCACTTTCGCCCATGCGTCCATGCCCGCGTCGCGCACGTCGCGCAGGACCTTCTTCACGTCCAGACCCTTCTTCACTTCGAGCTCCTTCTTCGCCTCACTCATATCGTCGCTCCCTGCCTGCTCTCACCTGTAAGCCCTCGATCAATGCGAGCGCCGTGCCGCAGCGTTCCCGTACCTCATGCCGTGGACGCGACCGGACTTGCGCAGGTCCTGCGTTCGAGGGCTGCACCGCGCGAAACTTGCGAGGCACCGGGATGTCGGGTTCAGGCCGCACGCAATTCAAGAAAGTTGTCCTCGGGGGCACGCGCATGTCCTGCACCTCGCGCAGAAAATGCGTTCGCGCTACCGCCTCCCTATGAACGGACGCTGGGTCTTGTCCCCTTCTCATCCCCCCGGCGCACTTTTGTGTATTATCGACATGTCTGCGCAGAATGGCCGCACGACTGGACAACGACCCTCGCCATGCCCGAAACCCTGTTCGAGGAGCTGAAGCGCTATGTGGGGTTCGGCGCGCCCGACGAACGGGCGCTCCGTATGTTGCACCCCGTCGCACGGCCCCAGTTCGAACGCATCAGCGAGGTCTTCTACCAGCGCATCCTCGAGCACGAGGCGGCCAGGAAAGCCCTGGTCGAAGGCGAAAGCATGGTCGGCCGTTTGCGCCACAAGCTCGTCCAGTGGATGGACACGCTTCTCACCGGCCCCTGGGACGACAATTATTACGAGCTTCGCGCCCGCATCGGCCGCAAGCACGTCGACATCGCGCTCCCACAGCACTACATGTTCGGCGCGATGAACGTGCTCCGCCAGGAGCTGATTGTCGCCATCGACGCCGCGTTCATTGGGGAGCGTGACACTCCTCGCATCGTGCGGCTGGCAGTGAGCAAGATCCTCGATCTCGAGCTGGCGATCATGCTGCACACCTACCGCGAGGATATCCTCTCGCAGCAGGCGCGGAGCGAGCGGCTCTCCACCTTTGGCCAACTGGTCGGTTCCATCGGCCACGAGCTGCGCAATCCGCTGGGGGTGATGGAGAGCAGCCTCTACATCCTCCGGGGTAGGATGGCCGCCGGCGACGAGCGGGCGAAGAAGCACATCGACCGGCTCGCCGAGCAGCTCGGCATCGCCAACACCATCATCACCGATCTGCTCGACATGATCCGCGACAATCCGCTCTCGACGCAGAGGCTCCGGCTGCGCGACGTGGTGGAGTCAGCGGCGTTGCAGCTTCACCTTCCCCTCGGGCTCGAGCCGCTGGCGGAGTTGCCCGAGGTGAACGGCGATCCCTCACAGCTGCGCCACGTGTTCGTCAATCTGCTCCAGAACGCACAGCAGGCGGCGGGCCCCACAGGGACGGTGACGGTGGACGCGGAGACCACCGCGGCGGACGTGGCGATTGGGGTGGCCGACAGCGGCCCGGGCGTCGACGCTTCCGTGCGCGCCCGCCTCTTCGAGCCCCTGGTGACCACCCGCCAGAAGGGAATCGGACTTGGGCTGGCGCTGGTCAAGCGCATCGTCGAGCGCCATGGCGGTCAAGTGACCTACGAGCAGCGCGGAAAGGGCGCCCGCTTCGTGGTCCGGCTGCCGCGGAGTGCGTCATGAAGAGACATCTGTTCGTGGACGACAACATCGCCTTCGCCGACAACCTTGCGGAGATCCTGCGCGAGGAAGGAGCCGAGGTCGCCGTCGCCGAGAACGGCATTGAGGCGATCGAGCTGGCAAAGCGGACGCAGTTCGACGCGCTCGTCACCGACATGCGCATGGCGGTCATGAACGGCGCGGAGCTCTTGCAGCGGATCCGCCGCGTCGACCCCGGGCTTCCCGCGATCGTGGTCACGGCGTACACCGGGGAGAACGATCTTGTCGCCGCCGGCGAAGAAGGCCTGCTCGCGGTGCTGCCCAAGCCGGCGCCGATCGACAGGCTCGTCGAGCTGCTCGCGGCCGCGCGGCGCAACGGACTGGTGGCGCTGGTCGAGGATGACGCTGCCCTGGCCGAGAACCTTGCCGAGGCCCTGCGCGACCGGGGCTTCTCCGCCGTGATGGCCCACTCCGTCTCCGAAACCGACCGGTTGGGCGGCGTTCGTCCGTTCGCGGCGCTCGTCGACCTGCGCGTGCCAGGCGGTCCCGACGGCGAGGCGCTCCGGCACCTGCTCCAGCGCTTTCCCAATCTGCCGATCCTGGTCATGAGCGCGTACAAGGAGGCATTTCCTCACGCGGCCTCGCTGCCCCTCTTTCACAAGCCTTTCCAGACCGGCAGGTTGCTCGAAGTGGTGGAGAAGCTGTGGCGCTGACCGCCTAGCGCTCGCATCCTCGGCACTCGATGACCACGCCACCGCGCGTTGCGTACGGGCGGATCCCGTGGTCCTGGCGCGCCTCGCGGGAGGAATCACCATGCTGATTGCGGCCCATGCCGGCACGAACCGGCGCGCGATATGCACGGGACGACGCTACAGGAGCCGACATGGATCCGACGAACGAAGAACGAAGGCACATCTTGCGCGCGCAACACGCGCGGCTCCGTCTCGTCATCGACGCGGCGCGCAAAGCAGCGCGCCAAGCGCTGTCGACCGGCGGGGCCGCGGGCGAGCTGCGGAGCGCGGTGACCACCCTCGAGCGGGAGCTTCTCGCTCATCTCGCCGACGAGGAGAGACTGCTGGCGCCGATCCTCGCCCGGATCGATGCCTGGGGCGAGGTGCGGGTGGACCTCCTGCGGGCGGAGCATGCGCACCAGCGCGCCGTCCTCGCTGTGCTGGCCGGCGAGAGGGCATGGACCGCAAACTCGGTGGTTGCCGGGCGGACGCTTGCGCTCTGCGACGATCTCCTCACCGACATGGAGCTCGAGGACCGCGAGCTGCTGAATGAAAAGGTCCTGCGGGACGATTTCATCCTCCTCGACGCCAGCGACTGCTGATCGGCGCGGGCCTGGCCGCCGCCGCAGCCGGCTGAGAGCGCTCACCCGGCAGTCCCTGCATGAAATGCGTTCTACTCCAACAGCATCTCGAGAGCCCGCAGCGCGTCGGCGCGGGTGAAGATGCCGGTGACGTGTCCCCTGTCGACCACTACGGCCGACCCATAGCTCTTGTCGCGCATCTCCTCCACCACCTCGCGCACGTTCGCGGTCGGCGCCACGGCGAAGGGACGCTCGCTCATTGCCTCCGAGACGAGCTCGATGCCGGGATCGACGCTCCGGACCGTTTCCCGCAGGTAGAGATCCCGCTCCGAGACCAAGCCGACCAGCCGGTCGCCGTCGAGCACCGGCAGATGGCGCACCCGCAGCGCACGCATCAGCCGATGGGCTTCGCGCAACGGTTCGTCGCTCTGGACGCAGCAGGGATCGGCGGTCATCACGTCCGCGATCTTCATCGCCGCACCGCGCAGGCCATGCACAAGCGGGTCTCCGGAACCGCGCGCAGGCGAGGCCGGCCGACGGCCCCCCCGCAACGCTCGCACCACCCGTAATCGCCCTCCACGACCCGCTGCAGCGCCGCGTCGATCTCCGCCAGCTCGCGGGCTTCCGCAGCCCGTAGCGCCGCGAGGATCTCATGCGACTGCGCCTCCGCCGCGCGGTCGAGCTGGTCTGGCCGCGGCCCGGGCTCCAGATCGCCCTCGCCGCGTCGCAGGACGGCGGCGACTGTCGAGATCCTCTCTTTGCGCGCCAGCAGCGCATTTCGCGCAAGATCTGCGCTCCGTGCCCCCGCCATGGCTCTCATCGGGAAACCTCCTTTGCTCTCTCCTCGCAAAAGGCGTTCCAGGCAGTATCCCCTGGCGCATTTTGTGTAGAATGGGTCGTTGCCTGCGGACGAAGGGCCGCGGGATTGCACGGCGGCTTTATGCCCGCCTGAAGAGACCTCTGTTCGTGGACGACAACATCGCCTTCGCCGACAATCTGGCGGAGATCTTGCGCGAGAAGGGAGCGGAGGTGTGGCCGTCGCCGAGAGCGCCACCGTTGCTCGAGGTGGTGGAGAAGTTGTGGCGCTGACCGCCCGCGTCCTGCTCGTCGACGACAACGCCGCCCTGGTGGACAACCTGCGCGAGACGCTCGAGGACGAGGGATACTCCGTTGTGACGGCGGGTGCGGTCGCGGAGGCGGTGCAGGCAGCAGCCCGTGGATTCGATGTCGCGCTGGTCGATCTCAAGCTGCCCGACGGCGACGGCACCGCCCTGACGGAGCAGCTGCGGCGGGAGTATCCCGACGCGGCGATCGTCATGCTCACCGGAAACGCGACCGTGGAGACGGCCGTGGCGGCGGTGCGCGCAGGCGCGTTTGCATATTTGGTAAAACCGTGCAGCACGCCGGATCTGCTGCTCACCCTGGAGCAGGCGCTGCGCCAGGTGCAACTGCAGTCCGAGAAGCGCGATCTTTCGCGCCGAGCGCACATCGCCGAGAAGCTGGCCGCCGTGGGAACCATGACCGCCGGCCTCTCGCATGAGATCCGGAACCCGCTCAATGCGGCTTCTCTCCAGCTTGCGGTGCTGGAGCGCCGCGTGTCGAGGCTGGCGTCCGCCGTCCAGCGTCCGCTCCTCGAGCCGCTCAAGCTGGTGCGCGACGAGATCGCCCGTCTCGAGCACCTGCTCCAGGACTTCCTCCAGTTCGCGCGCCCGCGGGAGCTGAGTTTGCGCGCGCTGGCGTTGGAGCCGGTCGTTTCGGCCGTGGCCGAGCTGCTGGCAGGGGAGGCGGAAAGGCGCGGTGTGCGGCTCGAGCGCGATCTGCCCCGCGACCTGCCCCGCGTGCAGGGCGAGGACGAGAGATTGCGCCAGGTGCTGATGAACCTGGCGCTGAACGCGCTGGAGGCCACGCCCAGGAAGGGCCGCGTTCGGATCCTCGCGCGGGCCCGGCCCGAGGACGTCTGGATCGCTCTGGACGACAGCGGCCCGGGCATCGAGCCGAACGTGAGACAGCGCATCTTCGAGCCGTTCTTCTCCACCAAGGCGTCCGGCTCCGGCCTGGGGCTGCCCATCGTCCACGCCATCGTCACGCAACACGGCGGGGCGGTTGGGGTCGAGGCCTCGCCGTTGGGCGGCGCCCGCTTCTGGTTCACGCTCCCGCGCGCGGGATAGCCCGGCTGCCGAAGACGGCTCAGGGGCTAGCTCTTGAGCGAGGTCATTCCGCAGTCCGGGTCGTGGGATGCGTTCTAATCGAGCGGCTCCGCTTCGCCGTCGGACTTCTCGCCCGCGTATTCCTTCAGGCGATACTGGATCTTGCGCACGCTGATGCCGAGCATCTCCGCCGACCTTGAGGTCGAGCCGCCGTGCAGCTCCAGCGTGCGCAGGATGGCTTCACGCTCGATCTCGGCGAGGCTCGCGCCGGGAATGAGTCCCGCGGCATCGCGCTGGGCGGGCCGCGGGCCGCGCAAGGTGGCTGGAAGATCGTCCGCGGTCAGCTCGGAGCCCTTGCACAGCACCACCGCCCGCTCCACCGCGTTCTCCAACTCGCGCACGTTGCCGGGCCAATCGTGCGCCAGCATCGCGTTCAGGGTGCCCGGCGTGAGCCCCTTGATGGTCTTGGCGTACGCCTGCCCGTACTTGTCGATGAAGTGGGCAGCGAGCGCCGGGATGTCCCCGCGACGGCGGCGAAGGGGTGGCAAGGTCACGGCGACGACGTTCAGCCGGTAGTAGAGGTCTTCGCGGAACCGGCCCGCCTTGGCCTCCGCGGCGAGGTCCCGGTTGGTGGCCGCCACCACCCGGACGTCGACCCTGATCGTTTGCGTGCCGCCCACGCGCTCGAACTCGCGGGTCTGCAGCGCGCGCAGGAGCTTGACCTGCACCGTCGGCGAGATCTCGCCGATCTCGTCGAGGAAGAGCGTGCCGCCGTCGGCCAGCTCGAAGCGGCCCTCCTTGCGGCCGATGGCGCCGGTAAAGGAGCCGCGCTCGTGGCCGAATAGCTCGCTCTCCAGCAACGTTTCGGATAGAGCCGCGCACGCCACCTTCACGAAGGGTTTGTCCTTTCGCGGCGACAGCTCGTGCAGCGCCTGCGCGATCAACTCCTTCCCGGTGCCCGACTCGCCAAGCACGAGCACGGTGGCTTTGGTGGGGGCGGCTTGCTTGACGACCTCGTAGACCGACTGCAGTTCCGGAGCCTCCCCGACGATCCCGTCCAGCCGGTAGCGTTCGCGAACCCGCTCGCGAAGACCTGCCGCCTCGCGCACCAGCCGGCGCTTCTCCAGCGCCTTCTCCAGGAAGATGAGCACCGCCTTCACGTCGAGCGGCTTGACCAGGTAGTTTTCCGCGCCCAGCCGCATCGCCTCGACTGCGGCCTCGACGCTGGCAAACGCGGTCATCATCACGAAGCTTGCCTCGCTCCCCTGCTCCTTTGCCTTCCGGAGCAGGCCGAGGCCGTCCAGCTTCGGCATGCGCACATCGGCCAGGACGACGTCGGGGGACCACTCGGCAAGCCTGGCGAGCCCTTCCTCGCCGTCGGGGGCCTCGGAGATGTCATGACCTTCGTCCGAGAGAATGGTGCGCAGCGCCGCGCGGGCATTCATCTCATCGTCGACCACGAGGATGCGCGCCTTGGGCATGGGCCAATCTTTTAGCAAGCCCGGTGCCGGATGTGCTCGAAGGCCGCAAAGCTTGCAGGAGCGCAAGAATTGCGTCCACGGCTGCCGCGGTGCAGCAAATGCGCCCTCATACACGTTTTTCGAGAACCGTGCGCGCGTGCCGGGCGATGATCCGCTCCTCGTCGGTGGGCATCACCCATACGGCGCAGGCGGAGATCAGGTTGCGACGGGACGCGTTGGCGGCGGCATCGATGCTGACACCGAGATGGCCAAGGTCGGCGCAGATCTCCGCGCGCACGTCCGCTGCGTTTTCGCCGATGCCGCCGGTGAAGACGAGAGTATCGAGGCCCCCGCGCACGGCCGTGAATCCGCCGATCGCCTTCAGGCAAGAGAGCACGAACACCTGGATCGCAAGCTCGGCGCGTGGATCGCTCGCCCGCGGCTGCAGCAGCTCTTTCATGTCCGCGCTGGTGCCGGAACCACCCAGCAACCCCGACTCCCGTTCTACGAGCTGCTCGATCTCCCTTGCTCCGGCCCCCGGGAGAGCAGGTACAGGATCACACCTGGGTCGAGATCGCCCGGGCGCGTGCCCATCACGATTCCGCCGGAGGGCGTGAACGACATCGAAGTGTCCAAGCACGCTCCGTCGGACAGAGCGGCGAGGCTGGCGCCATTGCCGGGGTGGGCAATCACCGCGCGCCGTCCCAGGCGCTTCCCCATCTCCGAGACGATGAACTCGTAGGAGAGACCATGGAATCCATACCAGCGCACACCCTCTTCGTACAGCCTGCCCCGCAAGAGAAGCCGCCGCGTGCGCTCCGGAAGGTGTTCGGGGGGCAGCGATGGAGAACAGTCCACGACGTTCACCACCCGCACACGCAGCCACGGATCCTTGCGGCGCAGACACGGCAGCGGCGGCAGCTCAAGCAAGGTGAACTGGCTACGCAGATCCTGCGAGTGGTGCAGAAGCTGCGCAGCGAATCCCGCTGCCTTTCCGACCGAGATCGAGCCCCACGCCCTCGCGCAATCGGAGATCGCGAACCGCGAAAGGCACGGTTCGTGAAGGGAAAGGAAGCGTGAGCGAGGCCGAAGCCAGCCGGTACGGAAGTTCCTATCGAGAGGAGGTGCGCTTGTCCGACGGAACACGCCTGCTCGTGCATGCGCTGGATCCCAACGCACCCATCCGGCACCTCGTGGAAGACCTCGGCCTCCCTGTTCGCAGCAAGTCGATCGGCTCGACCATCACAGTCGAAGTCGCGCTCGATCGTCAAAGGAGATCGGCATGAAACGTATTCTCGTCGGCGTCGATGGATCCCCGGAATCCCGCAAGGCGGCGGAATATGCTTCGCAGCTCGCCAGGGCGACCCACAGCGCGCTGGAACTGGCGTTCGTGCTCCCGGAAATCGCGTACAGCCCCTCCGGGCCCTACCTCACCCCCCAGCGATGGCAGGAAGCCCGGACCGACCGCGCACAGCTACTCTTGTACGAGATGTCGCAGAGCGTCCCGGACCCTTTGACAGCCGTGGATACCGCGCTGCTCGAGGGAAGCCCGGCGCACCGGCTCGCCGCGGAGGCGAAGCGCGACGAGATCTGGCTGGTGGTCGTGGGACATCGCGGCCGCGGATCGGTGGAACGCGTTCTGCTCGGCAGCGTTGCGGACCGGCTGACGCAGCTCTCGTCCAAGCCGGTCCTCGTGGTCCGCTGAATGCGCCCCCTCGCGACGGAGCGCGGCTTCGACTGCTCGGCCGACGACGTGCGGCGGCCTGCGATCATCACGCAGATCATGTGCAACTTCCACGTCGACCTGGGCGCGCGCGCAGAGCAGGAATTCGCCGGCGAAAGCTGGAAAAGGAAGGCCTCGTTTCGGTGCGCGGTCCGGAGGTCGAATTGACGCGGCTGGGGCGGATCTTCGTGCGCAACGTGGCGTCGACCTTTGACGCTTATCTGACCGCGAACAGGCCCTTCTCTAGCGCGGTCTAGAAAAACTGCGCGAGACGAGCCGCGGAGGGGGGACCTCGCGAAACGTCCCGCGCCAGGCCCTTGCAGGCCTATTTGAGCGAACGGATGTAAGCGACCAGCAGCTCGACCTGCTCCTCGGGCAGCCTGTCCTTGAAGCCGTCCATCTCCTGCTTCTTGCCGTCCTTCTCCCGCTTCACACCCTCGGTGATGGCCTTCTTGATGTCGGCATCGGAGTGCCCCTTCTGCCAGGCCGCGTCGGTGTAGTCGGCAATTGCCATCTTCTGGCCCAAGTCGGTCTGTCCCTTGCCATCGGCTCCGTGGCAGGAAGCGCATTTTGCCTTCCACGTCCGCTCGGTCTTCTTGTCGGCCTCCGCGCGCCCCGCCAAGGGGACGAGCGCAGCGGCGAAAGCGCCGATCCACATGCGTTTCGTCATGTCAGGCATCCTCCGCGCAGCGACGGCTGCGCATGGGTCTCGACAAGGCAGCCCGCAACTTCCATGCCCGCAATCACCGCGACGTGACGCCTGTGGCCGACCGCACGGATTGCGCTTGTCCTGCGGGCACGGCCGGCTCGGCGCAGATCTTGCGCCCCCCTCAGCGAGAGGACCGCCGCCCTGAGCGTGGACAGGTGGACCCGCGCGCTTTACGCCCTAGGCTGAAGCCCTCTGGACGACTGGCCCCCCTTCGTGTTTTTCGGCGAGCGGCTCCACCAGCCGGTACTCCTTGAGCCGGTACTGCACCTTGCGCACGCTGATTCCCAGCACCTCTGCGGCGCGGGTCGTCGAGCCGTTCACCGTCGCCAGCGTGCGCAGGATGGCGTCGCGCTCCATGTCTCGCAGCGTCGCGCCCGGCGCAACCACGGAGGGGGCGGGAGCGTGTGCCTGGCCGCTGCGCAGCGAGGGCGGAAGATCGTTGAGGGTCAGCTCCCCGTTCGCGCAGAGAGAGATCGCGCGCTCCACCGCGTTCTCCAGCTCCCGCACGTTCCCCGGCCAGTCGTGGGCGAGCAGGGCATTCAGCGTGCCGGGCCCGAGGGTCCGGACCTTCTTGTTGTAGATCTTCGCGTACTTCTCCACGAAATGGCTCACCAACGCCGGGATGTCTCCCTTGCGCCGGCACAGCGGCGGCATGATCACCGTGACCACGTTGAGGCTGTAGGACAGCTCGTCGCGGAACTGGCCCGCCTTGACCTCGGCGGCCAGGTCTCGATTGGTCGCGGCGATCACCCGCACGTCGACCTTGAGTGCCTCCGTGCCGCCCACCCGCTCGAACTCGCGCTGCTGCAGCACCCGCAGCAGCTTCACCTGCGTGCTGGGAGGGATCTCGCCGATCTCGTCGAGGAAGATGGTGCCGCCGTCGGCCAGCTCGAAGCGCCCTTCCTTGCGCCCGATAGCGCCGGTGAACGAGCCGCGCTCGTGGCCGAAGAGCTCGCTCTCGAGCAACGTTTCGCTGAGTGCCGCGCACCTCACCTTGACGAACGGTTTGTCGCGGCGCGGAGACTCCTCGTGCAGCGCCTGTGCGATCAGCTCCTTGCCGGTTCCCGACTCCCCAAGGATGAGAACCGTCGCCTTGGTCGGCGCCGCCTTCCTCACCACCTCGAACACGGCCTGCAGCTCTGGCGCGTCCCCCACCATTCCGCTCAGGCGGTAGCGCTCATGCACGCGCTCGCGCAAGCTGGCAGCGTCGCGCTCGAGCCGCCGCTTCTCCAGCGCCTTCTCGAGGAAGACGAGGAGCGCGTCGAGCGCCAGCGGCTTCACCAGGTAGCTCTCGGCGCCCGCGCGCATCGCCTCGACCGCGGACTCCACGTCGGCGAATGCCGTCATCATCAGGAAGATGGCGTCGGAGCCTTGCTTCCTCGCCTTCTTGAGGAACGCAAGGCCGTCCATGCGCGGCATGCGCACGTCGCAGAGAACGACCGCGGGCGCGAAGTCCGCGAGCTGCGCGAGTGCCTCTTCACCGTCCTTGGCTTCCCGGACCTCGTAACCTTCATCGCCGAGGAGCGTCTTCAGCGCGCTGCGTGCGTTCACCTCGTCGTCGACCAGCAGAACCCGTTTTGAGGCCATTGCGACCTCCTGAGGTGCCTGGCCGTGCAACTGACGGGCCCGCGGCGGAAACCGCGGATCACGCGCAACGGCTGCGCGGGCATTTCCCGCGGCGCAGCGGCTGCGTCACTGACCGGCTGCGTGTGTGGAGGCGCACGCGATGCAGTAGCGGGCCGCTGGCAGCGCGAGCAACCTTTGCCGGCCGATGGCTCCGGTGCACGACTCGCAGCGCCCGTACTTGCCGCGCGCGATCCGATCGAGCGCCGCCTGGGTCTCGGCGAGGTCCAGCACCGCCTCTTCCGTGCCTTGGCCAGCCAGCGCGAGCAGCCCCTCCAGAGCCACGCGGTGCTCTTCCAGCCGTCGCTGGGCTTCGATCGCCAAAGGCGTCATGAGATCCTCCGCTCTCCCTTGATTCAAGAAGAGTGCCCGCGCGGCGGCTCAGACCGACGGCGCAGGAAAGTCCGCGGATCCGCGAGGCAACAGCCGCTGGACTTGCGCGCCGCGGGTGCGCACGCGCAACGTCCGCGCCAGCCGATCCGGCGCCAATGCGACTTGCAGGCGCCTGCGGGCTGTCGGGGCAGTCGGTGCCCCCCTTGCAGACCCACTCTACGGGGCGCGTTCTTCCGCTCGTGGGAGCGGCTGACAAAAGCGGCATGGGCTCTGCATTACCGAATGGAAGGCGACCATCGAGACCAAGTCGGCAAAGCCAGAGCAGGTGGGTCAGCAAGCACAGCGGACGCTAGCGAGTGCGGCGGCTCCGCCGGGGAGCATGAAGCTAGACCCGCGCCCTTGCGACGACATCATCCGGCTCCGCGCGACAACATTGGAGGAAACGAAGCCATGGCCTACCAAAGCGTCAACCCCTATGACGGCAAGATCCTGAAGACGTTCGAGGAATTCACCGACCAGCAACTCGAGACGGCGCTTGAAACAGCCGCGACCTGCTTCGAGACCTGGCGGCGCACGACTTTCGCCGAGCGGGCGGCCGTGGTCGCAAGAGCCGCCGCTATCATGCACGCGCGCGTGGACGAGTTTGCTCGCCCGGTGACGCTCGAGATGGGCAAGCTCATCGACGATGCACGCGGCGAAGTGGTGCTCAGCGCGGACATCATCGACTACTATGCCAAGAACGCCGAGCGCTTCCTCGCACCAGAACACCTCAAGCCGGGTTCGGGCGAGGCAGAGGTCGAAAGCAGCCCGTTCGGCGTCCTCTTCGGCGTCCAGCCCTGGAACTTTCCCTACTACCAACTCGCGCGCTTTGCCGCGCCGAATCTCATGGCTGGCAATGTCGTCATGGTGAAGCACGCGGGGTGCGTTCAGCAATGCGCCATCGCCTTTGAGAAGCTGTGGCTGGAGGCGGGTGCGCCAGCGGGCGCGTACACGAACCTGATGATCTCGTATGATCAGGTGAACCGCGTGATCGATGATCCCCGGATCAAGGGTGTGGCGTTGACCGGTAGCACGGAAGCCGGAAAAGTTGTTGCCGGGAGAGCTGGACAAAACCTCAAGAAGTCGACGATGGAACTGGGCGGCAGCGATGCCTTCATCGTGCTCGAGGATGCTGACCTCGACAAGACGGTCAAGTGGGCGGTCTGGGGCAAGATGAACAACACGGGCCAGTGCTGCGTCGCGGCCAAGCGTTTCATCGTCGTCGAAGAACTGGCGGACCGCTTTCTCCACAAGTTCCAGACAGCGCTGGCCGCCCTCAAGCCAGGAGACCCGATGGACAAGGCGACGACGCTCGCACCCCTGTCCACGGAAGGGGCCTTGGTAAAGCTGCTGGACCAGGTCAAACGAGCCGTCGCCGAGGGTGCAACCCTGGTGATGGGCGGCAAGCGGATCGATCGACCGGGCGCTTTCATGCAGCCGACGATTCTGGCCGATATCAAGCCCGGAAATTCCGCATTCAGGGAGGAATTCTTCGGTCCCGTCGCCCTTTTCTTCCGGGTCAAGAACGAGGACGAGGCGGTGGCGCTTGCCAATGACTCTGAATTCGGGTTGGGGGGCTCGGTCTTCACCAAGGATGTTGCCCGCGGCAAACGCGTCGCGAGCCGCGTCGACACGGGCATGATGTTCGTCAATCACCCAACCTGGACGACACCGGACTTGCCGTTCGGCGGCATCAAGAACTCCGGCTACGGACGCGAGCTCTCCAGCATGGGCATCCAGGAGTTCGTGAACAAAAAACTGGTTCGCGTCGCTTCGATCGACGCGCCCGCATAGGCGTCGCTTCGCTCGAGAACAAGGAGAGAAGAAATGAAAGCAGCAGTCGTGCATCAATTCAAAGAACCGCTTCGTCTTGAGGATGTCGCCAAGCCGGAGCCAGGTCCGGAGCAGATTGTGGTCAAGATTGAGGCATCGGGGCTATGCCATACGGACATCCATGCCGCCCATGGAGATTGGCCGGTCAAGCCCAAACTCCCGTTAATCCCCGGCCATGAAGGCGTCGGGATTGTCCAAATGGTTGGGCCCGGCGTGACCACGGTCAAAGAGGGGGACCGGGTCGCCATACCTTGGCTCGGCTATGCCTGCGGGGCCTGCGAGTACTGCATGTCCGGGTGGTCGACACTGTGCGAGAAGCAGCTGAACACCGGGTATTTCATCGACGGGGCTTACGCCGAATATGCCCTGGCTTTCGCGAAATGGGTGGTCAAAGTTCCCAAAAATGTGAGTTCCTTGGAGGCAGCTCCGCTGTCCTGCGCGGGCGTCACCACCTATAAGGCAGTGAAGATGAGCGGCGCACGTTCCACAGACCTGGTCACCATCTTCGGCATTGGCGGTCTCGGGCACCTGGCCGTGCAGTATGCCAAGATTGCCGGCGCTACGGTTGTGGCCGTGGATCTGGATGATGAGAAGTTGAAGCTGGCAAAGAGGCTCGGCGCGGACTACACCGTAAATGGCAAGGCAGAGGACCCGGTTGAGGCAATCAAGAAGCTCGGCGGCGCCGATGCGGTCGTATGCGTGGCGGTGGGGGCGCGGGTCTACGAGCAGGCATTCAAGGCACTGCGGCGTGGCGGCTCCCTGGTCTTTGTCGCGATGCCGGCGGATAACTACATGCAGCTTCCGATCTTCGAGACGGTGCTCAATGGGATCAAGATCGTCGGCTCGATTGTCGGCACGCCCTTGGATCTGGCGGAAGTATACCAACTGCACGCCGCGGGTAGGACGAAAGTGATTTATGAGACGCGGCGCCTCGAGCAGGTCAATGAGGCGATGGAGGACGTCGAGAAGGCTCGCGTCCCAGCACGTCTGGTCTTCGATATGATCTAGACGAACAGTTGGAGACGCAAAGCTTGCGCGCCGCAGAGACGCTCCACTGAGAGAACCGGAGCGGCACGTTTCGTGAAGTTCGTTGAGTCCGTAGTCGCGGCATTTTACCGCTCGCAGGAGAGAGTCAGATGAAACGGATCCTCGTCGGCGTCGACGGCTCGAAGGAATCGCGCGAGGCCGTCCGGCTTGCGGCCGAGCTCGCACGTGCCACTGACAGCCTGCTGGTGATCGCTACCTCCGTGCCTCCCGTGATCCCGGTCGAAGGAGCTCCGGAGCTGGTTGCCCAGGAACAGGAGTGGGAGCGCAAGGAGCGCGAGCAGGCGAAAGAACTGGTGAAAGAAGTTGCAGCCTCGATCGGTGAGGGAATCAAGGTCGAGACGCTGGTGGCCTTCGGCGCCCCGGCCATTACGCTGGCCGATCTGGCCCGCGCCGGAGAGGTGGAGCTGGTGGTGGTAGGCCACCGGGGCCGCAACGCGGTGGCGCGCGCGCTGCTGGGCAGCGTGGCCGACCGTCTGGTGCAGATCAGCCCGAAGCCGGTGCTCGTCGTTCGTTAAAGCAGCCCACCCGCGCGCAGAAGCTGCGCGCGCCGCAAGGCAGCCTCCTCGATTTCCTGCTCGGGGCCGGCTCTGAAGCCGCTGGCCCCACAGGAAAACGCGGGCGCGTTGCGTCTGACGCGGGAGGAGCTGGGCCCAGGCAAGGCTGCAAAACGGCACGGCTCATGAAACGAGCTCCCCGTTGGAGGCGATCATGAAACGAATCCTCGTCGGTGTGGACGGTTCGCCAGAAGCCGCTGTGGCCGCTGAGAAGGCGGCCGATCTGGCGCAGGCAACCGGCGCGAAGCTGCAGCTCGTGTACGTCGTCCCGCTGCGGCCGCCGCCCGGCCCGGCCGAGTATGTCGCCGACAACCAGCGGTGGGAACTGGTCGAGCGCAATTACGCGGCGGCGCTTTTACGTCAGCTCGAGATTCAGTGCCGCCGGAAGGGTGTCGAGATCGATACGGCGACTGGGAGCGGGCGCGTGGCGGAAACGCTCGCAGACTGGGCCGCGAAGGACGGGTTCGACCTGGTGGTGGTGGGCCACCGCGGCAGAGGTGGTGTCCGTCGCGCGTTGCTGGGCAGTGTGGCGGACCGGCTTCTCCAGATCAGCTCCCTTCCGGTGCTGGTGGTCCGATAGGCCGCCCGCATGGCTCTGCCCGATTCAGCCCGCCGGATGACGGCGCGGGCCATCTCTGCTGGATGCTTCCTCACCTGCCCGGGCGCAGATTCTGCGTTCGAGGCCGGTCAGGACGCGGACTCTTCGCGCTTCAAGGCCTGCCATCGACCAACGGCGCGGCGGCTCGCGCGTTGCATCTCCGCCCGGGATGACCACCACCACCACCGACCTCGTCATCGGCATGGCCGGCTCCGGAGGCGACGGTATCGTCAGCGCCGGCGAGTCGCTAGTCGCGGCGGCGGCCCGCGACGGCTACCACGCGATGATGACCAAGAGCTTCGGCTCGCAGATCCGCGGCGGGGAGTCGTCTTGCCGCGTGCGTCTCTCCACTGCGGAGGTGCTCAACCCGGGCGGCGCCCTGGACGTGGCGGTCGCGTTGAACTGGGAGGACTTCCTCAAGTTCGGCGCCGAGCTGCCCGTCTCGGGCGGCACGGTGATGATCTACGACGCGGCCACCGGGGTCGCGCCGGATCAGCTCCCTCTCGCCGGCGTAAAGCCCGCCGAGGTGTTTCCGGTGCCCATCGGCGAGATCGCGCGCAAGGCGACTGGCACGGACAAGGCGAGGAACACCGTCGTCCTGGGCCTCCTCTCCGGCTGGTTCGGCATCGTCCGCGAGGGAGTGATGCGGGGGCTGCGCAAGAAGCTGGCGAAGAAGGGCCAGGCCGTCCTCGAGGCCAACGAGCGTGCGTTCCAGCAGGGCATCGAATACGCGGCCTCGCATCCGCTCCAGACCCCGCGCACGATGGAGAAGCCCGCGGACAGCGGCGCGAAGCTTCTCACGGACGGAAACGACATCTGCGCAGCGGCCGCGCTTTTCGCCGGCTGCCAGTTCTTCGGCGGATACCCGATCACCCCGTCCACCGAGGTGATGCAGCTCCTCACCCGCGAGATCTGGAAGTACGGCGGGGCGGTCCTGCAGGCCGAGGACGAGATCGCTGGCATCGGCGCCGCCGTCGGCGCGTCCTTCGCGGGCAAGAAGTCGATGACCGCGACTTCCGGTCCGGGAATGTCGCTGAAGACGGAGATGATCGGGCTCGCCACCATCGCCGAGCTGCCGCTGGTGATCGTGAATGTGCAGCGCGCCGGGCCTTCCACCGGCATGCCCACCAAGTCGGAGCAGGCGGACCTGTACCAGGCGATCTTCTCCGCGCACGGAGACGCGCCCCGGCCGGTGCTGGCGCCGACCTCGGTGAGCGACACCTTCGACGTCACGGTCGAGGCCTTCAACATCGCCGAGCAGTACCAGACGCCGGTGATCGTCCTCTCCGACCAGGAGATCGCGCAGCGCAAGGAGGTGATCGACCCCATCGACACCTCGCGGTTCGTGCGAGTCGACCGCCTTCGTCCCACGCCCGCGGAGCTGGAGAGCTATGCGCGGTTCCACATCACGGAGTCCGGCATCAGTCCCATCAGCCATCCCGGCATGAAGGGCGGCAACTACCTGGGTGCGGGTATCGAGCACAACGAGCGCGGCGAGCCCACCGCCAGCGGGTCCATCCACCAGCAGATGACCGACAAGCGGTTCCGCAAGCTCCTGCCGCTGCGCGGCCGGGAGGACCTCTTTCGCATCGAGGGTGACGAGAATGCGCCGTTGGCACTGGTCAGCTGGGGGTCGACTGCCGGTATCTGCCGGGAGGCGCTGCGGATGGCGCGCGCCGAAGGGCTGCGGGTGAAGCTGCTGGTGCCCTGGCTGCTGTACCCGATCGCCGAGAAGGTCTACCGGCGGTTCTTCGCTTCGGTCAGGGCGGGCGTCGTCGTCGAGCAGTCGCAGCAGGGGCAACTCTACCGCGTGCTGCGGATGGAGCTCGACCTTCCCCGCGGACTGCGCTCGTTCTGCCGTCCCGGCGCGAATCCGTTCCGGCCCGCGGAGGTGGTGGCCGCCCTGCGCGATGCCGCCCTCGATCTGCAGCGTCGCGCGCACCACCAGCAGCCGCAGGAGTGACCATGACCTCTCTCCCCTCCTTCTCCGCCAAGGACTTCAAGAGCGACCTCAAGCCCATCTGGTGCCCGGGCTGCGGAGATTTCGGCGTCCTGCAGGCCGTCTATCGCGCACTGGCGGCCGTGGGCCGGCCCGCGCACGAGATCGCCTTCGTGTCCGGCATCGGCTGCTCGTCGCGGATCCCGGGCTACACCACCGCGTACGGCTTCAACAGCGTGCACGGCCGGGCGCTACCGATCGCGCAGGGGATCAAGCTGGCGAACCCGGATCTGTTGGTGCTGGCGGCAGGCGGGGACGGCGACGGGTTCTCCATCGGGGGCGGCCACGTGCCCCACGCGATCCGGCGCAACCCCGACATCACGTACATCGTGATGGACAACCAGATCTACGGCCTCACCAAGGGACAGCTCTCGCCCACGAGCCCGAAGGGCCTGAAGACCGCCACTTCGGGCTACGGCAGCCTGGAGAATCCGGTCAATCCATTGCTGTACGTGCTTGCCTACGGCGCCCCGTTCGTCGCGCAGGGCACGCCGGCAGACATGTCCGGGCTCGCCCAGGTCATCGAGGAGGCGATCCGCTACCCCGGCTTCTCCTTCGTCAACGTGCAGTCGCCCTGCGTGACGTACGGCGAGGAGGAGGGCCAGGTGAAGGCGCAGAAGGCGCGGATGAAGACGCTGCAGAGCCTGGGGCATGACCCCGCCGACCAGCTGCGCGCGATCGACCTGGCGCGCTCATCCGGGACCGAGCTGTACACCGGCGTCTTCTACCGGAACCCCGAGCCGGCGCCGACGCTCGACGCGCTCGTCCGCGAACGGAAAGAGCAGCTGGGCAAGGACGCGCTTCCGCGCGAGCGCATCCTCGAACTCTTCCTCCAGCGCTGAAGGAGACGCGAGTGGCCACCCTGATGGGCATCGACTTCGCCGCACTGTCGTTGAAGGACGCGCTCGATCTGGCGGTGCTGATCGAGGAGGAAGCGAAGGAGCGCTACGAGGACTTCGCCCAGCAGATGGAGCTCCACCACACGCCGGAAGCGGCGCGCTTCTTCCGCTTCATGGCGGGCAACGAGGAAAGGCACCGTGCCGAGCTGTCCGCGCGCCGCCTGGCGCTGTTCGGCGGCGAGCCCAGGCGCGTGACCCGCGGGATGCTCTTCGAGGTAGAGGCGCCCGAGTTCGACGAAGTGCGGGTGTTCATGAGTCCGCGCGAGGCGCTGCGAGTGGCCTTTCGCGCGGAAGAGAAGGCCTGGGCCTTCTTCGTCGAGGCGGCCCCGCGCGTGGGCGACGAAGGAGTGAAGGAGCTCTTCGCCGAGCTGCAGAACGAGGAAGTGCACCACCAGCGCCTCGTCCTCGCCGAACTGGAGAAGACGCCGCCGGAGTCCGCTCTCGAGCACGCCGACGTGGCGGACGATCCGGTCGCGCAGTAGGGACTCCGCATGCGCATCGTCTCCGCTGCCGAGGCCGTCGCCGGCATCCGTTCCGGGCAGCAGATCTTCCTGCACAGCGGCGCCGCCACCCCCTCCGTCCTGCTCGACGCCCTGGTTGCGCGGGCGCCAGAGCTGGAAGACGTGCGCGTCGTCCACCTTCACTGCGAGGGACCGGCGCCGCACCTCGCGCCGGCCATGGCGGGGCACTTCCGGCACCGCGCCCTGTTCATCGGCGCGAACGCGCGAAAGGCCATCGAAGAGGGCCGCGCCGAATACCTGCCGGTCTTCCTCTCGGACATCCCCAACCTCTTCCTGCGCGGGCAGCTTCCGCTCGATGCGGCCCTGGTCAACGTCAGTCTGCCCGACGCGCACGGCTTCTGCTCGCTGGGCACCTCGGTAGACGTCGCACTCCCGGCGGTCCGGGCTGCGCGCAGGGTCATCGCCCAGCTCAACCGCTCGATGCCGCGGACCCTGGGCGACGGGTTCATCCACGTGGACGCCATCGAGCTGGGCGTCGAGGTGGACGTCCCGCCCTGCGATCACCGCGTCGCCGAGCTGGGCGATGGAGAGCGGCGGATCGGCGAGCTGATCGCCGACCTGGTTCCCGACGGCGCCACTCTGCAGATGGGCATCGGCGCAATTCCGGCCGCAGTCGGCCTTTCGCTGGTTGGCGCGGGGAAGAAGGACCTGGGCATCCACAGCGAGATGTTCACCGACGTGGTGGTGGACCTGGTCGAGCGCGGCGTGGTGACCGGCGCGCGCAAGGAGCTGAACCGGGGCAAGATCGTCTCGGCGTTCATGATGGGCACGCAGCGTCTCTACCGCTTCGTGCACGACAACCCGGCGGTGGAGATGCGCCCCGCCGACTACACCAACGACAGCGCCGTCATCCGACGCTTCCGCCGCATGGTGGCGGTCAATTCGGCCCCATCGAGATCGACCTGACCGGGCAAGTCTGCGCCGATTCCATCGGGCGGCGGCTCTACAGCGGGGTGGGTGGGCAGATGGACTTCCTGCGCGGTGCGGCGCTCGCCGAGGAAGGCCGCGCGATCATCGCGCTGCCGGCCACCGCGCAGCAGGGCCGCCGCTCGCGCATCGTGGCCGAGCTGGCACCCGGGGCGGGAGTGGTGACCACGCGCGCCCACGTCCAGACGGTGGTGACCGAGTTCGGCGTGGCGCAGCTGCACGGGCGCAGCATCCCGGAAAGGGTGCGCGCGCTGATCGCGATCGCGCACCCTGGGTTCCGCGAAGAGCTCAAGAACAAAGCGCGCGAGCTTCACCGCCTCTAGCTGGCTGGGGAGGGGCACACGCAAGCGAAAATCCTGCGCGTGCGCGCAAGGTCGCGCAGAATTCGCAGCTACCGCGCCCCGGCTATCCGACGACGTACCGATACCAAGTGGTGTGCCACCGTGCACGTCCCCTGCGCACGCGGGCTCTGGGGCCGCAAGGCGCGCGTTTCGGGGCTCAAACGCGCAGGCTTTGCGGACCAACCCTTCATCCATGTGCCGTTCCTCGTCGGCGAGCATCTTTTCCGAGAGTGCGTGGCTGCTGTGGGGGGCTCCTTCGGTCTCGCCCGGCCGGCTGCTGGTCTCGCTCTTGCACGACACGGGCGGAAGGAGTGCGCAGATGACGGCCCTGGAGAATTGGGCGCGAGAGGTCTACGGAAAGGCGGCAGCGAAGCCCGGCGCACTGCGGAAGGCGCTGTTGGAGACTTCCTCCGGGATTGAGATCGAGCCGCTCTATTCGCCGGACGAACCCCCGGCGTCGATCGGCTTTCCCGGGCAGTTCCCGTTCACCCGCGGCGTGCAGCCCTCGATGTACCGGGGCCGCTTCTGGACGATGCGTCAGTACGCCGGCTTCGGCAGCGCCGAGCAGACGAACGAGCGTTTCCACTATCTGCTCAAGTCGGGCCAGACAGGCCTGTCGACCGCCTTCGACCTGCCGACGCAGATGGGCCACGACTCCGACGGCCCGCTCGCTCGCGGCGAAGTGGGCCGGGTGGGCGTCGCCATCGATTCGATCGAAGACATGGAGCGCCTGTTCAAGGACATCGACCTGGGGAAGGTGTCCACCTCGATGACCATCAACGCCACCGCCGCGACGCTGCTGGCGCTCTACCAGGCGGTGGGCGAGGCGCGCGGGACCCCCGCCTCGGCGCTCTCCGGAACCATCCAGAACGACGTCCTCAAGGAGTACATGGCCCGCGGCACGTACATCTACCCGCCCGGCCCGTCGATGCGGCTGATCACTGACACCATCGAGTACTGCTCGAAGGCCCTGCCGAACTGGAACCCGATCTCCATCTCGGGCTACCACATCCGCGAAGCCGGCTCGACGGCCGCCCAGGAGATCGCCTTCACGCTGGCCGACGGGATCGCGTACGTCGAGGCGGCAGTGAAACGCGGGCTCGACGTGGACTCCTTCGCCGACCGGCTCAGCTTCTTCTTCAACGTCCACAACAACTTCATCGAGGAGGTGGCCAAGTTCCGCGCCGCGCGACGCCTCTGGGCGCGGACGATGAAGGAGCGGTTCAAGGCCAGGAACCCACGCTCGTGGACCCTGCGGTTCCACGCGCAGACGGCCGGGTCCACGCTGACTGCCCAGCAGCCGGACAACAACGTGGTCCGCGTCTCCCTCCAGGCGCTGGCGGCCGTGCTGGGCGGATGCCAGTCCTTGCACACCAACGGGCGGGACGAGGCGCTCTCCCTGCCCACCGAGGCCAGCGCGCGGATCGCCCTGCGCACGCAGCAGATCGTCGCCCACGAGAGTGGCGTCTGTGACTTCATCGACCCGTTCGGAGGCTCGTGGGCGCTGGAGTCGCTCACCGACGAGTTGGAGGCCAAGGCGGTCGACTACCTGCGCAAGATCGACGAGATGGGCGGAATGGTGGAGGCGATCTCGCGCCAGTTCCCGCAGCGGGAGATCGAGGACGCGGCTTACGCCGCCCAGAAGGCCGTGGAGGAGAAGAAGCAGATCATCGTGGGCGTGAACGACCAAGTCACCTCCGGCGATGTGCCGTTCGAAATGCTGCGGCTCAATCCCCAGCTCGAGGAGCAGCAGGTCGCGCAGTTGAAGGCGTTCCGGCGGCGGCGCGACAACTCCGCGGCCACCCGCGCCCTGGCAGATCTGAAGTCCGCCGCGGAAGGCACCGAGAACCTGGTCCCGCGCATCGTGACCGCCGTGAAGGCGCACTCGACGCTGGGCGAGATCGCCAACACAATGCGCGAGGTGTTCGGCGAGCACGGGCACTCAAGTCCGCCGCCGAGGCTCAGTGCATCTTGCGCATCACCTTCCACGAATGGAAGAGAGGACAGTCATGAAGGCGCAGCCTGTCACCCAGGACTCAGCGGACGCGGTAGTGCGAAAGGCGGTCCCTCCCCGATCGGAAGCGGTTCGAGTGGCGGTGGCCAGCCTGATCGGAACCTCCGTCGAGTGGTATGACTTCTTCCTCTATGGCACGGCCGCTGCGCTCGTCTTCAACAAGCTGTTTTTCCCGCAGCTCGATCCGCTTGTAGGGACCATCGCGGCCTTTGCGACCTTCTCGGTCGGATTCATCGCTCGGCCGATCGGCGGAATCGTCTTCGGTCACTACGGTGACCGGATCGGCCGCAAGAAGATGCTCTACATCACGCTCCTCATCATGGGGCTCGCGACCGCCTGCATCGGCCTCTTGCCGACGTATCAGTCGATCGGCATCTGGGCCCCCCTCCTCCTCGTGGTGATGCGACTGGCTCAGGGATTCGGGCTGGGGGGTGAGTGGGGCGGTGCAGTGCTGATGGCAGTGGAGCACGCGCCTCCGAACAGGCGCGGCTTCTTCGGATCCTTCCCGCAGATCGGCGCGTATATCGGCCTCCTGCTCTCGACGCTGGTGTTCCGCTACTTCTCTCGCATGCCCGAGGCGACTTTCCTCTCCTGGGGCTGGCGCGTGCCCTTCCTGCTCAGCTTCATCCTCGTCGGCGTCGGGCTCTACATCCGCATGAAGGTCGCCGAGTCGCCGGTCTTCGAGAAGCTCAAGGAGCAGGCCAGTCACGAGAAGGCCGTCGCCAAGATGCCCATCCTCGAGGTCATCAAGCACCCCAAGAACATCCTCCTCGCGATGGGCGCGCGTTTCGCCGAGAATGGCCTCTTCTACATCTTCACCGCGTTCGCGCTCAGCTACGTCTCTACCCAGCTCAAGGTAGACCGGGTGGTTGCGCTCAACGGCCTGCTCATCGCCGCGGCGGTGAACATCATCGTCGGGCCCGCCTGGGGCGCGCTCTCGGACAAGCTCGGCCGGCGACCGGTGTACATCTACGGCGCGGTGGCCTGCGGCCTTCTCGCGTTCCCCTTCTTCTGGATGTTGCAGACCCGCGAGCCGTGGATCATCTCTCTCGCGATTCTCCTTCCCCTCTGCCTGGGGCACGCTGCGATGTACGGCCCGCAGGCGGCCTTCTTCTCCGAGCTCTTCCCGGCCAAGGTGCGCTATAGCGGCGCGTCACTCGGGTACCAGCTCGCCTCGGTGTTCGCGGGCGGTCTGTCGCCGCTGCTCGCCACCGCGCTGCTTGCCTGGGGCGGCGGAAGCCCCGTCGGCGTGTCGCTCTACATGATCGCGCTCGTCATGATCACAGTCGTCTCGGTCGGGTTGACAAAGGAGACCTTCAAGGCCGGGATCGGACCTGAAGCGTCGCCGTCACCGTCGCCGGCCGCGACGCTCGGACTGCCCGTTCCAGCCTGACCAGCCCACGGAGCCGCCAATGACCCCCGAGACCACGCATCCGCTCTTCGCCGAGCCGCAACCCGCGCGGTGGAACAAGGTTGTCACGGCCGCACCAGCGGCGCTCCAGGCTGCCAGGCTGGGACCAGACATGTTGAATCTCGGCGGTCTCTTGCCGCGGCACGCGCGGTATCGCGGCAGTCATCCCGCGCTGGTGGTCGGCGGACGAACCCTCACCTTCCGGGAGCTCAACGTCTACGTGAACCGGCTGGCGAACGCCCTGCTCGGGGCAGGACTCAGGAAGGGCGACAAGTTTGCCACCATCCTGCCCAATTGCCTCGAGCTGATGGCTTCCTACTGGGCGGCGGCGAAGACCGGGCTGGTGATCGTCCCGGTGAGCCCGCTTCTCCAGGCCACCGGCCTGCAGACGATGCTGCGCGATTCCGACACTCGGCTGGTGATCGGCGATCCCGCCTTCGCGGAATCCTGGGTGCGCATCCGCGGCGAATTGCCGGCCATCGAGACGGCGGTGCTGGTCGGAGATGCTCCCGGTGTGGGGATGATCCCCTTCGAGCGATTCGTCGCGGAAGTCTCGGGCGGAGAGCCTCCCGACCCCCACCTGACCGGCGACGACGTCTTCAACATCATGTACTCGTCCGGCACCACCGGTCTGCCCAAGGGCATCGTTCACACGCATTTCGTGCGCTCGATGTACTGCACGCTCTTCTCGCACGCCTGGCGGATGACGCCGGAGAGCGTGGTGCTCCACGCCGGTTCCATCGTCTTCAACGGCTGCATGCTCGACCTGATGCCTTGGATGTTCATCGGCGGCACCTACATCCTGCACGAGAGCTTCAAGGCCGAGCGGGTCATCGACGACATCGCCCGCTGGAAGGTGACCCACGCCGTGATGGTTCCGGCGCAGATCATCGCCATCCTGCAGAGCCCGGCGTTCGAGCCCGGCAAGCTGATGAGCCTGGAGATGATCCACAACGTCGGGGCGCCGCTGCACGTCGAGCACAAGAGGATCCTCAACGAGGTGCTCCCCAACCGCTTCTACGAGCTGTACGGGCTGACCGAAGGTTTCGTCACCATCCTCGACAAGCACGACTCGGTGCGCAAGCTGGGTTCGGTCGGATGCCCCTCGCCGTTCTTCGAGATCCGCATCCTCCGGCCGGACGGCAGCGAATGTGCGACCGGCGAAGTGGGAGAGATCTGTGGCCGCGGACCCATCCTGATGCCCGGCTACTACAAGCAGCCGGAACTGACCGGGAAGGCCCTGGCGGATGGACTTCTGCACACCGGCGATGCCGGGTACCTCGACGAGGACGGCTATCTCTTCCTCGTGGATCGCATCAAGGACATGATCATCTCCGGCGGCGTCAACGTCTACCCGCGCGACATCGAGGAGGTGATCGTCAGGCACCCGGCGGTGCGCGAGACGGCGGTGTTCGGCGCGCCCGACGAGAAGTGGGGCGAGGTGCCGATCGCGGCGGTGGTGCCGAAGCAGGGCGCAAACATCGATCGGCAGGAGCTGATTGCGTGGACCAACGCCCACGTGGACGCGAAGTTCCAGCGCATCCACGACGTCGTGATCTACCAGGAATTCCCGCGCAACGCTGCGGGCAAGACGCTGAAGCGCGAGATGCGGGCGGAGTTTGCAGCGACTCGCCGGCCCGGCGCGTAGCCGCGCAACCGATGTTTCTGCTCTGAACGCCGGGCCGTCGGCTGGGTCCTCGATGGGCGCGGCATGTGCTACAGTCGCGCGGGCCATGGAAGTGGCGCTCTTCGTGCCTTGCTACATCGACCAGCTCTACCCGCGCGTCGGCCTGGCAACGGCCGAGCTGCTCGAGCGGAATGGCGTCACGGTGCACTTTCCCGAGGCGCAAACATGTTGTGGACAGCCGATGGCGAACTCCGGCTTCTTCGACGACGCCCGGCAGCTCGCGCGCAAGATGCTCGACGTGTTCTCGCCGTATGAGCACGTGGTCTGCCCCTCCGGCAGCTGCACGAGCATGGTGCGCAACCACTATCCAATGCTTCTCCCCGATGACCCCCGGGCGACGGCGCTTCGCGCGAAGACCCACGAGCTCTGCGAGTTCCTGCACGACGTGCTTCAAGTCCGCCCGCGCGGCCGCTTCGCCGCCAGGGTCGGCCTCCACCAGAGCTGCCACGCCCTGCGCGAGCTGCGCCTGGGCAGCGGCAGCGAGCGTCTCGTCCCCGCTTACTCGAAGATCGGGACGCTGCTGGAAGGCATCGAAGGCCTGAAACTCGCCGAGCTGACGCGATCGGACGAGTGCTGCGGATTCGGCGGTACCTTCACCATGACGGAAGAGGCAATCTCCTGCGCGATGGGGCGCGACCGCATCGCGGACCACGAGCGCGCCGGCGCCGAAATGATCACTGGCGCCGACAGCTCCTGCTTGATGCATCTGGAAGGCCTGCTCCGACGCGACGGCAAGAAGTTGCGCGTCCTGCACGTGGCAGAATTGCTGGAGGAAGCGACCCGATGAGCGATCATGCCGCCCGCGCTGCCGAGTTCGTCGCGGATCAGTCGCGGATGCACTGGCACGACCAGGCGGTCTGGTTCATCCGCAGCAAGCGCGACGTCGCTCGCAGCTTCGTCCCCGAGTGGGAGGAGCTGCGCAGCCTGGGGTCGCAGATCAAGGCGCACACGCTCTCGCGCCTGCCCGACTACCTGGAAGAGTTCGAGAAGAACGCGGTCGCGGCCGGTGCACGGGTCCACTGGGCCCGCGACGCCGATGAGCACAACCGCATCGTCCACGGCATCCTGCGCGACCACGGCGTGGCCCGCTTGGTGAAGAGCAAGTCCATGCTCACCGAGGAATGCCACCTCAACGAATACCTCGAGGAGCACGGCGTCGAGGTGGTGGATACCGACCTGGGCGAGCGGATCGTGCAGTTCCGGCGCGAGCCCCCCTCGCACATCGTGATGCCCGCCATCCACCTCAAGAAGGAGGAGATCGGCGAGCTTTTCCACCACAAGCTCGGCACCCCTGTGGGTCTTGCGGACCCGAAGCAGCTCGCCGAGGCGGCCCGCGGTCACCTCCGCGAGAAGTTCCTCGGCGCCCAGGCAGGGCTCACCGGCGTGAACTTCGCCATCGCATCCACCGGCAGCGTGGTGGTGTGCACCAACGAAGGCAACGCGGACCTGGGCACGTCGCTGCCGCCCATCCACATTGCATGCATGGGAGTGGAGAAGATCGTGCCCTCGCCGAGCGAGCTGGCGGTGTTTCTGCGCTTGCTCGCGCGCAGCGCCACGGGCCAGCCGATCACGACGTACACGTCGCACTTCCAGGGCCCGCGACCCGGCGCCGAGATGCACATCGTCATCGTCGACCATGGGCGCAGCCGCATCCTCGCGCGCGAGGAGTACCGCAACTCGCTCAAGTGCATCCGCTGCGGCGCGTGCATGAACACTTGCCCGGTGTACCGGCGCAGCGGCGGCCACAGCTATGGCGTGACGGTCGCGGGACCGATCGGCTCCGTGCTGGCGCCGCACATCGACCCGAAGAAGCACGCCGACCTGCCCTTCGCGTCCTCGCTTTGTGGATCCTGCACCGACGTCTGCCCGGTGCGCATCGATCTGCACCACCAGCTCCTCACCTGGCGCGGCGAGCTCGCGTCGCTAGGTCTGGTGCCGCTCCACAAACGCGTGGTCTCCAGGGTCGGCGCCTGGTTGCTTGCGCGGACCTGGGCCTACCGGATCTTCGGAAAGCTCCTGCGGGTCTTCGCGCCCCACATCCCCAATCCGTGGACGCGACAGCGCGACCTGCCGCCCATGCCGCGCGAGAGCTTCCGCGCGCAGTGGAGGAAGCGTGTCCGCCCGCGATGAGATCCTGAAGGCCCTGCGCGCGGCGGCGGCTGCTCCCGCGCCGCTGCCCGACCTGGCGCGCGTCAAGGCCGTCCAGTATCCCGACCTGCCCGAGCGATTCGCGAGGAGCGTCATCGAGGTCGGCGGGCGCTGCGTGCTCGTGGAGGGCCCGCTGGAAGACGCGCTGGGCGCGATTCCGGAGTACGCGGCCGCGCGCAAGGTCGTCTCGCTAGTGCCGGGAGTCCGCAAGGCCAACGTCGATCTCGCGTCGGTGTCCGACCCGCACGACCTGAACGACGTCGACTTCTGCGTCCTGCCGGCGGAGGTGGGCGTAGCCGAGAGCGGCGCCTGCTGGATCGTCCAGCACGGCGGTCCCAACCGGGCGGCCGCGTTCCTCACGCAGCACCTGGCGGTGGTGGTGCGGGTCGATGCGCTGGTGCACAACCTGCACGAAGCCTATGCGCGCGTCGCGATCCCCTCGCCCGGCTTCGCGATGTGGCTCTCCGGCCCCTCCAAGACGGCCGACATCGAGCAAGCGCTGGTGATTGGCGCCCACGGGGCGCGCTCCTGCACGGTACTGGTTACTTCGTAGCGCGGGTGATCATGCGGACCGAACCGCCGACCTTCCGCCGCCCGGACGTCGGGCGGCGAAGGCACGGTCGGGACCTACGCCTTGGGGGCGAAGAGCTCGGTGGCGTTCTTGGTGGCTGCCAGCACGAGCTTGCGCCACTCACCGCCCATCTGCTCGGCGAAGGCGATCTGCTCCTTGGCAGCGCGGCTCACGTTCTCGACCAGAGCGTTGACCTGCTCCAGGCCCTTGCTTTGCAACTTGTTCATTTCGCTCACGGCAGACTCCAAACGCGAGGCCTGCTCGGAAATGACCTTCTCTACGGCGTTCGTGACCTGCTGCGTCTTGTTCTCGGACATGGGGTGCTCCAGGGTTCGTGCGAGCCTCCATGACCCGCTCCGTTTGTGCACTGCAACATAACGAAGCCTATTCTGCCAGTCAAGCCGGAGTGCTGCAGCGCACCATGTTTTCGGCCTGCCGAGCAACCGCCCAGGCGCTTCCGGACCTGGCAGGGGATGAAAAGCGCGACTTCGCTTACTTCGGCACCATGCCGGTAAAGACGTAGGCCTGCAGGCAGACCAGGATTCCCACCAGCGCCGCCAGCGCGATGCTCTGGAAGAAGACGTAGCGGAGGATGGGGCCCTCCTGGTTTACTTGCCCGGTGGCGACGCCGGCGACGACGATGCTCTGTGCATCGATCATCTTGCCCATCACCCCGCCCGAGCTGTTGGAGGCGGCCGCGAGGACCGGCGAGATGCCTACCTGCTCGGCGGTGATCTGCTGCAGGTTCCCGAAGAGCACGTTGGACGAGGTGTCGCTTCCGGTGAGCGCGACGCCCAGCCAGCCGAGCATCGCGGAGAAGAAGGGGAAGGCGACCCCGGTCGAGGCGAAGGCCAGGCCCATCGTCGCGTCGGAGCCGGCGTAGCGGGTGGCGAAGCCCAGGGCCAGCATGGCGGCGATGGTCAGGAGCGAGTAGCGCACCCGGCGCAGCGTTCCCAGGTAGATTTCCAGGAGCTTGCGCGGCGTCAGGCGGAGCAGCAGCCCGGAGAGGAGGCCCGCGAGCAGCAGCCCGGTGCCGGCCGTGGACAGGTAGTTCAGGCTGAACACGGCGCTTTCGGCGTGGGGCTTCAACACCACCGGCGGCGCTCGCAGGACCAGGTTGTGAAGCCAGGGCACCTGCCAGGTCGGGTTGTGGATGCCGTTGAGGAAGGCCTTCATTTGAGGCAGCCCCCAGGCGAACACGAAGACCGAGAGCAGGATCCATGGCATCCAGGCGATCCATGCCTCACGCGAGGTGGGCCGCTTTGCCGGGACCTCGGCAGCCGCAGCGCCGATGGACCTGCCCGCGGCCAACGCCGGCATCGCCGGCGTCTCTGCCCCTCGCTCATGCAAGAAGCGCCAGGTCTTGCCCGGCTGCCAGAATCGCAGGAGCCCGACGGTGCAGACGAGGCAGGAGGCCGCGGCGACGATGTCCACCACCCAGGGTCCGTGGAAGTTGCTCACCAGGAATTGCGGGATCGCGAAGCTCAGGCCGGCCACCAGGCACGCCGGCCAGACCTGGATCATCCCCTTGAATCCGGACATGGACCACACCAGCCAGAAGGGCACGATCACGGAGAAGAACGGGAGCTGCCGTCCCACCATGGCCGAGAGCTGCTCGAGCGGGAGACCCGTCACCTTGGCCAGCGCGATGATCGGCGTACCGAGGGCGCCGTAGGCGACCGGCGCGGTGTTGCCGATCAGCGCCAGGCCTGCTGCCGTCAACGGCTTGAAGCCGAGTCCGATCATCATCGCAGCCGAGATGGCCACTGGCGTGCCGAAGCCCGCCGCGCCCTCGATGAAGGCGCCGAAGCCGAAGGCGATGAGCAGGACCTGGATGCGCCGGTCGCTGGCCAGGCCCGCGATCGTGTCCTTCACAATCTCGAACTTCCCCGTCTTCACGGTGATGTCGTAGACGAAGATCGCGTTGAGGACGATCCAGCCGATCGGGAAGAGGCCGAAGGCAGCGCCGGTGAGCGCGCTCGCGCCGGCCATGCTCCAGGGCATCCGGTAGACAAAGATGGCGCTGACGAGCGCGGTCAGAAGGCCAAGCAGCGCCGCCTTGTGCGCCTTGACGTGGAAGAAGGCGAGCGCGCCGAGCAGCACGACTACCGGCAACGCGGCGACGACAGCGGAAAGGTAAAGGTTCCCCAACGGCGTGTAAGCCTGCGTCCAGGTCATTGGACATGCCTCCGCTCGGGTAGTGGAGGGCTAGCGGTACAAGATGTGTGCCACCGTGTACGTCCTGCGCAGGCAAGCTGCGGCGGCCGCAAGTCGTGCGTTTCGGGACTCAAAACGCGCAGGCTTTGCGGACCAACCCCTCAGCCGCCCTTGCGGATCCGGGCTGTCCTGCCAGGAGCGCCGCTGGCGCACGCCGTGCACGAAACCTGGAGCAATATGAGCCCGAGTGAGCCGTCAGCGGACCTGCTCCGCGGTGAGATGCGGCATCCCCTCGAGGTGTTCTTTGCCCCGCGCAGCGTCGCGGTCATCGGGGCGAGCGAGCGGGAAGGGAGCATCGGCCGCACGCTGATGTGGAACCTGGTGACGAATCCGTTCGGGGGCACCGTCTTCCCCATCAACTCGAAGCGCGTCGACGTGTTGGGGATCAAGTCCTGGCCCAGCGTGACCGCGGTGCCGGAGAAGATCGATCTCGCCGTCGTGGTCACGCCCGCGCCGATGGTGCCCGGCGTCATCCGCGACTGCGCGGCGGCGGGAGTCCGGGGAGCGATCGTCGTCTCCGCCGGTTTCAGGGAGAGCGGCGGCGAAGGCGTCCGGCTGGAGCAGGAAATCCTCGAGATCGCGCGCGCCGCCCGGATGCGCATCGTCGGGCCGAACTGCCTCGGCGTGATGTGCCCGCCCACCGGCCTGAACGCGACCTTCGCCGGCGCGATGGCACGCAAGGGCGAGGTCGCCTTCCTCAGCCAGAGCGGGGCGCTGCAGACGGCCATCCTCGACTGGAGTTTCCAAGAGCACGTCGGGTTCAGCGCCTTCGTCTCCCTGGGATCCTTGCTGGACGTCGGCTGGGGCGACGTCATCGACTACCTGGACCACGACGGGCGGACCAAGAGCATCCTCATCTACATGGAGTCCGTGGGCGACGCCCGCGCCTTTCTCTCGGCGGCCCGCGAGGTAACGCTGCGTAAGCCCATCATCGTCCTCAAGGGCGGGCGCGGCGCGCAAGCTGCGCAGGCTGCGGCTTCGCACACCGGCGCCCTGGCCGGCAACGATGAAGTGCTCACCGCGGCCTTCCGCCGGACCGGCGTACTGCGCGTCGACTCCATCGCCGACCTCTTCGACATGGCCGAGACGCTCGCCAAGCAGCCGCGCCCGAAGGGACGCCGGCTGAGCATCCTCACCAACGCGGGCGGTCCCGCCGTCCTGGCCACGGACGCGCTGGTCGCGGCCGGCGGCGAGCCTGCCCCCGGCAGCCCCGTCGACCTGCTCGGCAGCGCCGACGCCGAGACGTACGCCAAGGCGCTGGAGAGGGCGGGAGAGGACAAGGAATGCGACGGGATCCTGGCCATCCTCGCTCCGCAGGACCGTACCGATCCGACGGCGACGGCCGAGCACCTCAAGGTCTACGCGCACCGCTATTCCGGCAAGCCGGTGCTGGCGAGCTGGATGGGCGGCGCCCAGGTGGCGGCCGGAAGGCGCATTCTCTCCGACGCGGACATTCCCACCTTCAACTATCCCGATACCGCGGCGCGAATGTTCAGCTACATGTGGAAGTACACATACAATCTCCGCGGCCTCTACGAGACTCCGGCGCTCACCGAGGAAGCCACCCTCGGGCACGACAAGGCGGCGGAGATCCTGCGCGCGGCCCGCTCCGACCGCCGGACCCTTCTCACCGAGCTGGAGTCGAAGCGCGTCCTCGCGACGTACGGCATCCCCACCGTGGAGACGCGCGCCGCAGCATCCGCCGAACAGGCCGTCCGCGAGGCGGAGGCGCTCGGCTACCCGATCGCGGTCAAGCTGAACTCCCGGACCGTAACGCACAAGAGCGACGTGGGCGGGGTCCAGCTCGATCTGCGAAGCGGGCGCGAGGTGCGCGACGCGTTCGAGGCCATCCGCGGCCGGCTGGCCGAGCTCGGCCGGCAGGCCGACTTCGAAGGCGTCACCGTGCAGCCCATGATTCGCGCGGGGGGGTACGAGCTGATCGTGGGCAGCAGCGTCGATCCGCAGTTCGGGCCTGTGTTGCTCTTCGGGACCGGCGGCGTGCTGGTCGAGGTGTTCAAGGACCGTTCGCTGGCGCTCCCCCCGCTGAACACCACGCTCGCGCGCAGGATGATGGAGCAGACGAAGATCTACGGTGCGGTCACCGGCGCGCGCGGCGGGGCGAAAGTGGACCTGGCGGCGCTGGAGAAGCTGCTGGTGCGCTTCAGCCAGCTGGTGGTCGAGCAGCGGACCATCGCGGAGATCGAAATCAACCCGCTGCTCGCTTCGGCGGAGCGGCTGGTGGCGCTGGATGCGCGGATCGTGCTGCACGGGAGCGAAGTGGCCGACGATCGGCTGCCCGTGACGGCCATCCGGCCCTACCCGAGCCAGTACGCGGGCACCGCCGAGCTGCGCGGAGGGGGCGTGGTGAAGGTCCGGCCCATCCGTCCCGAGGACGAGCCGCGGATGGTGCAGTTCCATCGCTCTCTCTCCGATGAGAGCGTGTTCTATCGCTATTCCGGGACGATCAAACTCGACGCGCGCGTCGCGCACGACCGGCTCGCGCGCATCTGCTTCATCGACTACGATCGCGAGATGGTGCTGGTGGCGGAGCGGACGCCGCCCGGGGGAGGCGCGCCGGAGATCGTCGCCGTGGCCCGCCTCATGCGCGTCGCCAGCGCGGCCGAAGCCGAGTTCGCGTTGCTGGTGAGCGATACGATGCAGGGGCAGGGACTGGGTCGCGCCATGCTGCAGCGCCTCTTCGAGGTCGGACGCGACTGGGGCGTCGAGCGCATCGTGGCGGAAATCCTGCCGGGCAATGGCCCGATGCGGCGGATCTGCAAGAGCCTGGATTTCGCTTTCGCCGGAGAGACCGGGGCCAGCAAGGTCCTTCGCTGAAGCTCAGTCCGCGCAGAGTGCCCCCAGATGCGCGGCGACGCAGCGCCCGAGCACGTCGAGCTCGTAGCCTCCCTCCAGGACGGAAACGATGCGCCCCCGCGCGTGCGTCGCGGCGACGACGCGGAGCTGCTGCGTGACCCAGGCATAGTCTGCTTCGAGAAGCCGCAGCATGGCCATCCCGTCGTCGCGATGCCCGTCGAATCCCGCGGAAATGAGAAGAAGCTCGGGTCTGAACCGCTCGAGCGCGGGCAACCAGTCTTGCGTCACGGCATTGCGGAACTCCTTGCCGGAGCTGCCCGCGCCCAGGGGGACGTTGACCATCCGGTCCGATCGACCCTCGACGCCACTGTCCGGATAAAAAGGGTGCTGGAAAGTAGAGACCATCAGCACGCGCTGCTCGTCGCGGAAGATGTCCTCGGTACCGTTGCCGTGGTGCGCGTCGAAGTCGGCGATCGCCACTCGCCCGAGTCCGTGGTGCTCCAGCGCGTGCGCGGCGGCGACGGCCACGTTGTTGAAGAAGCAGAACCCCATCGCGCGCCCCCGCTCCGCGTGGTGGCCGGGAGGCCGGACGCTGCAGAACGCCGCTTCGGCCTGTCCGGCGATGACCAGATCCGTGCCGGCCACGGCGGCGCCCGCCGCGCGCACCGCCGCTGGCAGGGTGTGCGGGTTCATCGCGGTGTCGGGATCGATCTCGACCAGCCCGCTGGCGGGCGCCATCCGCTCGAGCGCCTCCAGATAGAGGGCATCGTGCACGCGGAGAAGCTGCTCCCGGGTCGCTCGCGGCGCCTCGACGCGGGCGACCAGATAGTCGAGGCGCATGGCGAGCAGCTTGTCCTCGATCGCCCCGAGCCGCTCCGGCCGCTCAGGATGGCCCTCGCCCATCTCGTGCAGAAGGCACTCGGGATGCGTGATGAAGGCGACGCTCACGGCTCCCGCGCACGATAGCGCGCCTCAGCGTCGCAAGCCATGCGCCGGTGGAAGCGGGCAAGCGCAGGACCTGCGCGCCTTCGCCTACCCCTTCCCTCTGGGAGGCGGAGGGGTGCGGTCTTTGCATGCGCCAAAGATGGCGGCGATTGCCGCCCGAAGGAGGTCGCCATGACCGGTCAGGTCCACTGGCTGCCGCTCGCAATCCTGATCGTCGCCGCGATCCCCATCGTGTACCTCTGGTTCCGGAGCCGGCGCGAGGATCGCAAGTACGTCGTCGAGCACACCCACGTGCGTTGCCGCGCAAGGGACAACAAGCTGGTGGACTGCACGGTGGTCCGCGACGCCATGAGCGGCGAGCCCATCGGCATCCATGAATGCAGCGCGCAGCCCGGGGGCGTTCGCTGCGACAAGGGATGCCTTCCTCTCTTCGTCCACGCGCCCGAGGCTCAGCGCGTCGCCTCGTCGAGCAGGAACCAGATCGACCGATAGGGCTTCCCCGTGGCCCGCGCCATGCCGATCTCACAGGTGCGGCTGCTGGAGTAGTAGCCGTCGTGTTCCGCCCGGCGGACTTCGGCGGCCTCGCGTGCGGTGGCGGAGGCGGTCAGCTCGGGGACCAGGAAGCCTCGATCCCCTGCGAAACCGCAGCAGCCTGCGTCGCGGGGCAGGCAGACGCGGTCGCTGCACGCACGCGCGAGGGCCTGCAGCTTGCCGACCAGCCCCATCTTTACCAGCGAGCAGACCGGGTGCAGCGCGACGGACGCCGCCTTGCGCTGGATGCGCAGGCGCGGCAGGAGCCGGTCATGCGCGAACGCGACCGAGTCGACAATCTGCAACTTGTCGAATCGCTCCTGGTTGTCGAGACCGAGCGCCTCGCGGGAGTGGAGGATTCCATAGACGCACGGACTGGTATCGATGACGATCGGGAGCCGCCCCTGCTCCGACCACTTCCACATCCGCTCGATGGCCTGGTTGGCAGCCACCGCGTGCGCGTCGGCGTAGCCCTTCGAGGAGAAAGGAACGCCGCAGCAGACGCCGGCTGCGTCGCGCGGAACGTGCACTGGCAGCCCAACGCGCCCGGAGACGCGCACCACCGCTTCCTGCAGGGACGCGCCGTTGGGCTCACCGGGCAGCGCGCCGATGATGCGGGAGATGCAAGAGGGAAAGTAGATTGCCTGCGCCGACGCGGCGTCGGTGCGCGCCCGCCTGGCTGGCGCCGGGATCCCTTCCCGCCAGAGCGGGAGATGCAGCGCGTGGCCGACACGGAGCGCCGCGCGCGCAAGCGTCTCGACGCCGGAGAAGCCGATCGCCGTGCTGCAGGCGACAGCGTGCGCCGCGCCGTTGTGAAGCTTCTGCCGCAGCCGCTTGGTGAGCTGTCCGGTGTCGATACCGACGGGACAAGCCGTGGCGCAGAGGCCGTCGACCGCGCAGGTGTCGAGAGCGAGGTACTGCCAGTCCTCCTCCAGCTCTTCCCGCGAGGCGCCCGCGGGCTTCCCGCCCGCTCCCAGCCGCGCCATCTCCCGCCTCATCACGATCCGCTGCCGCGGCGTCAGCGTCAGCTCGCGGCTCGGGCAGCGCGGCTCGCAGAAACCGCACTCGATGCAAGCGTCTACTTCTTCTTCGACGGTGGGCATCGGCTTGAGATCTGTCAGGTGTGCGCGGGGACCCGCGGGGAGGATCACGCCCGGATTGAGCAGGCCTCGCGGATCGGCGAGCTGCTTGAGCCTTCGCATGACCGCCAACGCTTCCCCGCCCCACTCCGCCTCCACGAACGGCGCCATGTTGCGGCCGGTCCCGTGCTCGGCCTTGAGCGCGCCTCCGTGGCGCTGCACCACCAGCGGAACCAGGTCGTCGATGAACCTTTCGTAGCGACCGACGGACGCCGGGTCGTTGAACGACTGCGTGATGACGAAGTGCAGGTTGCCGTCCTTGGCGTGGCCGAAGACGATCGCTTCGGGGTAGCCATGCTCGTGGAACAGCGCGGTCAGGTCGTCCGCGGCGTCCGCCAGGCGATCGAGCGGGAACGCGACATCCTCGATGATCACCGTGGTGCCGCTCTTGCGCACTGCGCCCACCGAGGGAAAGAGGCCCTGGCGGACCAGCCATAGCCTGCCCTGTTCCGCGGGGTCGCGAGTGAAGCGCGCTGGCTCCAGCAAGGAGAGCCGCGCGGACGCAACCGCTGCCCGCCGCTCCAGCTCGGAGGGGTCCGCGCCGCTTTCCTCCTGGAATTCGGTCAGCAACGCCGCCGCCTGCGGACCGAGGCCCTTGAAGGAGGCGGGCATGCCGGGCTTTTCCTGCACCGATCGCAGCGAGGCCCGATCCATCAGCTCCAGGGCCTTGGCGCCCGCATCGCGCAAGGGCGCGATCGCCGCGCAGGCGGCGTGCACGTCGGGGAACAGCAGGAGCCCGGTCAGCTTCACCGGCAGATCGGGCACGGTCGCAAGCACCGCCTGGGAGATGAAGGCGAGCGTCCCCTCGGCCCCGATGAGGACGTGCGCGAAGATGTCCACCGGCCGCGCGAAGTCGAGAAAGGCGTTGAGCGAGTATCCGGTGGTGTTCTTCATCCGGTACTTGGCCCGGATGCGTGCTGCGAGCGTGACGTCGCCCTCCAGACGCCGTTTCAGGTCGAGCAGGCCAGCATGGAGCGCGGGCTCGCGCGCGCGCAGCTCGTCGTCCGCGCCCGGTTCGGCGGTGTCGATGCGCGTGCCCGAGGGCAGGATGAAGGTGAGCGACTGGAGCGTGTGATACGCGTTCTGCTCGACGCCGCAGCACATTCCGCTCGCGTTGTTGGAGAGGATGCCGCCCATCCGGCAGGTGTGGATCGAGGCCGGGTCGGGTCCCATCTTCCTGCCATACGGCTGCAGGGCGAGGTTCACGTGCCCGCCGATGACGCCGGGCTGCACGCGGACGCTGAGCCCGCGTTCTTCCACGCCGATCTCGCCGAACGCCCGCGAGAGGTCGACGAGGATTCCGTCGGTGATCGCCTGTCCCGAGAGACTGGTCCCGGCGGCGCGGAACGTGAGTGGCAGGGCGAGCTCGTGGCTGAGCGCCAGCAGCGCCGCCACCTCTTGCTCGGAGGCTGCGAAGGCGACGGCCTGCGGAATCAGGCGGTAGAAGCTGGCGTCGTGGGCATGCGCGATGCGCTGGGCGGGCGTGTCGAGCACGCGGTCCCTGCCGACGATCGCCTCCAGGAGGGCGCCGAGCTTGTCCGGGGCCGGCGCTGCGCCGGCCGCGACGCCCGCCGTCACGCCGCGTCCGCAGCGTAGCTCGGGTAGATCGGCTGGTACATCCTGCTGGCCACGTAAGCGCGGATGTCGGGCGGCCGCGGCCGGTCCGTCAAGCCGCGCTGCCATGCGACCGAGGCCACGGCGGTCGCGATCTCGAGCGACACCTCACGGATCCGCGAGAGCGACGGGAAGATCCGGCCGAGCTCGAGATCGGCAGGGCCGACCAGCGCCGCCAGCGCACGCGCCGCGGCGGCGAACATCTCTTCCGTGACCCGCCTGGTTCCGCTCGCCATCACGCCAAGGCCCACCCCCGGGAAGATGTACGAGTTGTTGCCTTGGCCTGGCACGAGCCGGCGGCTTCCGATCGTCACCTCCGCAGAGGGGCTCCCGGTGGCAACGACGGCGCGACCGCTCGTCCAACCGTACGCCTCGGCGGCAGTACACTCGCACTTGGAGGTCGGGTTCGAGAGGGCGAACACGATCGGTCGGTCGTTGAGGCGCGCCATCTCCTCCAGGACCGGACGGGTGAAGGCCGCCGACGCGCCCGAGACCCCGATCAAGGCGGTGGGCCGTACGTGCTGGACCGCCGCGACCAGGTCGCGCACCGGCGGGCCCTCGTGGGCGTAAGGTCGCTTGTGCGCGGCGAGGCCCTCCCGCGAAGACACCACTAGCCCTTTCGAGTCCACGAACCAGCAGCGGCTGCGCGCGTCGGCCTCCGGCACCCCCGCCTCTCCGAGGATGGCGACGAACAGATCGGCGATGCCCGTCCCCGCCTCGCCGGCGCCGAGGAACAGCAGCCGCTGTCCCTCGAGCGTGCCGCCCGTCAGCCGCAGAGCCGAGAGCAGGCCCGCCACCGCCACCGCCGCCGTGCCCTGGATGTCGTCGTCGAAGGTGGGCAGCCGGTCGCGGTAGCGGGAGAGCAGCGCGAAGGCGTTCTCGGTGGCGAAGTCCTCGAACTGCAGCAAGGCGCCGGGGAACACCTCTTCTACGGCCGTCACGAACTCCTCGAGGAGATCGTGGTACGCGGAACCGCGGAGCCGGCGCTGCCTCACGCCGAGATAGAGCGGATCGTCGCGCAGGGCTTCATTTTCCGTCCCGAGGTCGAGCGCGACGGGCAGGCAGGCCTGCGGCGGAATGCCGGCACACGCCGTGTAGAGCGCCAGCTTGCCGCAGGGAATGCCCATGCCGTTGGCGCCGAGGTCCCCGAGGCCGAGGATCCGTTCGCCGTCCGTCACCACGATGACCTGCACCTCCCGGGCTGCCGGCCAGTTGCGCAGCACCCGGGCGATGCGGCCGCGATCGTTCGGGGAGATGTAGAGGCCCGTCGCCTGGCGGAAGATGTGCCCGTACGACTGGCACGCCTCGCCTACCGTAGGCGTGTAGACGATCGGCATCAGCTCCTCGAGGTGGTCGATGAGCACGCGGTAGAACAACGTCTGGTTCCGTCCCTGCAGGGCCGTGAGGAAGATGTACTTCTCCAGGGGCGACTCCTTGCGGCGCAGGTTTGCCATGACCCGCACGATCTGCTCCTCCATCGTGCAGACGCGGGGCGGGAGCAGCCCATGCAGCCCGAGAGCGTCGCGCTCCGCGAGAGTGAAGGCCGTGCCTTTGTTCAGGGCGGGATAGCGCAACGCTTCTGCGCCGGGCGGTAGGGCAGTCACGGGCATGGAAACCTCGAGGTACCGGGCCTTGCGATTGCATCCACCATGCCCGCGCGCCTGGCCAGCCGCGCACCTCTCCTGCCGCAACGAGCGCCATCGGCGTCGCGCAAGATCTGCGCGAGGAAGCTCGGATGCCGCAGCGCGTGCGCGCTCCCGTGGGCTCCCCGTGGACCTCCCGCTTGCGCCCGCCTCTTGCAAAGGATTCCCTCAGTGCTCCCTGGAGGTCGCCGCTCGTCCGCCGCGAATCTCGCCGAGCAGACGAGGCCCTGTCATGAACCATCCCGACACGCCATTGACGACGGCTCCGACAGCCCCCAGCGGCGTGGGCACCGGAAACAGCGCCGAGTTCTCCTACCAGGACAAGAGACTCGGCGACACCGAGGTGATCGCGGTCGCCACGGCACCCGACGTGTTTCGCCCGACGTCGACCACCGTCCTCCTGCTGCACGCGGCGCGCAAGGCGCTCGCCAAGCACGGCGGGCACTCCGTGCTCGACCTCGGCTGCGGCACGGGTATCGTGGCGGTCGTGCTTGCGAAGTTGTTGCCGGCGGGCGCGGTTGTCTGTGCGTCCGATCTGAGCCCCGCCGCCATGGCCCTCGCCCGGCGCAACGCCGAGCGGCACGGGACAACGGTGCAATGCCGCTCTGGTAGTCTGTTCGACCCCTGGCGCGGGCAGCGCTTCAACCTGATCGTTGACGATGTCGCTGGCGTGGCCGAGCCCCTCGATCGGCTCTCGGGCTGGTACCCGCCCGGGGTGCCTGGCTCGGCCGGTTCCGACGGCACAAGGTGGGTTCTCGAGATCCTCGACAAAGCCCCGGACTTCCTCGCCCCGGGCGGACTGCTGATCTTCCCGGTGCTCACCCTCTCACGCGAGCAATTGGTCACTGAGCGTGCGCGCTCGCGCTTCGCCGCCGTCGAGCTGGTCGAAGAGCAATGGTACCCGGTGAACGAGCAGCTTCTCGAACATCTACCGCTCTTGGAGCAGATGGCGACGGCCGGCAACGTTCGGGTGGAGAAGCGCGGCAGCCGCTGGTGCTGGGCGACGAGGATCTACGTCGCCCATCGCGATTGAGCGGCAGATCGCCGAACAACTCGGCCCGCGATCAGTGGGCGACCGGCTCGAGCTTCCTCGGCGCCGGCCGGCTGGGAACGGGCGCGAACTCCTCGTCGAGCCGCTCCTCCTCGACCCACTTCCGGTCGAGCATCGACCGCGCCGCGCACCTCCCCTGCGGCAAATGGCCGTCTCCGGTGTTGCGCAAGTTCTGCGCGAGGAGCTCCGGATGCCGCAGCGTGTGCGCCCTCCCGCGCGGGGTCTCACCGTGGACCTCCCGCTTGCGCCCGCCTCTTGCAAAGGATCCCTCAGCGCTCCGTGGAGGTCGCCGCGATGTACCCGATCGTCCGCCGCGAGTCTTTCTCGGACAGCACCTTCCTCTGGGAAGTCCTCGCTCCCGACGTGGCCCGCGCCGCGAAGGCCGGCCATTTCGTCATGCTCAGGCTGCACGAAGGCTCGGAGCGCATCCCGCTCACCGTCGCCGACATGGACCCCGAGCGCGGCACCATCACGATGGTCATCCAGGCGCTGGGGAAGAGCACACGGGAGATGCGCGACGAGTACCGCGAGGGCGACAGCTTCCTCGACTTCGTCGGCCCGCTCGGGCAGCCGCAGCACGTCGAGCGCACCGGCCACGTGGTGCTGGTCGGCGGCGGCCTGGGAGTGGCGCCGATCTATCCACAGCTCCGCGCCTTCAAGCAGGCCGGAAATCGCACCACGGGCATCATCGGCTTCCGCAACAAGGACCTGGTCTTCTGGGAAGACCGGTTTCGCCGTTACTGCGACGAGCTGATCGTCTGCACCGACGACGGCTCGTATGGAAGGCCGGGGCTCGTCACCGGCGCGCTGAAGGAGCTCCTCGAAGCCGACCGGCCGGACCTCGTCGTCGCCATCGGACCCCTGCCGATGATGCACGCCTGCGTGGAGACCACCCGCCCCTCGGGCGTGAAGACCATGGTGTCGCTGAACACCATCATGGTCGACGGCACTGGCATGTGCGGCTCCTGCCGCGCCACCGTCGGCGGCGAGGTGAAGTTCGCCTGCGTCGACGGCCCCGACTTCGACGGGCACCTCGTCGACTTCAAGGAGCTCGCCGCGCGGCAGAAGCGGTTCAAGCCCGAGGAGAGCGCGGCGAGCGCCGACTACGCGCACGTCTGCAAGATCGAGGAGGAGCTCTTCGATCAGCAGAAACGCAACTACAAAAAGATCAAGGAGCTTCAGCCGCGCCAGACGCCCATGCCCGAGCGCGATGCCCGGGAGCGCGCCCGCAACTTCAAGGAGGTCAATCTCGGCTATGCGCTACAAGACGCGCTGCAGGAAGCGGAGCGCTGCATCCAGTGCGCCAAGCCGACGTGCATCGCGGGCTGCCCGGTGGCCATCGACATCCCGCGCTTCATCCGCCACCTGCTCGTGCGCGACCTCGAAGGCGCGATGGAGACCATCCACGAGGCCAGCATCTTCCCGTCGATCTGCGGCCGCGTGTGCCCGCAGGAGTCGCAGTGCGAAGCGCAGTGCGTCATCGCCAAGAAGGTCGACGCCGTGGCCATTGGGCGCTTGGAGCGCTTCGTCGGAGACAACGCGCGGCTGCGGCCGGTGGTGGCGCTGCGCTTCCGGCCGCAGGACATGCTGGGCCGCGTGGCGATCTGCGGCTCGGGGCCGTCCGGTCTGGCGGCCGCGGCCGACCTCGTCCGCTACGGCTGCGAGGTCACCGTGTTCGAGGCGCTGCACGTCGCGGGCGGCGTGCTCCGCTACGGAATCCCCTCCTTCCGCCTGCCGCGCGACATCATCGACCGGGAGGTGAAGCGCCTCACCGACCTCGGCGTCCGCATCGAGACCAACAAGGTCATCGGCAAGACCTTCACCGTCCCGCAGCTCCTTTCGGAGAAGAGCTTCGACGCTGCATTCGTCGGCGTCGGCGCCGGCTCGCCCGCCTTCCTCGGCATTCCCGGCGAGTTCGCCGGCCAGGTCTATTCGGCCAACGAGTTCCTCACCCGCGTGAACCTCATGGGCGGCGATCAGTTCCCGCTCCGCGACACGCCGGTCAACGTCGGCCTGAGCGTGGTCGTGATCGGAGCCGGCAACACCGCGATGGACTGCCTGCGCGTCGCCAAGCGCCTGGGAGCTCCCACCGTCCGCTGCGTGTACCGCCGCAGCGAGGCCGAGGCCCCCGCGCGGATCGAGGAGCTGCGGCACGCGAAGGAAGAGGGCATCGAGTTCTTCTTCCTGCACACGCCGCTGGAGATCCGCGTCGACGCCGAGGAGAAGGTGAGCGGCATCAAGGTGGAGGAGATGCAGCTCGGCGACCCGGACGAGAAGGGACGGCGCAAGCCCATCCCGACGGGTCGCTTCAAGGAGCTGGCCTGCGACACGGTCATCTACGCCCTCGGCACCAAGGCGAATCCTGTCGTCGCCCGCTCGACGCCTGGGCTGGTCCTGGACAAGCGCGGCAACATCGTCGCCGACGAGGGGGGGACGCAGGCGACCTCGATCCCCGGCGTCTTCGCCGGCGGCGACATCGTCACCGGCGGCGCCACCGTGATCCTCGCCATGGGGGCAGGCAAGCGTGCGGCGCGGTCCATCGCCGCATATCTCAGGAACGGCAAGCAGTGGCCGGTCACGAAGGAGCAGGCCGCTGCGTTCGTTGCTCCCGTCCCGCTCTCGGCGGTCACGGTCGGGCCCGTCTTCGCTCTCCCTCCGGTCGACGAGCCTCCGGGCCTGGTCTGCCCGAAGTGCCACCGTCCCCTCGAGGGCGATGAACCCTACGTCTGCTGCGCGGGCTCGTCCCTTTCCTGGCGCTGCGACGCCTGCGCGAAGATCAGCGACGGCTTCGCCTTTCCCTACGGGTTGTGCCCGGATTGCGGCGGCGTGCTTCGCGTGCTCGGCGATCGGCACCTGGAAGGAAGGGCTGCGCTGGAGGCGATCCGCGCCGCCTTCGAGATCGAGCTCGGCGGCATGGCCTTCTACACGCGGGCCGCGCGCGAGGCCGGCGATCCCGCGCTGCGGGACCTGTTCGCGCGCTTCGCCGCGATGGAGCAGCAGCACATGGCCACACTCTCGGCGCGCTATCACGTCGATCCGCCGGCCCCCGGCGACTTGCATCTGGACAGCGCTGCTGTCTACGCCGGCATCCCCAACCGGCCCGAAGCGCCCGACAACCTCTTCCGCATCGCCATCGCCTTCGAGGAGCGGGCCGTGAAGTTCTTCGCCGAGCGCCAGGCGGAGTGCCCCGGAGGGTCGGCGGAAAGGCAGCTCTACAAGGAGCTCGCGGCCGAGGAGCGCGAGCACGTCCAGCTCCTCGTCACCGAGTTGAACCGCTGGCGGGCGGGCAAGCCGGGCCTGTTGTGAGGGACGCGCAAGTCTTGCGGCCGCAGCGCCCGCTGCGACTCGCTTCCTGAGGCCTGTGCGCGAAAGCGCGCGCGGGGCGGGGGACTCGTTCTTGCACCCCGAGCCACAATCGCGCTCGAAAGGGAGTCGATGCATGGGCCGCTACGCCGAGACCTACAGCCGATCGCTCGAGGATCCGGAGGGCTTCTGGGGAGAGGCCGCTCGGTCGCTGCGCTGGCGCAAGCTCTGGGAGCGGGTGCTCGACCGCGGGCGGCCGGATTCGCCGCAGTGGTTCGCCGGCAGGGTGCTCAACACCTGCGAGAACGCGCTCGACGTCCACGTCGAGTCGGGGCGGGGCGACCAGCTCGCACTCGTCTGGGAGAGCCCGCTCACCGGCTCATCAGCACGCTTCACGTACCGGGAGCTCCGCGACAAGGTGGCGCGATTCGCGGGTGCGTTGCGGAAGCTGGGAGCCCGGAAGGGCGACCGGGTCGTCATCTACATGCCGATGGTGCCCGAGGCAGTGATCGCGATGCTCGCCTGCGCACGCATCGGCGCCGTGCACTCGGTGGTGTTCGGCGGGTTCGCGGCGCACGAGTTGGCTGCCCGCATCGATCACTCCCAGCCCACCCTCCTCATCTGTGGCTCGTGCGGCATCGAGCCAGGCCGGACCGTCGCCTACAAGCCGATGGTCGACAAGGCGATTGAGCTTTCGCGCCACAAGCCCTCGCGATGCGTCGTACTGCAGCGCCCGCAGCTCGCGGCCGCGCTGCAGCCCGGGCGCGACCTGACCTGGATCGAGGCGCTCCAGGGCGCCGAGGACGCCGCCTGCGTCCCGGTGGCCGCCACCGACCCGCTGTACGTGCTCTACACCAGCGGCACCACCGGCAGGCCGAAGGGCATCGTTCGGGACAACGGCGGCCACGCCGTGGCGCTCAAGTGGAGCATGGAAAACATTTACGGCGCCCGCCCCGGCGAGGCCTACTGGGCGGCGAGCGACATCGGCTGGGTGGTCGGCCATTCCTACATCGTCTACGCGCCGCTCCTGCATGGGTGCACCACCGTGCTGTACGAGGGGAAGCCGGTGGGCACGCCCGACGCGGCCCAGTTCTGGCGAGTGATCGCCAAGCATCAGGTCCGCACGCTCTTCACCGCGCCGACCGCGTTCCGCGCCATCAAGCGCGACGATCCCGACGGCGCGCTCGTCCGCGTGCACGAGCCGTCCAAGACCTTGCGCGCGCTGTTCCTCGCCGGGGAGCGGTGCGATCCCGATACGCTGTTCTGGGCGCAGGAGAAGCTGAAAGTGCCGGTGATCGATCACTGGTGGCAGACGGAGACGGGCTGGCCGATCGCGGCCAATCCCATCGGGCTCGAGTCGTTTCCTGTGAAGGCGGGCTCGGCGACGAAGCCGATGCCGGGCTTCGCGGTGCGCGTGGTCGACGAGGAAGGGCACGACGTGGCCCCTGGCCAGCAAGGGAGCATCGTCATCCGCCTCCCGCTGCCACCTGGGTGCCTCGCCACGCTCTACCAGGACGACGCCGGATATCAGCGCGGATACCTCGCGCGGTGGCCGGGCCATTACCTCACCGGGGACGGCGGATTCTTCGACGAAGACGGCTATCTGTCGATCATGGGCCGGATCGACGACGTCATCAACGTCGCCGGGCACCGCCTCTCGACCGGCGCGATGGAGGAAGTGCTCGCCTCGCACCGTGACGTCGCCGAGTGTGCCGTGGTGCGGGTCGACGACGCGCTCAAGGGCGAGGTGCCAGTCGGCTTCGTGGTGCTGAAGAGCGGCCTCGCGCGCGGCGAGAGCGAGGTGGCCGCCGAGCTGGTGGCGCTGGTGCGCGAGCGCATCGGGCCTCTCGCATGCTTCAAGTCGGCTGCGGTGGTGACCAGGCTGCCCAAGACGCGCTCGGGGAAAATCCTGCGCGGCACGCTGCGCAAGATCGCGGACGGGACTGGCTTCACCGTCCCGGCGACGATCGAGGATCCAGCGACGCTCGACGAGGCGACGCAAGCGCTCGTCCGGCTCGGGTATCCCCGCGTCCGTCCCGCGGCCGCCGCGTCCTGAGCAGCGGCATCGCCGAGGTCGCGCGAGCTCTGGCTCGCGTCGCCCAGGAGCGCGGGCGAAATCTTTGCGCGCACGGCGTAACGGGTGCGCGGGCGTCCAGGTCCCTGACCGCGGCCTGGCTCGCGGCAGGCTGGTGAGCCCGGCTGGACCGGTTTCTGCAGTGGGGAGGGATGCACGGGCGTCGTGAGCGGCTACCCGGAACCAGGAGGCTCCCTTGGCAGGACGATTGGAAGGAAGAACGGCGCTCGTCACCGGGGCCTCGCGGGGCTTGGGCCGTGCGATCGCAATCAAGCTGGCAGGCGATGGCGCGCGCGTCGCGCTCAACTACCGGACCGGGGAAACAGAGGTCCGGCGCGTGGCGGAGGAGATCGCGTCCCGCGGCGGAACCACCTTGGTGATCCGGGCCGACGTAAGCCTGAAGGATGAGGCCCGGGCGATGGTCGCCAAGGTGATCGATACGTGGGGCCGCCTCGACATTCTCGTCAACAACGCCGGCATCACCCGCGACAAGTCGATGAAGAAGCTGACCGACGACGACTGGACGGAGGTCATCGCCACCAACCTGAACAGCGTGTACTACTGCACGAGCGCGGCGATGAAGGCGATGATCGACCAGAAGTTCGGGCGCGTCGTCAACATCAGCTCCTTCGTCGGCCAGGCCGGCAACTTCGGTCAGGCCAACTATTCCGCCAGCAAGGGCGGCATCATCGCCTTCAGCAAGAGCGTGGCGATCGAGCTGGCGAAGTACAACGTGACCGTCAACGCGCTCGCGCCAGGCTTCACCGAGACGGACATGCTCTCCAAAGTGGCGCCCGCGGTCCGGGAGCAGATCCTCGCCAAGATCCCGATGGGCCGTTTCGGCAAGCCGGAGGAGATCGCCAACGCCGTCGCCTTCCTCTGCGCCGAGGGCGATTACATCACGGGGCAGCAGATCAACGTGAACGGCGGCGTTTACATGTAGCCGCGGCCGCCGAAGGCGGTTTGGCGGCCGTTGCTTTTGCCTTCTATCGCCGGATGAACTCGGCGACGCGTGGCGCGATCTCCTCGCGCCAGCGCCGTCCGCTGAAGACGCCGTAATGCCCGACTCCGGACTGCACGTACTGGCACCTTCGCTTCGCCGGGATCTCCGTGCAGAGCGCATGTGCGGCGGATGTCTGCCCCACGCTGGTGATCTCGTCGTTCTCCCCCTCGATGGTCATCAGCGCAGTGCCGCGGATGGCCTCGGGCCGGATGGCGTGCTTGCCGCGCCAGGTCAGCTCGCCTCGCGCCAGATCGTGGCGCTGGAACACGGTGGCGATGGTCTGCAAATAGTACTCTGCGGGAACGTCCATCACGGCCAGGTAGTCGTCGTAGAAGCGGCGGTGCGCCTCGGCGCTCTCCTCGTCTCCCGACAATAGACTCCTGTAGAGCTGCCGGTGCGCGTCCGCATGGCGGCCGGCATTCAGCGAGACGAAGGCGGTGAGCTGCAGGAACCCCGGGTAGACCCGGCGCAGGAAGCCCGGCTCGCCGGCCGGGACGCGGTGGACAGCCGCCAGCTCGAACCATCGAAGGGGGCGGCTGGTGGCGACGCGGTCGACCTGGGTCGGGTTCACCCGTGTATCGATCGGACCCGCCATCAAGGTCATCGACCGCGGAGTGGCCGGGTCGCCTGCCTCCGCCATCAGCGAGACGGCGGCGAGCACCGGAACGCTCGGCTGGCACACGGCGATGACGTGCACGTCGGAGCCGATGCTGTGGATGAAGCGCTGCAGCAGCTCGATGTAGTCGTCGAGGTCGAACCGTCCCGCCGACACCGGAACCAGGCGGGCGTCGATCCAGTCGGTCACGTAGAGATCGTGGTCCGGAAGCAGCCGTGCCACCGTGTCCCGCAGCAGCGAAGCGTGGTGCCCGGAGAGGGGCGCCACCAGCAGGACCTTCGGGTCCCGACGCCTTGCGTCGCGCTCGAAGTGGATCAAGTCGCAGAACGGGGTCCGAAGCCACGGAACTTCGCGCACCGCCACGGTCCGCCCTCCGATGCGCGTGCTGGAAAGGCCGAAGGGCGGCTTCGGATACCGGCGAGTCGCTCTCTCGAGCAGCTCGCTGGCGGTCGCCACCGCCCGGCCGAGCGGGGTCGCGGAGATGAGGAACGCGGGATGGGACCAGAGAGCTCGCACGACGACAGCCCAGGAGTTGAACGGCGCGGCGATCGCCCGACCCAGACCGTAGGAGCTGTACATCGTTAGACGTTAGCCCGCCGGCGCGGCGCTGGCTAGTCTGGTCGGCAAGAAGAGCCGCACTCCATGCCCGCCGCGCAAATCCTGCGTGGCCGTTCTCTTGCTTTGGTCGGGTAGACGCCTTGGCGACACCGCAAGACATGCGCCCCGGCAGGAGGATGTGCGTCATGAAGCCGTTCGTGGTCAATCGCCTGGGGCGCCTGGTCTTCCCCTCCAACTTCTTCCCCGAGCTCGATTTCACCGTCTTCGACACGCTGGAGCAATTCGAGGCCGTCATCGCGCGCGACTTCGAGACCAAGGCGCCCACCGGCTCCGACATCCTCCAGCGCGTGCAGTCAGGGGCGTATCCCAGCCGCCACGAGTTGCTGCGCGATCTGGCGCTAAATCTAATGTGGGTCAACCGGTACGCGATCACCATGTTCGTGAAGCGGCCGACGCGCTGGCGCGACGTGCCGCGCGCCCGCGACGACGTCTTCCTTCCCACCATGACTCCCTGGGAGGACGGCGAGCGGAAGGCAGCCGCTGTCGAGGCGGCCTACGGAGCGTTGCCACCCCGCTGGAACGCCAGGGCGGAGGACGCGATCTTCAAGGCGCTGTTCGGTCTCTTCAGGACCCGGCGCCACCAGGCCGCCGATCTGCCCGCCATTCCGCCGACGCTGAAGGAAGCCCTGCGCGACCCCTCGCAGCGGCTCTACCACCTGAGCGGTCACGACCCTGATTACCCGACCTTTACCAGCCAGGAGATCGTCGACGCCTCGGACGACGTGCCCGAGCTTGAAGCGCTGCTGCGCTGGTCGATGGTCCTGCACAACCAGCACCCGTGGGAGCGGGCGCAGTCGCGGCTCACGCCGCTCGCCGAGCTGCGCGACGACGACTTCGTCGTGCTCTACCATCCCCGCAGCTCCGAGGTGACGGAGTTCATCCGTCGGGTCCGCGCCGGCGGGCGCTCGCGGCCGCGTCCCAGGGCGGCGCCGGAGGCGCGGCAGCCGGTCAGGCCGTACCCGGCGCTGGAGGTGCGCAAGCGCTTCGCGGTGATGCCGCGCATCGAGGCGCTTGCCGCAGTCAGCGGCGAGCACGCCTGTACCAATGAAGACCTGATCCGGAACACGGCCTTCAACTGGTCGCCGATGTCCGCGGAGGAGATCCGCGAGAAGACCGGCATCGAGGCGCGCCGCTACACGGAGCGCACGCTGGAGGAGATCTCGCTCGAGGCGGCGGAGAGCGCGCTCGAGAAGGCGGGCCGCAAGCCAGAGGAGATCGGCGCGGTCATCTTCTGCTCCTGCACCAGCGAGCGGCTGATCCCGTCCGTGGCCACCTGGCTCTCGGGGCAATTGGGCATCTACCAGACGCACGCCTCCTGCGACGTCGTGGCGGCCTGCGCCGGCCTGGCGTATGGGCTCTCCGAGGCCGTCCGGTTGCTACAAGAAGTGGAACGGCCGGTGCTGGTGGTCTGTGCCGAGAAGTTCTCGGACAAGATCGGCACCGTCCGGACCTCGCGGATGATCTTCGGCGACGGGGCCGCGGCCATTGTGATCGGACCGGCGCCGGCGGGCGCGGCGCCCGACATCGAGGCGCTTCAGACCTATGCCAGCGGACCGGTGAGCGAGGTGAACTCGATCATCTGGCCGAACCCTGAGTTCGACAACAACATCACCGTGTTCGGTCCGGAAGTGAAAGCGCTCGCCCAGCGGTATCTAAGGCAAATGATCGGGGAGCTGGAACAGCTGCCCGGGCCGGATGGCACCGGCAGGCTGCTGGACAGCATCGACCTGGTCGTGCCCCACCAGGCAAACAAGACGATGGTGATCAAGATGGCCGCGTCCGTGGGGCTCGCGGCCGAGCGGCTCTACTTCAACATCGAACGGGTCGGAAACGCGTCCTCCGCCAGCATTCCCATCGCCATCCGCGACGCCGTCCGCGAAGGTGTGATCGACCGTCCGATGCGCATCTTCGCGCCCGGCTTTGGCGCCGGCGCCGTCGGCGGTTTCGCTGTGCTCCGGATCGACCCGGCGATCGTTGCGCTGGAGCGGGAGCCGGCGCCCGTGCAGACGGACGCAGTTTTTGCGCCGAACGCACCGACTTCGTCGGAAGACGTCAGAAAAGCTTTCGGCGAATGAGGGCCAGGCCGCGCTCTGCAGGCCGGAGTGAACGGCATCCGGGATGCATGGTGCCGGAGGCACCCATGAAAGCGTTCCCCGGATTGGGACGGGTAGCTGTGGTCGCTGGCGGGGAGGGCGCGCCGCGGGTGCTACGCGCGCTCCGCGAACTGGCCCGCGCGGGACAGGCCAACCAGGCAGTAGTGCTGCACGGCCCTGACGACCGGCAGGCGCGCCTCGTACGCGAGGCCGACGAGGCGCTCGAGCTGGAAGGTTCGATCGAGGACGCATTGCGCGCGGCGCACGTCGACAGCGCCTGGCTGGGCGCCCCCTCGATGGCGCGGCGCGCCGAGTTTGCGGAGGCGTGCGCACGCGCTGGAGTGGCGCATCTCGGACCGCCCGCCGAGTTGCTGCGCCGGCTCTCGGAGCCGCGCCGCTTGGCCGAGCTTGCCGCACAGCTCGGGGTCGCCGCCGCGGCGCCGGCCGGCACCGAACCGCAGGCGCGCCTGATCGAGGTGGTGGTGGCGCGCGACGCTTACGGCACCGTGCGCGTGTTGGGCGTCGGCGACGCTACCTTGCAGCGGCGCCAGCTCGCGGTGCTGACGGAATCTCCGCCGCCGGGGTTGGCGCCAGCGGAAGACGGCGTGGCGCGAGACCTCGCCATCCGTGCCTGCGCCGTGGCGGGATGGCTCGGGGTCTGCGCGGTGCAACAGCTCTTCCACCCGCGGACGCGGAGCTGGGCGCTGCTCGGCTTGGACACGCCCGCGCAATCCGCGCCCGCGGTGGAGGCGCAGGCGGGCGTCGATCTGGTGCGGCTTGCCCTGCTGATCGCGGCCGGCGCGCCGCTCGGCGAGGCCACGGCGGCGAAGCATGGCCACGCGTTCGCCGCCCGGATCCTTGCCCATGACCCCGACGCGGGACCCGCCCCTGCCCCGGGCGCGGTCGAGCTGCTTTCGATGCCGTCGGGCCCCGGAGTACGCGCGGACGTGGCCCTTCGAGAAGGCGAGCTGCCCAAAGGATCCGAAAGCGTGCTGGCGACCGTCGTCACGGTCGGAGGGAGTCGCGCGGAGGCGGCACATCGGCTGCAGCAGGCACTCGTCGATGGCGATCTCCTGTTGCGAGGCAGCGGCACTTCCAAAGCCTGGTTGATCGCCCTATGCGGTCGGCCCGAGGTGGTTGCAGGCGAGATATCGCTGGGGCTCCTCGGCGAGCTGGCCTCGTCGGGCGTGAAGCTGGTTCAGCCCCGGCGCGAAGCGGCGCTCCTGGTGGCGGGAATCGAGGCGTACCAGGCCGAGGAGGACCTCGAGCGCGCGCGCTTCGTCGCGGAAGCGCGGCGGGGGAGGCCGCGGGTGGGTCCCTTGTCCGGCCGCACCGTGGATCTGCGCTATCTGGGCCAGCGCTACCGGCTCGAGGTCCGGAGGCTCGGTCCTTACCAGTACCGGGTGACTCCCGCGGGCGGCGCTCCGGCCGACGTTCAGCTCGAGCGCCTCGGCCGGTTCGAGCAGCAGCTCACCGCGCTCGACGGGCGACATCGCGTCCTCTCCACCGGGGACGGGCTACAGCTGCTCATCCAGGTCGACGACGTCGCCCACCTGATCCAGCGCGATCCGAGCGGCATGGTGACGTCACCCATGCCCGCCGTGGTGGCCGCCATCCATGTCGAGCGGGGCCAGCGGGTCGCCGCCGGCGATCCGCTGGTGCGTATCGAGTCGATGAAGGTGGAGGTCCAGGTGATGGCGCCTGCCGCGGGCATCGTCCGCGAGGTGCTTGCGCCGGTGAACGGACAGGTGGACGCGGGCGCGCCTTTGCTGAGATTGGAGCCGCTGGCCGAGGAGTCGGAATTCCAGGCGCAACCTGCGCCGGAACCCCTGTTGCTCGGAGGCCAGTCGCCGCCGGATGCCAAGGGCCCCGAGGAGCGGTACCTCGGCGCGCTCGCGCAGCTGCGCCAGCTCCTGCTCGGCTTCGATGTGACGGCGCCCGAAGCGCGGAAGCTCGCGGCCAGGTGGCGCGAGCTCGCGTCGGCGGTCGCCGGCGACGAATCCGATCTGCTGCGCGAGGAGGATTGGGCGCTCGGGGCCTTCGCCGAGGTCCAGTCGCTCTTCAGCCGCGGGCGTGCGCCGGAGGCGCCCCCGCCCCTCGAAGAGCTGTGGCGCTACCTGCACGAGCCCGAGGCTCGCGGCGCGGGCCTCTCGCAGGCGTTCGTGGCGATGCTCCGGCGCGCGCTGTCGCGCTACGGCGTGTCGATGGACGCGCACGGTCGCGCGCTGGAGCTGGCGCTGCTTCGCATCCAGAAGGCCCACGACCGCGCCGATGAGCAACTCGGGCCGATCGTCTCCATCCTCGAGCGGCGGCTCAGGACCGCCGGCGCCGGGACTTCGCGCGAGGTACTCGACCGGCTGGCCGCGCTGGGGCAGGAGTTCTTCCCGGCACTGGCCGACCTGGCCCGCGAGGTCCGCTACCGGACCTTCGATCAACCTACCCTCGACCGCGTGCGCGGCGAGATGTACGCGCAGGCCGAAGCGGACCTGTCGCGACTTCCATTCACGGCGGGGGAGGAGCGCGACGCGATCATCGAACGGCTGATCTCGTGCCCGCAGCCGCTCACCACCCTCATCGTTGCGCGCATGGCCAGGGCAGACGCGGCGTCGCTCCGGCCGCGCCTGGTCGAGACGCTGATGCGCCGCTACTACCGCTTCCGCTCGCTCGAGTCCGCGACCGCCTTCGACGCCTCCGGCCTCCCCTGCGCGCGTGTGGAGTACGAGCTGCGCGGCCAGCGCTATCGCCTTCTGGCCGCCTCGGCGCCCGCGGCCGAAGCCGCACAGGCGGCCCGGACGCTGGCGAAGCTCGCATCCGACGTGCCGGCGGGGCGCGAGGTGATCGCCGAGCTCTATCTCTGGCAGGAAGGCACGGCCAGGTCGCCGGACGAGGTCTCTGAGTGGTTGCGAGCGGCGCTGACGGAAGCGGCCTTCTCGCTCCCGCTGCGGCGCGCCTCAGTGGTGCTGGCGATGCTCGGCCACGGCCTCGGCGGCCACAGCCAGCAGCACTTCACCTTCCGCGGCGGCCCTTCGGGATGGAGCGAGGAGCGCCGCTACCGGGACGCGCACCCGATGCTCTTCGAGCGCCTCCAGCTCGGGAGGTTGGCCCGGTTCGAGCTGGAGCGTCTGCCTTCGAAAGAGGACCTCTACCTCTACCGGGGCGTGGCCCAGGGCAACCCCAAGGACGAGCGTCTCTTCGCCATGGCGGAAGTGCGCGACCTGACGCCGGTGCGCGACGCGGACGGCCGCGTGGCGCAGCTGCCGGAGCTCGAGCGGGTCCTGAACGAGGCGCTCGCCGGTATGCGGATCTTCCAGGCGCGGCGCGCGCCGCACCAGCGGCTGGAATGGAACCGGGTGCTGCTCACGCTGACGCCTCCGCTGGAGCTCTCGCGCGACGAGGTCGAGAGGCTGGCGGCGCGGCTCGCGCCTGTTAGCGAAGGCCTGGGCGTCGAGATGGTGCTGCTCACCGCGCGCGTGCCCGATCCGGCCACGGGGCAACTGCGCGAGATGCTGATCCGCGTCATCACGCTCGGGCAAGGCGTCAGCATCCGCTGGGACGAACCCACCGACCGTCCGCTGCAGCCGATGACCGAGTTCCAGCAGAAGGTGGTCCAGCTCCGGCGGCGCGGGCTCACTCACCCCTTCGAGCTCCTGCGCATGCTCGCCCCGGAAGCCGGCGCACAGAGCGTGCCTCCCGGCCAGTTCGTCGAGTATGACCTCGACGCTGCGAATGCGCTGGTCCCCGTGCAGAGGCCGCCAGGGAGCAACACGGCCAACCTCGTGGTGGGTGTGATCCGGAACTTCACGCCGCGTCACCCGGAGGGCATGCAACGCGTGATCCTGCTCGGCGATCCCGGGCGCGAGATGGGCTCGGTGGCCGAGCCCGAGTGCAGGCGGATCGCGGCCGCGATCGATCTGGCCGAGAAGCTGGGCGCGCCGCTAGAGTGGCTCGAGGTGTGCGCGGGCGCGAAGATCTCGATGACCTCCGGGACCGAGAACATGGACTGGGTGTCGCGCGTTCTCCGGCGGCTGATCGAGTTCACGCAGCGGGGCGGCGAGGTCAACGTATTGGTCCTGGGCATCACCGTCGGCGCGCAGCCGTACTGGAATGCCGAGGCGACCATGCTCATGCACACCAAGGGCATCCTGGTGATGGCGCCCGGCTCCACCATGGTGCTCACCGGGAAACAGGCGCTCGAGTACTCCGGCAGCGTCTCCGCCGAGGACAACGAGGGCATCGGCGGCTACGACCGCATCATGGGCCCGAACGGCCAGGCGCAGTACCAGGCCGGAAGCGTCGCCGAGGCAATCCAGATCCTCCTGCGGCACTACGAACACTCCTACGTGGCGCCGGGCGAACGCTTCCCGCGTCGCGCCCCGAGTTCCGACCCGCGCGAGCGCGACGTGCGCAGCCACCCGCACGGACCTGAAGGCGGCGCCGGGTTCAAGACCATCGGCGACATCTTCAGCCAGGAGCTCAATCCCGACCGGAAGAAGCCGTTCGACATCCGGAAAGTGATGGCGGCCGCCATCGATCAGGATCACGCTCCGCTCGAGCGCTGGCGCGATCTGCGCGGCGGCGACACCGCCGTCGTCTGGGACGCCCACTTCGGAGGCTGGCCGGCATGCCTCATCGGCATCCAGTCACGGCCGCTGCCGCGGCTCGAATTCGTGCCCGCCGACGGCCCCGAATTCTGGTCGGCGGGAACGCTCTTCCCGCAGTCCTCGAAGAAGATCGCGCGCGCCGTCAACTCCGCGAGCGGCAACCGGCCGCTGGTGATCCTCGCCAACCTCTCGGGCTTCGACGGCTCGCCCGAGTCGATGCGGCGGCTGCAGCTGGAGTACGGCGCCGAGATCGGCCGCGCGGTGGTGAACTTCCAGGGGCCTATCGTCTTCTGCGTGGTCTCCCGCTACCACGGCGGCGCGTTCGTGGTCTTCGCCAAGACGCTGACCGGGAACATCGAGATCGCCGCCCTCGAGGGAGCACGGGCGTCGGTGATCGGCGGCGCGCCGGCAGCCGCCGTGGTGTTCGCGCGCGACGTCGAGGCGCGAACGCGCAAGGATCCCCGCGTCGTCGAGGGCGAAAAGGCGGCGGTCGGCGCCAGCACTCGAGGGCTCGCCGAGCTCATTGCCGCGGTGCGCTCGGAAAAGCTCGGCGAAGTCGGCGACGAATACGACACCGTCCACTCGGTGGAGCGCGCCCTGAAGATGGGCTCTCTCGACCGCATCATCGCCCCCCGCGACCTCCGGCCCTACCTGATCGACGCCCTGGAGCGCGGGATGGCGAAGTTCCCTCCCAGGAGCGCGCCATGAGCCATGACGAATTCCCCGTCCCCTCTTCCGGCTTGCAGGAGTTTCCCGTGACCGAGCGTCCCAAGGTGATCTTCGATGGCAACGAAGCGGCCGCCTCCGTGGCGCACCGCGCCAGCGAGGTGATCGCCATCTATCCCATCACGCCCTCCTCCACGATGGGCGAGCTCGCCGACGAGTGGTCGGCGGCGGGGCACCGGAACCTCTGGGGGACCGTCCCCGAGGTGGTGGAGATGCAGTCCGAGGCCGGCGCCGCCGGCGCAGTCCACGGCGCACTGCAGGCCGGCGCGCTCTCGACCACCTTCACGGCGTCGCAGGGGCTCCTCCTGATGATCCCCAACATGTACAAGATCGCCGGCGAGCTGACGGCGTTCTGCATGCACGTCGCAGCTCGCACGCTGGCGACGCACGCGCTCTCCATCTTCGGCGACCACTCCGACGTGATGGCCTGCCGGCAGACCGGGTTTGCCCTTCTCGCCTCGGGATCGGTGCAGGAAGCCCACGACCTGGCCGCGGTCGCGCACTCGGCGACGCTGCGCGCGCGCGTTCCGTTCCTCCACTTCTTCGACGGGTTCCGGACTTCGCACGAGCTTGCCAAGATCGAGAAGCTCTCCGATGACGACCTGCGCAGCCTGCTCGACGATCAGCTCATCGCCGACCATCGCCGACGCGCACTCACGCCCGACCATCCCGTGCTGCGCGGCAGCGCCCAGAACCCGGACGTGTTCTTCCAGGCGCGCGAGGCGGCAAATCCCTGGTACCTGGCGTGCCCGCGCATCGTGCAGGATGCGATGGACGCGTTCGCCGCGCGCGTGGGGCGGCAATACCACCTGTTCGATTACGTGGGGCACCCCGAGGCCGAGCGGGTACTGGTGATGATGGGCTCGGGCGCCGAGGTCGCGCACGACGCCGTCGACTGGCTGAATGCGCGCGGACACAAGGTGGGCCTGCTCAAGGTCCGCCTCTATCGGCCGTTCTCGGTGGAAGCCTTCATCCAGGCACTGCCCGCGACCACGCGCCGGATCGCCGTTCTCGATCGGACCAAGGAGCCGGGGGCAGTGGGAGAGCCGCTCTACCTGGACGTCGTCACCGCGCTGCGCGAGGCCCGCGAGGACGGCCTGACGCAGCTCGATCCCCTCGTGATCGGCGGGCGGTATGGCCTCTCCTCCAAGGAATTCACGCCCGCCATGACGGCAGGCGTCTTCGATGAGCTCTCCCAGACCAGGCCCAAGCGGCACTTCACGGTCGGCATCGTCGACGACGTCACGCACCTGTCGCTGGACTACGACCGCGAGCTCGATATCGAGCGCGACGACGTTGTGCGGGCGGTCTTTTTCGGCCTCGGCGCCGACGGCACCGTCGGAGCCAACAAGAACTCGATCAAGATCATCGGCGAAGAGACCGACAACTACGCCCAGGGCTACTTCGTCTACGACTCGAAGAAGTCCGGCGCCGTCACCATCTCGCACCTGCGTTTCGGCCCGCGACCATTGCGCTCCAGTTACCTGGTGAAGCAGGCGAGCTTCGTCGGGTGCCACCAGTTCACCTTCCTCGAGAAGTTCGACGTGCTCGATTACGCGGCCCCGGGCGCGGTGTTCCTGCTCAACTCGCCGTTCTCGAAGGACAAGGTGCGGGACCACCTCCCCCGCGAGGTGCAGAAGGCGCTGATCGAGAAGCGCATCCGCTTCTACGTCATCGATGCGCTCGCCGTGGCGAACGCTACCGGGATGAAGGGCCGCATCAACACGGTGATGCAGACCTGCTTCTTCGCCATCTCGGGGGTCCTGCCCAGGGAGGAGGCGATCGCCGCCATCAAGAAGGGCGTGGAGAAGAGCTACGGGAAGAAGGGCGCCGCGGTGGTGCGGAAGAACTTCGAGGCCATCGACCAGGCGCTCGCCAATCTCCACGAGGTCCCGCTTCCCGACCAGGTCACCTCACAGTTTGCCCTTCCGCCCATCGTCCCCGACGCCGCGCCGGACTTCGTCAAGAAGGTCACGGCACTGATGTTGGCGGGCAAAGGCGACCTCTTGCCGGTCTCGGCGTTTCCGGTCGACGGGACCTTCCCGACCGGAACCACCCGCTGGGAGAAGCGCAACCTCGCCGCCGAGATCCCGGTCTGGGACGAGGTCCTCTGCATCCAGTGCAACAAGTGCGCGATGGTCTGCCCGCACGCAGCCATCCGCGCCAAGGTCTACGAGCCTGCGAAGCTTCTGGGCGCGCCGCCCACGTTCAAGACGACCGACTTCCGCGGCAACGACTGGAAGGGCTCGAAGTTCACCATCCAGGTCGCGGCCGAGGACTGCACCGGCTGCACGCTGTGCGTGATGGTGTGCCCGGCCAAGGACAAGTCCAACCCGCGGCACAAGGCCATCGACATGCACCCCCAGCTCCCGCTGCGGGAGGCCGAGCGCGCGAACTACGACTTCTTCCTCGGGCTGCCCGAGGCGGACCGCCGCAAGCTGCGACTCGACGTGAAGGGGGCGCAGTTCCTCCAGCCGCTCTTCGAGTACTCCGGAGCGTGCTCGGGCTGCGGGGAGACGCCGTACATCAAGCTGATGACGCAGCTGTTCGGCGACCGCGCCTTGATCGCCAACGCGACCGGCTGCACGTCGATCTACGGCGGCAACCTGCCCACCACCCCTTACTCCACGGACACCAACGGCCGGGGCCCCGCCTGGGCGAACTCACTCTTCGAGGACAACGCGGAGTTCGGCCTCGGCTTCCGGCTGGCGGCGGACAAGCACGAGCAGCAGGCGCGCGAGCTGCTCGAGCGGCTCTCGCCTGGGCTCCCCGCGGGTCTGGTCGCAGCGCTGATCGCGGGAGACCAATCCACCGAGCCGGGGATCGCGCTACAGCGCGAGCGGGTCGCGGACCTGAAACGCCTGCTCCCGGCGATCGCGGGCGCGGAGGCGGCGAGCCTCGCGCTGCTCGCGGACTACCTAGTGAAGAAGAGCGTCTGGATCGTCGGCGGCGACGGCTGGGCGTACGACATCGGCTACGGTGGCCTCGATCACGTGCTGGCTCTGGGCCGCAAGGTCAACGTGCTGGTCGTCGATACCGAGGTCTACTCGAACACCGGCGGGCAGGCCTCGAAGGCGACGCCCATCGGCGCGTCGGCCAAGTTCGCCGTGGCCGGCAACACCCGTCCGAAGAAGGACCTGGGCATGCTGGCGATGAGCTACGGCAACGTCTACGTCGCGCGGGTCGCCTTCGGCGCCAAGGACGCACAGACGGTCAAGGCGTTTCAGGAAGCGGAGTCGTATCCCGGGGCGTCGCTGATCATCGCGTACAGCCAGTGCATCGCCCACGGCTACGACATGGCATACGGCGTCGAGCAGCAGAAGCTCGCGGTCGAGACCGGCTACTGGCCGCTGTACCGGTACGACCCGCGCCGCGCGGTCAACGGCGAGAGCGCGTTCAAGCTGGATTCGGCGCCGCCCAAGGGCGACCTCGCCGCGTACATGAGCAACGAGACGCGGTTCCGCATGACCGAGAACCAGAATCCGGACCGGTACAGGGAGCTGGTCAAGATTGCCCGGCACAACATCCAGGAGCGGTTCCGCCTCTACGAGAAGCTGGAGAAGGGCGTCGCCATTCCACCACCCGCCGCCGTCATGCCGGCCGCGAAACGGGAGAGCTGATGGACCTGCACACCGAATATCTAGGCCTGAAGCTCGACTCCCCCCTGATGCCCGGGGCCTCGCCGCTGGCAGACAGCCTGGACGTGGTGCGGCGGCTGGAGGACGCGGGTGCGTCGGCGATCGTCATGCGCTCGCTCTTCGAGGAGCAGATCACCCGCGAGATGACCGGCAACGTCTACGCCATCGAGACGCACGCGGAGTCCTTCGCGGAAGCGATCTCGTACTTCCCCACGCGCGCCGAGTTCTCGCTCGGCCCCGACGAGTACCTGGACCAGCTCCGCTGCATCAGCGAAGCGGTCCGGATCCCGGTGATCGGCTCCTTGAACGGAATCACGGTCCGAGGCTGGCTCGACTACGCGCTGCAGATCCAGGAGGCCGGCGCCGACGCGCTGGAGCTGAACGTCTATTATCTTCCCACCGACCCGGCCGAGGAGAGCGCCGCGGTCGAGCGCCGCACGCTCGACATCGTGCGCGCGGTGAAAGCGGTGTTGAAGATTCCCGTCGCGGTGAAGCTGTCGCCCTTCTTCTCCGCGCTGCCTCATTTCACACGCCAGCTGGAGCACGCCGGCGCCGATGGGATCATACTCTTCAACCGCTTCTACCAGCCCGACATCGACGCCGAGAACCTGGAAGCGGAACCGACGCTCCACCTGTCCGATTCTTCCGAGCTGCTCCTGCGGCTGCGCTGGCTCGCGATCGTCGCGCCCGGAGTGAAGATCCCGCTGGCGATCTCCGGCGGCGTCCACTCCGGGATGGACGCCATCAAGTCGGTGATGGCTGGCGCGAGCGCCGTGCAGGTCGTGTCCGCGCTGCTGAAGAGAGGGCCCGAGTACTTGCGCACCATCCGCATCGAGATGGAGCGCTGGATGCAGGAGCACGAGTACGACTCGCTCCGCCAGATGCTCGGCAACATGAGCCTGGCGCACTGTCCCGACCCGAACGCGTTCTCGCGCGCCAACTACATGAGGATCCTCCAAAGCTGGCGGGTCGACCCCTCGTCGCACGAAGGCGCGGTTTGAACTTCCTCGGTTCCCACCTGGTGCGGGTCCCGGAGCGCTGTGGGACAGTCGATCCCCGCAGCCTCCAGTATCGGAGGTGACATGCGCAATCGCGTTGCGGTCGTAGCGATCGTGGGCGCCATCGTATTGGTCGCCGCCGCCGTCTTAGTCCATTCGCGCAGACCGCGCGGCGAGGTGAAGCGGCCGACCGCCGAGGCGGTCAAAGGCACCGGCAAGTGCATCGAGTGCCACCGGGAGCAGACGGCGGGCATCGTGCGCCAGTGGCAGGACAGCCGGCATGCGGTGGCCGGTATCAGCTGCTTCGACTGCCACAAGCCGCGGGATCAGGAGCACCAGCTCGAGCACAAAGGTTTCCAGATCACGCGATTCGTCACCTCCGGCACCTGCGCCGACTGCCACAAGCGCGAGTACGCGGAGTTCCAGAAGAGCCGGCACGCCGTCGCAGCGTGGACGGCGGTCCGCGGGAACCAGGACTTCACCTCGGCGCAGCTCGCCGAGGCGCGCAAGTACCACCCTGAGGCGATCGACCGCCCGCCGAACCCGCTCCCCGTCCTCGAGGGGTCGGGAGCGCTGGAGATCGGCTGCAAAGCGTGCCACGAGGTAGGCGCGCCCAACTACGACGGCTCGATCGGCAACTGCACGAAGTGCCACGGCAAGCACACGGAGAGCGTCGCGATGGCGCGCATCTCCGACACCTGCGGAAGCTGCCACATGGGACCTGACCATTCGCAGATCGAGATCTGGCGCGAGTCGCCCCACGGCATCATGTTCGTCGCCCGTCGCGACAAGCAGAACCTCGAGTATCGCGGCGACGAGCTGAGCGCGAACCAGCAGGATACGCCCACCTGCTCCACCTGCCATTTCTCCGGGTTCGGCGGCGTCGAATCGACGCACGACGTAGGCGAGCGTCTCAGCTACTACCTCTTCGCAGCCATCTCCGAGAAGCGGCCGAACTTCGACGCCGCCCGAAAGAACATGCGCCTCATCTGCCTCAACTGCCACTCGCGGGGCCACGTGGACCGCTTCTATCAGGCGGCGGACACGACGCTCGTGAACACCAACGCGCAGGTAAAGAAGGGGCAGGACATCATGGAGGGCCTCTACAAAGAGGGCCTGCTCACCAAGGAACCGTTCGACGAGCCGATCGAGTTCCTTGCCTTCGATCTCTGGCACTACTTCGGCCGAACCGCCAAACACGGCGCCTACATGGGCGGCGCCGATTTCTCGCAGTGGCACGGCAATTACGAGCTGCAGCTGAAGCTTGCCGAGCTGCGCCGCCAGGCGGAGGAGCTGCGGAAAGCGAAGGGGAAGCGCGGGGCAACGGGCGGCGCGCCGTGATCGAGCTCCCCGGGCCGGTGCGCGAGGCGCTCTCCGGACGAAGGGCGCTCATCGTATTCGCAGCGGCGAACCTGGTCTTCCTGCTTCTCGACGTCGCCATCGCCCATTCAGCGTTCTTCCGTTCGCCCGCCGAGCTCATCCCGCTGTTCGTATCCGGCATAGGCGGACCCCTGGCGCTGCTCGTCGCGCTCCTCCCGCGGTCGGCGTGGAGCCGCGGCCTGCTCTGGATCGTGGCGGCCGCTGCGTTGGCGACGGGCATCGCCGGGTTGGTCCTGCACGTTGGCGCCGAGTCGCTCATGCGGCCGACGCTGCACCGGCTGGTGTACTCCGCGCCAGTGATCGCACCCCTCTCGTACGCGGGGCTCGGGGTGTTGCTGCTCGCCGCGGAGCACGCGCGCGACGAGCTCCAGCGCGGCCGCTGGGTGGAGCTGCTCACGGGCCTGGGGCTGTTCGGGAACTTCGCGCTCTGCCTGCTCGATCACGCGCAGAACGGTTTCTGGGCTCCGATCGAGTGGATATCGGTGGCGGCGGGAGCGCTGGGCGGCCTCGCTTTCGTGACGGCGGCTGCGCAGCGGGAGGAGCACGTCAACGAGCGACTGTTCCTCTGGATCGTCGTGGCGTTGATGGCGGGTACGGGTGTACTCGGAGCGGCGCTGCATCTGCGCGCCGTGCTCGCGTCGACCGCCGCCTCGCTTCTGCAGCGGGTGCAGTACGGCGCGCCGGTGTTCGCCCCGCTCCTTTACGTGGACCTCGCGGTGCTCGGCGCGATGGGTCTGCTCGCGCGCGCCTCTCCGTCGCGCGGGACCTCTGTCGTAGCTGGTTTTGGACGAGGGCAAGACCATCCCGGGCGCACGGGCGCGTGAGCATTGCGGGACAAGAGGTTTGACATCGCTTGGCACCGGAGTTGCGTACGGCGTCCCGATTAGCGGCATCGGTCAGGCCGCAGGAGCGGATCCATGACGAGCAGCCGATTCGCGTTGGCGATCTTCATTGCCACGTTTGGGCTCTGCGGAGGTGCGTTCGCACGAACCATCGTGGTTGATGATGATCGCGCGCAGTGCCCGGAGGCCGAGTTCAACCACATCCAGCCCGCCGTGGACGCGGCCGCGCCGGGGGACCGCATCCTCGTCTGCGCCGGCACGTACCGCGAACAGGTGACTGTCCCCGCCGGCAAGGACTTCATCACGCTTCGATCGAAGGTGCCCGGGGCAGCAATCATCCACGCGCCGGAAGTCATGCTCGAGCCCGGCGATATCGTGCGCGTTTCGGGCGCGCAGGGAGTGGTTATCGGCGGCTTTACCATCACCGGTCCACTCCCCGACGCGCTGTTCTGCTCGCTCACCTCGCGCACCGGCGTGCGGATCGACGGCGGCGGGTCCGCCGAGCTGCTCGGGAACCACATCACAGAGGTCCGCAGCGCGAGCGAAGCACTGCGCGGATGCCAGAACGGCGTCGCCGTGCTCGTGGGGCGCGCCGTCGAGGGCCAGATCGGACGCGCCACCGTGGTCGGCAACCTCCTCGACCGCTACCAGAAGGCCGGCGTGGTGGTGGACAACGCCGGCTCGAGTGCATTCGTCGCCGACAACCGCGTGCTGGGAATCGGCCCGACTCCGGTGATCGCGCAGAACGGCATCCAGGTGAGCCGCGGAGCACATGCGTTCGTCCTTTCTAACGAGGTGTCGGACCATACGTACTCGTTTCCCCTTGCGTTCAGCTCGACGGGAGTGCTCCTGTTCCAGCTGGCGGGCGGCGTCACCGTCTCGCGCAACCGGAGCTCGCGGAACGACGACAACTTCGCTGCGTTCGAGTCGAGCGGCCTGACACTGTCCCGGAACCGGGCCACCGACAGCACCTTCTACGACGGGATCTTCTTCGACGAGTTGACCGCCGGGAACCGGATCAGCCGGAACGTAGCTTTGGGGAACAAGGAACACGACTGCCACGACGATTCGGTGGGCCCGGGGACAGCCGGGACGGCCAACTTCTGGCGCGCGAACCGCGGGCAGACCGAGAATCGTCCGGGCCTGTGCAGACAGCAGGACGACAGAGATCACGGGGACGGCGAAGACGAGGGCGAAGACTGAGACCCGCCTCGACGCCGGCCAGTTCTCGAACGGCGCGGCGTGGGCATCGACGCAGGGCGCGCGGCGCGAGCGCATTTTCTGCGCGAGGAGAGGACGTGTGGGTGCCCCCGGCCGGGACGCGTCCGGGCATGACGGGAACGCTGCGGCACGCGGCCCGCATTGTCTGGAGGGCATGCGGCGGCGTTCGCGTGCGTCCGCGCGGCGGATCCGGCCTGGCTGAAGTCGTTCCGCCCATACCCCGGGCTCTGATCGGGCGCTTCTGCCGCGCGATCCGCCCATGCGACGGTTGAGAAGAGCCGCGTGCGGCGGACCTGAGGCCTCGCGCATTGGATGCGCGATTCCGACGCGGCGGGCGCAACTTCTGCGCGGACGTGCGAAACCCAGTCTGAACGGGTGGAGAGCGTACGCACTGGCGGGGCCTCGCTGTACCAAGCCTTGCTGGACAACCAAAGTGCTTGGGCGCCTTCGTTTTTCTAGATTCACTTCAAATCGGCGCGAGCGTTCCCAGCGTCAGTCGGAAAAACGCGTCTTGCGTCGAGCTTGCGCCTTCTGGGGGGCTCATGCAGCCCACCGCGAGCGGCCTCGTGACGCGGCGCAACGGGGTTCGCCGTTCTTGCTCTGCTCACCGCGGTCGCCTGCGCGGGGCCTGCCGAATCCACGGCACGCGCCTTGCTGGCAAGTGCGGAACGTCCGCCGTCCTGTTCCGGAGGCCCCATATGTCTGGACCCCCCACCTTCATGGCGATGATGTGTCTTTCGTTTGCGTTCGCTTGTGCAGGTCCTCCGGGCAAGGACGCGCAGCCGAGTGACGCGGGCCCAGGCGTGGTCGACTACGGCGTGCTAACGCCGGCGGAGCTCGAGGTCGCGAAGATGACCGCCGAGCTCACCGGCGTGACCATCCCGGCTGACGGCAGGCCGGTCATGACCTTGAAGGTCACCGAGCGGCACGGCAGCGGCGTGCGCGGCCTGTCGGCGACCGCCGTCAACTGGCGCTTCGCGCTGATCAAGCTCGCCCAGGGCGTGAACGCCAGCGCGAACGACAGCTGGGTCAGCTACATGGCCGCGAACGATCACAGCACCGCCAGCACGGAAACGGCGACCGCGCTCACCGACAACGGCGACGGCACCTACACCTATCGGTTCACGAAGGTCGTCACCGCCGGCGTGGCAGACACAGGAACGGTGTACGAGCCGTCGAAGGTGCACCGCCTCGTCGTCCTGCTCTACGCGAGCGGCAACCCGTTCACGCCCATCAACGTGGTGAAGGATTTCATTCCTTCGACCGGCGCGGACGTGACCGGGCAGAACGAGAAAGTCGACGCAGCGGCCTGCCTGGAGTGCCACACCCAGTTCCGCGCCATCACCGGCGAAACGGGGGAGCTCGGCACTGGCCAGTTCCACGGCGGCGTGCGCTACGACATCCGCACCTGCGCGGCGTGCCATAACGATCAGAAGCGGTTCGCGGTGTCCGGCAGCGCGATCGATTCTCCTTCCGTCGCTGCCGATGGGACCTGGGTCGGCGACATGACGGTGCTGAACAACGAGGCGTTCATCAACTTCCCGGTCCTCATCCACAAGCTCCACATGGGCGAAGACCTGACGATGAAAGGGGGCACGTACAGGGGCTTCGCGAAACCGTACGAGGTCACCTACCCGCAGGACGTGCGCAACTGCGTGAAGTGCCATCGCAACCCGGCGCCGGCGAACCCGGCGCCGCTGGCGGACAACTGGAAGAACGCGCCGAGCAAGCGCGCCTGCGGCGCCTGCCACGATGACAGAGTCTTCGTGAACCCGGTGTCGAACGGCCGCAAATTGCACGCCTCGACCACGGCGAACCCGGCCGGCATCGAGGTCACCACGGATGGCACCTGCAACAGCTGCCATGCAGGCGGCGCGGTGGCGCCGGACATTACCACCGCCCATATCCCGGTATCGCCGCCCAACCCGAACAGCATCTACGAGAAACCGACGACTGGCAGCTCGAATACGAACGCTGCCTGGGTTGCGGCCGCGGGCGTCGTTCCTTCGGGCGCAAAGGCCGTTGCGTATGACGTGAAGAGCGTCTCGACGTGGGACGACGCGGGCACGAAACGCCCGCAGATCGTGTTCAAGATCAAGGTCGGAACGCCGGCCAGCCTCACCGACGTGGTCTTCCCCGATCCAGCCTCCGCCACCGAGATCGTTCCCGCCAACCTCGGTGCCTTCGTCGGTTCGCCGAGCGCCTTCTTCGCCTTTGCCGTCCCTCAGGACAACAAGCAGACGCCCGCAGACTTCAATGTCACTGCCAGCTCATACATCCGCAGCGTGTGGAACCACACCAGCACGTGCCCCGACATCCTCAGCGGCCCCGACTCGAGCGGCTACTACACCTTGCAAGCGAAGTGCGTGGTCATTCCGACCGGTACTGGCGGTGCTGTCATGCTTACCGGCGGCATCGGGTACACGTACAGCCTGGGTACCGGGCCCAACTTCACCAACAACAACCTGCCGCTGACGCAGATCGACCTGCCGGCCTATCCGTACACGCCGAACCCCGCGCCCGCGCAGGGCGGCAAGGGCGGCCTCATCGTCCCGGCGCCCGACGTCTGGAAGGTGGCCGACGGCCACACCGCCCGCCGCAAGATCGTCGCGAACGAAAAGTGCGACGGCTGCCACGTTACGCTGGGCGTGGGTCCGGACTTCCACGCCGGCCAGCGCAACGACGCGACGAGCTGCAACTTCTGCCACAATCCGAACCGGACCAGCAATGGCTGGTCGGCGAACCAGAAGGACTTCGTGCACAGCATCCACGGCGCCGAGAAGCGCACCGTGAAGTTCACCTGGCACGAGAAGTCGGCGACCCAGGGTTACTGGCAGACGACGTATCCGGCCGTCCTCAACCGGTGCGAGATGTGCCACCTGGCAGGCACGTACGACTTCAGCACCGCGGCGATGACCACGGCGCTGCCAAACATGTTGTACAGCACCGTCGGCCAAGGCACCTACGCGGCCAGTCCAGCGAATTCGCCCTACGTGAAATTGGCCACGGACTACGGTGCGGGCTTCACTTTCAACGCCGTCACCGGGGTTAGCACCCCGCCAGCCTCCACTACGCTGGTCAACTCGCCCATCACGGCGGCGTGCTCGGCGTGCCACGACAGCCCGGCAGCCGTCGATCACATGCAAACGAACGGCGGGTCGTTCTGGGAGCCGCGCAGCACGGCACTCACCAAGCCGCAGCAGGAGGAGTGCCTGATTTGCCACGGGCCCAATCGGATCGCGGCGATCAGCCTCGTGCACCTCGACAAGACGCCTTGAGCCTCCCATGCGCGCGCTCCAGGGACTTCTCGTCGTAACGTTGGCGGCGTCTTCCTGCTCAAAGGCGCGGCCGCTGCAGGGTGATCTGGCCCAGCCGGTCAGCTGGGAAGAAGACGTCGCCCCGCTCTTTGCCGCGCAGTGCAACTCGTGCCATTCCGGCGCGACTGCAAGGGCGGGGTACCGGACCACCTCGTACCTCGAGGCGCTCGGTCCCCAGAGCGCGCCGGTGGCGGTCGCGGGCGATGCGAGCTCGCTGCTTTTGCGCACCATCGACCCTGCTCAGGCCGACGCCGTGCACGCGCCGGTCTCCGCGGCGTACGGCACGGCGCGCGCGTGGGTGGTGGACGGGCGACTGTCCTTCTTCCGCTCGGGCACCCACCAGGGCGGAATCATGAATCCGCACGATCCGGAGTTCCACAGCAACCTGGTGCGCGGCGACAACTGGAACTTCGCCAGGTGCCAGGGTTGCCACGGCGCCGACCTCTCCGGCGGAAAAGCGGGCGCCTCTTGCCAGGAGTGCCACTCGCTCCAGGTGGGCGCCGACGGTACAGCCACCTGCTCGTCCTGCCACGGGAGCGCGCAGTCGCCGGCGCCGCCGCACGACTTGTCCGGCAACACCAACCCTTCCGCGCGCGGCGTCGGCGCCCACCAGGCGCACCTGTTCGGCAGGACCGTCATCTCCGCGCCCATCGCCTGCACCGTCTGTCACCAGGTGCCGGCAGACGTCAGCAGCCCGGGCCACCTCGATCATCCGCGGCCCGCCACCGTCACATTCTCGGGACTCGCGCTCGCCGGCGGCGCAACGCCCACCTGGAACGGTGCATCCTGTTCCAACAGCTACTGTCACGGCGGAGGGGCAAATCTCGCCAACGACACCGCCTTCCAGCTGCGCACGCCGGTGTGGACGCTCGGGACCTCGCAGGCGTTCTGCGGGTCGTGCCATGGCGCGCCGCCCGGCAACTCCACGCACGCCGGCATCACCTTCCCCGACTGCGCGCGCTGCCATTCCAGCACAGTGTCGCCCACCGGCATCATCCTGGTCTCCGGACCTCCCGAAGCGCGAACCAGCACCCACATCAACGGAGTGATCGATGTCACCCCGTAAGACTCTGGTTCTGGCCCTTCTGGCGGCGTCAGCGGCACGCGCCGACGGCAGCGCCACCACTCTGTTCGACTCCCGCCCCTACGTGCGCGACGGCGGACACCAGGATAACTCCATCTACGAGAGCTTCGCGCTGAGCGCGCGCGCCGACGGCAGCGACTGGCTGCAGGACGTGCGCATCGTGGCTCGCGGCTGGGGCCGGCTCACCATCGGGCCGCCCTTCGACGAGCACCGTGGCGCAGGCGATCTCGATTCCTTCTTCTTCGAGGGGCGGGTCCTCAAGCGCCATCTGCTTCTCCGCGTCGGCCGGCAGCTCGCGATCGGCGGCGCGGTGCGCGCGACGCAGCTCGACGGGATCGCGGCGGACGGTGTGATCGACTACGGCGTCGGCGTGCAGGCCTGGGCCGGGGTTCCGGTGCAGCCGCGTTTCGCGCAGGCGAGCGGCGACTTCCTCACCGGAGCGCGTGTGTTCTGGCGCCAGGCGTTCGATTCCGAGGTGGGCGCCTCCTACGTCTATGCGCTGAGGCGGGGGTATCTCGCGCGCAGCGATCTGGCGCTGGACGGGAGCTGGACGCCGCTGCGCCCGGTGACGGTGAGCGGTTTGCTACAGTGGAGCCTCGAGGAAGGGCGCCTCGCCCAGGCGCGCCTGCAGGCGGTCTGGCAGGTGAGCCGGAAGCTGCAGTTGGTGGGTGACGTGCAGCGCACCGCGCCGGACCTTTTCCTGGATCGCAGCTCGATCTTTGCCGTCTTCTCCGAGGAGCGCAGGGACGAAGCCGGCGCCGAGATCGTGTACCGCCCGCTGCAGCCGCTGTCGCTGGAAGCCGACTGGCACTGGCTGAAGGTGGAGGGCGGCCACGGCCACCGCGGCGGCGCGCGCGCCACGTATCGCCCGCCGTACGGCGGCTCCTACGGGGCCGAGCTTCGGCTGGTCACCGAGCCCGACAACGGATACAAGCTGGCCCGCCTGTTCGGCATCCGCAAGCTGCCGCGCGACATCACGGTGACGCTCGACCTCGACGCTTACTGGCTGGAGCGCGAGATCAGCGCGGAGAAGCGCTCGTTCGTGGCTACGCTGACCGGTGGTTGGGCCTTCCTCCCCAACTGGGAGGCGATGCTCGCCGGCTCCTTCGGCACCACTCCGTATTTCGAGCGGCGGACGGAGGTGATCGCGCGGCTCACCTATCGCTTCGGCATTCCAGCGGGCCTCCCCGGAGGCCTCCGATGAGGCGCACGCTTCTGGTCGGCGGCGGCGTGCTCGCCTGCGCGACCGCGGCGACCATCCTGGGGACCAGCCCCTCGGGTGACGAGATCCTCTTCCCGCACGAGCGCCACAAGCAGGCGAAGGTCGAGTGCATCACCTGCCACGAGGAGGTCTGGGACGCGAAGACCTTGGCGGGGAACTTCCTGCCGCTCGAGGCGAAATGCCTCGAGTGCCACAAGGAGAAAAAAGCCGACGGGCAGTGCAACTTCTGCCACCTCGACGTGCGCTACGCCGGGCCCTGGCCGAAGCGCGAGCCACGTCTAATCATGGATCATTCCGCGCACATCGAGCGGGTGAAGGAGGACTGCGCGCAGTGCCATTCGCGGCTCTCCGAACCGCGGCAGCCGGCGCCGATCAGCGACGGCCATGCTGCCTGCCTGAAGTGCCACGATCATGCGTCGCAGTACGCGGACGCGAAGTGCGCCACCTGCCACGTCGATCTCGCCTCCTACCCCCTGGTGCCGGTGACTGAGATCTCCCACCAGGGCGACTTCCTGCGGCGTCACGCAAGCGTGGCGCGCGCCTCCGAGCAGTCCTGCGCGACCTGCCACGACCAGAACTTCTGCCTCGACTGCCATGCGAAGACGACGATGGTGCCGATCGAGACCAAGCTGGTCGACCGCCCCGATCGCCGGTTCATCCACCGTCAGGATTTTCTCGGACGCCACTCGGTGGACGCCCGCTCGGATCCTGCGTCGTGCCAGAACTGCCACTCGGTCAGCTCGTGCGAAACGTGCCATGAGCACGAGCGCGTCTCCGCGGGGCTGAGCGCGCGCAACCCGCATCCTTCCGGCTGGGGGCTGCCCGGCTCAGGCGCGTTTCACGGAGACGCCGCACGGCGCAACATCCAGAGCTGTGCGGCTTGCCACGACCAGGGCGACCAGTCGAACTGCGTGAGCTGCCACAAGGTCGGAGGGATCGGCGGCAATCCGCACCCGGCAGGCTTCCGCTCGCGGCACAACATCGCGGATGCGCGCACCGACGGCCGCTGTGTCGCCTGCCACCGCTGATCTTTCATGGACTCGGGAGGGCTGGGCTCGCACCTCCAGCGCCGCGAACCCAGCCAACGTGCTGCTTAGCCGGCGGTCAGCAGGACCTTGAGCGCCTTCTCCTTCGCGGCGTTGCCAAACGTGTCGTACGCCTTCATCAACTCGTCCAGCCTGAACTGATGCGTGATCAGCTTCTTCGGCTGCAACTTCCCGGCGACCACGTTCTTGAGCAGCATGGGCGTCGTGACCGTGTCCACCAGGCGCGTCGTCAGCGTGATGTTGTGCGCCCAGAGCTTCTCCAGCTTGAGTGAGACGGGCTTGCCGTGCACGCCCACGTTGGCGATGTGGCCGCCCGCGGCGACGATGTCCTGACAGATGTCGAAGGTGCCGGGGATGCCGACCGCCTCGATGGCGACGTCAACGCCCTTGTTGCCCGTGAGCGCCATCACCTTCTCCACGGCCTTGCCGTCGCCGCTGTTGACCGTGGTTGTGGCGCCGAACGTCTTCGCCACTGCGAGCCTGTTCTCGTCGAGGTCGATCAGGATCAGCTCGGCCGGCGAGTAGAATTGCGCGGTGAGCAGAGCCGCGAGCCCCACCGGGCCTGCTCCGACGATGGCCACCTTGTCGCCCGGCTTGACCGTCCCGTTGAGCACGCCGCACTCGAATCCGGTGGGGAGGATGTCGCTGAGCATCACCAGCGCGTCCTCGTCCACGCCCTTGGGAACGGCGTAGAGGCTGTTGTCGGCGTACGGAATGCGGACGTACTCGGCCTGCGTGCCGTCGATGGTGTTGCCGAGGATCCAGCCGCCGCTCTCGCAGTGCGAGTACATGCCCTTCTTGCAGGCCTCGCACCTCCCGCACGAAGTGATGCAGGAAATGAGGACCCGGTCGCGCGCCTTGAAGCCCAAGATGGCGGAGCCGACCTCCTCCACGACGCCGACGCCCTCGTGCCCGAGAATGCGGCCGCCTTTGACCGAGGCAACGTCGCCTTTGAGGATGTGGAGATCGGTGCCGCAAATCGTCGTCTTGGTGATGCGGACGATGGCGTCCGTCGGCGCCCGGACTTCGGGCTTGGGCTTCTCCTCCCAGGAACGCTTGCCGGGACCGTTGTAGACGAGTGCCTTCATTGCTGCCTCCTGCTTCGGTTGGGGGTGATCGTCGCGCATTCGCGCCACGCGAAGTCTGTTGCATTTGTCGGGCCCTCCTCGTTCTTCGAGCGCCGCAGGGAGCAGGCCCCAGGCTGCTCATCACGTCCGCCGCTTCCGGTAGACCACATGATCGGCAACAACCTCATGAAGGCGGCGAAGACCGTCATCGCCTCGGCGAACACGCTCGATCAGCACCAGCGTGATGCGCACGCTCAGCTTGAGCCGCTCCTTCACCGGCAGCATGTTCTCCCACTGCCCGCTCCAGCAGCGAATAGCCCACGGGAACGTGGGAGGGACGATGCGAGCGCCTGCTTCGCCTCGGTGACGTAGGTTCCGACGTCGATCATCGAAGTATGTCGCTGAAGCTGAACGCCGGCGATTCTCCCAGAGCCTCGACCACCCGCGCGGCTCGTCACTTGCATCCAATACCGGCATCTCTTTGGCTAAATGAAAGCAGGATCTCATGGCTGGACCAATCGCTCGCTCGCTGTCGGTCGCCCTCTCTTCACTCGTTGTGCTCATCTCCGCGGCCTGCGGAAACGGCACACTCGCATCCCACTCGCGGGCACCCGCCACGCTGGTTGCACCGACGTCGCTGGGGACGGCGCAGAACTTCTCGGTCCTCGCCGGCTCTACCGTCACCAACACCGGCCCGTCGACACTGAGCCGCGATCTGGGCGTCAGCCCTGGGAGCGCGATCACCGGATTCCCGCCCGGCCAGGTCCTGGCCCCCGGCGCCGAGCACGCAGGCGACGCGACCGCGGCGCACGCCCAGAGCGACCTCACCGACGCATACCTGACCCTTGCCGGGCAATCGTGCACCTCCAACCCGGCCGTCGAACTCAGCGGGCTCACGCTCAAGTCCGGCGTCTACTGCTTTTCCTCGGAGGCACAGCTGTCGGGAACTCTCATCCTCGATGCCGAGGGTGACTCAGCTGCGGCATTTGTTTTCCTGATCGGGAGCAAGTTGACGACCGCGCCCGGGGCTCGCGTTGAGCTGCGCAACGGCGCCCTCCCCTGCAACGTGTTCTGGCAGGTGGGAAGCTCGGCGACCATCGGCACCACCACCGCCTTCGTCGGCAACATCCTCGCGCTGACCAGCATCTCGCTGCAGACGGGCGCTAGCCTGGCCGGCAGGGCGCTGGCGCGCAACGGCGCGGTGACCTTGGACAGCAACAAGATCGCCTCGGACTGCGCGCTGGTATCCGGCGGCGATGGCGGCACGCCCGGCGGCGACGGCGGCACGCCCGCCGGCGACGGCGGCACGCCCGGCGGCGATGGCGGCACGCCCGCCGGCGACGGCGGCACGCCCGGCGGCGTGGCTTCGCTCTCGTGCTGCGAGCCCACGAAGCTGTGCGGCAGCACCTGCGCGAATCTGCAAACGGACGCGAACAATTGCGGCTCCTGCGGGAAGCGCTGCTCGGCGAGCGAAGTGTGCAGCGCCGGGGCGTGCGCTCCCTGTGGCGCCCAGTCGCAGTGCAAGGATCAGTGCGCCGACCTGCGCTCCGATCCATTCAACTGCGGCGCCTGCGGCAACGCCTGCGCAACCAGCCAGAGCTGCTTGGCCGGGTCCTGCGGCCGCTGCGATGGGACACTGTGCTCGAACACCTGCGTCGAGCTGAGCACCGATAACGCCAACTGCGGCGCTTGCGGCAACGTCTGCGCGGCGGACCAGTGCTGCAAAGCCGGCTCCTGCACGGGCGGCGCGCGCAATCCGAGCATGCGCAATGCGCGCCTGACGAGCTGCAAGCAGCAGTAGCCCAGACAACCGCGGCCTGCCTCCTCGAACAGGGGAGGCAGGAGCAGTCTTCGCAGCGCAGGAAACCACAAGGCAGCCGCGACGTCGTTCCGGTAATTGCCTCGGCCTCGCGGGCTTCTGGTTACGAGACCGTCAACCGTCCCCAGCCGTGCACAGCGCTTTTGTTCCACAGGTGTTCCAAGACGACGCCCGGCCGCTCGACGTTCGCCAGGCAGCGGCGCTTCTCGGGTGGACGAGCGACGCTGTCCGCTGTCCGGGTAGCGTGCGAACGGGGAGAGTTGGCCCACGCGCGAAATCACCTGAACGCCTACCGCATCTCCTGCTTGGCCGTGGCCGCGCTGATCGCGGCGAGGCCGTTCACGAATGAAGAGCTCGTGGGCGAGGCGCTCGCTCCGTTCCACGGCCAGGTGGTCATCGCCACGAGACGATCAGCAACGCTTTTTCGTCGGTGGACTTGGACGAAACGGGCACCGAGGAGACGCCGCCCGTCGATCCGCCGCTGATCGGGACCACGACTTCGCCCGAGACTCCGAATGGGCCGTGTCCGCGCGGAGCCGGCTCGCCACCGAGTTGGCGGTTCTTGTCGCGCTGGACCTCGATCTGAGAGGTCGCATGGTTCGCCGTCGAGCAAGCATGTGCCTGGTAATCCCGGGTCGTTCGTCAGACTGGATCTCTACACTTCTTGACATTGTCGCTTAACGGGCGCTGTGTGCCGCCGCCATCTGCCCGGGGTCACAATCAGACAGTGTCCTCAGAGAAAGGAGACCGTAGAAGCTCTCCTCGCATTTTGCGCGAATTGATTCCGCGCTCACCTACTCGGTTTTGCAGAAAGGTCTAAAGCCATGGCCGAAGTTGCACAACAGACGGGCAGTGACAAGACCGCTATTCGTCCGTTTCGTGTGAATGTTCCAGAAGCGGAACTTACCGAACTGAGCAGGCGCATAAAGGCGACAAAGTGGCCCGAACGGGAAACGGTCACCGATGCATCGCAAGGCGTGCAGCTCGCGACGATTCAGGCGCTCGCGCGCTATTGGGCAACGGAGTATGACTGGCGCGCGTGCGAAGCGAGGTTGAACGCCGTGCCGCAGTTCATCACCGAGATCGATGGGCTGGACATTCATTTCATTCACGTGCGTTCGAAGCACGACAACGCGTTGCCGCTCATCGTCACGCACGGAT
>Ga0209526_10000025_pt1 | contig 82892 bp, 80 predicted proteins | sample JacPinW_OM2H0_M1_FD_188566 | JGI IMG/M metagenome (GOLD analysis project Ga0209526, IMG submission 188566) | Forest soil microbial communities from Algoma, Ontario, Canada - Jack Pine, Ontario site 1_JW_OM2H0_M1 (SPAdes) (version 2) | ecosystem: Environmental > Terrestrial > Soil > Boreal... | reverse complement strand
GCTTCTCCAGGCGCCGGGCGGCGGACTGCTCCTCGAGGATGGCCTGCTTGTCGTTCAGCTTCAAAGACAGGTGGGCGACGATGGTGTCGGCAAGTCGGGCAGGATCGTCGATGGTGGCCACCGACATCAGCATCTCGGGCGGGATGCGCTTGTTCAGCTTGACGTAGGCCTCGAAGGTGGCGTGCACGGAGCGGACCAGCGCCTCCACCTCGACGTTGCGTTCGCTGGTCTCCTCGACCTCCTCAGCCTCGACCAGGAAGAACTTCTCCGACGACGTGTAGCGGCGGACGCGGGCGCGCCTCTTGCCCTCCACCAGCACCTTCACGGTCCCGTCGGGGAGGCGGAGGAGCTGGAGGATGGTCCCGAGTGTGCCGATCTCGAAGATGTCGTCCGGCGCCGGCTCGTTGGTCTTCGCCTTCTTCTGCGCCGCGAGGAGGATGTCCTTGTCGTGCGACATGGCCTCTTCGAGAGCGGCGATCGACTTCTCGCGTCCCACGAAGAGCGGCACCACCATGTGCGGGAAGACGATGATGTCCCGCAGCGGGAGGAGGGGCACCGTGCGGACCCCGCCCTTGCTCCTGGGGTCCTTTTTGTCGTCGTTGCGGAAGAACATCGGGGTCCTTTCCTCCGGAGGGCTCGGCTGGCTGCCGCGCCCGAAGCGTACCGCTTCACCTGGGTGAAGTCAGCAAAACGTTGCTCTCTCTCACAACGGATCCGCAGGGGTCCGGAATTCCCGCTGACGCAGAGCGACCTCGTCTGTGCGCGCAAGTGCGTGGCCGCGGCGCACCCAGGCACCTGCTCCTTCAGCGGCTTGCACAGTTGGCCAAGCTCGGCTTACGGTGTGGCCGCTGGATGCAGGTGAGGTACCCCATGCGCTACGTCGTCGAAGTCGAGCGCGAGGCGGAGGGCGGCTGGCTCGCCGAGGTGCGGGAGATGCCCGGCGCCGTCGCCTTCGGAGAGACGCGGGAAGATGCGCTGCGCGCCGCGGAAGCGCTGGTCTTGCGCACGCTGGCGGATCAACTCGAGCACCGCGAGCTCCCGGCGCGAAAGCTGGACATCACGTTCGTGGCTGCGTAGGAGCGTTACGCTGTTTCGGCCTGCTTCTCGTACACGATCAGCGGCGCTTCCTTCTTCAAGATGCAGTCCTCGTTGAGCACGATCTCGCGGATGTTCTTGTGCGAGGGCACCTCGTACATCACGTTCAGCATCGCGTTCTCGAGGATGGCCCGGAGCCCGCGCGCGCCGCTCTTGTGGCGGATGGCTTCCTTCGCCACCGCCTTGAGCGCGCCTTCGGTGAACTTGAGCTGCACCCCGTCCATCTCCATCAGCTTCCGGTACTGCTTGGCCAGGGCATTCCGCGGCTTGGTGAGGATGTCCACCAGGGCGGTTTCATCCAGCTCCTCGAGCGTCGCCACCACCGGCAGGCGGCCGATGAACTCCGGGATCATGCCAAACTTCAGCAGATCTTCGGGCTGGACGTCGCGGAGCAGCTCACTGACGTTGCGCTCCTTCTTGCTCTTCACGTCGGACCCGAAGCCCAGGCTCTTGCCCTCGGTCCGCTGCGCGACGATGTTCTCCAGCCCGCCGAAAGCGCCGCCGCAGATGAAGAGGATGTTGGAGGTGTCGACCTGCAGGAACTCCTGCTGAGGGTGCTTGCGGCCGCCCTTGGGCGGCACGTTGGCGACGGTGCCCTCGATGATCTTCAAGAGGGCCTGCTGCACGCCTTCGCCGGAGACGTCCCTGGTGATCGACGGGTTCTCGCTCTTGCGCGCGATCTTGTCGATCTCGTCGATGTAGACGATGCCCTTCTGCGCCCGCTCGATGTCGTGGTCGGCGGCCTGCAGGAGGTTGACGATGATGTTCTCCACGTCCTCGCCCACGTACCCCGCCTCGGTGAGGCAGGTGGCGTCGGAGATGGTGAAGGGTACGTTGAGGATGCGCGCGAGCGTCTGCGCCAGCAGGGTCTTGCCGGAGCCGGTGGGACCGAGCAGCAGGATGTTCGACTTCTGCAGCTCGACGTCGTCCATCGAGACCTTGCTCTCGATGCGCTTGTAGTGGTTGTGCACGGCGACCGAGAGGATCTTCTTCGCCCGCTCCTGGCCCACCACGTACTCGTCGAGGATGTTCTTGATCTCGGAAGGCCGGGGGATGCGCAGCTTCTGGTCGCGCGCTTCCTCCTTGTCGATCTCCTCCGCGATGATGTCGTTGCAAAGCCCGATGCACTCGTCGCAGATGTAGACGGTGGGCCCGGCAATGAGCTTCTTCACCTCCTTCTGCGACTTTCCGCAGAAGGAGCAGCAGAGCGTATGGTTCTCTCGCTTCTCGACCAAGCAACCTCCGAGACCGTCTCTAATGTAACCCTACTTCTGCCCGCCGGCCGGTTTCTTGATGACCACTTCGTCAATCAAGCCGTATTCCTTCGCCTCGCCGGCGCCCATGAAGTAGTCGCGATCGGTGTCCTTTTCGATGCGGTCGAGCCCCTGACCGGTGTGCTTCTGCATGATTTCGTTGAGCTTCGCCTTCAGCCGCAGGATCTCCTTGGCGTGGAGCTCGATGTCGCTGGCCTGCCCGCCAAACCCGCCGGAGGGCTGGTGGATCATGATCCGGGAATGCGGGAGCGAATACCGCTTGCCCTTCGCGCCGGCAGCGAGGAGCAAGGCGCCCATCGAGGCCGCCTGCCCCATGCAGATGGTCGACACCTGACACTTCACGTACTGCATCGTGTCGTAGATGGCGAGGCCTGAGGTCACCGATCCGCCCGGGCTATTGATGTAGAGATTGATGTCCTTGTCCGGGTCCTCCGACTCGAGGAACAGCATCTGCGCGACGATGATGTTGGCCACGTCGTCGTCGACGGGAGTTCCCAGGAAGACGATGCGGTCCTTGAGCAGGCGGCTGTACAGATCGTAGGCGCGCTCGCCGCGGTGGGTTTGCTCGATGACGGTAGGGTACGGAATCATTGCCATGTTCTGAAACTCCGGTCGGCGAAAAGAGCTACTGGAAATTGGCTTTGGAGAGCAGGAAGGCGAGCGCTTTGTCCTGCCGCAGGCGGCCCTTCAGGGTGTCGAGCGACTCCTGCCGCTTGAACGCCGCGCGAACTTTCTCCGCGGGCTGTTTCAGCTCGCCCGCGAGCTTGTCGAAGTGCTTCGCGAGGTCTTCCTCGCTGGCCTCGATCTTCTCCTTCTCCGCGATGGCCTCGAGCAGCAGATAACCTTTCACTTCGAGCAGCGCACGCTGACGCAGCTCGTCGCGCATGCGGTCCAGGTTGAGCCCGAGCTGGCGCGGGTCGATGCCGCGGCGCATGAAGCCCTCCAGCATGCCCTGCAGCATCGCGTCCACGTTGCGCTCCACCAGCGCTGGCGGGGCCTCGATGGGGTTCTTCTCGGCCAGCGCCGTCAGCACGGCCTCGCGCTGGTCGCTCTCGGCGCGGTCCTTCTTCTGCTGCTCCATCTCGGAGCGGATCTTCGCGCGCAGGTCCGAGACGGTCTTGGGTTCCCCTCCGAGGTCCTGCACGAACGCGTCATCGAGGGCGGGCACCTCGCGCTTCTTCAGCCCGTTCACCTTGACCTGGAACCGCGCTTCCTTCCCGCGCAATTCCTCCACCGCGTAGTCGTTGGCGAAGGACACGGCGAGCTCGCGATTCTCGCCCACCCGCGCTCCCAGCAGTCCCTCGGCCTTGTTCTCCAGCAGCGAGCCGGGGGCGACTTCCAGCAGGACGCCCTCGCGCTTCGCCCCCCGCAGCGGAGCGCCCTCGACGAATCCCTCGTAGTCGGCGGAGACGAAGTCGCCTGCCTCGGCTACGTCGCGTCCTTCGATCGGCACGAACATGGCCTGGTTCGCGCGCATCTCCTCGATGCGCTCGTCGACCTGCGCGTCGGTGACCGTGGCGTCGATCCGGGTGACGCTCAGGCCCTCGTAGTCCTTGGGCTCGACGCGCGGCCGCACTTCGACCGTCGCCGTGTACTTGAACGGCTGGCCCACTTCCACCGAGCCGTTCTCGACCCGGGGAGGCGCCACCGGATCGAGCTGGTGCTCGGCGAGCGCCTCGTGGATCGAGCCCGTGACCAGCTTTTGCGCGACGTCCTTCTTCACGTCGTCGCCGAAGTATCGCTCCACCAGCCGGCGCGGCACGTGGCCCTGCCGGTAGCCCTTGAGCTTCACCGTGCGGGAGACGGAGGTGTAGGCGCGATCCAGCGCATCCTTCACGCGGTCCGGCGTCAGCTCCACCGAGACCTTCTTCACGACCGGGCTGAGATCCTCGACCCTGGACTGGACCACGGATGCGGCTCCTTGCACGAGCAAAGATGGTGCGAGAGGCGGGACTCGAACCCGCACGGGTTGCCCCACAGGCTTCTAAGGCCTGCGCGTCTGCCAGTTCCGCCACCCTCGCAAAGACATCCTGGCAGACCGCGGGTCATAGCGCCCGTGGCAGGCAGCGTCAACGCGGATCCCACATCTGATGCCCGGGTCGGGCCGGGTGGCAGGGGCGCCCACCGAAAACAATAGCGGCATCGCAAACAGTAGCACCGCAATTGATGCCGCCGCCGCGCCACAGCGATGCAAATCCAGGAACTTGGGAGGGGCTCATGGCTTGCAACACCCTTCCTGGCCATGACGAATCGCAACGCAGCTCGCGGATTCTCGTTGCTCGAAACGCTCATCGCGCTGGTGCTGGTCGGGCTCTCGATGACCGCGCTCCTGGTGGCCTTCGTCACCAGCGGCCAGTTCGGAGTCTTGAGCCGGCGGCAGGCGACGGCCCTGGCGCTGGCGAGCTCCATCGCCGGCCAGCTCAACTACGCGCCCTACGCGGACGCGCGACTGGCCAACGCCAACGTCCAGAACGACACCAACTTCGCCGACCCCGACGGCCTCTACGCGCAGCCTTCCTTGCCCACCGGCAACGACGCTCCCGACTCCACGCTGCCCCTGCAGAGCGTGGGCAACGAGAGCTACGAGGCCTACGTCAACGTCGTCCCCCGGATGGGCGACGGCAACTGGGATCCCACAACTCTGGAGATGGGCAAGGCCTTCGCCGTGATCGTGCGCTACCGGGTCGGCCAGAAGTTCATGCGCGCGGTGAGCCTCGGGTACCACTACAACCCGGCGGCGGTCGGGACCGGGACGATTCCCCTCCCCCTATGACCCGCCACCGTCTCCGCGGCTTCACGCTGATCGAGGTGCTGATCTCGGTCGCCATCCTGGCGTTCGTGGTCGCTGGCATCTCGCAGGTCTTGATCAAGCAGGGCCAGGCCTCCTCGGTGCAGGCAGGCCAGCGCGACCTGGAAGAGAGCGGACGGCTCGCGCTGCTCGAGCTCGGCCGCGCCGTTCGCCTGGCGGGATACGGCATCGACCCCACGGCCGCGTTCGACTTTGGCCGCTTCGCTTGCACGACGCCGGACACCCCGTCCACCTGCAACGGAGGAGGCCGCGATCGCACCGACGCGCCCGACGAGTTGGTGGTGGCCTGGCGCGATCCGAACTTCGCGCGCAAGGTCGCGGTGAAGACGGGCGCCGGGCCCTACACGATCACGCTCGATGCGGCGCTCACTGGCAGGGTGGACGCGGGGCGCATCGTCGAGCTTCTCTGCGACGGGGCGGAGAATGCCGCCTACGTCGCCGTCACTTCCACGAAGAATGCCGGAGCTACGGACCTGAGCGTCCGGGTCCTCACCGCCGCCGACGGCTACTTTCCCGCCGTCGACCCGTCGGATGCCTGCTACTCCACCTCCACGGTGCTCCTGGTGGAGCGCACGCGCTACTACGTCGCGAACGACGCCGACGGCGTGCCGGCGCTCTGGCGCGACCGCGGCCGCGGCGGCGCCGAGCTGCTCTTCCGCGGCATCGAGGACCTGCAGCTCAGCTACGACATCGGACAGCCCCCCGCGGGGTCGCGGTTCGCCGCGGGAGGCGCGAACGCGGTGTTGCCGCCCGGCTGCATCAACACCAGCGCCGACGGCGGCGGGACCTCGACCTGGAGCTTCGGATCCTGCGCGGGAGTGGGCGCGGCGCCCGACGAGACGATCACGCCCCCCAACTGGCGGCTGGACGCGTACGACGCCGCGACCCGCTACACCGGCCATCCGGCAAACATCCGCAACGTGAACGTCGTGGTGGTCGCCCGGGCTTTGCGCGCCTCACCCGACGGCAGCGGCGACGAGCTTCCGGCCTTGCTGAACCGGCCGGCCCGCATCCGCGACACGTTCCGCCGCGCGGTGCAGACGCTGTCCGAACAGCCGCAGAACCTGCTCAGCCGGGCCAACATCCTTCCGCCCGTCTTCCCCGGTTCCACCAACGTCGGAGGTGGATGATGCGCCCCCACCGTGGCAGCGCCTTGCTCGCCGCACTCATGGTCATCGGGGTGCTCGCCCTGGTCACCGTCGCAACCTTGCGGCTGGCCAACATCAGCAAAGGCCAGTCGGCCAAGGATGCCCGCGCGCTCAGCCAGGCTGCATGCGTCGATGCCGCCCGCCAGTACCTGATCGGCCGCCTCCGGCTGCTGAGCAAGTTCCCTCTCACCGAGCTCACCTTCGACCAGGCGATTCCCGTCGAGAACGGGACGCGTCACATCTACAGCGGGCACGTCCGCCAGCAAGCCGGCAACGGCACCTTCAGCGGTGCCCTTCCGATCATCAAGTCCGTCCGGGGAGTCGCGGCTTCGAAGGTCGGCGGCGCGAAGTCGGGCAACCGCGACCTGAGCAACACCATTGCGCCGCCGACGCTCGGCGGAAAGCCCTACCAGGTGGTGGTCGCCTGCAGCGATCCGGTCGCCGGCGACCTCGAGCTGGAATTCAGCTTCCGCTACGGATTGTGAGGAGACCATGAGACTCCGCCAACTGCGCCTTCCCGCGCTGCTGATCGGCGTTCTGATGCTCGACGCCACCCTGGACGCTCCGCGTCCGGCGACGGCGGCGGCGTGCGCCCCCGGGGACTGCCTGACCAACAGCGCGGTCAACAACCGGGTGCAACCCACCAGCGTCAACGCCGACGACAAGGGCGACGTCACCTTCTTCGCCTCTCAGTCGGGCCAGCTTCCCAACGTAGTGTTCGTGCTCGACAACTCGACCTCGATGTACGAGCTGCCCTACGACGTCGCGGCCTACCCGAACTCGGCGTGGACCAGCAAGGGGCAGACCCCGAACGGCTGCGGCACGGTGACCACGACTGCGCCGTCGGGCTCGGGTTGCACGGGCACCACGTTCACCCAGACCGCGACGAGCTGCGGAAACAACACCTATTTCGCCGGCCTGAAGGACTCGGGCAACCTTCCCTACAGCAAGAGCAAGACGTACGCCGCGCCTGATCCCTGGTACGACGGCACGCACGGCACGTCGGCCTTCTTTACCAACAACAGCGCCTACAAGTTCTTCGAGTGGGCGGTATCGCCCCCGGCAGCGGGAGGTACCGCCAACGGCGGGCCCATCACGTTCACGCCCGCTGTCACGGTCGGCCCCGGCACCGTCAGCGGCGCGATCAACAACTACTGCAACGGTCTTGGCAACACCGCGGCCAGCGGCGGCAAGGGCGGTACCGGGGTCAATGCCTGGACCATGACCCAGCGCCAGCGCTGCCAGCAATGTATCGACGAGGTGGGCTACTACATCGCCCCCGGAGCCAGCGCCAACGAGAGCAACACCAACAACATCGTTTTCAAGGGCAACTGGCTCAACTTCTTTCCGCCCAAGTACCTCGTCGCGCGCAAGGTGTTGACCGACTTCATCACCAGGCAGTCGACCACGCCCACGCCGGTCCGCATCGGCGTCGTCACCTATGATCCCCAGAACGTCAGCGCTCTCGACGTTCCCAGCACCAGCACAGGCTTCGGGGGTGGCCGTCATGACGGTGGTGCCTTCGTCTCATCCGGAATGATCCCCGATTGCAGCGTCGTCACCTGGACTGGTTCGACGACTGCGACCCAGCAGACCAACCTGATCACTGCCGTGCGCGGCATCTCCTGGGGCAGCACCGGGTCGCCGATTGCGACGCCGCTGGCGGAGGCGGTGTTCAACGTCGGCCAGTTCTTTACCGGCGGCGACGCTCTGTGGAAGACCGCGTTTACCTCTGGCTCGAGCAACATCTGGTTGAAGTCCGGGTTCACCGCTCCCACCGGGGCCAACAAACCGCTCTGCGTCGCCTGCCAGGTGAACGCGATCGTGCTGATCACGGACGGTGAACCTTACGGTGACAACAACCTTCCCCAGAAGTTCCGCGACAACAAGATCCAGTGCCCCCGCACGCCCTCGACCGCGCCCGATCCCTGCGGCACCGACCAGGGCAACTCGACTCCCAACCTGCTCGACGACGTCACCAATTACCTCGCCACCACCGACCTGGCCGTCGACGACGTGACCAAGCCGGAAACGATCGGCATCCAGGACGTGATCACGTTCGTGATCGGAATGGGCCTCAAGGTGCCCCTGCTCGACAATGCAGCCAAGTACGGCAAGACCACCGCCGCCATGCGTGCGGACAACGCACAGGACCTCCAGGACGAGGTGACCAGCGCCGTGGTCAACATCGTTGCGCGCGCCACCGCCTTCTCCTCCACCGCCATCCAGACGCTCGAGGTGGGCACCGGTTCCACCGCATACGTGCCCCGGTTCATCCCTGGCTCGCCGACCGACGCGCTCTGGGAGGGACATCTCTTCCGGTTCGACCTCTTCAACGAGTTCGTCGCCGGCGTCGATCTCGACAAGAACGGAAACCTGGACGGCGTTTTCCTGGTCGACAAGGACGGCGACATCGTCACCGAGGACGACAAGGGCGCCTTCCACAAGCAGAAGAACAACGCGCCAGCCGTTCCTGTCTGGGACGCCGGCGTGCAACTCGGCGCCATGCCCGCGGCCAACCGCAAAATCTACACGGCCCTTTGGGACAGCACGACCAGCAAATGGAAGACCATCGCCTGGCCGACCTGGGACGGGACCGGCAGCCCTCCGGCCGACTTCGCCTCCGTGCGGGACTTGCTCGGCATCGACGGCACCAACCCCGACGTGTGTGCCCAGATCAAGAGCTCGATGGCCACGCCCATCCCCGCCGCTTACCTCTCCTCCACCAGCACCTTCGATCGCGATCACTGCGCCAAGGCGATCATCGACTACGTGCGCGGGTACAACATCCTCAACGAGCTGACGACCAGCACTTCGGTGACCGCCAACCGCGCCCGCATGCTCGGCGACATCTTCCACTCCTCGCCGGTGGTGGTCGATCCGCCCGTCGACCAGTTCATCTGCAACCTGGGCTTGCACGCGCAATGCGTGTCGACGCTCTACCAGTACGACACCAATCAGCCGGTGGCCCGCCCTGACGGCACCACTCCGAGCGATCAGTACACGGTTGGCACCACGACCGTCACCGCGTACGAGAAGTACTGGCAGGACCATGAGACCCGGCAGCGCGTCGTGCTCGTCGGCGCGAACGACGGCATGATCCACGCATTCGACGCCGGGTCGCCGACCGCATCGCCACCCGTGCTCAACCCCAACGTCGGCTTCCGGCAGGTGGTCTACGACAGTGGAACCGGCAACGAGCTGTGGGGCTTCATCCCGCCCGATCAGCTCGCGCGGCTGTGGCTGATGATGCGCGACGGCCACCAGATGTACATCGACGGCGACATCATGGTGCGGGACGTATGGGTGGACGGCGTCAAGAACGACAAGGGCACCACGTCGTTCGTCAACAAGCCGCTCGTCAAACAGGACGTCGAGTACCACACGGTCGCCGTGGTCAGCGAACGCCAGGGCGGGAGCCACTTCTTCGCGCTGGACGTGACCGATCCGACCACGCCGAGCATGCTCTGGGTCTATCCGCTTCCTTGCAGCGACGAGGAAGCGATGTTCGGTCAGACCTGGGGCCAGTTCTCGCCGCGCCCGCCGCCGATCGGCGCCGTCATGCTCCAGACCAGCAACACGGCGGGTCCGGCCAACTACGGATTCGATCACACCGAGGAACGCTATGCCGTCTTCCTCAACGGCGGGCATAGCCCTTACCTGAACCGCGGGCGGCTGGCGGCGCTGCTGGACGTGTACAGTGGCGCGCCGCTGTTCCTCGCCAAGTACGACACCGCCAGCAGCGCGAGTCAGCAGTCCAAGGCCATGCGCTTCGGCTTCCCCGCCACCGGGGCATTGGTGGATTACGGAACGGGAAACAGCTTCACGCCGGACGGGTTCTTCGACACGGGCGTGATGAGCGACGAAGGCGGCCAGATCTGGGCCTTCCGCTTCGGCGTGCCGGGCCACATCGACAGCACGACCAACCGGGTGGACAACTGGACCTTTGGCCGCGCTTACGAGCCGAACACGTCGGCCAGCGACGACTCCCGCTACCACCAGCCGATCTACACCATCGCTGCGACGACGGTGCAGGAGGACACGGGATGGCTGCGGGCCTTCGTCGGGAGCGGCGACCGCGCCCACGTGCGTTCGCAAAACGGAGGCGACTGCCGGCCGGACGACCCGATGAGCTGCATTTCCGCCGGCTGCAGGGTCACGACCTCGCTGACCCTGAACAACGGGACGGGAAAGTACGCCAGCGACTTCGGCAGCACGAGCACCACCAGCGCCTCCTCGCCGACGCTCACCTCGCCCACGCAGACGATCTCGATCACGAGCAACGCCTGCAACCAGGCGACGGTGAGCGAGACGGTCACGGTGGCGGGGTGCCCGGACTCCACCATGAGCTTCACCGACTCGCTCAGCTTCTCCTGCACCGGCTCACCGCTGGCTTGCACCGAGGTGGGATTCCCCCAGCCGACGCCGAACAAGAACCGGAACTACACGACCACGCCGCCGGTGGGGCTCAATACGTTCGTCTCCGTGCCCGTGCTCGCCGACACGGCGAAGTCGCGGCGCATGACCAAGACGGACGGCACGACCGACGACGGCAAGGCGTACGACACCAATCGCTATACCGCCAGCGAGCTGGTGGACGTCACCAACACCACCGCCGACTCGACCGGGAAGGTGACGTCCGTCACCGCGCCCGCGGCGACCAGCAGCGCGCCGGGCTGGCTCATCAAGTACCCGACCATCGACGAGAAGACGGTGACCAGCTCCACCATCCTGGGCGGCTGCGTCCTCTGGAACACCCTGCTTCCCTCCGGGGGGACCGTGGGCTGCGCCTCGGCGGGAGCCAACACGGCCACCGCCTACCAGGCCGACCCCTTCACCGGCGCTCCCACCTGCGCGTCCTCGTTCATCGCGGGAAACAACTTCCAGCGCAAGACCACTCGCAGCGTCCTCTCTCCGCCGCCCGAGCCCGCCGCGGCCGTGGCCCTCGGGGCCGGCGGCTCTTCGCTGCGGTTGTCGATGCTGGAGATCCAGCCGGGCGCCAAGGAAGTGGAGCAGACGACGGTAGGGACCTCCACGGAGCTGTTGCAGATGATCTACACGTTGCCGCTCACCTACGACCAGCACGTCTGCAGGCACGTGGATCCGCTGAAGTGCAATTGAATCAGCGGGCGACTCCGACGAAGAACGAGTCGCGCCGTTGCCGAGCTAGTGGGCAGACGCCGCTCCCGGAGGGTGGCGCTCTGGGTCTGTCGGCCCGCGCGTGCTAAAAGCGAGCCTGGTTCGCTGGTGGTGCTCCAGGACTCAACCATCAGGTCCAGCTTCCGGGGAAGCTGGCCGCGTCAAGGCCCGACGATGGCAACTGCGATCCAGGCCAGCCCGACCGATGCGCAACTGCGCGCAAGATACGCCGAGCTGGCGCGCGAGCATGCCCGGCTGGTGGCGCGGCTCGAACGCCGGGGGACGGACGGTCTCGCGAACTTCCGGTTGGGCTCCTTCAGCCCCACGCTCCCGGCGCTCGCCACGGTCCTGGAACAGAAGATCGAGGCGAGCAACGGCCGCTTTGCGCAGCTGGAGCGGTCGATCAAGGGCCGGCTGGTGCCGGTGGAACCCATGAGCGGGACGGCGCACCCGGACCTGCGCTCCCTGATCCTCGCTCAGGCCGCGCACCTGATCAGGGAGCGGCAACAGGCCAGCGAGATCTGGTTCCGTGACGCCGGCTCCGGAGCCATCGTCTCGCTTCGCCTGGAGCGAAATCTCGAGGCGGGCGGGTCGGTGGTGCTGGCGACCGCCGAGGACGTCACCGATCACCTGCGCCGCGATCAGGAGCTGGTCCGGAGCCGTGACGCCGTCCTGCATCGCGAGCGGCTGCGCGTGTTGGGAGAGCTGGCGGCTTCCATCGCCCATGACCTGGGCAACACGCTGCGCGGTGCCAGCTTCCAGCTCACCGCGCTGCGCCAGGACTCGCTTCCTGACGAGAAGCGCGCCGACGCCCTGAAGGTCGTCGCCCAGCGGATCGAGATCGTCTCCGAGGCGATCGCGCGCTTGCACGATTTCGCGCGGACCGGGACGCTGGCCCTCAGCGCGGTGCGGCTGGACCGCATCGTTGCGCAGGCCGCTGCGCTGGTGGAGGTCGACTTCCAGAATTCGGCCGTGCCGGCGAACATCCGGATGTCGATCGCCGATCTGCCTGCCGTGCGCGGCTCGGTGTCCGAGCTGTCGCTGCTCTTCGTCAACCTGCTGCGCAATGGGCGCGACGCGATGCCGAAGGGCGGGACGGTGACCATCACCGCCCGCCAGGAAAGGAAGTGGGTGGTCGTGACCGTGGCCGACGAGGGACGGGGAATCTCCCCCGAAGTCCGAGGCCGGCTGTTCGAGCCGTACTTCAGCACGAAGGGATCGCGAGGCACCGGTCTCGGGCTCTGGCTCGCAGCCGGGACCATGGAGCGGCTGGGCGGCAGCATCGAGGCGGTGAATCGTCCGCGCCGCGGCACCCTGTTCGTGCTCAAGTTCCCGATCGAGAAACCTCGAGATGGGACGGCCGCCGCTCGTTAAGCGGCTTCGCGAATGTCCGGCGGGCAGGGAATTTGTTGAACCACGGATCCGGAGCGCCTGCGCGACCAGAGTCCTGGGCCGATACGAAATACGGGGCGCTACGCAGTACCCTTTCTTACGTGGCGGATGTAAGGAAGGTCCATGACGACCCTTCGCGTAGCGCTCGTAGACGATCATCTGCTTTTTCGCGAAGGCCTTCGTGCGATGCTCGCCAGCGCCAAAGACATGGAGATCGTGGCAGAAGCCTCCAATGCGCAGGAGGCCCTCCCCGCCGTCCGCGCCTCCCAGCCGGAGGTGGTCGTGCTCGACGTGATGTTGCCGGGCATCAGTGGAATCGGCGTAGCCCGCGAGTTGTTGCGCGACGATCCCAACCGTCGCGTGCTGGCCTTGAGCATGGTCGCCGACGAAGCGCACGTCGCGGACGCCCTGCAGGCGGGCGTCCTGGGCTACGCCTGCAAGTCGCAATCGGCCGCGGAGGTGATGGACGCCATCCGCACCGTGGCGCGCGGCGAGACCTACCTCGCGCCGCAGGTGTCCGGGTTCGTGGTCTCGGACTACCGCAGGCTGCGGAACGGCGGGGAAGGCGCCCGCTCGCCCCTGGCCACGCTCACCGCGCGCGAGCGCGAGATCTTCGAGCTCTGCATCCAGGGGAATCCCACCGCGCAGATCGCCCGGCAGCTCTGCATCAGCCCGCGCACCGTCGAGACGCATCGCGGGCGCATCCTGCGCAAGCTGAACGCGCACTCGGCAGTGGATCTGGTCCGCCTCGCTGCCCGCTGGGGGCTGCTCGCGCAATAGGCGCGCTTTCCAGCGTTGAACGGCGCTCTTGAGCGATACTGTCACGCAGGCGGGCGCACCGCCTGCGGAGGCGGCGATGCGGGTGCTGGTGACGGGCGGGGCGGGGTACGTCGGCAGCGGCGTCGTCGAAGAGCTCATCCGCTCAGGTCACTCGGCGATCGTGTACGACAGCCTCTACAAGGGCCATCGCGAGGCAGTGCACCCGGAGGCGGAGTTCGTGCACGCAGACCTGTTCGATGCGGCCGCGCTGCGAGGCGCGCTGGGGAAGACGGACGCGGTGATCCACATGGCTGCCGATGCGCTGGTCGCGGAATCGGTCCGGGAGCCGGCGAAGTACTACCGGAACAACGTCGTGGCCGGGCTCACGCTGCTCGATTCGATGCGCGAGCGCGGGGTGCGCTCGCTGGTGTTTTCTTCGTCCGCGGCTGTGTACGGCCAGCCCGCGAAACAGCCGATCGAGGAGAGCGATCCCAAGGCGCCGACCAATCCGTATGGAGAGACGAAGCTCGCCTTCGAGAACGCGCTGCGCTGGTACTCCTCGGCTTACGGGTTGCGATCGATCAGCCTCCGCTACTTCAACGCGGCCGGCGCCACCGCCCGTTGCCGCGAGCGCCACGACCCGGAGACGCACCTGATCCCGCTGGTGCTGCAGGCTGCCCTGGGCCGGATCCCCGCGGTCACCGTCTTCGGAACAGACTACCCGACTCCGGACGGCACCTGCGTCCGCGACTACATCCACGTCAGCGACCTCGCGCGTGCCCACGTGCTCGCGCTGGAAGCGCTCGCCTCCGGCCACGCAGGCGGCGCGTACAACCTGGGCTGCGGCGGCGCCGGTTACTCGGTGAAGCAGGTGATCGACGTCGCGCGGGCGGTCTGCGCGCGCGAGATTCCGGTGCGGGTCGGACCGCGCCGCGACGGGGACCCGGCCGTCCTGGTGGCCAGCCCGGACCGGATCATCCGCGAGCTGGGCTGGCGCCCAGGCCTGCAGGATCTGGGTGCGATCGTACGCTCGGCCTGGGAGCCGCTGCGCGGCTGATCCTCAGGGGGCCGAAGGCTGCTGACGGTCCCAGATCTTCTGATCCAGCGCTTCCTGGATCCAGATCAGGTGCCGCTCCTCGTCGGACCAGTTCTGCCGGATCACGGCCTTGGCCGATTCAGGCAAGTCCTCGAGATCCCCGGCGGCCTGGTACTTCGCGTTGGTCAGGTTCTCGTTCGCCAGCATCGCCATCAGCGCGCTTCGCGTCCCATGGCTGGTGACGGCGGTGAACTTCTCGATGAAGAAGCCCTTCATGTCCGTGCGCACGTCGGGCGTCTCACCCAGCTTCCGCAGCTCCTCGGACAGGTCGCGGACATGACGTCCATGATCCGCCCGGAACCCCCGCAGCTGGTCGGCGACGAAGTCGTGGTCGCAGGCGCGGATCGCCTGGTCGTAGGCCATGATGGCGTCCATGTCGAGGTGGATGAGGTCCTGCATCGCGTCGATCGATGACCTGGCCATCGCGTTCTCCTCCGCAAGAGGTGCGAGAGTTTACGTGCCGGGAGGCCGCACGGCGTCCGCCCCATTGCGTACCCGACCGATCGGTCCGCTTGCCCGCTCAGCGCCACCGCGCACGGCCAAGGGTCCGCCCACTTTTGGGACGGACGCCCTATTGAACCCGGACCAGTCGCGGCCCTATGGTGCGCTCCCGATGATTGAGATCGACCAGCTGTCGGAGATCTGCGACGTCGGTTTCGATGAAGGAGTGTTCGGGTGCGCTCAGCCTGCATCGGTGATCTTCCACATCGGCCGCGATCGCCAGGTCACAGTCGCGCGCTGCGCGTTTCACGCGCGGAACTTCCGTCGAGCGCTGAAGGCGACCCTGAGGGGCATCTCCTGGATGGAGCAGCGGTTGCCTGTCCGGGCCGGCGTCGTTGAGAGCCTGACCGCAACGCCAGTGCTGCTCTGCTAGGCCGACGGCTGCCTCATCATCCATGCTGAGCCAGACCACCCGCCTCTTTCGCTGTACTGACGTCAGATCGAGCGCCTTCGAACTCACGTCGTTATGCCGCTCGCTGGATTTGCGGGCGAGTGACCTGCTCATGACGCAGTGCGGCCCGTCCCGGAACGAGTTGAAGATTGAACACTGGACCCCCGCTGGCGGTGGGGCGGAGACTTTAGCTCGCGGGTTGCAAGAGCCGGGTTCCATTGGCCCGCGCCCAAGTGAAAGGCCCTGGTACTTCCCATAACCGGTGAGCAAGGACCGCGGGCGCAATCGGCGTGCGCGATGGCAAGAGTGATTCAGTCGCGCATCTTCTAGCATCTTCAAGAGGAGGAACGGTCATGAGAGGCAAGCCGATTCGCAAGCGGAAACGGCTGCCCCGGAAGCAGTTGGAGGCAGAGCTGGTGAAGCAAGCTGCGATGAGGAAGCTCCAGGAGCTGGTCGACGAGAACTTCGCTCCTGCGCTGACGAACCGAAGAGTGGCCCTATCTTCCTCGCAGGCGTTCCTTCTCTAGGCGCGCGGCGACTCGCTGTTGCTGCAGCGTCATGACTTCAGCGAACGTTGGGGCATCTGTTAGGAGACGCTGCATGTGTCCAGCGCCACCGTTTCGAGATCGATCACGGCTTGATCTGGATCCTGCTTAGGGCTGAGAAACCGGTGCCCATGGATGATGGCGTTTCGGCGCCGGTAGTGCTCCTCGAGTCGCTCGTGGGATGGCAGTTCCGCTCGATCTTTCAATACGAGGGAGATCCCTTCCGCGAATTGGTTCGCACTCTTGCCGCTCTCCGTCTGAAGCACCGTCTCGATTGCGCGGCAGAAAAGCTCGTATCTGTCGTCGTCGTCGAGGCGCTCGCACGCGTTGGAGAAGGACCACACGGCGTGCGCCATCTGTTCGTGCTTCCCGTTCCAGTCGTCGAGCACGGCGGCGACGCGTGGAAAGACAGTTGCCCAGAGCAGGGGATCAACGATCGGCAGGCCCCGTTTCGCATTTGCGAACCAGGCGTCGTATCCGACTTGCCGCCTCAGCGCTCGTTCGCCCCCGTCAGTGACTGACTCGATCACGAGAAATCTCGTCACCGGTCCATACGCGAAGGCGATGGCCAGCGCTAGACGAGAGAAGTCGAGGACGCGCTGGATCGTGTCGGTCTCCGTCGTCGCGTGCCCGCGTTCGAGCCCCGGCGTCTCCATCGAGACGATGAGCGTCGGGAGATCGTACGGCTCGAGCGCGATCCCGCCGTGCAGTCTTCGGATCTGGTCATTGGGCGCAGGCCGAGAGAACTCGTCCGGCGGCCCGGCGACGACGTTGGGCGCGAGCTCGGCGACGCCAACGCCTCGTGGCCAGTGGGCGCCATGGAAAACCAAGTATCCCCTCATCGGCATCGGTCACCTTCCCTATGCTTGGGCGGTCCAACTGTGGTCGTATCGGCGCATGGTGCGCACCGCCAGCGTGCTCGCTTCTGAGAGCGTGGGGGATCGACGGAGATCCGCGTTACTGGTAGAAAGATCACTCTCACGTGGCGGGGGCGGTTGAGGGCGGCAAAGGGGCTGCGCACTATCCGCAACTGAGGCGCCAGATGACTCCCACCACGACAAACCGCACGGCGATCGAGAGAGCTGTCGATCTCCTGCTCGTCTTGTGCGCTGCCGAGGTGTGCCGTGCGATCCAGGTGCGGCCCGGGCTAACCGTGCTGCAGAAGGTGTTCTTCGCACTGAAGCGAGGGGCGCAATCACGCGCACCTCACCACGAATACGTCCGGTATTACTACGGACCGTACAGCCATTCGCTGGCCGCCGACCTGGCGCTGCTGCGCGCGCAGGGGTTCGTTGACGTCTTCACCTTCGAGGCCACGTCCCGCGGGAGCGAGATCGCCCGGCATTATCGGCAGCTGCTCGAGCCTGAGAACCTTGATGTCTTCACGGCGCTCGATGAGTCCATGAAGATGCGCGCCGGATGGACCGCCGAGGCCGCCAAGCGCGAGGCTTACAGGATCACGGTTGTCGTCGACGGCAAGCCCGTAACCGTACGCGAAGCCCGATTCGGTGCGCCGCTGCATGCCGGAGGCGGGGACCGTGCATCGTTCCGGATCTCCAGCGATGTTGCCTTGGATCTCATTACGGACCTCAGCTTGTCCGCGTCCGACTTCGAGGCGACGAAGCGTGCGGGCCGCACCGTCGAGTTGGCGGATCTCGAACCGCTGCCCACTCACTGAAGACACCGGGTGCTGTTCCATCCCTCGGAGCAGGCTTGGCAGCTGCTCAGCGCGGAACGCGCTCGCGGCGGCGCGGAGTACGCGACCCTATGGCGGAACCTGCGCGAGATCTTCGCGGAACCCGATCGAGGGGAACCGACCAGAGTCGCCGGTGCGGAACCCGGCGATCTGGCGCATCGCTGCGACCGCTGGCGCCTGGTCTATGGTCGTTCCGCGGACGGCACTATTGAGCTACGCCGGATCGTCAAGCTGATCGCGTTTTGAGCGGCAGCACGCTCACTGACGCGCGCAAAGGGCTGCCGATGCGGAGGGACTGGACGTAGGCAAGGCGTGCAACAGCGCGCGCCGCCGCCGGCGAGGCGCGCCCTCTTGGAACCCTGACGCGACCCTTGACGCTGGCAAGGGCACGAGCCTGAGGCGAAAAAGCGAAAAGCCCGCCATCCTCACGGAGTAACGGGCCTTTCTTGAGTGAGAGCGGAAGGAATCGAACCTTCAACCTATGGATTAAGAGCCGGGGGCCTTTTCGCCTGCCCGTCGAGAATCCGGGCGGGAGGGCGGCCCGGATCGGCCCGGATCGGCCCCAAACTCTGGCATAACTCTGGAACGGGTAGGGGGCCCGGCCCTCTCGTCTAGTCTCCGTCGTGGCCGTTGGGGAAGCGCAGCCCGCGCACCTCGGCTACCTCGGCCTGCAGATCACGCGCTGGCGATGTTGGTGTTGCATCGCTTGAGGCCCGGGGCCGCCGCCGCTTTTGGCGGTTCAATCCCTCTACTTCGATCCGCTCCAGCTCATCCACAGGCACGCGGAGCCTCCCCCCGACCCTCACCACCCGCACGTCACCGCGCCTGATGGCCGGCAGCAGCGTACGGGTCTTGGAGACTCCCAGCACGCGGGCCGCCTCGACCAAGCTGACAGGAGCGGCGAGCTCAGGCGGGCGCCTGCGGAGCAGCGTTCCGACCTGCTTGGAGAGCGCGTCGATCCTCTCCGCGAGCGAAGGCCCGAAGTACTCTCTCCGCTCTCGTCTTTCCTCCATGGCGATCAGCTCGAAGGTGAGCTCGTCGAACGCCGCGCCCGGATGGGCCAGCTCGAAGGCCGCGCGGATCTCGTCGGCAGTCATCGTCTGCGGCTTGTACGGTTGACCCACGGATTTCGGTGGGCCCGGCAACGGAATTCATGGAGGCGTCTAGTTGGCGCGTTCCACATTTCGTTCAACGCAGCTATTGGCACACGATCATCTCGCGATGATCGTGTGCCACGCACAGAAAAAAGGGGTCGAGACGCACAAGTCCTCTCCCAAGGGGAAGCCCATGGCGAAGGTGGACAATGGACCGTCCTTCATCATCGCGGAGAAGGTGGCGCCCGAGGCAGTGCGCTGGCTGTGGTACCGCACCGAAAACGGGTCCCAGACCCGCGCCCCAGATCCGGCGTATAGTAGCGACTTCACCTGCTCCTGCTGCAGCACTTTTCCCGCTCGTTTCTGGTGCGAGCGGCTATTGCGGGGGGACCGTGATCGGGGGAAACCTGATCGATTTCGCGTTCTCGAAGTTCTCGCCATCCTCCCAGCACTTCACGCCGAACGGTCTCTTCGGCGCCTTCCCTTGCCGCGTCATCAGCTCCATGTACCGGCCCGTCGCTTGTATCTTGTCGTCGGCGGTGACCTTGGCGTGCGTCGTCCCGGCCGCGTCGCCTTCCATCTGGCAGTTGTACTCGGGCATGCGACTCTCCTCCGAGCGGCGCTCGGTATCACTTCCTCCGCATTGGTCAAGCGCCCGCGAAAAAATCCGCGATGCACGTCCCCTAGGTCAGAAGGGTCTGGGGGCAGGTTCCACATGGGTGCTCTCCATCGGGAACAGCTGCACACCCAGCACCCAGAACCGAAGCAGGTTCAACGGGTTGAGCGCTCCTCGGACGTAGCCGATGGCTGTATGACAGCGGGGGTTTGCTGGTCGCCGCGGTTGTGCTGGTCACCATCGCTGCACGTGCACATCTCGCCTGTTGATGTTGTCGGCCTGCACGAGATGGGCTGCATGAAGTGCGTTACCTGCACGGGCTGTATTACGGTCATCGCATGACCACAGCGCCTTCCTCGACCACGTTCTCCGTCCGTCTGGACCCCGAAGATGAAGTCCGCCTGCACCAGCTCGCCGCTCGATGGCACACCACCCAGAGCGACGCCGTCCGCCGTCTGTTGCGCGCGGTGGAGCAGGATGCTGCCCTGCACGCGGTGGAGGTGGCCAGCTGGCCCAAGGAGCTGCCGCAAGCCATGCGCTACCGGGTGGTCCACGACGCTACGGTGCCCATCAACATGGGGGTCGGGGCGCCCGTGCCCCACGAGTTCAAGGTCAACCAGATCGTCGACAGGAATGGCTTCGCGCCCGTTCACGTGGAGCACCTGCACGCTCGCGGGGTGCTGCTGGAGCCCTTGGCCGACTGAGGTTGCACGTCAGACCCCCGTGCTAGGTTCCGCGTTCGTGGATGTGCACGAACAGGAGGCACGCAAATGGTCTCGACCGCGTTCGTTTTCGTCTCGACCCTAGCCGCCAGCGATCCGACGGTAGAGTACGTCGTCATGCAGGGGCTCGTGCTGAACAATCCGGAGACCCACGGCGAGCCGAAGAAGGGGGAACCCCTGAGCTCGTGGCTCCGGGCTGGCTGGAAGCTGAAAGGCGTTAGCGGGTGGTCCAACCACGGGGCGGTGTTTCACCTCGAGCACGACAAACGCTGAGACCCATCACCCGGGACGGGGCCACCGCTGGCGGTCTAGGATCGCCGCCCGTCAAGCGGAACCTACTTCGTCGCAGACTTCTTCTGCTGGCGCGCAGCCGTCGCTTTCGAGAGGCGATGAGGCAGCTCGAACATCTGCGTGAACACGCCCGTCGTGAACTCGATCAGGCTGCTGGCTTCTTCCTTCGTGATGGGCTCCGCGTGGGCTGCATCGTTGCCGATGTACCGCACGTGATCGGCCGCCTCCTTCCACTGTGGCGAGAGCACCCGGTCAGGCAGCGCCTTGATCTCGTCGCCCAGCCGGTCTGTAGGGGCCTTCACTGAATTGGTGCTGAGCTGCGAACGAACGGCTCCCTGCAGGACACGCCGCCCTACCAGCGCTGCCGCAATGTAGAACTGCGACTCATAGCAACGGAGCGCCTCAGTCAGTTCCTCGCCCAGCTGATACGGGACACCATCCCTCACGTACTTTGGCAAGGCAGGTGGCTGCACCGTCACCCGGTAATGATCCACGTCGAAATCAAACTCCTCCCATGGCGCATTGGTCCCGTAGTTCACCTCGATCATTGAGGCGTGCCGACAGCGGTCGTGTACGCAAACGGCACTGAGATAATAGACCGACCACCCCTCCTCGTAGTCTTGCAGCTGCGACACGAGGTCGAGGTCGGACGACGTTGCTTGCAGGCACCCCGGACAACGGTACGTAAGGCGTGCATCGACCCCCGGCCGGGCGTCTCTCGAAAGCCTCAGCTTCTCCAGCATGGTCACTAGGCTAGCACCGACGCACGGGGGAGTGTCGGGTGGATGTGCTACGACTCCCGCCATGGAGAAGCGCATTTGGAAGGGGACGAAGGGCTCCTACTCGATCCAGTCCGAGAAGAAGGCGGACGGACGGATACGCGCCGAGGCATGGGGGCCGCTAGGTGCGAGCGGCAAGGCGCAATCCAACGAACGGTTCACGTGGAAGGAGGCGGAAAGCGAGGAGCAGGCAGAAGAGCTGCTGATCGCGGAACTCCAGCGCCGCAACGCTTAAGCGCGGGCGGAACCACACCTACGTGTCGAGGAAATCCCATTCGTCGCCCAGTACCCACCTGAGCGCCGACAGCTTGCCGTTGAGCATGCCCCACTCGAACTTGGTCCAAGGGCCGAGGTTCTTCTTCCCGTACTGCTTCTCTTTGCGCTTGGCAGCGGCCCGCGCCGTCTTCAACAGAGCCGGATCAGGGTGGTCCTCGCCTGCCTCGATCTTCTGCAGCCATTGCTGGTGCCGGTCGTACCAAATCTTGTCGTAGAGCTCCTTCTCTTCGGCGAGGATCTCACGCGTGCTGCGCAGGGGCTCTTCGTACAACCCCTGCCGACGAAGAAAGGCGACCCTGCGCGCAGTGAGTCGCCGCAGGTCCGGGTTCTCCCAGACCTTGATCTTGAACGGCGGCCGCCTGTTCCGCCGGTACTCGTTGAGGAAGTCCTTCGACGAGTTCGACAGGAAACCCGAGGCGATGAATAGCGCCACGGCGGGGCGTTCGGCCTCGGCCCAAGCCAGCAGGTTCTGCAGCTCTCGTGCTGGGACCCCCGCTTTGTAATGCTTGCAGTCCACGAACCACGTCTCTAGGTGGACGGCCCCGTCGATGTCCCTGCGCTGCTCTTGGGCCACGATGTCCCGGCCGCGGTCGGCGGGGCTGGTCTTCTTGCCAGTGCCCTTTCGCCAGTCGATGTTGACGAAGTTCAGCTCTTGCAGCAGGTCACGGCAGAACTCTTCGAAGGTGGTATCGCTTAGCCGGTCGAACGAAAGGGAGCGTCGCACGCGAGCAGCGTACTACACCGGGGTCCAGACGTTCGCCGCCAGCCGTGCACCGAGTAGAAGCGCTGAGTGGCGAGCACCAGTGGCGGCGCCGGGTAAACGATCATTCTTCGTCCGCGGAGTCGAAGGCCCGGGGCAGGATCCGAGCCTGCTTGGGTCCGCTCACCAGACCCCAGACGCGGTTGGCGTCCGCCAGCACTTCTTTCACGAAGGCAGTATCCGGAAGCGATGGCAGCGGCGCACCATGCCGATTGCCGAAAGCGATGAAGAACGACAGGAAGGTCTGTTGCAGCAACGCGCCGGAGCGAGCGATCCGCGCAGCGAGTTTGTGACAGCGCTCCCGCCCTTCGTGGGTGTTCAGATCAAACCCCTCGTCCTCGTCCAAGCGGTGGATCAGGGTGTTCCGGTCGATTACGAACTGGTCGAGGATCCCAGCGAATTTCTCGTCCAATGTTACTTGCTCGCGCAGCGCCCTTACCAGTGTTCCCAGCGTCTTTCGGCGAGCCTCATTTTCCAGCCGCATGAAGTCGTCAACGGAGAAGGATTCAGCACCGAAGATCACGTGCATCGTCTGACCCATGTGGCGTTCGGTGGTCTGCGCCATCACCATGGCAAACCCGAGCGCCGCGAACAGATCCCACAGTCCCTCGGGCAGGGGCGTTTTCTCTTCGGTCATTCGCGGGAGCTTACACGGACTAAATCACTTCGCGGGAGAAGCATACTTCTGTGACATGTGCTCCATCTCGTAAACGAGGCGGAGAAGCTCTGCGGTAAGCATCACAGTGCTCTCTGCGCGCGCCCGGTCCGTCTTGGCAAGCCGGTGGGTCGCCTCGTTTCCATGCTTGCGGATCAGATCGACCCAGCCCTTCATCGGCGGGGTCACATACCCTTGCTTTTCGAGGTAGGTCAGATACGCCGCGAACGGCTCTCCCTCAGGCGCTCCCTTGTCCGCAGCGACGTGCATCAGGATCTTCCTACAGACCAGTTCGGCAGCGGTGTACGCGGACGCCTGCATGCAATTGCGCGCCTCATCGTAGGCAGTGTGGACGACCTCCGGCAGCCCTTCCACTGCGGGACCGAACTTCGCTCCGGGAAAGATGGTTCCATCGACCTCCACTAATCCGCGCGCGCACTCCGTGCAGGCGAGCCACCGATTGTTGGGAATCCCCTGTCCCCCCGCTTGGCTCGCAACAACCGCTCCAGACACTCTGGTGCCGCAATGGCCGCAGGTGAAGCCGAACCAAGAGTCGGCCGTGCTTCCGTCGTGCCGATTCACTTCTCTGTGTCCGCGGAAACGGGGCATAGGGCTCATCCTACCTGAGCGCCGACGGGAGGTACGGTTCGCTACACCGGAGTCCACACCTTCGCGGCCGACCCGTGCACGGCGTAGAAGCGCTGGGTGGTGCGGGGCGACTTGTGGCCGAGGAAGGTGGCGATGCTGGCCAGCGGGACTCCCTTGCGCTTGGCCCACGTCGCGACAGCATGGCGGAAGCGGCCGGGGGTGATCGCGGGCTCGATGCCCATCTCCGCGCTCTTGTTCTTGAGCACCAGCCCGAAGTGGAACTCTGGGAGGTGCCCTTTCGCGCGGAGGCGCTTGGCCGCGGCGAGCACGGGTTTCGTCACGCGCGTCGCGTGGCGGCTGCCGCTCTTGTGCTTGGTCACCAGCGCCGCAACGGCGCTGCCCTTGCGCTCGCCGCGGGGGAGTCCATCCACCTCGCCATCCTCGGCGAACCGCCGCAGCTCGGAGTAGTGCCAACCGGTGCCAGCCAACACGTCCAGCGCGTCGCGGTACCACGTGCCCCTGAATGCCTTGCTCAGCTTCTTGTACTGCGCCACCGAGAACACCTTCGGCGTCGTCCACTGCTGGGGGCTGGACTGGGGCACCTTCAACTTCGCAAGCGTAGGGTCCTCCCCCGCGGTGAGAAGGTTGGCACCCTCGGCATCGCGCAGCCACGAGTACAGGTGCTTGATGGTGGCGATCAGGTGAGGGCGGCTGGTCTCGCGTTCGATGGCCTTGAGGATCACCTGCAGGTCGGCCCCGCGCAGGTCCACCCCGTTGAGCTTCACCAAGAGCTTCTCCAAGAACCGGCGCTTCATGTTCCACCAGTTCTTGGTGCAGGGGCGGGGACCAGTGGCGCAGTAGGCGAGGTACTTCTTGATCAGCTCGGCGTCGAGGTAAACGGGCGGCGGCCCATCGGGCATCAGGTCGGCCTTGAGCCCGGCGTCGCGCGCGGTCACGTACGCCGTCGGGTTCTTCTCGAAGATGGCGAGTTGGGCGTACGCCTCGGGCTCAGTGCTGCGCTTGGTCGAGACCTCGTACTGGATGCCCCCCACCATGCGATGGATCACGTAGGTCTGCCTGCCGCTGTTGCCCGTGCGGATGTACCCGCCCTTCCAATCCTCGCCCCGAGACGCTGCTGCCATGGGACCGCCCTCCCAGTCATGCGCTCTGGCATAACTCTGGAGCGGCAACCTACCAAGCGGGGGAGGGGGAGACTAGCCGATCAGGCGAAAGGCCCGGATTCTCCTCTGAATCCGAGCCTTTCAATGAGTGAGAGCGGAAGGAATCGAACCTTCAACCTATGGATTAAGAGTCCATTGCTCTGCCAGTTGAGCTACGCTCCCTCAATCTCCGACGCGGCGGGGCGGGGTGTGTATCCGGTACCCGGCCGACGGTCAAGAACAGTTGGGGTGGCTGACCGGACTCGAACCGGCAACACCTGGAGTCACAGTCCAGTGCTCTACCATTGAGCTACAGCCACCGTAGTGCGTCCCGCGACTTCCTTTCTGGCGCGCCAGGAGGGACTCGAACCCCCGACCGACGGCTTAGAAGGCCGTTGCTCTATCCAGCTGAGCTACTGGCGCCTGTCCCCGTCCGAGCATGCCTGCTGCAGTGAGTCGGGGCGAGAGGATTCGAACCTCCGACCTCCTGCGCCCAAGGCAGGCGCGCTACCAGGCTGCGCTACGCCCCGCTGAAAAGCGGAGGGGAAGTACACGGTTTCCGGGGCTGGATCAAGCCTTTCAGACGGCGCCGCCCCGGGCCAGCCGCTCCAGCGGCGGCCTCAGGATCTGCAGTGCACGGCCGCGATGGGAAAGGCGATTTTTCTCTTCCGCCCCAAGCTCCGCCAGCGTCTTTCCCGGGGTTTCGGTGGGGAGGAACAGCGGATCGTATCCGAAGCCGTGGGCCCCGCGCGGCGCCAGCGCGATGCTCCCGTCCACGCGCCCTTCGGCCCGCAGGACGTGCCCGCCGTCCGGCGCGCTGAGGGTGACGGCGCAGAAGAAATGCGCCCCGCGGCGCGGCTGCGGGACGCCCTCGAGCGCCGCGAGCAACCTCGAGCGCCGCTCCGAGTCGGTCGGCGCGTACCGCGCGCTGTGCAGGCCGGGCGCGCCGTCCAGCGCATCGACGCAGAGCCCGCTGTCGTCCGCGAGCGTCCAGAGCCCGCTCTGGCGGGCGCAGGTGGTGGCCTTTTGCGCGGCATTGTCGTGAAAGGTGTCCCCCGTCTCGTCTGGAGCAGGCAGTCCGGCGTCGCGCAAGGAGACCAGCTCCAGGGGGACGCCGGCGAGGATCTGGCGGATCTCGACCAGCTTCCCCTCATTCGAGGTCGCGACCAGCAGCTTCACTTCACGAAGGCCCCGGCGATGGCCGCGAGCTGCTTCTGGTGCAGCTCCGCGAGACCCTTCTGCGCCATCCCCACCATCGCGTTGAGCTGCGCGGGTGTGAAGGGCCGCTTCTCGGCGGTGCCCTGCACCTCGAGCAGCTCGCCGGCGGCGTTCCCGACCACGTTCATGTCCACCTCGGCGGCGAAGTCCTCCTCGTAGTCCAGGTCGAGCAGCGCCTGCCCCGAGAGGATCCCGACGCTCACCGCCGCAACCGGGGGCCGGAGCGCCTTTTCCCGCTGCATGCGCCGGAGCGCGATCCCCAGCGCCACGTACGCGCCGGTGATCGCCGCGGTCCGGGTGCCGCCGTCCGCCTGTAGCACGTCGCAATCGATCAGCACCTGCCGCTCCCCGAGCACTTGCAGATCGACCGCCGCCCGCAGCGCTCGCCCGATCAACCGCTGGATCTCCTGGGTGCGCCCGCTCTGCTTCCCCTTGGCCGCCTCGCGATCCGTGCGCGTGTGCGTCGAGCGCGGCAGCATCCCGTACTCAGCAGTCACCCACCCGCGCCCGGATCCCTTCACGTGTCCGGGAACCCGCTCCTCCGCCGTGGCCGTGCAGAGGACGCGCGTCCGCCCGAAGCTGGCCAGGACGCTTCCCTCGGCGTGCTCGGTGAAGTTGGCGACCAGCGTCACGTTGCGGAGCTGGTCAGGTCCGCGATCCTTCCGGGGCATGGGCGGTGCGACTTACCGCGTCCCGACGGGTGAGGCAACCACGCCCGCTGACTTGACCTGTGGCGACTGCGCGTTTTCCGGCGGGGTCTTCACCTGGGCCACCAGCCGGCGCGACAGGACCTTGTCCGCGAAGTCGCGCACGCCGTCCGCCAGGGCCTGCGCCACCCGCCGCTGGTACCGGTCGCGGCTGAGCATCCGGCCCTCGCGCGGGTGCGAGATGAACCCGATCTCCACCAGCACCGACGGCATCCGGGTGCCTGAGAGCACGAGGAACGGCGCCTGTCGCACGCCGCGCGACGTCGCCCGGGTCCCGCGCACGATGTGCTGCTGGACGATCTGGGCCAGGGCGGCCGAGTCGTTGCGCGCCTGCCCCAGGGCCAGGTCGTTCAGGATGCCGGTCACCGCGTCGCTCGAGCGCGGCAGCGGCACCGCCTCCGGGCCGCCGTTCTCGAGCTGCGCCAGCATCTTCGCTTCCGCGTCGGTCGGGTCCGGCGAGAGGAAGTACGTCTCCACGCCCCGCGTCACCTTGCGGTCCCCGACCGTCTCCATCGAGTTGCAATGGATGGAGAGAAAGACGTCGGCGCCCGCCTCGTTGGCGATGCGCACGCGGTCCGCCAGCGGGATGTCCTCGTCCGCGTCGCGGGTGAGGATTACCGTCGCCCCTTGCGCTTCGAGGGACTCCTTGGTCTTCCGCGCGACCTGCAGCGCGATCATCTTTTCGTGGAGCCCGCGCCCGCCGTGCGCGCCGTCGTGGGGCCATCTGCCGCCGTGGCCGGGATCGAGCACGACGACGAGCGGCGCTTGCTGCTCCGCGAGCGCGGGCAGGGCGAGCAGGCAAGCGAAGCTCAGCGCGAGGGCCCGGCGCACGCACGCCAGTGTACCCGAAGGGCAGGCGCCTCCAAGGATTACAGAGACTCACCCCGGAACGTGTCGCGCATCTTCTTCGCGGTTTCGGGGCTGAAGACCGCGAGCAGCCAGTACACCAACCCCACCACCAGCAGGATCTTGAGCGCGAACCAGAGCAGCGACATCAAGAGGGCGAGGAGCCCGCCGGCGAAGCCGAAGACGAGCCGGATCGCGACCCAGGCGATCAGGACGACGAGAGCGATGGAGGCTGCGGTGCGGATCATCTGCTTTTCTCCTGCAGGAACGAACGAACGCCCGCGTCGGAAATTTCGCCCATCACGTCGATGCCCGGTGCGTCACCTCGCCGCAGCCTCGCCACTTCGCCGATCACCCGCGCGGGAGCGCCGGCGCTGGCGAGCGCCACCAGGATCTTCGGCGCTGCTTTCGCGCTCACCGATGCAAGCATCCCACCGTTGGTCTGCGCGTCGGCGAGCAGCAGCCGGTCCGGCTCGCTCATCTGCTCCGGGAAGGTGGCGCGCTCCGAGACGAACTCCAGATTCGCCTTGGTCCCGCCGGGGACGACTCCCTCGCGCGCCAGCTCGCGCACGCCCGGCAGGACGGCGATGGCGCTGGCGTCGATTCGCGCCCGCGTCTTCGAAGCGCGCATCGCCGAGTCGAGATGGCCGAGCAGCCCGAAGCCGGTCACGTCGGTGAGCGCGTGCACAGACTTCCAGTGCCTCGCGTACACCTCGCCCGCGGCGCGGTTGAGCTGTCTCATCTGCGCGGTGGCTGTCTTCACCAGACCGGGGTCGGCGACGCCCTTCTTGATCGCGGACACCGCGATTCCGGTGCCGAGCGCCTTCCCGAGGAGGAGCACGTCCCCCGGCCTGGCGCCCGCGTTGGTCAGGACGCGGCCGGGGTGCACCAGACCGGTCACGGCCAGGCCGTACTTGGGCTCGAGGTCGTCGACGCTGTGACCGCCCACGATGGGGCAGTCCGCCTCGCGGGCGACCTCCGCTCCACCCGCTAGTATTTCACCAAGAAGCTCGAATGGTTGCGACCGCGGCCAGCCGACCACGTTCAGCGCGTAGAGTGGCCTTCCCCCCATCGCGTACACGTCCGAGAGCGAGTTCGCCGCCGCGATGCGCCCGTAGTCGCGCGGGTCATCGACCACGGGAGCGAAGAAGTCGACCGTGGCAACCAGGCCGCGTTTGTCATCGAGCTTCCAGACGGCGGCATCGTCGCTGGTCTCGGTGCCGACGAGCAGGGACTTCGGGCGGCGCGCGGGAGTCAGTTCGCGCAGGACCTGCGCGAGCTCCGCCGGGCGGAGCTTGCAGGCTCAACCCGCGCCGTGGCTCAGCAGGGTGAGCCGCACCGGCTTGGGGTGGCCTTCCGCTGCCCCGGCGGCAGCACCGTTTGTGGCGTTGTCCTCCACGATGCCCGCCTCCAGTTCTAACGCCCTTTCGCCCGGAGCGCGCCTCAGAACTGCCGCAGGTACCCTCGCTCGATCAGCGACGCGATCTTCTGCGAGACCTCCAGATCGCTCCCCGCGGCGCGGTCGAGCACCGCTTGCACGACGCCGTAGTTGTGCACCAGTTGCAGGAGGTCCAGCTCCTCGGCCGACAACTCGCGGAGCCGGGGCGAGAGCGGCATGGCGATGCCGACCGCCGCCGTCGACGCCGGAAGGCCGCCGCGGGAAAGCTCGTCCGCCTGCTGCATCGCCTCCACCACGAGGTGCTCCGTGGCTTCGGTGATCTCGCTGGGCATCGGCGGCAGATCGCCCTCCTGGGGCACGAACTCGAATCCACCCTGCGTCCACGAGACCATGCGGTAGAGCGCTTTCTTGGGCGGGAGGGTGGGGTCGGAGTCGATCACCGCGCTCACGACCTTGCCGGAGCGCAAGTGGACCCGCCCGCTCCGGTAGCCGCGGATGACGATGGCGCCGGTCTTCTTCGACGTGCTCAGGAGCTGCAGCAGGTCCACCAAAGGGACCTCCTCGAGCCGCCCCTGGACGGCAGTGCGCCCTCCCGGTCGTTTCTCCTGCGCCGCCGCGGTCCGCTCCAAGGTCTGCTGGGCCGCCTTGGCGTCGATGGCCGGACCTGGGTGGCGCGCCACCGCCACCAGCTTGAGGATGCTGGTGCCGATCAGGATGCGGTCGCCTTCCTTGAGGCGCGCCCGCCGCACCTTCTCGCCGTTGACGAACGTCCCGTTGGTGGACCCCAGGTCCGCGATGGTGATCTGGTCCGACGCGAGCGTGAGCTTCGCGTGCTTGCGCGAGACCATGTCCTCGATCAGCACCATGTCCTGCTCGCTGGAGCGCCCGATCACCAGCTCGCCCGCGTCGGACAGCGGGTACTCGCCACCCTGGTACTTCCCGGAGATGAAGCGAAGCGCGTAAGCGCGATCGCTCATGAACCTGCTTTCCGCGCCTGCGCGCGCGCGAGCTTCAGGCACATGTCCGCGGTGCGATGCTGCGGCTCCATGCGCAGCACTTCCTCCCATTGCGCTTCGGCCTCTTCCAGCTTCCCGCCCGCATAGAGGGCGGTGCCCAGGGCCAGCCGGGCAGGGACGTAAGCCGGCGCGTGCTGGACGGCGATACGGAACTCGGCCACCGCCCCTTCGATGTCGTTGGCCTCGCGCAGGGCATGCGCGAGCCGCAGGCGCAGATCCACGAAGGTGGGGCAGAGCGAGAGCGCGCGGCGGTACTCCGCGGCGGCGTCGTTCGGCCGGCGCATGGAGAAATAGCCGTCGGCGACGGAGGCATGCAGGTTGGCGATCTTGCCGCGCGAGGAGGTGTCCATTGGCTCGTCGCCGTTCGGCTCCCGCGGGCCCCGGCCGCGGGCGCGTTCCAGCGCCGCCCCGTAGATCTGCTGGGCGCGCTCGTACTGTCCGAGGTCGTTGCAGACGATGGCCAGGTTGAGCCCCGCCTCGATGTAGCCCGGATTGATCTCGAGGGCCTTCTGCAACGCGCGCTGGGCCGCCTCGAACTCGCCCAGCTGGTGATAGATCACTCCCAACATGTGGTGGACGTCCGCGAACCCCACGCCGCGGGCCACCGCGTGCTCGAGATGCCCGGCCGCGAGCGAGTAGTCGCCGCGCTGGAAGTGCTCTTTGCCGAGGGCGACCAGCTCCCTCAGTTGGTCGTCCATGCGCTCCCCGTCCTGCATCCCCCGAGGAGAATGGTACCACGGATCACTGGTCAGCCGGCGCGTCCGCGGGCGGCTGAAGCGGGACCGGCTTGCGGGTCGTCGGATCGGACGGGGGCACCGGGGTTTGCACCGCAGGCTTGGGGTCGGTGGGGGAGGTGACCGGCGCATTGGCCGGGATCTTCTTCAGCATCGCTTCGGCTTCGGCGCGGCGAGGGTCCTGCGGCGCCTCCTGCACCAGGCGCTGCAGCACCTTCCGCTGGTCGCCCAGGTCCTTCGCGTTTCCGTACGCCTCCGCCGCGCGCCAGAGGGACTCTCCGTGCACCTTGCCCCCGTGCAGGTCGCCGAAGGTGTCTGCGAGCGCCATGTACCGGCCGGCCGCCCCCCGCCACTGTTCGCGCTTCCAGTAGAACTCCGCGACGTAGCGCTCGTGCGAGGCCAGGAGCTCGCGGGAATCAGCGATGAGCGCGCGGGCCTTGGGGACGTACTCGCTCTGCGGGAAGCCGGTGACGAACCGGTTCAGCGCCTCCAGCGCCTGCCGCACCGGGCTCAGATCCTTTTCGTGGACCGGAGGCAGAAAGAAGACATGCGACGGACGGTCGTTGAAGTACGCGAGCCCGACGCGGAACGCGGCATAGTCGGCCTTGGGGTGCGAAGGGTGCCCTTTGACGAATTCCTGGTACTGGTTCGCCGCCTGCGTCCAGTCGTCCCGCTCGAACGCGATGTCGGCGACCGCGAGTTGCGCCAGCGCGGCGAACTGGGAGTAAGGGAAGTTGTTTCGCACGTACTCGAAGAAGCGGGTCGCCTCCATCGGGTTCTGATCCTTCTTCTCCTGCATGCCCTTCTCGTACGCCTTGGCGGCGTTGCTCGCCTCGGCGCCGGTCACCGGCTTGGTGATGTCCACGCCCGCGTCCTTGCCGCCCGCGCAGGCGCAGAGGGAGGCGAGAAGAAGCGCTCTACCAGTCGTCGATCTCATCGTTTCCTTCCCACGCCATCCCCAGCGCCTTCGCCGCGGCCGGGGGCGGATGGCCCTTGGCGACGAGCGCCCGGAACAGGCGCTGTTTCTCCCGCTCATCCGCGGGTTTGCGGCCGCGCAGGCGCCGTTTCAGCGCCCGCGCCGCCAGCTCCTCGTCCTCCGCCCCTTCCGCCGCCTCGGCTACCGCGGCGCGGGCGTCGGGTTCTGCGATGCCCTGCGCCAGCAGCTTCCTCGCGACCAGGCGCGGAGCATCTCCCTGACCGACTCGCGTCCGGGCGCGCACGCGGGCCGTTTCGGGGTCGTTGATGTAGCCCAGCTCGCGCACGCGCGCCAGCGTCGATTTGCGCTCGGGTTCGGCGAATCCGGCCCGTTCCAGGGCGCGGTCCAGCTCGAGCGCCGTCCGGAGGCGCAGGGCGAGCAGCCGCAAGGCCTCGTCGAGGGCGGGCACCCCGCCAGGATAATACACGGAGCGGCCGACGTGGGACCTGGCCGTGTCTGAGGCTCAGGCGTAGGAGCTAAGCCACCTTCGGCGGCAGCCCGTGTCTGAGGCTCAGGCGTAGCCGCAAAGCCGCCTTCGGCGGCAGCCCGTGTCTGAGGCTCAGGCGTAGCCGCAAAGCCGCCTTCGGCGGCAGCGGCTAGAACCGCTCGATCTGGAAGTCGTCGTCGGAGCCCGGGGCGGCGGGCTTGGCAGGCCCGGCCGCGGGCTTCGCCGCGCCTGACCCGCCCGGCTTGGCCCCGTTGCCCGGAGCGGGCCGGGCCGCGGGCGGCGGTCGCCCGGCGCCCTGCGTGCCTTGGGTCTTCTGGCCGTCGGTCTTCTGGCCCTCGAAGTCGTCCCAGGAGGTGTCGCTGGTGCCGCTGATGCCCGAGACGCGCAGCGCGAAGTCGTCGGGGTTCGAGCACTGCCGCAGCGCCTCCTCGTACGCGATCAGGTTCTGCTTGAAGAGGCCCATCAGCGATTGATCGAAAGTCTGCATCCCGTAGGTGATGAAGCTCTGCGAGATCGCCTGGGTGATCTCCTTGGTGCGATCCTTGTCCTCGATCATCTCGCGGATGCGGGAGTTGGCGACCAGCACCTCGACCGCCGCGACGCGTCCCTTGCCGTCTGCGCGCGGCACCAGGCGCTGCGAGACCACGGCGCGCAACACCGAGCCCAGCTGCAAGCGGACCTGCTTCTGCTGGTGAGGAGGAAACGCCGAGACGATGCGCGCGATGGTCTCGGTGGCGTCGAGGGTGTGCAGGGTGGAGAGCACCAGGTGTCCGGTCTCCGCCGCGGTCAGCGCGGTCTCGATCGTCTCCAGGTCGCGCATTTCACCCACCAGGATCACGTCGGGGTCCTGGCGCAGCGCCGACTTGAGCGCTTGCGCGAAGGAGAGCGTGTCCACCCCGACCTCGCGCTGGTTGACGATGCTCCGCTTGTCGCGGACGAGGAACTCGATCGGGTCCTCGATCGTCATGATGTGGCAGGTCTCGCTCGAGTTGATGTGGTCGACCATCGCCGCGAGCGTGGTCGACTTGCCGGAGCCGGTGGTGCCGGTGACCAGGATCAGCCCGCGCTGCTCGCCGGCGACCTTCTCCAGGACCTTGGGCAAGAGGAGCTGATCGATGGTGGCGATCTTGAAGGGAATCACGCGAAGCACCATCCCGATGGTGCCGCGCTGCTGGAAGACGTTGACGCGGAACCGGCCCAGGCCCGGGACGCCGTACGCGAGATCCAGCTCGTTCTGGGCCTTGAACTTCTCTTTCTGGTAGTCGTTCATGATCCCGAACGACATCCGGGAGATCTCCTCCGGCGGCAGGCGGCGGGCGTCCTTGAGCGGGACCAGCGAGCCGTCGACCCGGAACATGGGAGGCAGGCCGGCCTTGAGGTGGATGTCGGACGCTCCGCCCCGCAGCGCGACCTGCAGGATCTCGTTCAGTTCCATCGCGCGACGGTAGCACGTGCAATCCGCCGCTCCCAATGAACGGCCCTGGTGGAAACTGTGCTCCGATGTGGGGGATCCGCACGAAGCAAAACGGCCCCGCCTGGGCTGGCAGGGACCGTCGAATGACCTCGCCCAAGCGTAGCCGCAGAGCCGCCTTCGGCGGCAGCGGCTAGCGCTTGGAGAACTGGAACCGCTTGCGCGCGCCGGGCCGGCCGTACTTCTTGCGCTCCACAGCGCGGGCGTCGCGCGTCAGGAACCCCGCCTTCTTCAGCGGCGGCCGGAACTCCGGGTTGAGCTTGGTCAGCGCGCGGCTGATCCCGTGCCGGATGGCGCCGGCTTGCCCGGAGAGGCCGCCGCCGCAGACGTTGATCGCGATGTCCACCTTGCCAAGCTGCTCGACGACCTCGAGCGGCTGCTTGAGGATCATCTTGCTGGTGTCGCGCCCGAAGTACTCGTCCAGCGTCCGGTCGTTGACGACGAAGTCGCCCGAGCCCGGCTTCATGCGCACCCGGGCGATCGACTCCTTGCGGCGCCCGGTGGCGGTAACGATCAGTTCCTTGGCCATCGTTATCGGATCCTCATGCGTTCGCCGCTTCCATCGCGACGGGCTTCTGGGCGGCGTGCGGATGCGTGTCGCCGGCGTAGATCTTCAGCTTCTTCATCAGTGCGCGCCCCAGGACGGTGCGCGGCAGCATTCGCCGCACCGCGTCCTCGACGAGGCGGGTGGGCTTGCGCTGCACAGCCTGCTCCGCGCTGAACTCGACCAGGCCGCCCGGGTACATGGTGTGGTGGATGTACTTCTTGTCCTGCCACTTCTTGCCGGTCAGCCGGACCTTGTCCGCATTGATCACCACTACGAAGTCGCCGCAGTCGGCGTGCGGGGTGAAGATAGGCTTGTGTTTGCCGCGCAGGACGCTGGCGATGGTGGTCGCGGCGCGCCCCAGCACCTTGTCCTTCACGTCGATGACCACCCAGTTGCGCTGGACGGTCCGCCTGCTTCCCATCACCGTCTTCATCGAAGGGACTCCGAGAACAGAAAACCCCAGGCGGCAAGCCGCTGAGGGGCGGCGGTAGATACGCGATCCCACAGGGAGTGTCAACAGATGCTACCGGGGCGCCCTTCCGGGGCGGGCGGGTGCCTGGCCGGCCGGCGCGGCGTCGCCGAGCAGCTCGCTCATCGAGTCGAAAAAGCTCCTCGCCTTGGCCTCCTGGACCGCCTTCGGCGCTGCCTGCCGCGGGCCGGAAAGATCGATCGCGTCCACCAGCTCCGCTGGGATGTCGTCGAGGAAGCGGGACGGCGCTCGCGGGATCGGCTTCCCCCGCCTGACGCGCTCGACCGCGCGGGTGAGCACCAGCCGCTCTCGCGCGCGGGTCATCCCGACATAGCAGAGCCGGCGCTCCTCCTCGAGATTGAGCGCGCCCTCGGCCCGGGGGCCGGAGGCGGAATCGTCGAACCCGCGGCCTGAGTGCGGCAGCAGGCCCTCTTCCATCCCGCAGAGGAAGACGCAGCGCCATTCGAGGCCCTTGGCGGCGTGCAGCGTCATCAAGGTGGCCGAGTCGCCGTCTTCGCCGTCTGCTTCCTTCGAGTCCAGCGCGAGCCGGTTGAGGTAGCCCGGCAGCCCCTGCGCGAACGGCTCGTCATCGTCTTCCCCGGCCAGCCCGGAACGGGACAGCAGCCGCTCCGCCACTTTCTGCTCTTCCCTCTTCTCGTAGTCGATCAGCTGGCGGAGCAGCGACTCGATCGCCTCCACCTTCCGTGCCTGCGCGGGCAGGCCCTGCGCGCCCCGGCGCGCTTCCTCGAAGAGACCCACTTCCCCGACCAGCTCGCGAGCCGCCTCGGAGAAGCCCTTTCCCGCGAGCTTCTCGCCGTATTTCCGCATCAGCGCCACGAAGGCCGCGATCCGCTCGGCTGCGTGAGCCAGCTCGGCGGGCGCGCTCGAGAAGACGTCCCACACCGTGCACTTGCGGGCCCGAGCCAGCTCCTGCGCGCGAGCGACGGTCTGGTCGCCGATTCCCCGCGCCGGAACGTTGACGATGCGCAGGAGCGCCACCTCGTCCCGCGGATTGAGCGCGGCGCGCAGGTAGGCGATCAAATCCCGCACCTCCTTCCGATCGAACAGGGAAGTGCCCCCGACCACCCGGTAGCGCACGCCGGCGAGACGCAGCGCCTCCTCCAAGGGCCGCGCCTGCGCGTTGGTCCGGTAGAGGATGGCGATCTCGCGCAGCGGAACCTTCTCCTCGTACGAGACGCGGACGACCTCGTCCGCCACATACTTCGCTTCCGCCTCCTCCGAGGGCGCCGAGACCAGGCGGAGGTTGGGTCCCCGCCCGCGCTCGGTCCACAGCTTCTTCGGCTTGCGGCCCGGGTTCTTGCCGATCACCGCGTTGGCGGCGTCGAGGATGTTCCCGTTGCTGCGGTAGTTCTGCTCTAGAAACACCTCGCTGCAGCCGGGGAACTTCCGGTCGAATTCCAGGATGTGCCGCACCTGCGCTCCGCGCCAGGCATAGATGCTCTGGTCGTCGTCCCCGACCACGCAAAGATTGCGCCGTAGTCCGGCCAGCTGTTCGAGCAGCTCGAGCTGCGCGCCGTTGGTGTCCTGGTACTCGTCGACCAGGAGATACCGGTAGCGGGACTGGTACGTCTGCAAGACTTCGGGATGCTCGGCGAAGAGCCGCAGTGGCAGGTTCAGCAGGTCGTCGAAGTCGACCGCTCCCATGGCGCGCAGGCCCAGCTCGTACCTGGGGAGCAGCTCGCCGGCGCAGAGCTCGTACTCGTCGTCGGGATGACCGGGCGCGCCGCCCGAGCGCAGGCGGGAGAGGATGGCGACCAGCCGCGCGACGTCGAAGCGCTTGTCGTCGACCTTCACCTCGCGCAGCAGCCGCTTCGCCAGGGCCGCCTGGTCTCCGGCGTCGATGACGGCGAACTTCGCGGGCAGCCCCAGCTTCTCGTGCTGCTCGCGCACGACTTTCAATCCGAAAGCGTGGAAGGTGCTCACCAGCACTCGCCGCGAGTCCTGGGTGCCGCCCGCCAGCCTGGCGATGCGGTCTTTCATCTCCGCAGCGGCCTTGTTGGTGAAGGTGACCGCGAGGATCGCGCGCGCCGGCACGCCTTGCTCGAGCAGATGGACCACCCGGTGCGCGATGACCCGCGTCTTGCCCGAGCCGGCGCCGGCCAGCACCAGCACCGGACCTTCGGTCCGCACGACCGCCTGCCTCTGCTGGGGATTGAGGAGCGAAAGGTCCAGCGCCATGGACGCGGGGTAGCTACCGCGGAGCGGTCGCCCGAACCAGTCTTGATCTTGCGGCGGAAGCGTGCGTGGTCAGCTTTCCCTCGCGGGGGCAGACCACGGTGAACGTTCCGCTCAACGTCAGCTTCCTGCAGACGGGCGCGGCTGTGGCCCAGGCGATCCGCACCGGCGTGGCCGAAGTGAAGCTCGATGCGATCCTGAACGCGGCGGGCGCTTCCCTTCCGGTGAAGGTGGCCAAGACGGTGGAGCCGCAGAGGGTCAGCGGTTCCGCTGGACCCTGGTCCTCAGGGCCGCGATCGCCGCGTCGAAGCGCTCGCGCAGCCAGGCCGAAGCCCGCCGCGCCCAGGTGAACTGCGTGCCGAGCAAGGCCAGGCCGGCGATGATCAGCGGCACTCCCGGTCCGGGCAGCACCAACAGCGCGATGCCCCCCAGGAACAGGATCGATCCAGCCAAGAGGATGCCGATGCGCCGCGCGCTTGCCACGAGAGCTTGCACGCCGGACATCATAAGAAGTCCGTCCGACTCGGCCACCGAGATCGCCTGAACGCATTTCACAACCGGAACTGCCGAACGATCTCGCTCAAATAGCCCCTGAGACCTTCGGTCGCCGGGGCTATTTATCGAGAGCGCGCGCGGCGGCGACCACCGACGCGTCTTCGGCTTCTTCCGTCTGGCGCCGCTCTTCGCGCTCCGCGCGCCAGCGCTCCAGCCGCTCCCGGATCTGCGCCTCTTCGCCGTTGGCGCCCGGTTCGTAGAACCTTTGCCCGCGCAGGGCGTCGGGCAGGTACTCCTCGGGCACGTAGTTCCCGGAGAAGTTGTGCGGATAGCGGTAGCCGCCGCTGTACCCCATCGACTTCATCAAGGGAGTCGGCGCGTTGCGGAGCTTGAGCGGGACCGGCAAGGGGCCGTGCTCGAGCACCGCCTTGCGCGCGTTCGAATAGGTCGTCAGCGTCGAGTTGCTCTTCGGGCAGGTGGCGAGGAACACCGCCGCCTGCGTCATTGGCAGCACGCCCTCGGGCAACCCCACCAGCTCGAAGGCGCGCAGCGCATCGACCGCGACGCTGAGCGCCCGTGGATCCGCGTTGCCGATGTCCTCCGCGGCGAAGATCACCATCCGCCGGAGGAGGAACCGCGGCTCCTCGCCCGACTCCAGCATGCGGACCAGGTAATAGGCGGCCGCATCGGGGTCGCTGCCGCGCAGGCTCTTGATGAAGGCGCTGATGGTGTCGGAATGCGCGTCGCCCGACTTGTCGTAGAGCAGCGTCTTCTGCTGCAGCGCTTCCTCGGCGTCGTGCGCTTCGAGAACGTCGCGCCGCTCGGCCCGGGCCCGCGCCGCGGCGACCTCCAGCGCCGAGAGCGCCCGCCGCGCATCGCCGGACGAGTGCCTGGTGACGTGCTCGAGGAACTCCGGCCGGGCCGCGAACGAGCCCTTGAGCCCGCGGTCCTTGTCGGTCAGTGCACGCTCCAGCACCACCCTGAGATCCGATTCTTCCAGGGCCCGCAGGGCGAAGACCCGGCAGCGCGAGAGCAGGGCGGAGTTCACCTCGAAGCTGGGGTTTTCGGTGGTGGCGCCGATCAGCGTCACCGTCCCCCGCTCGACGTGGGGCAGCAGCGCATCCTGCTGGGCCTTGTTGAAGCGATGGATCTCGTCGATGAAGAGGAGCGTCCGCCGGCGGTGCTCGGAGAGCCGCCGTTCCGCCTGGGCGATGGCTTCGCGGATGTCCTTGATGCCGCTGTCCACGGCAGAGAGCGCGACCAGCTCGGCCCGGGTCGCCGCGGCGATCACCCGCGCCAGGGTCGTCTTGCCGCTGCCCGGCGGGCCCCAGAAGATGAGCGAGGGGACCTGGTCGGTCTCGATGGCCTCGCGCAGGAGCGTGTTGGGCCCCAGGATGTGCTGCTGGCCGACGATCTCGTCCACGGTCCGCGGGCGCATGCGCTCGGCCAGGGGGACGAGCGAAGGGTCCTTCGCCGCCGCGGCGCGGAAAAGGTCGTTGGTTTGTCCTGTGCGCGCAGCCATCCCCCGCCAGTGTAACCCTGTGATGCGGTAGAGTCGCGCCGTGGCCACGGTCGGACTGATCCCACGCCTCGCCAGCGACGCGGCCGCCGAGCTCGCCCGGGAGATGGTCCGATGGCTGGCAGGGCACGGGCACCAGGCGCTGGTGGAGGCGGAAGCAGCCGTCGCCGGGGTGCCATCCGCGCCGGGGAAAGACATCGCCGCGCGCGCCGATCTGCTGGTGGTGCTCGGGGGCGACGGCACCCTGATCCACGCCGCCTCCCTCTGCAATCGCTGCGAAGTCCCGATCCTGGGCGTGAACATGGGCACGCTCGGTTTCCTCACCGAGGTGCCGCGGGAACGCGCCATCCCCATGCTGGAGAGGGCGCTGCGGGGTGAGCTCCCGATGTCGCGCCGGCTGATGCTGGACGTCGAGGTGCGTCTCCGCGCTCAGGTGCGGCTCACCGGGTCGGTGCTCAACGACGCGGTGGTATCGAAGAACGCTCTCAGCCGGCTGGCGAGGCTGGAAGTGACGATCGACGCGCGGCCGGCCACGACGTACGAGGTGGACGGGCTGATCGTGGCCACTCCGACCGGATCGACCGCGTACTCGCTGTCGGCCGCGGGGCCGATCGTCATTCCGACGCTCGACGCGGTGCTGCTGACGCCGATCTGCCCGCACGCGCTGACGCAGCGGCCGGTGGTGCTCCCGCCGTCTTCGGTCGTGCAAGTGCGGGTGGCGAGTCCGAGCGAGATGTTCGTCGCCCTGGACGGGACCCTCGGGCGGCCGCTCGAGCTCGGCGAGGAAGTCTGGATCCAGCAGGCGAAGCACCGCACGATCATCCTGCGCAACCCCGAGCTCGATCACTTCACCATCCTGCGGGAGAAGCTAGGTTGGGGGACGCGGTGATCCTCCCCTCGAACGGGGTGCCAGGGTCCCGCAGAGGGCCCCGGGGCGGGGGAAGATAGTCCTCGCCTCAACCGCCTTCCAGCAGCGCCTTCACCGCCAGGCCTTCCAGCAGCTCGCGGTCGTTCTGATACAGATCGACGAAGGCCACGCCCAGCTCTCCGGGGCGGCTCCAGATCACCTGAGCCTGCACCAGCAGAGGGACCTTGCGCTGCGGCACTCGGATGGAGAGGTCGACCTGCGTTCCCGCGGGGATCAACTCGGCGATCCGAATCGAGAGCCCGCCCGCGCTGACGGTGCTGGTCGCGAGCGAGGCCATCTCCTCCGGCGCGAGGATGTCCACCTCCAGCTCGGCCGGGCCGCGCAGGTCCTGGCGCCGCTCGGCCATGCCGCCTTCCGACTGGATGGTTCCGAGGAGCTGCCGCACCAGCTCGCGCCAGCGGGGGCGCTGGCTGTCGGACAGGAGATTTGCGGTCGCTCGGTTCGCGAGGTCGAGGATCTCGTCGTGGCGCGGATCGCCGGGCTTGAACATCGCGCGAAGCGTACCACCGTTGTCGGACCCGTCTGCTATTTTGCCGGCCATGCTGGAGCTTCTGCGGGTGCGGGCGTTCGCCATCATCGAGGAGCTGGAGGTGCACTTCGCCGCCGGCTTCAACGTGCTGACCGGTGAGACGGGCGCGGGGAAGAGCATCCTGGTCGATGCGCTGCACCTGGTACTCGGGGGGCGGGCCCAGGCGGACTCCGTGCGCACCGGGGCCGAGGAGGCCGAGGTGCAGGCGCTGTTCCGCCCGCGCGACCCCGGGGAGTGCGACGCGCGCCTTTCTGGCCTGGGCCTGCCCGCGGCGGGCGCGGAGCTGGTGGTCCGCCGCACCGTCCAACGCGAAGGCCGGAGCCGCGCCTGGGTGAACGGCGCGCTGGCAACCGCGGCGCAGCTCCAGGCCGCCACCCGGGGCCTGCTCGACATCTCGGGTCAGCACGAGCACGTCGGCCTGCTGGACGCCGCGCTGCACCTCGATCTCCTCGATGCGCACGCGCAGCTCGGCGATCCGCGGGCGAGATTCGGGCAGGCGTTCTCCGCGCTGGCGGAGGCGGAGAAAGCGCGCGCGCAGCTCGATTCGGACGAGTCGCAGCGGGCCCAGCGCGCCGACTGGTTGAAATTCCAGCTCGACGAGCTGGAGAAGACCGCGCCGGAGCCGGGCGAGGACGACCGGCTGTCGCAGGAGCGGCGCGTGCTCGCGGCGGCCGAGAAGTTGCGGGCAGGCGCGGAGGAGGCGGAGGCAGTGCTGGCCGAGGCGCAGCCCGCGAGGGCAGCGAAGCGGCTGGAGGAGATGGCCACCATCGATCCGGCGCTGCAGAAGCTTGCCCAGGCGGTCCGCGGCGCGGTGGCGGAATTGGACGAGGCGGCCCGCGAGCTGTCGCGCTATGCGGCGCGCGCCGGAGGCGACCCGCAGCGCCTCGAGGAGCTCGACGAGCGCATCGAGATCCTGCGGCGCCTGTCTCGCAAGCACGGCGGGACTCTCGCGAGCGCGCTGCAGCGGCGGGACCAGATGAGGGCAGAGCTGGCCTCTCTCGAGAACCACGACGAGGAGCTGGCGAGGCGGGAGGCGGAGGTGGGGCGGCTGGCGGCCATCGCCCGGGGGATGGCGGAAGAATTGTCGGGGAAGCGGCGGGCCGCGGCGGGCGCCTTCAGCAAGGCCGTCGCGCAGGAGCTTTCTGCCCTGGGCATGGCGCGCAGCGAGATCTCGGTGCGCTTCAACCCGGTCAGCGAGGGTGCCGTGGCCGGAATGGGGCCGCGCGGGCTGGAAACGGCGGAGCTGCTGCTGAGCCCGAACCCCGGCGAGGAGCTGCGGCCGCTCTCCCGGATCGCATCGGGCGGCGAGCTGTCGCGGGTGCTCCTCGCGGTCAAGCGCGTTCTGGCCGAGTCGGACCCGGTGGACGCCTATCTCTTCGACGAGGTGGACGCCGGCATCGGCGGCGTCACGGCGGATGCGGTGGGGCGCGCGCTCGCCGCCGTCGGCCGCCGCAGGCAGGTCATCTGCATCACGCACCTGCCCCAGATCGCCGTCTTCGCGGGCAAACACCTCACGGTGGAGAAGCAGGTGGTGAAAGGACGCACCCACAGCCGGGTCGCGCCGGTGGATGGGCAGGACCGCGTCCGCGAGCTCGCCAGGCTGCTCTCGGGCAAGCCCACCGACGTGGCGCTGGAGCACGCCCGCGAGCTGCTGGCCGCGGCCCAAACGCCCGACCAGCGCAAGCGGAAGGCGGTGTAAGATTGGCCGAAATGTCGAAGTACCGCAGCGCCGCGCGCACCGACGTCGGAATGAAGCGCGAGCACAATGAGGACAGCTTCCTCGTCAACGAGGATCTGGGCCTCTTCGTGGTGTGCGACGGGATGGGTGGCCACGCGGGTGGCGAGACCGCCAGCCGCCTGGCCGTGCAGACCATCGAAAAAGAGCTGATCTCCGCGAAGTTGCGCGTGGACGACCCGTTCGGCGCCCAGGTGGCGCTGCCCGAGTCCCCCCTGGCAGGCGCGCTCCGGGAGGCGGTCGAGGGCGCCTGCGCGGCCGTCTTCCGCACCAGCCGCGCCAATCAGGACCTGGCCGGGATGGGCACCACCTGCATCTCGCTCCTCGTTCACGCCGACCACGCCATCGTGGGACACGTCGGGGACAGCCGCGCCTATCTCGTGCGCGACGGCCAGGTCTGGCAGCTCTCCGAAGACCACTCGCTGGTGAACGAGCAGGTCCGGGCCGGCCTCCTGACGGACGACGAGGCAAAGCACAGCCGGCTCAAGAACATCATTACACGCTCGGTCGGGTTCGAGGAGGACGTCCTGGTGGACGTGATCGGGGTCGAGACGCGCGCCGGCGACAGGTTCCTCCTCTGCTCCGACGGCCTGTCCAACCTGATCGAGAACGACGAGATCCGGGACGCGCTCGTCGAGACGGACCTGGCCAAGGTACCGGAAATACTGATCCAGCTGGCGAATTCCCGCGGCGGGGACGACAACATCACCGTGATTGCGGTGCAGCGCGTCGAATAGCTACCGCCGGGGGGTGCGTAAACCTTGACGCACCCGCACATCATCCGATACTGGACGAGGGTCGCCCGCTAGCCTGGCTGGCGCGCGGTTTGTATCCTCATCGGGAAGCGGCGGTACGCGCGGTCGGTTGGGAAGCAGAGTTCCCGCCGCAGGAGGTTCCTTGGACAAGTCGTACACGATCCTGCTGGTCCCGGATCGCGACGCCAAGGTGAAGAAGATCCGTCTCGAGCACCGGATGCTCGTGCGGGTGGGCGTATGCTTCGGCGTGGTGGTGCTCGCGCTGGGCGGCGCCCTGGCCCACTACTTCCAGGTCGTCGGCAAGGTCGCGGAAAATGAGCTGATTCGCGCAGAGAACCTGGAGCTGCAGAACCGCTGGCGCGAGGCGGAGCAGAAGTTTTCTCACATCAATGACGAGCTCGACCGGGTCAAGCGGCTGAACGCGAACCTCCGCCACATCACCTCCCTGAACGATCCGGAACGCAAGCTCTCCATGCCTCAGCCCGAACAAGGGCAAGCAGCGCCGGAATTCGTCGGCGGCGGGGTGGCCACCGAGCCGGCGCAGTCAGGGATGGGCGCCGTTGGAATGGGCAAGCCGGCGCCGGTCGGGGGCGAAGGCCGGATGATCGCCGACGGCGACGCGAAACCCGCCTCCAGCGAGGAGCCGGATCTGTTGAAGCAGCTCGACAGCCTGGGCAAGAAGGTCAAGGCGCAGGAGCAGGAAGCGCGCGCGCTCAAGAGCTACTTCGAGGACCAGCAAGCCCTGCTCGCATCCGCCCCGTCGATCTGGCCGGTCCGCGGTTGGGTGACGTCGGACTACTCGGTGCGCCTGGATCCCTATACCGGCGAGCGCGTGATGCATGAAGGCATCGACGTGGCGACCGGAATGGGCACGCCGGTAAGGGCCCCCGCGGACGGCACGGTGGTGTTCGCAGGGGCGGAAGGCGGCTACGGCCACGTCCTCGTGCTCGACCACGGCTACGGACTGAAGACGCGCTACGGACACCTGCAGCGGATCGACGTCAAGCTGGGCGAGAAGGTGAAGCGTGGCCAGTTCGTCGCTGCGGTGGGCAACACCGGCCGCAGCACCGGGCCCCACCTGCATTACGAAGTGCGCGTGAACGGCGTCGCGGACAATCCGCGCAAGTTCATTCTCGAAGAGTAGCCAGGCGGGCGCGCGCCGACCCACGGCAGCGGTCGATCAATGAGTCGCATCTTGCCCCTCGAGGCAAGCGTACGCATGTTCGGCGCCGGGGGGGTGCCATGCGCAGATTGGTCCCGGTCGTCGCCGCGGCGATCCTGGGCGGCTGCAGGCAACCTTCGTTCCAGTCCGGTCCGGGCACCTCGAGTTCGGCCGGCGATGCCGGGAACACCGTTGGTTCGGGCACAGGCGTCACGCCCGCCGATGGTGGCTCGACCGGCAGCGCCGGCACGGACGCCGGCACGACCAGCTCCGCGAACGGTGCGATCCCGACTGATCGGCGCACCCCGTCCGCCAGTTGTGAGGGCGTCATCCGCCCTTTGCCTGCTGTCGTGACCTATCAAACTTCGTTCGACCAGGTCCGGTCCTTCAGCCACCACTGTGGGGTTACCAGCGAAGGAGAAGGAAACGTCGCGCTCGCTGTGCCGAGACCGGTTCCAGAACGCCCTTATTCCTGGGCGCTTCTCTCGCGAGAAGGAAAGCTCATCGGATCGACAGAACCACCGGATCATGGCTTCCTGATCCCGAACACCGTGGGCTATAGCCTCGTGAGCTACGACTACAATTCCAGTCACTATTCAGCCAGCCTGTGGACGATCGACGAATTCGGCCACGGCCGGGGCGTCGCGACGGTACTGGATGGATCCGTCGGATTCATCCCGACAAGTCGAGCAGGGTTCGTCCTCGCGCTGACCTCCAACTCTGCAACGGCACCGGACACCATCCGGGTGTTTGCTGACGGTACCCTGCTCTGGGGGCCGAAGAGTCTCGCCAAGTCCGGGGGGGTCGTAAGCGCAAACATTGACGACGAAGGACGGGTGCTCGTGCTTCAGTTCGGCGGCGACCATTCTCTCGCAGGGCAATGGTTCGATCGCGACGGCACGGACCTGACCGGTTCCTTCGTGATTGGGAAGGACCTCGTGTTCGGTGAAAATGCTTCATTTACAGGCGCTCCCCTCCACGGTTCTGGGCTGGCGATTCACAAGTACGACTTCGCCATCGGCATGGGCAGCTTTACGGTATTCGAGAACAAATGGATCGCAGTCGTTCCGTCCGGTTCGACCGAAGCTCGAGCCGCGCCGGACTGGCTCACGACGCGCCCAGGCGCGAGCTTCGTACGGACCCGCGGCGGCTATGCCCTGTTCCATTGGGACCGAGGGGTAAAGGTACAACCTTGTGTCGAGCACGTGGAGCTCCTCTCGGCAACCGGCGCTTCATGCGGCACGCTGGACGTGCCGGTTGATTCCGAGAGTTGCACGCCCGGCGGTCTGGGCGTGGGCCTGGATGGTACATTGCTGCAGATGCTGCCGGAGGAGCTCGAGACGACTCCGGATCCGAGCCGTCCCTACCTCAAGACCTGCACGTTGCGCTTCTGGCCCGCCGCACTCCCCTGAGCCCCTCCGCAGCGAATTCTTGGGTACTCCGCCCGCCCGTTGATTGGGCGGCGCCCGTCCGTGACGACAATCGACCCCGCCACAACCACTCATCTTGACTTGTCCAGCGTGGGCCTTAGGCTTGCTCGGATGCGCGGCAGGATCGCGGCGGCATGTGCGGCGGTGCTGGTCGGGCTCTCGCCCGCCGGAGCGCTGCCGCTCGCCTCGTTCGCCGCCGCGGTGGCGGTTTCGGCGGACTCGGTCGCGCAGCGCGTCGAGACGTACGGCGCGCGAGCAGGACGGCGGCCCGTCGCGAAGAGCCTGCGCGTGGAGCGCAGCACCGAGCGCGCCGAGGCAGTGCGTGCGCCGTCGATCTTCCGCTCGCCCGCGGGACCTGCGCCCAGCCAAGCGCCTCCGGCCGCCTGAAGCCGGCCGCCGTTTCCGCTGTTCTCGCGCGCCCCGCGCGCACCCCCATTTCGCAAGGCAGACCAATGTTCAATTACGTTGCACGCAAGATCGTCGGCACCAAGAACCAGCGCGAGCTGAAACGAACGCAGCCGGTCGTCGCGCGCATCAACGAGCGCGAAGGCTGGGCGAAGTCCCTCTCCGACGAGCAGATCCGCGAGCAAGTGCGCGGCTGGCGCAAGGAAGTGGCCGACGCGCCGGCGCTGGAGAAGTCGGCCGTCCTCGAGCGCATCCTTCCGGCCGCGTTCGCCCTTACGCGCGAATCCGGCGTCCGCGCACTGGGCATGCGCCACTTCGACGTGCAGTTGATCGGCGGCATGGGCCTGCACAAGGGCATGATCGCCGAGATGAAGACCGGCGAGGGCAAGACGCTGGTCGCCACGCTGCCCTGCGTCCTCAACGCGCTGGAGGGCAAGGGCGTCCACGTAGTCACGGTCAACGACTACCTGGCCAAGCGCGACGCGGAGTGGATGGGCCGGCTGTACCGGCACATGGGGCTTTCAGTCGGGTGCGTCGTGCACGGGCTCACCGACCGCCAGCGCCAGAAGGAGTACGGCGCCGACATCACCTACGGCCAGAACAACGAGTTCGGCTTCGACTACCTGCGCGACAACATGAAGTTCCGCCTGGCCGACTACGTCCAGCGCGAGCTGCACTACGCCATCGTGGACGAGGTGGACTCCATCCTCATCGACGAGGCGCGCACGCCGCTGATCATCAGCGGTCCCTCCGAGGAGTCGACCGACAAGTACTACAAGATCAACAAGGTCATCCCCGGGCTGGTGCGCGACCGCGACTTCACCGTGGACGAGAAGGCCCGTTCGGTGGTGCTCACCGACGAAGGCGTCGAGAAGGTGGAGTCGAAGCTCGGCGTCGCCAACCTCTACGACCCCGAGCAGATCGAGACCCTGCACCACGTCGAGCAGGCGCTGCGCGCGCACACCCTCTACCGGAAGGACCACGAGTACGTCGTCAAGGACGGCGAGGTGATCATCGTGGACGACTTCACCGGGCGACTGATGCCGGGACGCCGCTGGAGCGACGGCCTGCACCAGGCGGTGGAGGCGAAGGAGAACGTCAAGATCGAGAACGAGAACCAGACGCTCGCCACCGTCTCGTTCCAGAACTACTTCCGCCTCTACACCAAGCTCGCCGGAATGACCGGCACCGCCGACACCGAGGCATCGGAGTTCGCCCAGATCTACAAGCTGGAAGTGCTGGTCATCCCCACCAACCGCGTCAACATCCGCAAGGACCTCCAGGACACCGTCTACAAGACCGAACGCGAGAAGTTCAAGGCGGTCTGCGACGACGTCGAAGAGCGCTGGAAGAAGGGCCAGCCGGTGCTGGTGGGCACGGTCAGCATCGCCAAGAGCGAGGTGCTCTCCAATCTCTTGAAGAAGCGCGGCGTATCGCACGACGTGCTGAACGCCAAGCAGCACGAGCGCGAAGCGGAGATCGTGGCGCAGGCCGGGCGCAAGGGCCGGCTCACCATCTCCACCAACATGGCCGGCCGCGGCACCGACATCCTCCTCGGCGGAAATCCCGAGTTCCTGGCCAAGCGCGAAGTCGGGGCGGAGCCGAGCCCTCTCGAGATCGAAGGCCGCCTGGTGCAGGAGCGCGTCGCGAAGGCGAAGGCGGACGGCGGGGACGGGAAGTTCGCGCCGGTGACGGCGGGTGAAGTCGAGCAGGTCTACCGGGCCGAATACGCGCAGTGGAAGGAGCGCCACGACGCGGCGGTCGCGAAGTACAAGGAGCATTGCGCGAAGGAGCACGACGAGGTGGTCGGGCTCGGTGGCCTGCACATCCTCGGCACCGAGCGCCACGAGTCCCGCCGCATCGACAACCAGCTCCGGGGCCGTTCTGGCCGCCAGGGCGACCCGGGCTCGTCCAAGTTCTACCTGTCCCTGGAAGACGACCTGATGCGCATCTTCGCGAGCGACCGGATCGCGAAGCTGATGGACACCTTCGGCGTGCAGGAGAACGAGCCGATCGAGCACCCCTGGCTGACCAAGGCCATCGAGGGCGCGCAGACCCGGGTCGAAGGCCAGAACTTCGACATCCGCAAGAACCTGCTGGAGTACGACGACGTGATGAACCAGCAGCGCAAGACCATCTACGGCATGCGCAAGGAAGTGCTGGCGGCGGGCGCCGGCACGCCGCTGGTCTGGTTCACCGAGGACCCCAAGACCAAGAAGAAGACCCGCCACGAGAAGATCGTCACCTGGAAGGACCAGGAAGAGCACCTCTACGACCTGATCGAGGACCTGATCATCGAGATCGTCGACGAGGCGGTGCCGCGGGGGAAGAACGACGAGTTCGACACCAAGGCGCTGCAGCAGCGCGTCCGCGAGCAGTTCAACGTGGACATGAGCTTCGAGGGCGCGACGCACGACCACGAGAAGCTCCAGCTCGACATCTTCAACGTGGTGGAGAAGAAGCTGAAGACGAAGTTCGACGCGCTCGGCGACGACTTCCGCCTCTACACCCAGTGGCTGTACCTGAACACCATCGATCAGCTCTGGAAGGACCACCTGCTGCAGATGGACCACCTGCGCCAGGGCATCCACCTGCGCGGGTACGGCCAGAAGGACCCGAAGATCGAGTACAAGAAGGAAGGCTTCGAGCTCTTCCAGATCATGAAAGGCCGCATCGCCGCCAGCACCATCTCCATGGTCATGCGCGTCGAGCCGGTGCAGCAGCAGGTGGCGACGCCCCAGCCGGCGCAGGGCCGCGGCTCGGCATCGCTGCCACCCCTGCCGCAGCGGCGCCAGCAGCAGACGGTCGAGTCGCACGGGGAGTCGCCAAGCGCCTCGGGCGGGCAGGGAGGGGCCGTGCAGAACCCGACCGCGCCCATCGTGCGCGCGGGCCCGCGGGTGGGACGGAACGATCCCTGCCCTTGCGGGTCGGGCAAGAAGTACAAGAAGTGCCATCTGCCGCTCGAGGAGGGCGGAGCGCCCGCCGCGGACTGACGGCATTCGACAGTTCCGGTTGCGAGATGCGTTCTAGTGGATCGTCTGCGCCAGCGGCGCCTCGTCCGGTTGGCGGTACCACCAGGCAATCCCCAGCAGGAAGCCGCTGACCACGAGGTAGGCGGCGATGCGTGTGCCCGGCGCATCGAGCTGCCACGCGCCGCGCGCGGCAAGGAAGGCCGCGACCAGGCCGAGGCCCAGCCCCACCCGCCGCAGCCCAGGCGAACGCCGCGCACGACCCCAGCCGACGAACGCCACGCTGGTGATCGCGTAGTAACCGATCAGGAGCAGGGACGAGCTGCTGGGCGAGATGGCGTGCACCAGCTCCTGGTGGCCCCAGAGAAAAGCGAACGCGACGAGACCTGCCCGCGCGCTGTTCCGCGAGCGTTCGTCCTCGTTCGTCCGCGCGTCGTAGAGCGCCGCGGCCCAGGCCAGCGCCACCGCCAAGGCCGCAACCGATTCCCGGGTCGTGAAGGGAAGGAATTCGTACGGCGGCCTGATCGAGACCAGCGAGAGCACCCAAAGGCCGGCCATGGTGAGCGAGATCCGCGAGGTCCAGCTCCAGGTCCGGGTCGGGACCCAGCGGCCAAGCCAGACGAGCAGGATCGATCCCCAGGCGACGGACGCGATCGCCAGCGTCTCGGCGCTTCGCGTGCTGAGCCAGGTCGCGACCATCGCCGCCGCCCACGTGCTGGCCGCCAGCGCGTCGCGGGAGGCCTCCGAGCGTCGCGCCGCGGAAGCGAAGAGGATCACCGCGGCGGCGCCAAAGGCAGGTCCGGCATCCAGCTCCAGGGCAATAGCCAGCGCGCCGAGGAACAGTCCCGGAAGGACCGCGCCCTCGACCCAGGCGGCGGGTCCGTCGTCCGTGTCGCCGAATCCGTCGAGGAGCTTGCCCGCGGGCTCGCCGTCCGAGAGCTCGAGGAGCACGAGCCAGGCGCAGCCCGCGATCCCGATGGCGATCGCAGCTCCGACCCGACCCATCCAGGGGAGGGGCGCGAAGGCCAGGCGGAAGGCGGCGCCGGCCGCGAGGAGGCCCATGGTGCGCAGCCGCGGCCGCAGCACCTGGCCGCGCGCGAACGGCAGCACCGCGAAGCCCGCGACCACGAGCGGCAGCCCGAGCGCGAACAGCGGCGCGTTCTGCCCGGCCGGCATGGCGACCAGCGCCGCCACGAACAGCGCGGCGCCGCCGGCGAAGACGCGGCCGGCGATGAACCAGGGCCGCGATGCCAGTCCGGACCCAGCCGCGACGAGGACGGCGGTGGCGTAGGCGGCCAGCATCGGCGCGGTGCCTTGTCCCGTGCTGGTGACGAACGGAGCGATGCAGGCGCCGCCGAAGCCCACACACCAGAGCGGCTCGTCCGCCTCGATGAGCGCGAAGGCGCCGAGCGCTACGGAGGCCGCCGCGGAGCAGCCCAGCGCGAGCGGCGCCGGGACGAGTCCCATCGACGGCCCCGCGGCCCATGCGCAGACGTGCACGGCGGCGAGGGCAAGCGCGAGCAGGCTGTCGCCGAACGAGTGCGAGCGCGGCCGGAGCTTCAGGCCAGCCACCCCGACGGCAGCGGCCGCGACCAGGCCGAGCACGACGCGCGTGGTGGGCCCGAGCAGCCCACGCGCGATCGCCCAGCTGACGAAGGTGCCGAGTGCGGCGAGGGCGAGCATCGTCGCGAGCCCGAGCATGCCGTAGCGACCGACGAGCGTTTCGAGATCGACCCCGGGCGTCACCGCAGCTGCAGGCGATCGCCTCGGCTCGAGGCTCGGCCCCGGCGTCTCGGAGAAAGCTGGCGGCGGGGCCGTCGGGAGCCGGCCTTCGACCACGGGAGCAAACGGCGGCATCGGCGATGTGGGGCATTCACCGGCGGTCTTCGCCCGGATCAACTCGCCCCGGAGCTGCCGCACTTCCCATTCGAGGGCAGTGACCCGGATTTCCAGCGTAGGTCGACGTTGCTCGGACATGTCCACCAGCATCGGCGCGCCCGGGCAAGGGTCAAGTTCGCGCCGCCCGGCAGTGAGAAATCGGTTGTGAGGCTTTGCCCCCCCACTGGAGCGGCGAATGCGCCTCGCGGCCACGGTGCGCACGGGGTCAGCGGTCATCGATACGGCGTCGGTGCAAGCATACCATCCGAGCCCCGCCATCCTCGACTACGCGACCACCAAGGGAGCGATCGTCACCTTCACCAAGGGACTCGCCCAGCGCACTCTGGTCGTGGCTTCCTTCTCGAAAGACAAAAAGGAGCAGTTCGGTAAGGGCCCAATGGAGCGGCCCACACAACCCGCGGAGCTGGCCCCGGCGTACGTCTTCCTGGCCTCGGACGAATCGCGGTACATCGTAGGCGAAGTGCTCGGCGTAACAGGGGGAAAGGCCCTTCCTCAGCGACTTGCTTCAGGGCCGCGATCCTGTTAGATCGCGCCTCCCTTTCCGGGATCTTTCCGGAGGGGCCCAGCAGTTCCGTCACACAAATACGCACACCTCCCGATCAGGGCGGGGTTCCCGCATGGGCCCGCTTTGGCGCGACGGGGGTGGAGGAGAAAAAACGAATGATGACAGAGACCGTAGAGTCGAACGTACCTGTACCCACCTCGCCGCCCGCCGGCGCGGACGCGACCGGCATGCAGCAGGCCATCCAGGCCGGCCAGGGCATCACCATGCGCCAGCTGCTCGAGGCCGGCGTCCATTTCGGCCACCAGACCAAGCGCTGGAACCCGAAGATGAAGCCGTACATCTTCGGCGCCCGCAACGGCATCTACATCGTCGATCTGCAGAAGACCGTGCGGCTCGCGCGCGAGGCCTTCAAGTTCGTCAGCGACGTCTGCTCTCGCGGCGGGTCGGTGCTCTTCGTCGGCACCAAGAAGCAGGCGCAGGACGCGGTGATCGAGGAGGCGGGGCGCTCCGGCCAGTTCCACGTCACCAACCGCTGGCTGGGCGGCACCCTGACCAACTTCAAGACCATCAAGAGCGGCATCGATCGCCTGAAGACGCTGGAGAAGATGTCGACCGACGGCACCTTCGAGAAGCTGCCCAAGAAGGAAGTGGCGCTGCTCCAGAACGAGATGGAGAAGCTGAAGAAGAACCTGGGCGGAATCCAGGAGATGACGCGGCTTCCCGGCTGCCTCTTCGTCATCGACCCGAAGAAGGAGCACATCGCCATCCACGAGGCGACGCGGCTCGGCATCCCCATCGTCGCGCTGGTCGATACCAATTGCGATCCCGAGGGCATCGACTACGTCATCCCGGGCAACGACGACGCCATCCGCTCCATCCGACTGTTCTGCGGCAAGATCGCGGAGGCGGCCATCGAGGGCAAGGCGCGTTACCAGGCCCACCACGCCGGCGAGCCGCAACAGGCCGAAGGCGAGGACGGCGAGGACCGCGACGGCGCGTCCGAGAGGCGCGGCCGGCGCGATGGCCGCCGCGGAGGGCCGCGCGGAGGCCGCGGTGGCGAGCGGCGCCCGATGATGCGCGCCGATGCGGAGCCGGCCCCGGGCCCGATCGTCGAGCACAAGCCGACGCTGGGCAGCGGCGAGGCCGCGCCCGAGGGCGGCGAAGAGAAGACCGAGGAGTAATTCGCAATGGCGGAAGTGACATCGGCGATGGTGAAGGACCTCCGCGAGAAGACCGGCGCGGGGATGATGGACTGCAAGAAGGCGCTGCTGGAGTCGGGCGGCGACGTCGAGAAGGCCATCACCTGGCTGCGCGAGAAGGGTCTGGCAACGGCGGGGAAGAAGGCGGGCCGCAGCGCCACCGAAGGCGCGGTGGGATCGTACATCCACCTGGGCGGAAAGATCGGCGTGCTGGTCGAGATCAATTGCGAGACCGACTTCACCGCCCGCAACGAGAAGTTCCAGGCGCTGGTGAAGGACATCGCCATGCAGATCGCCTGGAGCAACCCGAGGTGGCTGCGCCGGGAAGATGTCCCCGAGAACGTGCTGGCGGAGGAGAAGAGCATCCACCGCGCGCAGCTGCTGGAGCAGGGCAAGCCGGAAGCGATGCTGGAGAAGATCATCCCCGGGAAGCTGGAGAAGTTCTTCAAGGACAACTGCCTCCTCGAGCAGGCGTTCTTCCGCGACCCGGACGGGAAACGATCGGTCCAGGACGAAATCAATGCCGCGGTCGCGGTGATCGGCGAGAACATCCAGGTCCGCCGGTACACCCGCTACGCCCTGGGCGAAGGCCTGACCAAGGAAACGAAGGACTTCGCTTCAGAAGTGAGCGACGCGATCAAGGCGCAGGCAAAGAAAGACGGGGAGCCGAAGAAGGACGGCGACGGCAGGAGATAAGGCCGCATGCCCGCCTTCCGCGCCGAGGTGGAGGAGCGCTTCCGCGACCTGCGCGACCGCATCGTCGCCCGTCTCGAGGAGCTCGAGGGCGTCGCGAAGTTCCGGCGCACCGCCTGGGAGCGCCCCGGCGGCGGCGGCGGCGAGATGAGCGAGCTGCGCGGGGAGCTCTTCGAGAAGGGCGGCTGCAACTTCTCGGCGGTGCACGGCTCGAGCTTTCCCGCCGCGCCGCCCGGCGCAGTGCCCGCCGCGCACGGCGACGACGTGCGGCCGCCCCGTCCCGAAGAGCTCGCCGGCAAACCGTTCTTCGCCACCGGCGTGTCGCTCGTGATGCACCCCAGGAACCCCTTCATTCCGGTGGTGCACCTGAACGTGCGCTACCTGGAAGCCGGCGACGTGGCTTGGTTTGGCGGCGGTACCGATCTGACGCCGTTCCGGGCGTTCCCCGAGGACACCGCGCACTTTCACGGCGTCCTCCAGCAGGCATGCGGGAAGGACCGATACGAGCGGTTCTCGCAGTGGGCGCGCGAGTACTTCTTTCTCCCGCATCGCAATTCGGAACGCGGAGTCGGCGGGGTCTTCTTCGACTATCTCCGTGGACCGGAACACCGGGACTTCGTCCAGCGGGTGGGCGATGCCTTCCTGCCCGCGTATGTCCCGCTGGTGGAGCGCCACCGGGGAACGCCCTGGACGGAGGCGGACCGGGCGGCGCAGCTCCGCTGGCGCGGGCGGTACGTCGAGTTCAACCTGCTCTACGACCGCGGCACGCTCTTCGGCCTCAAGAGCGGGGGCAACGTCGAGGCCATCTTCATGAGCCTGCCTCCGCTGGTGGCCTGGTGAACGACCCGCCGTGGTACAACGCGCCCCCATGGCAGATCGGCCCGCCCAGCTGGCGTCGATGATCGATCACACGCTGCTGAAGCCCGGCGCCACCCACGAAGACCTGGTCAAGCTCTGCGACGAAGCGCGCCGGTACGGGTTCGCCACCGTCTGCGTCAGCTCCGGCAACGTCGCGCTCTGCGCCCGCCTGCTGGAAGGTTGCGGCGTCAGGCCGATCGCTGTCGTGGGATTTCCTTCGGGTACCGCCGCGACCGCGGACAAGGTCCGGGAGACGCGCGAGGCCATCTCCGCCGGAGCGGCCGAGATCGACATGGTCCTTCACGTCGGGCGGCTCAAGACGAAGGACTACGGATACGTGGAGTCGGACATCCGCGAGGTGGTGCAGGCCGCCCGCCCCCGCGCGGTCAAGGTGATCCTGGAGACCGGCGCGCTCACGCGCGACGAGAAAGTGATCGCCTGCGCACTCGCCAAGGCGGCGGGCGCGGCCTTCGTGAAGACGAGCACCGGGTTCGGCCCGGGCGGCGCGACCGCGGAGGACGTGGCGCTGATGCGGCAGATCGTGGGCGATGACGTCGGGGTGAAGGCGAGCGGCGGGGTGCGTACGGCCGCGGACGCGTGGAGGATGGTGGAGGCGGGAGCGAACCGGTTGGGCGCGAGCGCGAGCGTGGCCATCGTCACCGAGCTGGGCTCGGCACGCGCTGGAAAGTCCTGAGATGGGCCGCTTCGTCGTCATCGTGATCGATTCCTGCGGCGCGGGTGAGCTGCCGGACGCCACGGCGTACGGCGACGCCGGCGCCAACACGCTGGGCAACTGCGCGCGCAAGGCCGGCGGACTGCGGGTGCCGACGTTCCAGGGCTGGGGCCTGGGGAACATCACCTCCATCGCGGGTTGCCCGCCCGCGTCCTCGCCGCGCGCCGCATTCGGGCGCATGTCGGAGCAGTCGCAAGGCAAGGACACCACCACCGGACACTGGGAGATGATGGGCATCGTGCTGGAGAAGGGATTCACCACCTTCCCCAACGGGTTCCCGCCGGAGCTCATGCAGGAGTGGCTGCGGCTCTCCGGAGCGCCGGGATACCTCGGCAACAAGCCGGCGAGCGGAACGGCGATCCTCGACGAGCTTGGCGAGGAGCACCTGCGCACGGGGTTCCCCATCGTCTACACCAGCGCCGACAGCGTGTTCCAGATCGCCGCGCACGAGGAGAAGGTCCCGCTGCAGACGCTGTACGCCTGGTGCGAGGCCGCGCGCACCGTCGGAAAACGGTACGGGCTCGCCCGGGTGATCGCGCGGCCGTTCGTCGGGGACGGGCGGGGCAGGTTCAAGCGCACGTACAACCGGCGCGACTTCTCCCAGCCGCCGCCGAAAGGCACCGTGCTCGACCTGCTCGCGCAGAAGGGCGTGCGGACCATCGGTCTGGGGAAGATCCCGGACATCTACGACGGCCAGGGGATCGCCGAAGGCATCCACACCGAGGGCAACGCGGACGGGCTTCGCAAGACCTGCGAGATCCTCGATCGGATGGGCCCGGGCTTCCTGTTCGTCAACCTGGTCGACACCGACATGCTCTACGGCCACCGCCGGGACGCTCCGGGATACGCGCGCGCCATGGCGGAGATCGATGCCGCCCTCCCGGCCATCGCCGGGAGCTTGCGCGGCGACGACCTGCTGGTTCTCACCGCCGACCATGGATGCGACCCCACGTTCCCGGGGTCGGATCACACGCGCGAGTACGTGCCGGTGCTGGCCTGGTCGCCAACCCGCACCAGCGGCGCCGACCTGGGCGTGCGCGACAGCTTCTGCGATCTGGGAGCAACGGTCGCCGAGTACTTCGGCGTCGCCGCCCCCCGCGGAAAGAGCTTCCTCCGGGCGGTAACCTGATGGGCGAACCGCACGAGCCCGAAGACAAGCCTGTCCTCGACAAGCTGTTCCGGTTCACGCACGGCCACCGGGTGCGCTACGACGAGGTGGACGCGCAGGGAATCGTCGGCAATGCGAGCTGGCTCAACCTGCTCCAGCTGGGGCGGATCGAATATCTGAGATACCTGGGCCTGATGCTGGAAGGCGGCTCCCGCGCGCCGGTGCAGGCGGTGGTGCGTCGCGCGGTGGTCGATCACCTCGCCCCGGCGCGATTCGATGACGCCCTCGCCATCCGCGTGCGCACGGCGCACCTGGGAAACCGAAGCGCGCGCCTCGAGTACATCGTCGACAACGTGGACACGGGCTTGCGACCGCTGATCGGAGAGACGGTGCTGGTCTGCGTGGAGATGGCCACGCTGCGGAGCATGCCCTGGCCGGAGTTCTGGCGGCAGCGGGTGCTCGAGCTGGAAGGGGAGAACGTCCAGGTCGGGCAGGGCCACCGACGCTAGTCGCGCCCTTCCGGATCGTACGGAACGCCGTTCGCGGCGGGCGCGCGCGTACGGCCGAGTCCCAGGGCGAGCACCACCAGCGTCAGCGCGTAGGGCAGGGCGAGAAAGAGCCCGTCGAGCCGCAGGTCGGCAGCGTGCAGCGAGAACGAGAGTTGGCGCTGCGCCGCGTCGGCGGCGGCAAAGAAGAACGCCGCTGCCGCTGCTCCGAGAGGGGTCCACTTTCCGAACACCATCGCAGCCAGCGCCATGAACCCTTGTCCCGCGGGCATGCGCGCATCGAACTGCCCGAGGATTCCCACCGAGAGCGTGGCGCCCCCGACGCCCGCCAGTGCTCCGCTGCAAAGGACGCAGATCGCGCGCAGCCGGAGCACGCGGACGCCCAGCGTCGCCGCGGTGCGGGGATGCTCTCCCACCGCGCGCACGCGCAGGCCCGACGGCGCCCGCGACAACCAGAGATGGAAGAGCACGGGGACGGCGAGCGCCGCGTACGACAGCGCGGAGTGGCCGAACCTATCGCGCGGCAGGGCTGGCGCGGGCGGGCTGACGCCGCTCGAACCGAAGAGGGACTGCAGCAAGTAAGTGACCAGCCCGAGCGCCACGAGGTTCAAGGCGATGCCGCTGACCACTTGATCGGCGCGGAACCGCAGGGAAAGCAGCGCGTGCACTCCGGCGGCTGCGGCGCCCGCCAGCGCGCCGCAGGCGAGCCCGATCCAGGGGGATCCAGAGAGGATGGAGCCGGCCGCCGCGGCGAACGCGCCGAAGCGCATCATCCCCTCGAGGCCGATGTTCACCACGCCGGCCCGCTCGCTCAGGACGCCTCCCAGCGCCGCGAACACCAGTGGCGGGGCGAAGTCGAGGACCAGGTTCACGGCGGCTCCGCAGGGACGAGGCCCTCAGCGGCACGGCCGCGAAGCCGCGCGAAGAGAGGTCGAAACATGCCCGGGGCCGCTACCAGCAGCACGGCGAGCCCCTGGGTCAGCTCCGCGAATGAAGGATGGATGCCGATGAGCTGCAGGCGCGTCGCCCCCGCGCGCAGCGCGCCGAAGACGATCGCCGAGACCAGCGTGCCGGCCGCGCTCCCTCCGCCGACCAGCGCGACGGCGATGCCGTCGAATCCGTAGCCGGTGCGGAACACGCCCGGGTACTTGTGCTCGGTGCCGAGGATGAGCAGCGCCCCGGCTAGACCGGCGAGCCCGCCCGAGAGCGCCATGGCCTCGCAGATGCGCCGGCCTACCGGGATGCCGCTCGCGAAGGCCGCCGCGCGGCCTGCGCCGGCCGCGCGCCACTCGAAGCCGCGCCGGGTCCGGGTGAGCAGGAACCAGACGGCTGCCGCAACCCCGAGCGCGAGCGGAAAGCCCAGATCGAGCCTGCTCCCGGAGAGGAGTCGCGGGAGCCATGCCGCCCGGCTGATCGCCTCGGTGCCGGCGACGCTGACCTCGGCGCCAGAACCCGCGGCCGCGAGCGGACCAGGCACCAGCCAGCCATGGACGACGTGGAAGGCCACCCAGTTCAGCAGGATGGTGCTGATCACCTCGTGCACGCCCCTCCGGACCTTGAGCCATCCCGCCAGAAGGCCCCACGACCCTCCCCCCAGCGCGGCGCCGGCCAGCGCGAGGAGCATCGCTCCGGGAACGTCGAACCGGCCGATCACTGCGGCCGCGAGCGCGCCCCACACCAGCTGACCTTCGGCGCCGATGTTGAACAGGCCCACCGTGAACGCTACCGCCACCGAAAGCCCGGTCAGCGTCAGGACGGCGGCCTTGATCGCCGTCTCGCCCAGCGGCCCCGGGCCGCCGAACGCGCCGGAGAGGAGATCGCCGAAGCCCGCCATTGCGTCGCGCCCGGTCGCGGCAATCGCGACGAAGCTCACCAGCAGCGATACGACCAGGGCGGTGACCGCGCCCCAGAGAGGATCGCGCGCGGGCGCGAACAGGCGCGCGCGCAGCTCAGGCACCCGCGGCCGCCTGCCCGAGCATCATCCGCCCGAGGCTCTCATCGCCGGCGTCGGGGAGCGTCTCTCCCGACGCCCGTCCTTCGAAAAGCACCAGGATGCGGCCTGCGACGGCGCGCAGCTCGTCCAGATCCAGCGACACCAGCAGCACGCCCGCGCCGCTGTCGCGCGCTGCGCGCAGCGCCTCGTGCACCCGGCGGGTGGCCCCTGGATCGAGCCCGCGCGTCGGGTGCACGGCTACGACCATGCGCGGTGGAGGGCCGCCGGCAAGCTCGCGCGCGGCGACCAGCTTCTGCTGGTTGCCTCCGGAGAGATCGCCCGCGCGCGCGAGCGGGTCGGGCGGGCGCACGTCGAAGGACGCGATCATCTCACGCGCCTTCTCGCGCCTGCCCGTCCGATCGATGCGGGCGCCGCGAGCGTAGGGCGCGGCGCGATGATGGCCCAGCGCGAGGTTCTCCTCGACGCTCAGCGGAAGGCAGAGCCCACGGCGTTGCCGATCCTCCGGGAGGTGGGCGACTCCGGCGCGCCGCGCGGAAGCCGGGGTGCGGTGAAAGCCTGCCTCGCCGCCGAGCGCCAGCACGCCCGTGGCGGGGCGCAGGCCGGTGAGGACCTCGGCGAGCTCGGTCTGGCCGTTTCCGTCGACTCCGGCGATGCCCAGGATCTCTCCGCGCCCGAGTTGGAACGAGAGTCCGCGGAGCGCGGGGCGGCCGCAGTCGGAAAGGCAGGTGACGTCCGTCGCTTGCAGGAGGACCCCGAATCCGCCCGGGCGGGGCGGAGGCTGCTGCGTCGGCGGCGCGACCGGGGATGCACCGCCCATGATCGCGTCCGCGAGTTGGGGGGCCGCGGTCTCCCCGCGCCGGGTTACCTGCACGAGCCGCCCACGCCTGAGGACCGCGATGCGGTCGGCCACCCCCAGCACCTCGCGCAGCTTGTGCGACACGAAGATCACGGCCCGCCCGCTGCCCGCGAGCACGCGCACGGTCTGGAGCAGCACGGCGGATTCCAGTGGCGAGAGGACGGCTGTGGGTTCATCGAGAATGAGCACCTGCGCGCCCCGCCAGAGCTGCTTGACGATCTCTACGCGCTGCTGCGCCGCGACTCCCAGCGTCTCGACCCGGGCATCCACGTCAACCGCCAGGCCGAACCGGGCTGCGGCTTCCGAGACCTCGCGCCGTGCGCGGCCGCGGTCGATCAGGCCGAGGCGGCGAGGCTCTCGTCCGAGCACCACGTTTTCCCAGACGGTCAAGGGGCCGACGAGCATGAAGTGCTGGTAGACAGCGCCGATGCCGGCGTCGATGGCGGCGCGCGGGTCGCCCGGAGGCAGCTCCCGACCGAAGGCGCGCACCGTGCCCGCATCCGCCCTGTAGAGCCCGCAGGCGACCGAGATCATCGTCGACTTGCCGGCGCCGTTCTCGCCCACCACTCCCAGCACCTCGCCGGGAGCGACCTCGAGCGAGACGCCCTGCACGGCGGGGACGCCTCCGAACCGCTTGACGATTCCGGACAGCTCGAGCGCGTTCATGGACGGGCCGCCGCGAACTTCGCCAGCTGCTCGAGCGTGGCCGGAACGTCGAGGCGCCCGGCGACGATGGCCGCGCGAAGCTTCTCCACCTCCGCGAGGGCAGCCTCGCGCTGAGCGGGCGGAACCATGTCTCCGACGGGCGCCAGCCCGACCCCGCCGTCTTTCAGGCCCAGCACGATGTCACCGCCGGAGAACTTTCCCTCGAGGACGTCCTTCACCGCCAGGTACACCGCGGCGTCCACGTGCTTCACCATGCTGCTGAGGACATGCCTGGGCGCGACGTGGGACTGGTCGCTGTCCACGCCAATCACCAGCTTCCCGGCCTGCTGCGCCGCCTTGATCACGCCCAGCCCGTCGAGCCCGGCGCCGTGGAAGACGATGTCGCAACCCCGGGCGTAGAGGTCGTGTCCTACCTCGGCGCCTTTCCGTTCGTCGTCGAAGCTGCCCGTGTACGCGACCAGCACCTCGGCCGAGGGATTCACCTGCCGCACGCCGGCGCGGTAGCCCGCTTCGAACTTGCGGATGAGCGGGAGCTGCATGCCGCCCACGAAGCCCACCTTTCCGCGGGTGAGCTGCCCGGCGAGCACGCCGGCGAGGAAACTGCCCTCGTGCTCGCGAAACACCACTGCGCGAACGTTGGGGAGCGTGGTTGGGTTTCCGGACGCGTCCAGGACGGGGCTGTCGATCAGCAGGAAGCGCGTGTCCGGGTGGCGCGCAGCCACGGCGCGCGTGGCCGGCTCCATCATGAAGCCGACCGCGACGATCAACTCCGCGCCCTGTTGGACCAGCAGCTCCAGGTTTGGCTCGTAGTCCTCCTGCGCCTTCCCGGAGAGCACCAGGGGGCGCGGAATCCCGAGCCGGGGAAAGGGGCGGCCGCGCAGGTCGGCGGGAAGCAGGTCGCGCGATTCAGCCTCGGTCAGCGGCTCGTATCCCCGGGCCGTGTAGCGCAGCCCTGCCGCCATGATTTCCAGGCCGCGCAGCGCTCCGTCATTGAAGGACTGATCGCCGCGCCCACCGACGTCCAGCGCCAGGCCGATGGTGTGCGGCGCCTGCTTCTTCCTGCAGCCGAGGAGCGCGATGAAGCAGAGGCACAGGGCGGTTCGCTTCATGCCCGCACTGTATCAAGGGTGCTTCACCACGCGCCCACCCTTGACGACCAGCGAGACGCGCTCCACGGCGGAGGGGTCTTGCAGCACGTTGCCCGGCACCGCGATCACGTCCGCCAGGTACCCCGGCGCGAGCTTGCCGATGCGGTCCTCCATCTGCAGCAGGCGCGCGTCCACCACCGTGGCTGCCTGGAGGGCCTGCGCCGGGGGCATGCCGTTCTTCACCATCAGCGTGATCTCGTGCGCGTTGAACCCATGGAGCGACACGCCGCTGTCGGTTCCCATCCCGATGGTCACGCCCAGCTTGACCGCCGTCTGGAACGTCCTGGCGAGGGATCCCGCCGCCGCCAGCGCCTTCTCGGCGATCAGCGGCGGGAGCTTGTTCTCCTTCGCCCGCCGCTCCACGTTCTCCGCCGCCATCAGGGTCGGGATGTACACCACTCCGCGGCGCTTCATCTCCGCGAGCGTCTCGGGCTTGAGGAAGGAGCCGTGCTCGATCGAATCCACCCCCGCGGCAATCGCCACTTTCGCGGCCTCGTCGCCGTGGCAATGCGCCGCTGCCTTGCGATGCCAGGCGTGCGCCTCGCTGATGATCGCCGCCGCCTCCTCGGGAGTGAGCTGGGGCACGTCGACCGGGTCGGTCAAGGAGAGCACGCCGCCGGAGACCATCAGCTTGATGACGTCGGCGCCGTACTTGAGCTGCCAGCGGACGGCGTCGCGGCACTGATCCGCGCCGGCGCAGATTCCCTGGGCAACGCCGCGCGGGAGCAGGTGCGCGGGCGGGGCCGGAGAACCGTCCGCGTGTCCGCCGCGCGAGCCGATCGGGTTCTCCGCGACCAGGAGCCGCGGGCCTTGCGCGAAACCCAGCTCGATCGCTCGCTTCAGCCCGTAGTCGGTGAGATCGGCCGCGCCGAGGACCCGCGCGGTGGTGATTCCGCCTTGCAACGTCCGCTGCGCATACATTCGCCCGATCAAGGTCTGCTCGGTCGGAAACTTCATCACGTCCTCGACGTACGCCTTGGCGAAGTCGTCCTGCGACTCGGTGGTGAGGTGGACGTGTGCATCGATGAGGCCCGGGAGCAGCGTGGCGTCGCCGAGATCGATGACTTGCGCGTCGGCCGGGACCTGCACTCCGCTGCCCGCCGCGACGATGCGCTCGCCCTCGATCACCACGCTGGCGCCGTCGATCAGCGCGCCGGTCGCGGAATCGAAGAGGTGCGCCGCCCGGAGCGCGAGCTTGGGCGGCGCGGGCGGCTCTGGACCCCTGCGGTACACCTGCCCTTCCTTCATCACGAACGAGACCTTCTGCACCGCGGTGATGTCGCGGAGCGGATCGCCGGGCACCGCGATGACGTCGGCGAGCAGGCCCGCCTCCAGGGAGCCGGCCTCCACGCCGAGCAGCTGCGCGGCGCTCACGGTCGCGCTCTGCAGCGCCCGGGCGGGGGTGAAGCCCCAGCGGACCAGCCAGACGAGCTGTTCGGGATTGGTCTTGCCGTGCAGGCCCACTCCGGCGTCGCTGCCGAAAGCGATGCGGACGCCGGTCTTCTGCGCATTCCGGATCATCTCGGGCCAGGCCTTCCCGGCCGCGAGCACCTTCTCCATGATCGCCGGGGGGAACTTCTTCTCCGCCCCGAGCGGAGGGCCCGCCGGGTCGTACACGGGCCCCGGGACCAGGAACACGCCCTTCTTCTGCATGAGCGCCAGCGTCTCGGCCTTGAGGAACGTCCCGTGCTCGATGGAATCGACGCCGGCCTGGATGGCCCGCCTGGCCGGAGCGTCGCCGTGGCAATGCGCCGCCGCCTTGCGGCCCCAGGCATGCGCCTCCTGCACGATCGCGTCCATCTCCGCCTGGGTGAGCTGCGGGTTGTCGACGGGGTCGCCGAGCGACAGCACGCCCCCGGAGGCCATGAACTTGACCACGCTCGCTCCGTACTTGATCTGCCAGCGAACGGCGGCGCGGCACTCCTCGGGCCCGTTGCAGACGCCGCGCTCGACGTCTGCGGGAGGGACGCGGTGGGGTGGAAACGGATCCAGGTCGGCATGGCCGCCGCGCGAGCCGATGCCGTAAAGGGATACGATCATGCGCGGTCCCGGCACGGCCCCGCTGTCGATGGCGTTGCGCAGCCCGAGATCCAGGAACTCGAACGAGCCGAGGTCGCGCACGGTGGTGAATCCCGCGTCCAGCGTGCGCCGCGCGTACTCGGCCGCATACTGCGCCTGCTCCGCCGGCCAGCGGAGGAGGATGTCCATCGTGTCGCGGTACCAGCTCGGCCCCGCCTCGAATGTGAGATGGGTGTGGGCGTCGATCAGGCCCGGGAGCAAGGTGACGTCTCCCAGGTCGATCACCTGCGCCCCAGCCGGCGGCGCTCCACCGACCCGCGAGATGCGCTTGCCGTCGACGACGACGAGGGCCGGTTGCACGACGGCGCCCGTCCGGGCGTCGAACATCCGGGCTGCTTTCAGCGCGACGGGACTAGCGGCGAGGAGCACAACGAGCAGGAACATGAAACCTCCGGTCCGGCGCTCCTACCACACCGGACCGGAGGCTTCGACTAGAGCGCGGCCGCCGGCCGTGTCTGACGCTCAAACGTAGCGCCTGAGTTGGCTGCGGCGCCGCGGCTACCGTGGATTGTTGGGATCGTTCGGCTTGCTGTCCGAGCTGTTGGTGCTGGGCGCAGTCGACGGCGGATTGTCGATGCCTGCGTCAAGGCTGGACCCAGCGCTGGGCGCCGACGTGCTGGAACCGATGTTCCCGCTGTTCGGCGTGGTGCTGGTCGACGACCCGGTGGTCGCCGCGTTGTCGGTCGACGTCCCGGTCGTGGGCGACTGTTCCGTCGCGCTGCCGGTAGTCGTGTTGCCGCTCATCACACCGGTGTTGGTGTCGGTGCTCGTCCCGGTCCCGACCGTCGTGCTGCCGGTTGCGCCGGTGCCCGATTGGCCGGTGGTCGAACCGCTGACTGTGCCAGCAGATCCAGCGCGCGTTTCCTCACTCGTCGTGCCCTGCGTGCCCGACGAAGAGCCGGTCGCGTCCGTGCTTCCGGTGGTGCTCGTCCCCGTGGCTCCTCCGCCCGTCTGCGCGAAGGCGCCGGTGGCAGCGAGCGCGCCCGCTGCCAGAATCCTTGCTGCGTAGTTCCTCAAGCTCATCACATCCTCCTTTGAAGGAGGACTGTGGGCACGGCGCGCACGCCTGTGAACCCGCGAAAAGAAACGAAACGAACCGCCGATCAGTCGCGCGCCCGCTCGTACTGCACGGGCCAGCGAACTTGTGCGCCCAGGTGCCGGGCAGCCTTCAGCGGCCAGTATGGGTCTCGCAGGAGCTGGCGGGCGAGGAGGACCGCGTCGGCCTGGCCCGAGCGCACGATGTGCTCGGCCTGGTCTGCGCCGCGGATCATCCCCACCGCTCCCGTCTTGACGGCAGCCTCCCGCCGGATGCGCTCGGCGAACGCCGTCTGGTAACCCGGCCCCACGGGGACCTTCACGCCGGGCACAAGCCCGCCCGAGGAGCAGTCGATCAGGTCCACGCCCTCCCGCGCGAGGCGCCGCGACAGCTCGACCGACTGATCGACGTCCCAGCCGCCTTCCACCCAGTCGGTGGCCGAGATGCGCACGAACAGCGGCCAGCGGTCCGGCCAATGCGCCCGCACGGAGCGCGTGACCTCCAGCAGGATGCGGATGCGGTTCTCGAACGGGCCGCCGTAGGCATCCGTGCGGCGGTTCGAGAGCGGCGAGAGGAATTCGTGGAGCAGGTACCCGTGCGCGGCGTGCAGCTCGAGGACCCGAAAGCCGGCGCGGAACGCGCGCTCGGCCGCGTCGCCAAAGGCCTTGACGATGCGCGCGATGCCCCTGCTGTCGAGCTCCTCGGGCACCGGGTCCTCGGGACGGAACGGGATCGGGCTCGGCGCGTAGATGGGACGGAAGCCGCCGTCCTCCCCGGGCTCGAGGACGCGGCTGCCCTTCCAGGGCGGTTGCGTGGAAGCTTTCCGGCCGGCGTGCGCGAGCTGCATTCCCGCGACGGCGCCCTGCCCGTCGATGAAGCGCACGATCCGAGCCAGCTCGGGAACGTGCTCGTCCTTCCAGATCCCCAGGTCCTGGGGTGAGATGCGCCCCTCCGGCGTGACCGCGGAGGCCTCGGTGAAGACCAGGGCGGAGCCGCCCACGGCACGCGAGCCCAGGTGCACCAGGTGCCAGTCGTTCGCGAACCCGTCCTCGCTCGAGTACTGGCACATCGGCGAGACGATGATGCGGTTGCGCAGCGTGACTTCGCGAAGTGGCAGGGGATCGAAGAGCATGGTTGCTCCTAGGCTGGGGCGTGCGCTGCCCGGTTACCATCCAGCAGGGCGGCGAGCGCCCGTGGATCCGTCACCGGCAGCTGGCAGGCGCCCTTCACACAGACGTAGGCGGTAGGGAGTCCTTTCTGGGCCGGGCGATCGTCCGCCAACGGCGTCGCGGGCGGAGACCCGTCCTGGTGGCGCACCAGCACCTGCCAGGGCTCGAAGCGCGTTCGCACCGAGTCGAGCAGCTCCCCATCGGTCTTCCCCTCCGGGCGCACCAGCACCACCTCGCGCGGTTCCGCCAGGTACAAGTCCAGCGCCAGCAGCATCTCTCCCAGGGCAGCCGGTGCTCCTCCCAGCAGGGCACCGAACGATCGCAAGAGCTTGTCGGCCTGGTCGCGAAAGGCCGACTCGCCCGTGAGCGCCTCCAGGCGGAGCAGGGTCAGGGCCGCCACCGAGTTTCCGGTGGGCTCCGCGCCGTCGTAGGCCGGCTTCTCGCGCGCCAGCAGCGCCTCGTGATCGGCCGGAGTGCGGAAGAAGCCGCCGTCCGGGTGTGCGAACCGCTGCGCGAGCGCGTCGTGCAGCGCGCGCGCCGTCGCCAGCCACCGCGTCTCGCCGGTCGCTTCGTAGAGGTCGACCAGCGCCGCCCCGAGGAAGGCGTGGTCCTCGAGCATGCCGGGGTGGCGGCCGGTGCGCCGCAGGACCCCGTCGGAAAAGTGCGCATGCAAGACCGCGTCGGCTGCCTTCGCAGCGCGCTGGACGAAGTCCTCGCGCGCGAACGCCAGACCGGCCCGCGCGAAGGCGGAGATCATCAGCCCGTTCCACGAAGTGAGGATCTTGGTGTCGGTCAGCGGAGGCGGGCGCTTCTTGCGCGCCTGGTACAGCTTCGGTCGGATCGATTCCAGGAAAGCCAGCTCGCCGGCGTCGGGGACGCTTCCGAGCGAGAGCACGTTGCTCCCTTCGAAGTTTCCTTCGTCGGTGGCGCGGAAGAGCCGCGCGGCGCGCGCGCCGTCCTCCTCGCCCAGGACCTCGCGGAGCTGCGCCGGGGTCCAGACGAAGAACGTTCCCTCTTCACCCTCGCTGTCCGCATCGGTCGCCGACCAGAACGCGCCCGACGGATCGGTCATCTCGCGTCCCACGGCGTCCAGGGTCTCGACGGCGATCCGGCGAAAGAACGGGGCCTGCGTCGCCTGCCAGCCTTCGACGTACGCGATGGCGAGCAGGGCATTGTCGTAGAGCATCTTCTCGAAGTGAGGGACCAGCCACTGCGCGTCGGTGGAGTAGCGGTGGAAGCCGCCGCCCACCTGATCGTAGATGCCGCCGAGCGCCATCTTCTCCAGCGTGAGCTGCGCCATCTGCAGCGCCTGCTCGTCGCCGGTGCGCTTCCAGTACCGCAGCAGGAAGCGGACGTTCATGCTGGAGGGGAACTTCGGCGCGCGGCGCACGCCGCCCTCGCGCGCGTCGAACACCTCGGCGTAGTAGCGCATCGCGCCGTGCAGGACGTGCAGCTCCGGCAACCCGGCCGGGGCGTCCGCGGCGAGGCTCTGCTGCACCGCCTGCGCGATCTGTTCCGCCGACTGCGAAGCTCGCGGTCGCTCCTCCCGCCAGACGCGATCCAGCTCCTGGAGGATGGTGCCGAAGCCGACGCGCGCGCCGCGCTGCCCGTCGCGGGCGGGAAAGTAGGTGCCGGCGAAGAACGGCTTGCCCTCCGGCGTGAGGAAGACGCTCATCGGCCAGCCGCCGTGCTGGGTGAGCATCTGGACGGCCTGCATGTAGATGGCGTCCACGTCGGGGCGCTCCTCGCGATCGACCTTCACCGGCACGAAGCGCTCGTTCAGGATCCGCGCGATGTCCGGGGCCTCGAACGACTCTTCCTCCATCACGTGGCACCAGTGGCAGGTGGCGTAGCCGATGCTGAGGAAGATGGGGCGATCGAGCGCGCGCGCGGTCGCGAACGCATCGTCGCCCCAGGCGCGCCAGTCGACCGGATTGTGCGCGTGCTGGAGCAGGTACGGGGAGGTCTCCAAGGCCAGCCGATTCGTCCAGCGGGGGCTGCCGTCCTCGCGCAGGTGCTGCGTGCGGAACTGCTTGCGTTCCGAAACGGCGTTGCCCAGCCGCGCCTCCAGCTCCTTGGGAAATGCCTGCGCCCCGGGTCCCGGCTCGATGGTCACCCCGAAGTTCTATCCAGGGTACAGTGTCGGGGACACCATGAAATGGTGTCCCCAAGCGGTCCTCCCCCGAGCTCATGCGCGCCTACGACCTGATCCGGAAGAAGCGCGACGGCGGCACCCTGGCCCCGGAAGAGCTGCGGTTCCTGGTCCGCGGCGCCACCACCGGCGAGGTCGCGGACGAGCAGCTGGCGGCGTTCCTGATGGCCGTGTTCTTCCGCGGCATGGACCTCCGCGCCGAGCTGCCGCACTGGCTGGACGCCATGCTGCGCTCCGGGGAAGTGCTCGACCTGTCGCGCATCGCCGGGCCCAAGGTCGACAAGCACTCGACGGGCGGCGTCGGCGACAAGATCTCCATTCCGCTCGCGCCGCTCGCCGCCGTCTGCGGTGTACGGGTCCCGATGGTCTCCGGGCGTGGCCTGGGCCATACCGGGGGGACGCTCGACAAGCTGGAGAGCATCCCGGGCTTCCGCGTCGATCTTCCCACCGCTCGCTTCGTCGAGCTGGTGGACCGGCTCGGGCTCTGCCTGATCGGCCAGACCGCGCAGATCGCTCCGGCGGACCGGAAGCTGTACGCGCTGCGCGACGCGACGGCGACGGTGGAGTCGGTGCCGCTGATCGCATCCAGCATCTTGAGCAAGAAGCTGGCCGAGGGGATCGACGCCCTGGTGCTGGACGTGAAAGTCGGACGGGGCGCTTTCATGAAGACGCTCGACGACGCCCGGCTCCTCGCTCGCACCATGGTCGATCTCTGCCGCTCGATGGGACGCGGCTGCGCAGCGCTGCTCACCTCCATGGACGCGCCGCTGGGGAGCGCCGTGGGCAACGCCGTGGAGGTGCGGGAGTCCATCGACGTCCTGCGCAACCGGGGCCCTCCCGACGTCCGCGAGCTGACCCTCCGCCTCGGTGTCGAAATGCTCCAGTTTGCTGGAACGGCGGACGCGCTCGCGGCGCGCGGCCGCCTGGAGCAGGCGCTCTCCGACGGCAGCGCGCTCCGGAAGTTCGCCGAGGTGATCGAGGCCCAGGGCGGAGATGCGCGCGTGGTCGACGACCCTTCGCTGCTGCCGCAGCCCCGCTGCCGCCAAGATTTCCATGCGGGGCGCTCCGGAGTCTTGACCGGGATGGACGCAGAGCAGGTGGGTCTAGCCGCGGTGGAGCTGGGCGCCGGCCGCGCCCGGAAGGAGGACGCCGTCGATCCCGCCGCAGGCCTGCTGCTGCGCAAGCGCGTGGGCGATCCGGTCCGTGCCGGCGAAGTGCTCGCCGAGCTGCACGCCGCGAACGAGTCTCGGCTGGAGGCGGGAGAGGCCAGACTGCGAGCCGCGGTGGCCATCGGTGAAGCCCCGCGGTCCGACCAGCCCCTGGTCCTCGAGCGGATCGCATAGGAGACTGACGCATGCGCATCCTCTACGGGGTAGTCGGGGAGGGCATGGGACACGCCATCCGCTCGCGCGTGATCCTCGACGAGCTGGTCCAGCGGCACGAGGTCCAGGTGGTGGTCTCGGGCCGCGCTCACGACTACCTGGCGAAGCGCGCGAGCGATCATCTTCAAGTGAAGAAGATCTGGGGCTTCACCATCGTCACCGAGGACAACGAGGTGCGGAACTTCCGCACGCTGCTGGCGAACGTGAAGGGTGCGCTGACCGGCGGCTGGCCGCAGAACATCAAGACCTACTTCGAGATCGCCGACAGCTTCCGCCCCGACGTGGTGATCAGCGACTTCGAGAGCTGGAGCTACCTCTACGGCGTGAATCACGGGCTGCCGGTGATCTCGGTCGACAACATCCAGATCGTCAACCGGTGCCAGCACGACAAGGACGTGATCGCGGGGCACGAGGCCTCGTTCCAGATCGCCAAAGGCATCGTGAAGGCGAAGGTGCCGGGAGCGTACCAGTACCTGATCACCACGTTCTTCCGGCCGCCCATCCGCAAGAAGCGCACCTCCCTCCATCCGCCGGTCCTGCGGCCCGAGATCCTGGCGGCGAAGACCGAGGCGGGCTCGCACCTGCTCGTCTACCAGTCGTACACCACCAACCAGGAGCTGCCGGATCTCCTCCGTCGGATCGGGATCGAGTGCCGCATCTACGGCCTGCGCCGCGACCTTCAAGAGGAGGAGCGGGACGGCAACCTCGTCTACAAGCCGTTCAGCGAGGAGGGCTTCATCGACGACCTGCGCACCGCGCGCGCGGTGGTGGCCAGCTCCGGCTTCACCCTGATGGGCGAAGCCGTCTACCTGCACAAGCCGATGCTCGCCGAGCCCGTCGCCAAGCAGTTCGAGCAGATCCTCAACGCCCGCTACCTGGAGAAGGAAGGCTACGGCCTCTCCACCGACCAGATCGACGAGGCCAGGCTCCGGGAGTTCCTGCAGCGGATTCCGGAGTTCGAAACGAATCTCTCCCGCTACTCGCAGGACGGAAACAAGGAGCTCCTGTCCAGGCTCGAATCGGTGATGAACGCCGCGGCCAAAGGCATCCCGTCCGAAGCTGAGTGACCTTGCCCAGGCCGTGTCTGACGCTCAAGCATGGCCACTGAGCCGCTTTTGGCGGCCGGGGCTACGGTGCTTCGGTGGCGATGGCGAGCCGCTGCACGCCCACGGTCTTGGCCGTCTCCATCACTTCAACCACCCGTCCGTGCGAGACGCCGGCGTCGGCCTGGATGATCACCTGCGCGTCGGGCGCGTCGTGGAGCAGCTTCTCGAAGCGATCCTTGAGCGCCCCGAGATCGATCGCTTTCCCTTCAGCCACCACGGTGCCGTCCTTCAGCACGGCCACCGGGAAGTCGCGCGCCTGCGCCTGCAGCTCCTTTGCGGCGCCCTTCGGAAGGTCGACGCGCACGCCGGTCCCGCCGCCCTGCGCCTGCTCCACCACGATGCTGCTCCCGACCATGAAGATGATCAGCAGCACCAGGAAGATGTCGGTCAGCGGCGTGATGTTGATCTCGCTGAAGACGGAGGGCGCGAACTCCTCGTCGTCATGGTGGTGCGATCGGCTCGGGCCGGCGATCGACATCTAGGCGTGCCCCTGCGCCATGGCGGCGCGCGCCTCCGGCTGCGGCTGTGGCGCGGAGCGGGGGGCCTGGATCGCGGCCGAGAGCTCCGCCGCGTGGTCGATCACCACTTCGGTCAGCTCGTCGGCGCGCAGCGTCATGTCGAACGCCTCCTTCGAGATCCGCGCCTGGAACACGTTGTAGAGGATCACCGCCTCCACCGCGACCGCGATGCCGCCCGCGGTGGTGATCAGCGCCTCAGAAATTGCCGGAGCGACCACCGCGAACCCGCTCTGGCCCGTCATGCCGATCTGCCGGAAGGATCCGAGGATGCCGATGACGGTGCCGAAGAGTCCGACGAACGGCATCACCGCGCCGAGCGTCCCCAGCACCCAGAGCGGCGCGCGGAGGGCCTGGATCACCTCGCGCCGGGCACGATCGACCGCATCGGCCACGCGGTCCTGCCGGTTCGCGCGGTCGAAGGCCGCCCGATAGAGCGCCACCGTGGGCACGTGCGAGCGGTCCGACTCATGCAGGGCGATGGCCGCATCGCCGCGGAGCAGGGCCCGGACGATCTGCTCGTGCAATTCCCGCGCCTTGGCCGCGAAACCGCGCAGGAACAGGGCGCGCTCGATGCCGATGATCACGGCAGCGATCGACCCGGCGAGGATGATCAGCTTGGTGACGACCATCACCGGGCCGCCGCTCTTCAGCATCTCGAGCAGTTCGTGCATGGGTCCTGTTTAACACGCGGATTGCCGGACGCCTTCCGACAGGCGTGGTAGAGCAGCGCCGATGCCTTCCTGGACCGAGCTGGCCCTCGAATGTGCCAGGGTCGCACGGAAGGGACTCCGCCTGCCCGAGGGGGAGTCCGGCATCGCCGTCATCCTGGGGTCCGGGCTGGGCGCCTTCGCCGACTCGCTGGACGATCCTCGCGGATTGCCCTTCTCCGAGCTGCCCGGGTTCCCGCTTGCGACGGTTCCCGGGCACCGGGGCAGGCTCGTGTATGGAAAAATCGCACACGTCCCTGTGCTGGCCCTTCAGGGCCGGGTCCACGGGTACGAAGGCCACGACGCGGCGACCGTCGCCTTCCCCGCGCGCGCCCTGGGGGTGCTCGGGGCGCGGGCCTTGGTGATCACCAATGCGGCGGGCAGCTGCAATCCATCGTTCGCGCCGGGCGACCTGATGCGCATCACCGACCACATCAATTTCACGGGCCGCAATCCGTTGGCCGGCCCCAACGAGGAGCGCCTGGGGCCCCGGTTTCCGGACCTGACCCACGCGTATGACGCGCGGCTGGCCTCAGCGCTGGAGGAAGCCGCGCGGAGCGTCGGCCAGACGCTGCGGGCAGGGGTCTACCTGCAGATGCTCGGCCCCAGCTACGAGACGCCTGCCGAGGTCCGCATGGCGCGTACGCTGGGCGCCGACGCGGTGGGCATGAGCACCGTCCCGGAAGTGATCGCAGCGGCGCACATGCGGGTCCCGGTCGCAGGGATCTCCTGCATCACCAACCTGGCCGCCGGGATCTCCCAGCACCCGCTCACGCACCAGGAGGTGGTGGAAGTCGCGCGCGCGGTCGAGGGAAAGTTCGCCGATCTCCTCCGCGCGTTCATCCCCCGCGCGTGGGCGGCCGTTCCGCCCCGAACCCCGCTGGCCTGAATCCGATCCGCCGCTGAAAGTGGCCTCCGCGGCAGGGCCCGCTATGCTCCGGCGGGTGAAGCGCCCGCACTCCCGGCTTTCCGCGCTCCTGCGCGCCGCGACCCGCGCCAGGAGACAGGCGTACGCGCCGTACTCGGGGTTCCAGGTCGGCGCCGCCGTACTCGCGGGCGGCCGGATCTTCTCCGCCTGCAACGTCGAGAACAGCGCGTATCCGCTCTCGGTCTGCGCGGAGCGCAACGCGGTGGGCAGCGCCGTCGCGGCCGGGCACCGCCGCATCGACGCGGTTGCCATCGTCGCGGGCGAAGGGCGCCCCGCAGCGCCCTGCGGCGGCTGCCGCCAGGTCTTCGCCGAGTTCTGCGATCCCGATGCGCCGGTCGTCTACGCTTCGACAGCGGGCCGCAGCGTCATCACCACCGCCGGCGCGCTGCTCCCGGATTCGTTCGGTCCCGCCGACCTGCTGGCGGGGGCGCCCCGCCCGGCGGGGATCGTCCGGGATCCCTCCCGGAGCGCGGCCCGCATCCGCGGCACTCGAAAGCGAAGAAAGTAGAACGCATTCATCTCCGAAGGACTCAAGTGGACTGCTGCTTCAGATCAACCGCCGAGCACGCAGAGCACGCCGAGGCGGAAAAGTAGTCTCAAAGAAACCAATCCATTTTTGGGGGTGCTCGCGAGTCACGGCCGCCAAGCCGCCTACGGCGGTGGGCCAGCCCGCTGCCGTGCGCCGGCGGGCGTGGTTTGACGAGCCGCCGGCACTCCTCTAAAGCAAACGCGCGATGCGCATCCACGACGGCCTCTCCGCGTCGGTAGGCAAGCTGACCGGCGGGGCCGTCGCCATCGGCAATTTCGACGGCGTACATCTCGGGCACCAGGCCCTCTTCGCCGCCGCCCGGCGCGACGCTCGAGGTCCCACCTCCGCGCTCACCTTCGAGCCCCACCCGGCGCGCTTGCTCGCGCCGGCGTACGCGCCTCCGCTGATCTCCGAGAAGCCGCGCAAGCGGGAGCTGATCGCCGCCGCCGGCGTCACCGATCTGATCGAGCAGCCGTTCGACGCGGCATTCGCCGCCACCGGCCCGGAGCAGTTCGTGGACATGGTGGCGGCCACCGGCGTCGCCGAGGTGGTGGTTGGGCACGACTTCACCTACGGCAAGGCGCGCGCCGGCACCGTGGAGACGCTGCGCGGGTCGCTCGGAGCGCGCGGCGTGCAGCTGCGCGTAGTGCCCCCGGTCGCGGTCAACGGGCTCGTCTGCTCCAGCACCAAGGTCCGCGAGTTCGTGCTCGAAGGGCGCGTGGAGGCCGCGAACATGCTGCTCGGGCGCCCCTTCGATCTGGACGGCGAGGTGGTGCAGGGTGCCGGCCGCGGTCGGAAGCTGGGCTGGCCCACTGCGAACATCCGCACCACCAACGAGTTGCTGCCGGCGGTGGGCGTGTACGCGGTGCGCGCCCGCCTCTTGCCCGGCGGACCACCCATCGCGGGCGCGGCCAACCTCGGGCTCAATCCCACCTTTCGTCCGGAAGTCGCCCAGGCCGGCGCCGCAGGGCACCCGCTGCTCTCCCTCGAGGTCCACCTGCTCGACTTCGCGCAGGACATCTATGGGCGAAGGCTGCGCGTGGAGTTCGTGCATCGCCTGCGCGAGGAGCGCCGTTTCCCCGGAGTCGACGCGCTGAAGGCCCAGATAACGCAGGACGTCGAACACGCGCGCAGACTGCTCGGGATGTAGCATCCCGCCGCACTTCGGACCCGAAATTCCTCCAAGGAGTTCGCCCGCTTTCTCGCTTTGCGGGAAAGCCCTCGCCTATACTCGGACCCCTCCACCTCTGAGGTGCAAACGCATGGCTGGACGTCTCGGCGAGCTCCTGGTCCGCGAGAACCTCATCTCTCTGCAGCAACTGCAGAAGGCCCAGGATGAGCAGAAGAAAGCGGGCGGCCGCATCGGCTACCACCTCACCAAGCTCGGTTTCATCGAGGAGTCGGAGCTCACCAACTTCCTCTCCAAGCAGTATGGCGTTCCCTCGATCAACCTGAAGGAATTCGACATCGACGGCGAGGTGGTCAAGCTCGTCCCCAAGGAAGTCGCCGAGAAGCACCAGTGCATTCCGGTCAACCGCGCCGGCGCATCGCTGATCCTGGCGATGAGCGACCCCTCCAACATCTACGCCATCGACGACATCAAGTTCCTCACCGGCTACAACGTCGAGGTCGTCGTCGCCAGCGAGCAAGCCATCAAGGAGGCGCTGGAGAAGTACTACGCGGAGAAGGGGCCCTCGTACGACGAGGTGATGGAGGGGTTCGACGAGAGCGAGATCGGCGTCGAGCACGAAGAGGGCGGCGTCACCGACATCAGCGACCTGGAGAAGAGCGCGGCCGACGCGCCGGTCGTGAAGCTCGTGAACCTGATCCTCCTCGATGCCATCAAGAAGGGCGCCTCCGACATCCACGTCGAGCCGTACGAGAAGGACTTCCGCGTCCGCTACCGCGTGGACGGCGTGCTCTACGAGGTGATGAAGCCGCCGATGAAGCTGAAGCTGGCGATCATCTCCCGCCTCAAGATCATGGCGGAGCTGGACATCGCAGAGCGCCGCCTCCCGCAGGACGGAAGAATCAAGCTGAAGCTAGGCAAGGGACGCGAGATGGACTTCCGCGTTTCCGTCTGCCCGACGCTGTTCGGCGAGAAGGTCGTGCTCCGCCTCCTCGACAAATCGAACCTCCAGCTGGACATGACCAAGCTGGGCTTCGATCCCGAGCCGCTCAAGGCCTTCAAGGAGAACATCGACAGGCCGTACGGGATGGTGCTGGTGACCGGTCCCACCGGATCGGGAAAGACGACCACCCTCTACTCCGCCCTCGCGGAGCTGAACAAGACCACGGACAACATCAGCACCGCGGAAGACCCGGTTGAATTCAACTTCTCCGGGATCAACCAGGTGCAGATGCACGAGGACATCGGCCTCAACTTCGCGGCCGCCCTGCGCAGCTTCCTCCGCCAGGACCCGGACATCATCATGGTGGGCGAGATCCGCGACTTCGAGACGGCGGAAATCGGCATCAAGGCCGCCCTCACCGGCCACCTGGTGCTCTCCACGCTGCACACCAACGACGCTCCCGGCACCATCTCCCGATTGCTCAACATGGGCATCGAGCCGTTCCTGGTGACCAGCGCGGTGAACCTGATCCTGGCGCAGCGGCTCGCGCGCAAGCTCTGCCAGGAATGCAAGAAGCCGGTGGACGTGCCGGAGCAGGCGTTGCTCGACATCGGCGTGCTGCCCGAAGAGATCGGCAGCTTCCAGATCTTCGAGCCCGGCGGCTGCCGCACCTGCAATGACCGCGGCTACAAGGGTCGCGTCGCCCTCTACGAGGTGATGCCGCTCTGGGACAGCGTCAAGGAGCTGGTGATCAACGGCGCCTCCACCACCGAGCTGAAGGCGGAGGCGATCCGGCTCGGCATGCAGACGCTGCGGATGGCGGGGCTCGCCAAGCTGAAGACGGGGATGACCAGCATCGAGGAAGTGGTGGGAAACACCGCTCCCGATTCGATGCGGTAACCAGGGGAACCACACTTGCCCAACCTGCACCAGCTCCTGAAGGCGATGGTGGAGAAGGGATCGTCCGATCTCCACATCACCACCGGCTCGCCGCCGCAGCTCCGCATCGACGGGGCCCTCGTGCCGCTCAAGACCCCGCCGCTCACCCCGGTGGAGACCAAGCAGCTCTGCTACTCGATCCTCGCCGACGCGCAGAAGCACAAGTTCGAGGAAGAGAACGAGCTCGACCTCTCTTTCGGGGTGAAGGGCCTCTCCCGCTTTCGCGCCAACATCTTCATGCAGCGTGGCGCCGTGGCGGCGGCATTCCGCACCATCCCCTTCAAGATCCTGACCTTCCAGGAGCTCGGTCTTCCCCCCATCATCTCGGAGCTGTCGAAGAAGCCGCGCGGGCTGGTGCTGGTGACCGGTCCGACCGGCTCCGGCAAGAGCACCACGCTGGCGTCGATCATCGACAAGATCAACACCGAGCGCCACGAGCACATCGTCACCATCGAAGACCCGATCGAGTACCTGCACCCGCACAAGAACTGCGTCGTCAATCAGCGCGAGGTGGGCGCGGACACCCACAGCTTCAAGAAGGCGCTCAAGTACATCCTCCGGCAGGATCCCGACGTCGTGCTGGTGGGCGAGATGCGCGACCTGGAGACCATCGAGGCCGCGCTGGTGATCAGCGAGACCGGCCACCTCGCCTTCGGGACCCTGCACACCAACTCCTGCGTGCAGACCATCAACCGCATCCTCGACGTGTTTCCGCCCTACCAGCAGCCCCAGATCCGGGCCCAGCTCTCCTTCGTGCTGGAAGGGGTGGTGACGCAGAACCTGATCGCCAAGTCCAGCGGGCCCGGACGCGTGCTGGCCATCGAGGTGATGGTGCCCAACGCCGCCATCCGGAACCTGATCCGCGAGGACAAGGTCCACCAGATCTACTCGCAGATGCAGGTCGGCCAATCGAAGTTCGGCATGCAGACCTTCAATCAGTCGCTCGCGTCGCTGATCCAGCGCGGGCTCATCACTCTCGAGGAAGGCCTCGGGCGCAGCTCGGACTCCGAGGAGCTGCGCACCATCCTCGCCTCCGGCGTGAAGCCGGGCGTGAACCGGCCCGTGCAGGCGCGGTAGGAGGAGACGAAATGGCAACGGCACCTGCCGCAGCAACGAAGACAGCGCCGAAGGCGACCGCCGCCCCCAAGCTCCCCGTCTGGGTCTGGGAAGGAAAGACGAAGACCGGCGAGGTCAAGCGCGGCGAGGTGGAGGCGTCGGACGAGGCGTCCGTCCAGCAGCGCCTGCGCGCGATGGCGCTGACCAACGTCAAGATCAAGAAGAAGCCCATCCAGATCTCGCTCAAGATCCCGGGCTTCGGGGGCATCAGCCAGAAGGACCTGGTCATCTTCACCCGGCAGTTCGCCACCATGATCGACGCCGGCCTCCCGCTGGTGCAGTGCCTGGACATCCTCTCGGGCCAGCTCGACAACATGGCCTTCCGCGAGGTGCTCACCAAGGTGAAGGTGAAGGTCGAGTCGGGCTCCACGCTCGCCGACGCGCTGGGCGATCACCCGAAGGTCTTCGACACCCTCTACGTCCAGCTGGTCGCCGCCGGCGAAATCGGCGGTATCCTCGACACGATCCTCAACCGCCTCGCGCAGTACATCGAGAAGAACGAGAAGCTGAAGAGCAAGGTGAAGAGCGCGATGGTGTACCCCAGCGTGGTGCTGGTGGTCGCCGTCGGCGTCACCGTCGTGCTGCTGCTCTTCGTCACCCCGACCTTCGAGAAGATGTTCAAGGACTTCGGCGGCGCGATGCCGACGCCGACGCAGATCGTGATCGATCTCTCGAAATGGCTGCAGCACTACATCGGCTACCTGGTCGCGTTCATCATCGGCGCGGTGATCGCTTTCCGCGCCTGGGTGCAGTGGCCGCGCGGGCGGGTGCAGTGGGACTCCTTCGTGATCCGCACGCCGATCTTCGGGCCGCTGGTGCGCAAGGTCGCGGTGGCCCGCTTCACCCGCACGCTGGGAACGATGATCAGCTCCGGCGTGCCCATCCTCGACGCGCTGGAGGTGGTGGCGAAGACCGCCGGCAACGCGGTGGTGGAGAAGGCCATCCGCTACACCAAGGAGAAGATCGCCGAGGGCAAGACCATCGTGCAGCCGCTCTCGGAGACCAAGGTGTTCCCGCCCATGGTGGTGCAGATGATCGGCGTCGGCGAGGCCACCGGCGCCATGGACCAGATGCTCACCAAGATCGCCGACTTCTACGATGACGAGGTGGACGCCGCGGTGGCCGCCCTCACCAGCCTGATCGAGCCGGTGATGATGGTCTTCCTCGGCGGAGTGGTTGGCGGCTTCCTGATCGCCATGTACCTGCCCATCTTCTCCATCGCCGGCGCGGTCAAGTAAACCGATGGCGGAGACGGGCGTCTATTCGCCCTTCGGCGAGCGCCCCCAAGGCGGGCTTTACGGAAAGCTGGTCCTGCTGACCGGCATCCGGCTGGCGGTGGGCACCGCGCTCCTCGCCGCCACGGCCTGGCCGACGCTCGGGCACGAGCCGTTCCCGCGAACGGTGGAAGCGCTCCTCTTCACCATCGTCGCCCTCATCTACTTCGGCTCGCTGGTGGGAACGTTCTTGCTCCGCACCCGCCGCCATCTCGGCTGGGTGGCGCACGGGCAGATCGCGGCGGACGTCGTCGCGGCCACCGGGCTCGTCTATCTCACCGGCGGAGCGGATAGCATCTTCACCGTCCTCTATCCGCTGGCGATCGTCAGCGGCGCCATCGGCCTGGGCCGGCGCGGCGGAGCGCTGGGCGCGTCCGCGTCCTGCGTCGCGTTCTGCCTGCTCGCCTGGAGCATGCAGAGCGGCATCATCCCGCCCGCGGCCAGCGAGCTCGAACGGGTGCCCCTCGCCCCGGGCAAGCTGGCGGTGGTCATGGCCGCGAACCTTTCCGCATTCATCCTGGTCGGCGCGCTCTCCTCTTTCCTCGCCGAGCAGCTCCAGGGCGCGCGCAGCCAGCTGCAGCGCAGCGAGACCCGTCTCGAGGCGCTGGAGGCCATCTACTCGGCGGTGGTGCGCTCGATCGCGAGCGGCATCCTCACGCTGGGCGAGGACGGCCGGATCACCTACCTGAATCCGGCGGCGGAGCACTTGACCGGCGTGTCCGATCACGCCGCCCGCGGACAGCCGCTGAGCACCCTGTTGCCGGACCTCGCCGCGTCGATCCTCAGGCCGCCCGAGCGGGGCCGACCCGAGGTCCGCCTGCGCGCGCACGACGGCAGGGAGCGCATCCTGGGTTACGCCACGGCGCCGCTGGCGGGCGGTGCCTCTGGCCAGGTGATCCTGTTCCAGGATCTCACCGAGCTTCGCCAGATGGAGGAAGCGGTGCGCCGCGCCGACCGGCTCGCGGTGGTCGGCGGGATGGCGGCTGGCCTCGCGCACGAGATCCGCAACCCCCTCGCCTCGATGTGCGGCTCCATCGAGGTGCTCGGCGCCTCTCCGGGGCTGGACGGGCAGGAGCGGCGCCTGATGAACGTGGTGCGCAGCGAGGCCGAGCGCCTGGAGACGCTGGTCCGCGAGTTCCTCTCCTTCGCCCGGCCCCTCTCGCCCGCCTTCGAGCCTCTCGACGGGGCCCGGGTGGTCACCGAGACGGTGGACCTGTTCCGGCAGGAAGTGGCCGAACGCGGCATCGAGCTCGTGGTCCGCGCCGACGCGCCGGTCTGGGTGCGGGCGGACCCCGGGCAACTTCGCCAGGTGCTCTGGAACCTGCTCGGCAACGCGGCCGACGCGACCGAGCGCGGCGGACGGGTCGAGATCCGGATGGCGCGGCAGGCCGGGGAAGGCGTCCTCGAGGTCACCGACACCGGGCACGGGATCGCGGACGAGGACCTGCACCGCATCTTCGACCCCTTCTTCACCACCAAGGAGCGCGGCACCGGCCTCGGGCTCGCCATCGTGCACCGCATCGTGGAGGCGCACAGCGGACATCTCTCCGTCCGCAGCCAGGTGGGCCGCGGCACCACCTTCCGGGTGGTGCTGCCGATCGCGGCGCATTCGCAGACGCAGTTTCCGGCGGCGGTGGGCTGACGCATGGCGCGACTCCTGGTCGTCGACGACGAGCAGTCGATGCGCGTGATGCTGGAAGCGCGGCTTTCCAAGGCGGGTCACGCCGTGGACGTCGCGCCGGACGTCACCGGGGTGGAGCGGGCGTTGGCGGCATCGGAGTTCGACGTGGTGATCACCGACCTGCGGATGCGGACCGGCGGCGACGGCCTCGACGTCCTGCGCAAGGTGAAAACCGCGCAGGCGGAGGTGGAAATCATCCTCATGACCGCCTTCGGCAGCGACGACGTCCGGCGCCAGGCGCTGGAGCTCGGGGCCTACGGATACGTGGAGAAGTCGCCCACGCTCGCGTCCGAGCTGATCGCCCTGGTGAAGGCCGCCGTCCACAAGCGCGAGCTGGCGCGGCGCGGCCGGATCCTGGCGCAGGACAACGAGCTGCTCCGGGAGCAGCTCTCGGCGCGCGGCCGGTTCGAGTCGATGGTGGCGCGCAGCGGGGCCATGCACCAGGTCTTCGACGTGGTGGAGAAGGTGGCCGCCGCCCGGACCACGGTCCTCATCACCGGCGAGAGCGGCGTCGGCAAGGAGCTGGTGGCGCGGGCGGTCCACGCGCGCAGCCCGCGCAGCGAGGCACCCTTCGTTCCGGTGAACTGCGGCGCAATCCCCGAGGGGCTGATCGAGTCCGAGCTGTTCGGCCACGCCAAGGGCGCCTTCACCGGCGCGCAGGGCGCGAAGCAGGGCCTCTTCCAGGCCGCGCAGGACGGGACGCTCTTCCTCGACGAGATCGGCGAGCTGCCGCTCAGCCTTCAAGTGAAGCTCTTGCGTGCGATCCAGGAGCGGAACATCCGCCCGGTTGGCGACAACAGCGACGTCAACGTGGACGTCCGCCTGGTGGCGGCCACCAATCGCGATCTGGCCGGGGAGGTCCGCGCCGGGCGCTTCCGCGAGGACCTCTATTACCGCCTCAACGTGGTGGAGATCCGCGTTCCCGCGCTGCGGGAGCGGCGGGAAGACGTGCTGCCGCTCGCCGATCACTTTCTCCGCCGATTCGCCGCCGAGCACAGCCGGCCGGTCCCTCGGCTCTCGGCCGACGCGAAGCGCAGGCTTTCCGAGTACTGGTTCCCGGGCAACGTGCGCGAGTTGGAGAACCTGATCGAGCGCGCCGTCGCGCTCTCCACCGGCGACGAGGTGACGGTGGACGCGCTGCCAGCCGTGCTTCGCGGGTCGGGAGCCCACGCGCTCTCGCCCGGAGGGCCGCTCCCGGCGGGCTTCGCCCTCGAGGAGTACCTGGCGCAGATCGAGCGCGAGCTGATCGACCGCGCGCTGACCGAATCGGGAGGCTTGAAGAAGGACGCCGCCGCCCGGCTCGGGCTTACCTTTCGCCAGTTCCGCCACCGGGTGAAGAAGCTGTCGGGCCAGCCCGAGGACGACGCTGACGAGCCCGACGCGTAGCCCCAGACTGCCTGCTTTTCATGGGTGGCGGGCGCGTTTGTTTGGTCCCGGGCTGGACCACGGAGCGTTGCGGCTGCGGTGGCGACGACTCGGAAGGTCTGCCCAAATCAACTAGTTCAAGTCCCGGCGCGAGAAGATCAGGATGGCCAGCCCGAGCACGACGGCGGCGTACGCAAGCCCGTAGCCGGCGGCGTGCACGACGTACCCCGCGGCGACCGGAAGCTTGTTCGAGGCGTGCGACTTGAGGTTGAGCAGCTCGAGGTCCGGCAGCAGCAGGTAGAAGCCGCGCGCGAGCGTGCGCGCCGCGCCGCTGTGCGACTTCTCGGCGAATACCCTCAGGTCCGGCAGCAAGTGGCCGATGAAGAAGAGGGCCAGCCCGTACGAGCCGGCGAGGATCGGCGTCGAGAAGCTCGCGAACAGGACCGCCAGCGCCGCCAGGACGGCGAACTCCACGCAGAGCAGCGCCGCGGCTTGCAGCGCGGTTGCGCTGAGCGGGTACCGTGCCAGCCAGAGCACGGCACGCAGCACCGCTACGATCACGATTGCGTTCACCACCAGGAGCAGGACCAGCCCGGCATACCGGCCGATGCAAAACGCCCAGCGGGGCACCGGCTTGGCGAGCGTGGGGAGGATGGTCCGCCGCTGGACCTCCCCGGCAACGAGGCCGACCCCGATCACGATCGCCATCAGCCCGCCCGCAAGCTCCAGCGCGCCCAGGCCCATGTCGAGGATGATGCGGTCCCAGTTCCCGACCGTGAGCTGCGCGACCAGCAGCGATCCGGTGACGAACAGCACGGCGAAGACCAGCAGGTTGTAGAGAAGCTTGCTGCGGACCAGCTCCCGCACGGTGTTGCCAGCGATGGTGAGGACGGCCGTCATTCGTGGATCTCGAATCGCGTGGTCAGCCCGTAGGCGCGGAGTCGCTCGGAGGCGGTGGACCGCGCCGTGCCGTCCGCATCGATCAAGTAGCGGCCTCCATGCGGCTCGTGAGGAACGGGGTAGAGGAGACCCGCCGCGACCAGCACATGCACGGACCGCGGCGGCACTCCCTTGAGCTCCCGGTACCGCTGCGCTGCCTCCTCGATCGCCCTCAGGTCCCGCTCCATGTGCAGCGCATCGACGCGGTCCTGCCACTCCTTGCGGGTGGCGTCCTCGTTCGCTTGGGAGAGCATCGCTTCCGCGAGTGAAGTCGCGATCTGAAGCTCTCCGCCCTGCGCCGCCAGCCGGGTCGCGAGCAGCCCGATCCAAGAAGGCGCGCCCTGCTGCTTGGCTGCGGTGGCGAGGCTTCGGCCCGCAGCCGTGAAGTCGCGCAGGTAGTACGACTGCAAGAAGCCGAGCAAGAAGCCGATGTGCCAGTCGTCCGGCCGCTCGCGCAGCCCTTTCTCCAGGATCTGGAGGGCCTTCACCGCTCCGTAGACCTTGCCGTCCATGGTCTCGTGTGGCAGGGCGGCGGCCGCGAACCGGTAGGCGCCGGCGAACTTTGGATCGACTTCCACCGCGTATTCGAGCAAGCGGAACAGGCGCCGGTCGATCGGGCCGGCCACCTCCGGCGACATGTCGCCGTGCCGCTGAGGCAGCAGCTGGATGGCCTGGAGCAGGGTGGCGTCCGCGAGCAGCGAGCGGAAGCCGAACGAGAGCGCCCGCGCCACGTCGCCGGGAATGGGCGGGATGTCGGTCTCGCTCTCGACCGGGGCGGGAGCGCGATTCTGCGCCGACATGCGCAGCAGGACAGCGGCGGCGAAGGCCAGCGCGAATCCGAGGGCGGCGGCGCTGCCGCGGAGCGCAGTCGTCACGACGCCGATGATACCAAGCGCGCCATCGACCACCCAGAAAAGAAGCGGGGGTGGCCCCCTCCCGGCCACCCCCACCCCTTTCTCTGCCAGACTTCCTTTACAGGTTGACGTCGTTCAGGTCGTTCGCCGGCTCGCCCGAGGGGTTGTTCGCGTCGGCCGT
>Ga0209526_10000024_pt1 | contig 83132 bp, 65 predicted proteins | sample JacPinW_OM2H0_M1_FD_188566 | JGI IMG/M metagenome (GOLD analysis project Ga0209526, IMG submission 188566) | Forest soil microbial communities from Algoma, Ontario, Canada - Jack Pine, Ontario site 1_JW_OM2H0_M1 (SPAdes) (version 2) | ecosystem: Environmental > Terrestrial > Soil > Boreal... | reverse complement strand
TGTAGGATTCTGCGGGTTATTCTCATTGAAGCTGCTTGCCACCGACGCCTGGTCCGGCAGAATGAATATATTGCCGAGGCCCCCGAACTGCTGTGTCACCGGCGCGATGAAATTGTCGCCGATCAGAATGTTCTTGTCCTCTTCCTTCACCAGTTCGAATCCTGCTGGCAGGACCACTTCCACCACGTACTTGCCGATGGGAAGCATCGGCGTGTTGTAATACAAATCCGTGGAAGGTACCACGGTGTTCGGTTTGCAAATTGTGCAGTTGGTGCCGTTGGGCTTTCCGGCCGAATCTGTGCTGGTAACGCTGGGGAACTTGTACATGCCGTCATACGGCGCCGGCTGAAGTTGATTCCAGTTGTGCATGCCATCGTAGCACTTGTACTGCGAATTGTTTGGCAGCGGGTGCAGCGGGGTGCCATTGTGTTGGTTGTTGTACACATCCAAGTAATCAGGTTGGTCCTTGAGTGTGAAAAAGAACAGATCTAGCTTGGTCTGTCCAGGGCAGCTCATGTTCGGCGTGCCATCAGGGCGAAAGCCCTGCGCCCAATCGTCCCAACTGCTGGTCTGCGTCGTATCTACCAAAGTCAGCGTCGGCGTGATCCCATCCGTCGCAGTCCCTTCCTGGTAAAGGTTGATCCTAACGTGTGGAACCAGCGGTTCCCACTGCGTCTGCACCAACATTTGCGGGTCGTCAAACGGACGCGTCGAGGCGTAAATTACATGTCCTTTGATTCCGCCGTTTTCGCCCGCGACGTACGGCTCCTTGCCGAATTCGAGGAAGCTGTTTTGGCCAGTGAAACCCTGCCAGCCCTCTACTCCAACCCACGGCGGATCGATTCGCCCAGTCGAAAGATTCCCTGACGCGCTGCTGCCCGGTCCATTCAAGATTGAGAAACCGTTGCAATCCGCATTGTCACAATAGACTGCGCCTGGGACCCGCAAGTTCGAGGGCACAGAAATCTGTTCGACGGTGTTCGCCAGGTACTTGCCAATCGTGGAGGTTCCGCATGCAGGAAAGCCTGGTTGACCGCACGAGGCTGAGCCGTCGGCCGGGCCTCCCGAGTCATACACCACATGCGTTCCCGTGTTCTTGTACCGCGTAGTGTCCGTTTCTACCACATACCAGCTAAACAGCGGGAACGTCTCGTTGAAATTCGCGGTCCCGTTGAAGTCCGTGAGCAGTAGGTTCTCCAAGCTCCCATCTCGCAGCCGCACCGCCACATTAAGAAGTGGAATTCCCGTTTCATCTTTCTGCGACAGGCCATCCTTGTTGTCGTCTATGAATGTCCGCGTATACAGATTCGTCTGCCACTGCGTTGCCGCGACGTCCCCCATATTAATGGTAGTGTTGGTCCCGGATGCCCTTACAGGGGTAGATAGCCCGTCCACCAACTGATCGTTCCACTGATCAAACGTGCTAACTCTCCAATCTCCGACTGGAATGCCCGTGAAGCTGAAGTTGCCATCGGCGTCGCATTTGGCGAACGCGAAGTCTTCGCCATCCGGATCTCCCAAGGAGGCGAAGCACTGGGTCCAATAGAACGCATCGTGTGAACCGCTGCTGTACAGCCGTTCATCCGGCGTACGGCTCAAGCGGTCGCCCGTGACCTTGCCTTTGACCGTATAATGGCAGTTACTCTGGGCAGGAAGGTTGGGGTCGTTCGCGGAACACACCGCTGCCAACCGCGAGTTAATGATTTGCGGGTTCACAAAACCGATGCTCACGTGGTACGACGCCGGTCCGTATTCCTGGAAGAAGCTTGGTTCGCCGATTCTTGTGAAGGAATCGTGCGCCTTCTGGCCGTCCAATGTGTTGGTCTGCAGCCACTCTTCTCCCCGGGCAATTCGATCCGCCGCAGGAGTCGCAATCACGCCCCATCTTCCCGGCATCAGGTTGGCAATCACCGCCTGGCCCGCCAGCGGGGAGAGCGTCTTTCCGTCCGATTCATACTTCGGACAAGTAACGATCATACCTGTGATACCCGTTTGATACGGATCAGGAATAAAGCTGCCGGGATTGTTTGGATCAGGAATCGTACCGATCCGCGACTGCAGGGAAATTGGACACGCATCAAACCCCGTCGCCGGATCTTTTTGTCCCGACAAGCTGTTGGTCAGCGGCTGGTTGAACATGTCGTAGGTCATTTGCCCAGTAAAATCTCCGTTGCGACCCATGGCGTCCCAAAGGTGGAGCTGGAAGCCGCCTAGTCCGGGCTCGTTGGCTACCACTCCGCCGCCTCCATCATGTTCGCCGTTCAGCGGGAAGTCGTCCTCAAACACGAACACCGACAGTTTCGCTGGTGGGTAAGGCGAGGGCTGCGAGAGGATCGTGACCGACCTCTGGCCGAATGTGATCGGAGCGCCTCCCATTCCGTGACCACAGTTGCTTGCCCCAGCCGCACTAGCGCCATACTGACAGTTACCCGACGTGTTCGCAGATTGAAATGGTATGGCCGAATCGCCTGGCAGGACCGAAATGTAGTATCGCTTGGTCGGATCCAAATAAACCTGGCTCGGCATTACCGGCGTGCTCCCGTTTGCTCCGCCATTGATTCGACAAACCCCGTTGCCGATATCGCACACCGCCGGAAGGTGGCTCTTGCTGACCGGATCATAAACCGTCTGACCCTGCTCACAGGAGTTTGGACCCGTGCAACCCTGCGCCACCAACGGCATATTGCTGGTGTGGAAATTCACCCCGTAGGTTGGCAGCAGCGCGCTGCCAGTGTTCGTCGATTTTGTTGGGTCGACATAAAAAGTGCGATCTTCTTCAATAATCCAGCGATAGTCACCGATTATCGTAGTTTTGTCTTGGCCGTCCAAAACCTGCACATTTAGACCGCTGCCTGTTGGGAAGTTTAGCGTCACGAGCGCGCAGCCCGGTACCGCCGTCGCTGTTGGATCCGCGGGGCATGCTGCCGTGGCGCTCGACGTCCCCTGTGAGTTCTTTACCGAGTAACCAAAATAGTAGGTGCCCGGCCCGGAAACGGTCGCGGTGAATCCGCCCGTCGGATCCATCCATAGCATCAGACCTGCGCCTGGCACGACACTTGTCGCTGGAATCGTAAGCGGGTAGCCCTTCCCGTCGCTGTCGACATACAAAACTCCTGGGGGCGCGATTTTCAAGTACGTCGCGACGTTCGACGTATACGAGGTGTTGTTAACCTTGATCCCGCTAGCCGCTTCAATTGTCGCCGCTCCCAAGGTCACAACGGCACACTGCTGCGGTAGCGGAGATGCCACGTACGCCACGCCGTTACCACAATAAGTGAAGGAATCTGATGTTATTCCGGCATTGGGGGTATACGTAAATGTGCCGTTCGCGCTGAGAACCAGAGTGCCGTTTGCCGGGAGTGCGCCAACTTGGACACCGTAAATGTTCGTATCGTTGGCTATCACACCCTTCGATGGATCCGATACTTTAAGCGTCTGGCCAGCAACAACGGAGTTGTAGGTATCCGCCACCGCGACCGCAGCCCCAAGTGCACCAGAAGTTGGCAGTCCTGACCCATTCACGCCGATATACGCCAACATCCCGGTATCGCGACCAAATTTATTTCCAGACAAGCTCAATTCGCGGTCGTACACCGGCAGCGCTTGTGTCCCGGTCGGAACGTTGATCATCACGTCATAGGTCTTTCCCGCCGCCATGAACACTTCGCTTTGCACACGCGGAATTCCCGGCAGCAGGTTGCCGTCTTCCGCGATCAGCGAGAATCCTCCTACTGCAGACGCCGTCTTCGTTGGCGTCGTAAGCGAACCCACGATCGACGGCACATGCATCCGCAATCCAGCATTTACCAACCGCACCAAGACGTTTCCGGTGATTCCGGTTGTGACCGGGACGACTATGCCCGAGAGGTTGGTGGTCGTGCCTGCTGTGGCCGGGAAGACCGAGGCCGACGCGTTGGTCTTATTGAACGCAACTCCATTGATCGTGTAATAGAGCGGGGTGAAATTTACCACTGGCGGATAGCAAGATGGCGTGCCATTCCCGCAAAGATCCCCCGCCAACGAAAGAACCGCAATGACTTGTGCACCGGAACCGGTGCTGCTGGTTACCGTCGCATTGGGAACAGACGTATAGCCCGAGCCCGCGTTCGTTACTGTGAAATCTTTAATTGCGCCAGTTGTGGTTACATCCGCGACTTGAGCAGTCGCTTGTATGCCACCGCCTCCGCTGATGGTAACGACATCCCCCACCACATAGCCGCTTCCGGCTATCGGATTGCCATTGGAATTCTTCGCTAACGCGATGCCGCTAACGGAGTCCTTCAGTGTGATCACCGCCGTCTCGCTGAATCCCACCGTGTTCACTGCCGTGTTCACCGCATTGTTCTGCAGCGGATCAATTTCACTGAAAAGCAGCGGAATTTCCGCACTGTAGCTCACGTTGGGGTAAGCAGTGCCAGCTGCTCCAGCGGGCGCGTTGGTCACCACTAAAATTCCATACAGTCCCATTGAGCCTTGTATCGACGGGTGCGTTCCACTCTCTATCAAATACGTGCCCGGTCGAAGGTTGTTCCAGGTCAATGCGGTTGGCGTTGTCGTTGTTGTGGCCGGAGTTGCCGCCACTTCCGTTGCGAACGACTGGACGCGCGGCCCTTGAGCGGGAGGAACAAACTGAGCGCCCGTGCTATTCCCGACGGTCGACCATGTCACAAATTGATCCGCATGTACCGGACTCGGCGTGGTTGTCCTTTGCGTTACGTCTCCCAAACCCCCGCCCAACTGCCCCACAATCACAATCGAAGTGGGTATGTTGTTCGGCGTGCTTGCAAAGGAAAGATGGTTGGTGAGATTGATCGTAAGGTTCGATCCCGTGACCGCGGTGATCACCACGGGCGACCACCCGGTCGCTCCAGGGTTCAGTGGCGCGCAGGTTGCGGTCGAGCCGCTAACCGGCGTGCCGCAGCTGTAGCCCCACATCGGCACCGTCGTGCCGTCGGGCAGTGTTAGCGACGTTGGCCCGGCAGTCAGATTTACCTGCTGCCCGAATGCCACCACCGCCGCGAACGGAAGAATACACAGCACTCGCAGGGCAACCTTCAGCATTGCTTTGAATTTATCGGCTCGCATCGTTCTTCCTCGTCGTCAATTCAGTTGGACTCGTCAATCACAAATTCCCGGGAATCTACCAGCATCATCATCAACATTCCGCCGGGGAAGACGTTGTTGGTCGTGATTTCGCGCTCATTATGGGAGTGCCACATAAACGCAAACCCGCGTTCGTTGGGGGGGTTGGCTTGCACGTTCGAGGGTTGCAGACCACTGTTGGGCCCGGTGGCGCGGATGTTCGCGTCCGGCCCAAGATAGGGACTGCCGCCATACCACGCGCCATTCGTAAAAATGTTCGGATCGGGCAGCGTTGCGGGTCCGCCGTTGGCCACATCGCCAAACGGTGCTGCTTGCAGCGGCTTGTTGTGGTCCTGGCACCACTCGTAATAGTTGATCGCAGTGTACGGCGCACCGCTGGCCTTTGTGTAGTACCCGTTGGCATCCGGTACGCACGGAAGTTCGTCATTGACCGTGACGGTCGCGGTAACGCCATTCGGATTCGACGCACTTGGGGCGGGAAGCGGACCGTGGTGACCGTACGCATCCCAGTTCAGGCCCCGGCCGGTCCAATAGAAAATCCCGTCGAACGCCAATCCCGGCGTCGTCGTCGTCGTGAACAGCACTGATCCGGCAAGACTGTTGGGATCGCTCTGACTCAAAATCAAATTGCCATCACGTCCCAAAATACGCACATGGTTTCCGTGCTCATGGAATGGATGCTGCCAACGCCCCTGCCCGATCACACGGAGCAGCACCTGTTCGCCCGGATGCATGTGTGGATTCCCGTTATAGGGCTGATGCGGATACTCCGCTCCATAATTCGCATCCATGTCGTCCGGCATCGAACGCCCGTTGATCAAAAAGTACGAGGGATGATACGGCTCGGTCGGTACTTCCAGACTGCACCCCGGCATTCCCGATGTGCATCCATTCGTCGCCGTTACCTGTGCCAACGCCTGCCTGTGAATATTCACGTCCATCTCGGAGAACTGGAACAAGTACTCACGGTCGTAGCAAGTTTTGGCGTGGTCATAGGCAGATTTTGCCAGCCGAAAATCATGCTCCACCGCGCCACCGGGAGCGGCAGTAGGCTGTTCATAGAAACTGGTAACAACATTCGACGTACAGATGCCCGGCACGTTCGCCGGCAGCACAATAATTGCTCCGTACAAACCCATTTCCACCTGGAGATCCCCTTGCGTTCCGCTGTAGTAGGCGCGCGTCCCTGCCGAAGAGGCAATAAACGAGTACGTTACCGCAGCGCCAGGCGCCGCTTCCTGGGTCAGTAGACCAGCTACACCATTATTCGTTATCGCTGTGCACACCCCGGCCAGACTGACATTGCCAACACACACCTGGAAGCCAGGGAATAAAATGGAGGTGTTTCCCGCCGAAGTGGGCAGATTGTTGGTGAGCGTTACCGTAACGATCTGTCCTTCCGTCACGATTAGTGTCGGCCCGGGAACCTGCATCGAGGGACAATTTGCGTTTTTCATATGCGCAGGAAGAGTTGCCGGCACGAATCCGTTGCTGCAACCATAACCCCACGCATACACACCCGTCCCGTCCGGCTGATTCAGGAAAGCGGTTTGCGCCGTAAGAAAAAAGATCGGGGCGGTGATGCCCGGAGTTGCTGCATGCGTCGTTACCGCTAGCAGCATCGCCGCCATCGGCGCCAGGAGCAGGCTCATTTTCAGTGCTGTTTTTTTCATTTTCATCGCCCTCATTGCCGCTCTCCTACTCACTAATTGATATGAACCTCGGTCATCAGCCCGCCAAAATTCTCGGCGTCATTGGACAAGTGATCGAGTTGCGGAGTGTAGAGATAGAAAACGCTTCCCGACGGATACTTCCCCGTATCGCTCGCATCCAGAATCACCTCCAGCGACTCGCCCCCGGCAAGAGTGATCGAGTTCGTGTAGTAGTCCATGTTGTTTCCCGCCTGGTCCCGCAGCAGCTTGGCGTTGTACCCGATTACGTGCATCGGAATGCCCAGTGACGCCAAGGTCTGATATTCCGCCACGTCCAGGTCAGAAATGCGCAGCAACGCCTTTTTGCCTGCGGGAATGTTGATGATCGAAGGAAGTGGCTGCGAGAAATGCATCCGGCCATCGGAAGATTGCGTTGCCATGGGCCCCGGCGACACCGTGTCCGGATAACTCCTCCCATTCAGCAGGAAGTACTTGTCCTTCATATCCGCAAAAGCTTCGGGGTTGAACGTCATGCCCACAAAATGGAAATTGGGGTCGAAGCCGTGGATTTGCAGAGGATACTCAACATCGTAATAAGTCGAGCCGTCGCCGTCGTTATAGGCATATTTTTTTGTGGCCGAGCCGCTGGTGAAGCCTCCTGTCGCGCCCGTGTTCTTCGCTGGCAACGGATTGCTGCACAAAATATCGGCGTTTGAACTACAAGCTGTACGCAGATCTGTCTGCTGTAGCTGTAGCGCAGCATATAGGTCATTCCCGGACGGCACACGATTCTGCCGCGGGCGTACAAACAATTGCCCCACCATCCCCATCTGCAAGTGCTCCGGGGGTGTGACGTGGCAGTGCCAGAAATACGTCCCGGCATCCGGCGCCAGGTAGTAATAGGTGAAGCTACCACCAATGTTAATTGCCACTGAAGCGTCCGGCACGCCGTCATAAAACGCCGAGGCGTTCGGGTATCCGTGGAAGTGCACCGTGTGCTGTTCGAACAAGTCCGGCCGCATGATCATGCCCACGTTGGAGAGCGTGAGGAAGAATTCGTCATCCTCATCAAACGCCATCAATGGCGCAGGAATGTTTCCGTTCATCACCCCAACGTCCATGATTTGCCGAGGGTCTACGTGCCCGTCCAGGCCGGTTGTGCAATATGTCGGATGGGGCACCGTCGTTGAAATGCAAGCTGGGTCTGCGGTCGGGTCGGCCAAAAGGTCTGCGTCCTTGGCAAGCCCAATCGCGCCGTTGTAGGTAAACACCAGGGTCCCCGCAGAGTATGTGCCAGAGTCAGTGGCACCGTCCGTCGTCGCTGGATCCCCAGGCACTGGCGCCGGTGATGCAACGACATTAAAAACGTTCGGAAACTCTGACCCCGGTTGGCCCGCGGCGATATCCGCAAGTCCAGACAGTGGCCCAAACGAGAACATGAACGTCTGCGTCCCGTCCGCCATGGTTGCGTATCCGTCTCCACCCGAAATCTGCTGGCATCTGATCGCCCCGTTCACGTTTCCGGTTGGCACCAAGTATTGGCTGGAGTTCGGCGCAAGTATTGTCGGCCCGACGTACGGCGGTTCCGCATTATTTACGCCTGTATTGTTCGGATCAGGATGCGTGATCGTGCTCGTCGGGCATTGCACTCGGAATGACTGCGCGCTTGCTGGCACCGCTACAAGACTCGCTAGTACCACCAGAACCAGTATCGTCCCCGCTGTTCTACTCGCCATCGGTCCTCCTCCTCAGCCGCCGCCAACGGCGCTTTCTAAATCGCACTATCGACGCGCTCACTCGATCGACCCAAAGCTGGGTCGCCGTGATATTTCGAACTTGAAGAGCGCCAAGTTACCCTCCCACTGAGGGAACGTCTTTGCCCACGAGCAAACGCGTTGAACAAGTCACAGAAAACAATTCGACTCACTGAGCTGGACGTCAGCCCAGGGCAAAGCCCGGGTGCATCACTGCACCATGTCGGACAGGGAATCTTTGCTCCTACGCAAGCAACCGGCACAAAAACCGAATAGCCAGAAGAACTCTTGAGCAAGCTTGGACTTATTTGGCGAACTAGCTGCAGGGATTGCGTTGCTGGACGGCCAGGTTGTTTTCTTAGAGCACAAGCTGGTGACTCGTGCGAGCCATCTCACAAGGTCGTGACCGATCACCCCGGGAGTTACTCTTTCTCGTGCCGAGATTCTTGTGGGCTACGACGACGGCACTTTCACTGCTACCGTTGACGCGCACATCGCAAGCCTGCACCAAAAATCGGAGAAGTCTCCCAAGACCCCCAAAATGATCGTCACTGTTTCAGGCTATAAGTCCGGAGATAGTTAGGAACGGCCCGCCCTGCGCGCGAGTTTTGCTTTTGGGGCCGACCTTTTGACACTCTTCAACCACTGCATGACAGCTTCGGCTCTCTTGTGCTGCTCCGGTGTGTACCAGGAAGGAGCGTATGCTTCCAGAAGATCATGGAGTTCGATGAATACATCGGCCAGGGGTTGTGGTCCATCTTTGAGGGCCAATTCGGCTCTCTCTTTGTGCGCTCTCGTATACCACTGCGGGCTATAGGTCTCCAACAACGAATAGAGAGCTGTAAGGCTCGTCTCCAGTTGAGTCTCTCGCTTTTCCCTGTCGGAAATTGCATCTACACGCTGCGGCAGAGTTCCCGCATCGCCTTCATGACTTCTTTTCGAGAGCACGCAAGTTACTCCCTTTCGATTGATCTGCAGACGATCGAACCGCGCGGAAAAAACTAACCGTGCGAAAGGAGGTCCTGCGCGGTCGCGATTTGGACTTTGGGCTGGGAGCGAACTCGACCATAATACACCTCTCCGTGGCCAACTCGGTGTAAAGAATTGTCCGCTGCTCTTGACACCCACCACAGCCTGCCGGTGGCGTTTAAACAAATTTCGTTCTACTGCGTGGTATTCCAACTAGGGGTCTCTACCCGTAATAACTCCCGCAACTCAGATTCAATTTGCGCAACAACAAACAAACGACAATACCGAGATGAGAAAATGCGTCGCACTTCGGTGGCCTCAAAAATACATCCTCCATGGAGAGGTGTCTCGACTTGGGCGACAAGCATCAGCGCTTCCACGCGTCACGGCAAAATCCGGCCACTTCAACCTGGAGAATCGCATGAAGCTTCTCAAAGCATTCGGACCGACATTTCTCTTATTGGCGGTTGCACCTATCTTGCTTGCACAGGATCAGAAAGCCGCCAACCCGTACACTGCTTCGCCGAATGTTTTGCTTCTTGCACACCAGGAAATACTGCCCGGGAAAACCAGCGCACGGCAAAAGTTGGAGGCCACAAAATCCCGCCTCTGTGATCGTTTTGACGTTCCGAGTCATTGGATCCGTCTGCAAGCCCTCACCGGGTCATCCGAAGCACTGTTGTTCAACCCGTTCGAATCCTTCGAGGATATGGAACAATCCCAGGTCAACTGGCGCCAGTTTTATGCCGCCCATCCCGACCTTCTCCGGATGCAGGAGGAAATCGATGCGCAAGTGGGCAGTGAACGTACGATTGCCGCAGTACGTCGTGACGACCTGGGGTATCTCGCAGAAAGCATCGATCTCGCAGAAACACGCTTTATGCGCGTACTTGAAGTTCGCCTTTTCTCGGCGCATGAGACCGATTTTGAAGAAGCGATCAAAATCCTCATCGACGCGAACACAAAAATCAAAGCGGACATGCCTTGGGTGGTGTATCAGGTGGACCTGGGGACGTCGAGCCCGACTTTTCTTATTTTCGTGCCGATGTCCGCACTCGCTCAGAACGATGACCTTCTAAGCTTAAATGACAGCTTGTCGGAGGCAGAGGGCGAACAATCCATCGACCGGCTGAAACAGATCGCCCGCGAATCCTATGCCAGCACCGAAAGCAACCTTTATGCAATCAGGCCCGAGATGTCGCATGTCTCCAAGGAGTTTGCTGCCGGTGATCCAGACTACTGGCGGCCGCGAACAGAGACTAACGGCGAGCCTGAGTGGAAGCCCAGCGAAAAACCTGCAAAGAAAAGAACTTACGACAAGCCCACCTCCCAGAATGGTGTTTGACCTTTAGCAAGTACTTGCAGGTTGATTAAAGGTACGCTGCCCTAGCATTGAGGGCTTCATTCTTCTTAAGGCAAACGATAGGGTGACTTCTGTCCACTAGCGCTACCGCAATCCGGCGGGGAATTTATAAGAGCAGGTGGGCGCGACTGGCGACGCACTGGCTGACCGCTTTGCCGCGTCCCGCGTTAGCCGTCGAAATCAGCCAGGAGCAAATTGCTGCCGTCCGCTGGACCCGCGCGGGGCTAATCGATGGCTTCGCTGTCGAGCCGCTCCCTCTGGGCGCGTTGGTCCCCTCGCCTGTGGAAGCGAATGTCGTCGACCCAGCGGCCCTCCGAACTGCTATGGGCAACGCCTGCAGCCAGCTTGGGGTCAAAGATGAAGACGTCACGCTACTTGTTCCTGACCCCGTGATTCGCGTTTTCGTCCAACATTTCGATGATTTTCCGCGCTCACCTCGAGAAGCGCTGCCTATGTTGCGCTGGAAGCTCAGAAAAAGTGTGCCCTTCGAAATAGACGATACCGTGTTGTCCTACAACCGACAGGCTCCGCGTGAGGCTGGAGTAGATATAGTCACGGTCCTGGCCCGCCAGGGAATCGTCCGTGAATACGAGGAATTGGCCGAATCCGTGGGTATGTTTCCTGGGGTTATGCTCAGTTCTTCCCTTGCGGCGCTGGCGCTGCTCGAAGAACACAAACCAACGCTCCTCGCTCGTGTTTCGGGTACGGCGCTGACGACGGTCATCGTGCGTGACGGCATGGTGTGCGGCTACCGCACTACGGAACTTCCTGTCCGCGCTGCGGACCTTACTCCGCAAATGCTTCTTGATGAAATCTTTCCGATGACCGCCTACTACCAAGACGCCTGGCACCAAGGCATTGAGTCCGTGCGCGTTGCCGGAATTGGTGCCCGTCTTCCGGAATTTGTTGCTCTGCTCCAGGACGAATTTCATTGCGGGGTGCTTTCTCCATTGCATTCTGCGGTTGCCGACGGCCGCATCCCAGAGTTTGCCAGGCCGCTTGTGGATCGTGAATTGGAAGGCCTGCTAGGTTGGATGATGAATCGTGGTTAGTTGAATTTCGTTAAGGCTCTCTAACAATGCTAGTCCGGTTCAATCTGGCCACAAAGCCGCTCGAGACCCACCGCTTGTTCTTGGTGCTTTCCGGTACCGCTGGCGCCGTCGCTCTTCTTGCCTTCCTCCTGCTGGGCTGGCACGTTTACAAAGTCCGCAAAGCCGATACCACGTTTCGCATCCAGAGTGAGAAGACGGCGGCGGAAATCGAGCAGTTCACCGCACAGCGCCTGGTGTTGGATGACTTTTTCTCGCGGCCCGAAAATGCCAAGCTCCACGAGCGCGCTGCTTTTGTGAATACCATTATCGACGGGCGCAGTTTCAATTGGACGCGTATGTTCATGGATCTCGAAAGGATCCTGCCAGGCGGCGTGCGGGTCATGAGTATCGAACCGAAGCAAGAAAATGGACAAGCTGCTTTAAAGTTGACCGTGGGCGCGGCGAGTGAACAAGCTAAAGATGAGTTTATGCACGCCCTGCTTCAGTCCGACACTTTTTCGCATCTGCAGTTGGTCAGCGTCCATGCACCCGCCCAGGAAGGCACCGCCGACCACGTCATTCTGGAACTTACGGTCATTTATTCGAGGGCCTGATGAGACGCGACTTCCAGCGACAGAAAAACCTCATCCTCGCTGTACTTTCCGTGTTTCTAATTGCTGATGTCGCTATGGCTGTTTACTCTTTCCGTATGGCATCTTCAACACGGTCTCCGCAGCAGGAAATTGCTGAGCAAACTGAGCAGCTGAAACTCTTGAAGGCCGATGTGGCACGCGCACTTGCCATTCAACGGGATATGCCCAAAACGAAAGCCGATTGCGATCGTTTTGAGGATTCTCTTCCTTCCGGTAGCAGCGGCTATTCCGCCCTCTCGGCGGAACTCGCCGAACTCGGGCACAAGGCGGGATTACAAATCGCTTCGCTTGGATTCCACCCCAAGGAACTTGCCGGCAAAGGTGTGACGGAGGTTGCCCTGGAGGCGACGGTTGCCGGCGACTATCAAAGTGTGGTGCGGTTTCTGAACGGGATACAGCGCTCGAAGAATCACTACATCGTGGAGGGGCTGACGCTAGCGACCGATGCGGTAGTAGGGCAGGGAACTCACGGGGCCGTCAGGGTGAATTTGCACTTGACGTCCTATTTCAAGGGCGTGGCATGACGAAGAAGTCCAAAGTTGAAATCGGCGCCTTCCTCGTCCTAGTCTTCCTGGCCGGGGCGACATGGTATTACTTCGTCCATCCCGAGGCAGGGTCGGCGAGTTTGCGAGGATTGGCGGTTGCCAGCTACAAGCCCATGGCGGTCGAAAATCCGCAAATCCACTGGGGCCGGCTGTCAGAAGCGCAACAAACCGACTACAAGACCTCAGGGCGCGATATTTTCACCGTAGAATTGCCGATTCCGGAGCCCTTGCCTTTCCGTATTCCCCAGACTGAGGTCAAGGACACGCCTTCCCCGCCGCCGCCCGCTGCGCCAAAACTTCCTCTGAAGTTTTTTGGGTACGGCACGGTTCAAGCAGGGTCGGGCCGCCGCGCATTTCTGACCGATGGCAACGCAGTTTACATTGTTGCTGAGGGTGACAGCCTTCTGGGTCGCTACCGCATCGTTAGGATCAGCCAGGTGAATCTCGAATTTGAAGAGCTTGGCAGTGGTCGCCATGGGTCAACCGCTATTGAAGATCAAGGGCCGGCGATATAAAACAGTTCCGCGCGATCGCGAACCTTCACAGTTCACTTCGAAGCAGTTCGTATCCTAACGCTCTAGCAATCTCTCCTTCCGCTCGGTGGTTAACAAGGTGAAGTGTCTCTACGCCGGAGTTTAGTTTTGCAATCGGGTTCGACCTCGCAGCCGAGAACAACGACGCGTAATTGGAAAATAATGGAAAATACGGTCGGCATTTTTGACGGGGACCGCTAGTTGGCCTCAGCCGCGACCGTCCATCTGTAGTTGTTTTCACAATAACTTCATTTCGCGGATACAATCTCAGAACTCCAGGCGCAATTGAAACGCGATCATGCGTGGCGTGCTATCACCGCCCAACCCGACGCCGAGCAGGCCGGTTGGCGGCGAAGTTGGGTACGTAAGCGCTCCAAATCCAGTCTGGGTAGAAGGCTTGCCCGGAATTCCAGCAAGAACCATGCTCGGAAGCCCGAAATTCGGATGATTGAATACATTGAAGAATTGGACGTCGAAGCGCATCTTCATCCGCTCGGTCAAAGGAAACCACTTCGTGAGGTAGAAGTCACTCCAGACAAAATTGGGGCCGCGAAGCGCGTTGCGGCCGAGGTTCCCGAACTGACAATTCTTGCGGCTGTCGCCTCCAAAGCATGCTCCAGTACTCGGGTCCACAGTCGAGACAAAGGCATCGGGATTGAGCCACTGCACTGTGCCCGGTTGTGTGACACCTGGAATCGGTTTGCGTTCATAGAGCGGCACCCCGGCAACAACACTTGCGAATTGCGGCCCGCTGCCGTTCACAATGCCATTTCCATTCGCTGAATACGGCGTACTCAGGACAGAAAACGGAATCCCGGTATGCCAAAACACGGTTCCCGACACCTGCCAGCCCTTCAGGCCGTATCCAAGAGCCCGGTTTCGGACCTTGACTGGCAGTTGATAGACATACTGCGCGTTGAGATTGTTCCGGATGTCGTAGTCACAGGGACCATAGTCCCGTGCCAAGTTTCCCGGGAGGGGGGACAGGATTCCTCCCGCCGAGAACTGTAGGAATCCGCCGTTTGAGACGGTGTCCATGCAACGGCTCAGAGTGTAATTCAGTTGACCCATGAAGCCATTTCCAAAACGCTTCATGGCCGTGATTTGCAAGCCGTTATAGTGGCTGTTCGCACCGGTGGAAAATTGCGTCACCGCACCGAACCGGGGATCGGTGGATTGCGCATAAGGAAATGGTGCAAAGCACCCGGCGCATACCGTTTGGTAGCCGTTCACTTCTGTCAGATACGGCTGGTTCACTGCACGAGTGCCAACATACTGGGCGCGGATATTTCCTGTAGTTCCCAACTGATGTTCCAAACCAAGACTCCACTCTATGAAATAGGGCGCATGAAGTTTTCGATCGGGTACCGCCGTGATGGCGACGGGAGGAAGACATGTTGCGGGATTAGCCTGTGCGGAAGCACAGGAAAGCTGGCCCCGTGTAAATCCCGAACGGAACGCCTGATTGGCGGCCACGGTCGCATCCACCGCACTGTTGGGCACTCCGGGAGCGAGGGCGGCTCCGCCGACGGTTCCAAGAAGGCCGCCTTGGAAAGTTTTATTGTAGGGCGGATTGAAGCCAACGGTATCGGCGATGGTGCCAGGCAATATGTCGCTGAAAAGCCCGAAGCCGGCACGCAGCACGGCCTTGGGTTCAAACTGCCAGGCGATGGCTGTTCTGGGTTGCAGGATCGCGAGGGGCGTCGAGGAAAACACGTTACCGAGACCGGTTTGAATGGCGGCGTTCAAAGGCTGCTTCACATCATGCGAGATGGAATTGAAAGATCCCGCCAGCCGGGCAATATGCTGATGCGGATTCAACGGATTGGAATTCAGGGTATCTCTTATCCCGAAGGTCCACGTCAGCTTCTTCGTGACTTTCCAAGTGTCCTGCGCGTAGAGATCGAGATTGAGGAAGTTGAACGGTTCGTTCGCCGAGGTGGGGAAAGTCTTGGTGGCCGTTGACGCGACGCCATAAATGTATTGCGGGAGGGTTGTGTAGCTGACAGCCGGAACCGAGCCTTGTCCGAAGTCATAGTCGTTCAGTCGAAGAATCCGAGTATTGGTTCCAAAACGCAGTTCGTGCGCCCCATGGCTCCAAGCGAGGTTGTCGTTGATAAAGAAACGGGAAGCGCGTCTTCCTTGAACCCATGTATTGTCAAGTCCCCCGACCCTTGTGAAAGGCGCATTCGCACCGCCGCCTTCGAGAACGATGGGGAACGCGGCCAGTGTCTTCTGAAAATCCGCAGGCCCGAAAAGGCTCTTGTACCACGAAAATGCCGGATTGAAGTAGTTCACCAGATTCTGCGAAAAGACGTGGGCATACCCCGCTGCGAACGAGTACAACGGTTGAGGAGAGACCGAGTCGAACAGGGAATTGATCGGATCGGTGTACGCAGCTTGCACGCCGGTATCGGCCTGAAGGCGAAACCAGGTGGTGTTCTTTTCATTGATGTTGTAATCGATTCGAACGGTTTGTACTTGTTCGCGATCAGCGCTCGAATGCGAGACGCTCTGGCGATTCGCACAACCGTCTCCATCATTTACTAAGGCGGGCTTACCTCCGCCCACATCGAACGGACAGCCAAGTACCGCGAGTGGTGTTCCGCTACTATTTCCATAGAGGGAAAACATCTTCTGATAGAACGGCACCGACTGCGGTGATGGCTGATAGATTGACCCAGTGACAGAATCGGTCCCGCCCAAGGGGAGTTGCTGCAAGACGTAATTCTGGAAGGCAGGGGACGGAACGGTGGTAGCCGTGACAATTGGGAGGGCAATTCGGACCCACTCGCTATCGAAGAAGAAAAACAGCTTGTCGTGGACAATCGGGCCGCCCACACTGCCTCCGAAGTGGTTTACCGTCGAGCGCGGCTTATGTTTTCCTGCGGCATTCGTGAAATAGTCGGCTGCGTTGAATTTCGCGCCATTCCACAACTCATACAGGTTTCCGTGAAACTGGTTCGTACCGGACTTTGTGACGTAGTTGATCTGCGACGCTCCATACCGCCCCTGATCGACGGCATAGGAAAGCGTATTGACCGTCACTTCCGATACCGAATTCAACCCAAGGACAAGGTTCGTCGAGAGTCCGCTATTCAGATTGGTCAGTGGGTCGTTGGTTTCCAGACCATCGACGATGTAACCGTTTGAGAGAGCGGGCAGGCCATTGAACTCCACGTTGCCGAACCCATTGGTGCCGCCGACAAAATCATTGCTACTGCCTGCCGTATTGATGAGCGCTCCTGCCGCAAACTGAAGTGGGTAGGTTAAGTCGCCGCCTGGATTTGGAAGGTTCTCCAGCGCTGGTGCATTCAGGTTCGTGGATGTGTTTGCGTTATCAGGATTGATGAGGGAAGCTTCGCCGCTCACCTCAACCGTCTGATTTGATTGAGCCACCTTAAGCGTGAAATTCACCGTTTGCTTTTGTCCCAAACCCGAAAATACGTTGTCATTATGCTGCGGGTCGAAGCCATCTGCTTCCACCTTAACCGAATAAGTCCCAGGCTTCAGCTGTGGAAAATTGAACCGTCCCTCATTGTCGGTCTTTGCAATGCGTTGTAGTCCGATCTCGCGATTTGTGATTGTGACCGTAGCACCTGGCACAGCCGCATCGGTTGCATCAGTCACCTGGCCAACGAGTGCACTGGTGGTCTCTCCCTGCCCCAAAGTCTCCTCTGGAATCAAAATGGAAAAAAAGACTGTAAAGGTCAGTGCGTAAAACGCGATTCGCACCACGGTTCGTGTCCTGAATCCCGCGCTCCGGAGATCAGAGCGCTCTTGAGAACTCAAGATCTTCCTAATGTTCATTCCTATTCACCGACAGCGCTGCATGATATTAACCATAGTTAAGTAAAAAAGTAAACGCCAATAAATATCTCCTCCTCCCCATGCTGACTTTGTGTGACAATTCTTATGCACTTTGCAGCTTTCGTTTCTGCGCACTATCACGGTTGTAGGCAAGAGATCGACCAAATGGCGTATTGCAGTCCGCCCGCGCCCGACCGTGAGTCCTTCCAGGATTTCGGCGACGAGGACAAACAGGGTGATGACGGGAGCCGTGAAAATTTCACGGATCGCCAGGGCAGCCACAATAGCGATGGTCATGGAGAGCTCCATTGTCATCCGGCGCTGAATGAAGCGGCTGGGTCGAACGAGAAGGGGACACAGTGGTTTGGGGAGATTACAGAATTCGGAGCAATATCGGGATCTCGTATAATGGGCGACTCGATCCAGGGACGCGGGCGAATGGCTGCCCCTTAGAAAAGAATTTCAGCGGCACCTGCTACATCCGTTTCGCAAATAAGCGGGCCTGCAATGGTCCCTTGCCAAATGTAGAGCAAAAGAAATTGCTCTCAACCAAGACCTCCAGAAAGCAGAGAGTCGATCTGTTCGCCATCTGAAGCGTATCGTTCAGGGTTTGCAGTTTCCATCTCGTTTCCAACAAATACCTGTCTCGAAATAGCTAAGTGTCGCCAGATCAATCGCTTTCAGAGTTTTATTTCGAGCTTCCCAAGCTTCGGACGAGGGTCCGATGCAAATTTCGCGCGGATGCGGATCGCTTTCGATACGCGAATTCCAGTATGGAAATATGCTGTTTTTCGCTATATTTTCATGCGCCAGAACTATTCGTCCGAGGCAATCGGTTTTTTATCGCCTGCCATCCAAGTTGGAGAACAGAACCGCCTTCACCGCAAGAAGGAGATCCCACGTGACAACTTTCTTTCTAAATGGAAAACAGGTCCAGGTCGAGGACGACCCTTCGACACCACTACTTTGGGTTTTGCGAGATTCGCTGGGAATTACCGGCACCAAATACGGCTGCGGGATGGCGCTGTGCGGAGCCTGCACCGTGCATCTGGACGGCAAGGCAATTCGCTCCTGTGTTGCGCCGGTATCGCGGGTCGAAGGCAAGCACGTCACCACAATCGAAGGACTGTCCGACAACCTGTCTCATCCATTGCAAAAAGCGTGGATTGAACTGGACGTGCCGCAATGCGGCTATTGCCAGTCCGGACAAATCATGAGCGCCGCGGTTCTTCTGAACGAAAATCCGGAGCCAACCGACAAAGACATTGATGAAGCCATGAGTGGGAATATTTGCCGTTGCGGAACTTACCCCAGGATTCGCAAGGCGATTCATCGAGCAGCGAAGATGAGCGGCGAGCGGAGGACGAAATGAGCGCGCCGGCGATGGTAAGCCGTCGCGCCTTCCTGCGAACCAGCGCGGCCGTCGGTGGCGGCCTGTTGGTGACGTGGCACGTGCCGTTCCGCCCGGAGGGCGGCGAAGCGCTTGCCGCGGATAAAGACACCTATGCGATTAACGCGTTTGTGCGCATCGGCTCGGATGAAAGTGTGACCGTGATCGCGGCGCACTCCGAGATGGGGCAGGGAGCTTACACCTCGTTGCCCATGCTGTTGAACGAAGAGCTGGAGGCAGACTGGGCGAAAATTCGCGTTGAGGCCGCACCGGTCGACAAAGTCTACAACCACCCGGTGTTTGGCATACAGATGACCGGCGGAAGCACAACCTCTCCCGCCGAGTGGACGCGCTACCGCAAGATGGGCGCAGTCGCCCGCGTGATGCTGGTGGAGGCTGCGGCAAAGCAGTGGGGAGTGGACTCGACGAGTTGCCACGTGGCAAAGGGTGTGGTGATTCACGAAAAAACCAATCGGCGCGCGACCTACGGTCAGCTAGCCAACGCTGCCGCGCAATTGACTGCTCCTGCGGATGTGCCGCTGAAGGAGCCGAAGAATTTCACGCTTATCGGCAAGCCTATGAAGCGTCTGGATACTCCTTCGAAAACCAACGGAACGGCAAAGTTTGGTTTGGATGTCATGATTCCGGGAATGCTTACCGCGGTGGTGCTGCGCCCGCCCGTGTTCGGCGGAAAAGTTCGTAAGCTCGACGGCAGCGAAGCTCTGAAAATTCCCGGAGTGAAAGTTGTGGAGCAAGTGCCTTCCGGCGTCGCGATTGTCGCCGAAAAATTCTGGGCGGCAAAACAAGGACGAGACAAGCTAAACGTGGAATGGGATCTAGGGCCCAATGCGGGCATTTCCACAGAGCAAATGCTGCAGGATTTTGCCCAAGCTTCACAGAAGCCTGGGAACATTGCGAAAAAAGTTGGCGATCCGGCGGGAGCGCTGAAGAGCGCGGCAAAAACAATTACCGCCACCTATGATGTCCCCTATCTCGCGCACGCCATGATGGAGCCGCTGAATTGCGTTGTCGATCTGCGCGCGGACAGCTGCGAGATTTGGACCGGTACACAATTCGAAACTGTCGATCGCGCCAATGCCGCGAGAGTCGCTGGCTTGCCGCCGGAGAAGGTGAAAATCAACACGACGTTGCTGGGAGGCGGCTTCGGAAGGCGCGCGAATCCTGCATCCGATTTCGTGGTGGAAGCGGTTCATGTGGCGAAAGTTGCAAAGGCTCCGGTGAAAGTCGTTTGGACCCGGGACGACGATTTGAAGGGCGGCTGGTACCGGCCGATGTGGCACGACCGTTTTTCGGCGGGCCTGGATGCCAGCGGGGAACCGGTCTCCTGGATGCATACGATTGTTGGCCAGTCAATCGCGGAAGGAACACCATTTGAGCCCATGATGGTCAAGAATGGGGTTGATGTAGCTTCCGTCGAGGGTGCGGCTGATACCCTTTATGGAATTCCGAACCTGCAAGTCGACTTGCATACGCCGAAAATCGGCGTGCCCGTGCAATGGTGGCGTTCCGTCGGGCATTCGCACACGGGATTTTCTGTCGAAGCATTCCTGGACGAGGTGGCCCACGCCGGCGGCAAAGACCCATACGAACTGAGGCGCAAGCTGCTGGCAAAGCAGCCGCGCATGCTCGCCGTTCTGGAGCTGGCCGCACAGAAAGCGAAATGGGGATCGAAACTGCCTCCGGGGGTTGCGCAGGGCATCGCAACGCATTTTTCTTTCGATAGCTACGTGGCGCAGGTTGTTGAAGCGTCTGTGGAGAACAATGGCACGGTGCATGTGCATCGCGTGGTCTGTGCTGTTGACTGCGGAATGGTGATTAACCCGGACACCGTCAAAGCGCAGATGGAAGGCGGAATTATTTTTGGTCTGACTGCGGCGTTGAAAACGGAAATCACGCTGAAGAACGGGCGCGTCGAGCAAACGAATTTTCACGACTACCAGATATTGCGGATGTTCGAATCGCCAGAAATTGAAGTACATATCATACCGAGCACGGAAAGTCCCACAGGAGTTGGCGAGCCTGGGGTGCCTCCGGTGGCCCCGGCATTAACCAACGCGATTTTTGCCGCGACAGGTAAGCGCGTTCGAAGGCTGCCAATTCGCGCGAGCGATCTCGCATAAAGGGGAGACAGAGTTATGAATGGGTTTTCCCAAATAAGAAATGTGAACTCTAAAAACTCCGGCGTCGGCTGGCATCCTGTAGTTGCGTTGCTAGGAGTTACCGCAGGCACCGCGCTGGTTGCAGCGTCAATCTTCGCCGGCCCAGCGAAGCCGAAACCGGATGAAGCCGCGTCTCGCGCTGCATTTCTGCAACTTTATCGCGTTTTGATTTCACCGCGTTGCCAGAATTGTCACCCTGCCGGGGATGCTCCGCTGCAAGGGGACGACAGCCATGTACATCTGCAGAATGTAACGCGCGGCAAAGATGGACACGGGGTCTATGGAATGCGCTGCGACACCTGCCACCAAGCCACAAATCTTCCTGGTGAACACATGCCGCCGGGAAATCCGAAATGGTCGCTGCCTTCAGCAGAGCACAAGATGGTCTTTGTCGGGCGATCTCCCACGCAGCTCTGCAATCAAATCAAAGATCCAAAACAAAATGGCGGCCGAAACTTGGAAGCGCTCACCGATCACATCGCCAAGGATGATCTGGTCGGTTGGGGCTGGAATCCCGGTGAAGGCCGCACATTGCCCCCGCTCACTCGCCAGGAAACCGTTGCACAAATGAAGATTTGGATCGACGGCGGCGCGGCCTGCCCGGAGTAATGCCTCGAATCTCGACAAACAAAGCCGGGGCCAAACGTGGCGTATACGAAAAGTTATTCTTCCCTGCAGGATGTCCGCTCCAACTGAATTTGCTACGCTTAAATAATGCTACTCGAACATCTTGGTCTCATTGGAAACTGTCAGTTGTCTGCACTGGTTCATCGCAATGGAGAAATAGCGTGGTGTTGTTTGCCGCGGTTCGATTCGGAGCCGGTGTTTTCGACTCTGCTGGATGAAAAAGAGGGCGGCAAATTTCTCGTAGGGCCCGCGGACGGAGAAATAGGCGAGCAATCCTACGTCGAAAACACGAATATTCTGGAGACCCGGTTTGAGACGCCATCCGGTTCATTTCGGGTGCTGGATTTTGCGCCACGCTTTGTGCAATACGACCGGGCCTTTCGGCCGACGCAAATCTTTCGAATGGTAGAGCCGATCGACGGCACGCCGAGGATCCGTGTGGTCTGCGATCCGCGGCTTGGGTGGAGCAAAGGGATTCCAACGCGCATCACCGGTTCGAATCACATGCGCTTTGAAGGGTTCGATAGCCAACTCCGGCTTACCACCGACATTCCTATTTCGTATCTCAACGGACAGGCGTTCACCCTGACCGAACGAAGGCACCTGGTGCTGGCTTGGGGCGCCCCCGTGGAAGAACCGCTGCGTCCGCTTTCGGATCGATTCCTGGGCGAGACGCAACGCTACTGGCAGCGCTGGGTGAAGCAATGCAACGTGCCGCCGCTATACCAGGGTGCAGTAATTCGCTCGGCGCTGGCCTTGAAGCTGCACTGCTTTGAAGATACCGGAGCGATCGTCGCCGCGATGACCACTTCGATTCCCGAAGCACCAGGAAGCGGCCGCACTTGGGATTACCGTTATTGCTGGCTTAGGGATGCCTACTACTCGCTCAGCGCTTTCCGCCTTCTGGGGCAATTCGAAGAGCGCGAGAACTTCATCCACTATCTTCTGAACATCGCCGGAGGCTCACCGGACCTGAATCTCAAGCCGTTGTACTGCGTCGATGGCACGCCCGGCCCGGAGGAGCGAATTCTGGACAATTGGGCGGGCTATAACGGGGAGAAACCGGTCCGTGTGGGAAATGGCGCGGCGACGCATACGCAAAACGATGTCTTCGGAGAAATGGTACTGGCGCTCGTACCGATATTCCTTGACGAACGATTCAGCGCCGAGCGCTCCCCCGTGGCCCTCGAACTAATCGAACGCCTTGCACGCAAGGCGATTTCCGTGGCCGGTCTGCCGGACGCGGGCATTTGGGAGTATCGAACGGAATGGAAGCCGCAGACCTTTTCCAATCTGATGTGTTGGGCGGCCGCCGACCGCATGGCTCGTATGTACTCTCTTCACGCGCCGGCGAATGAGCCGGAGTTTCGTGCAGCTAGCGAACGAATCCGCGAAGAGATTCTCGCCAAGGCGTGGTGTCCGCAGATCAATAGCTTCGGGGCCACTTATGGGGGATGCGATTTGGATGCTTCGTTATTGCAGATGGCTTATCTGAGATTCTTGCCGTTAGATGACCCGCGGATGTCCGGAAGCATAAATGCAATTCGCAAGGGGCTGGCAAACGGCGACTGGCTGTTTCGCTACCAGCTGGACGATGGATTTGGTACCCCTCAGGTTGCCTTTATTATTTGCACCTTCTGGCTGATCGAAGCGCTAGCCGACTCCGGACAAACTGCGGAGGCCAAGGCAGTCATGGACCGCGTGCATTCCGTCTTCTCCGGGCTCGGACTTCTGTCCGAGGACTACGAAACTTCCAACATGCGCATGTGGGGAAATTTCCCACAGGCTTATTCTCATGTTGGCCTGATCCACGCCGCTTTTGCCGCTTCTCCGCCGTGGGCGGATATGTTGTAAGTCCCGGAGTAAAGGTATCCAAAAGAGAAACTTGGAATAGATCGACTCCATCTCACAAATAGCGCGACATAAACTAAGGCTGAGGGCTGGCCGACGAAGAGTTCTGGGCCTTTTCCGTCGATGGCTTGGCCGGATAAACAAAAATAGCGACCTTGGAAGACGGGTCCTCCCCTTTGCTTTTGCCAAGCCCAATCGTCTTCACGTGTTTGTCGTTCAGTTTGAAGTTCTGGACCAGATAATCACGGACAACTTTTGCACGGGCCTCGGTGAGCAGGCGAACCTTGTCCGAATCGCCCGCACTTTCCGAGGACGAGATAACTGCAAGACCAAACACATTCTCTTCCAGGTATTTTCCGGCCTCGTCCAGCTTTTTCTTGTTCTTCAGCTTGGCGTTATCGGGCTTGTCGAAAATCTCTTTCGACTCGTAGTCAAATTCCTTGATGGGGTTTCCCGCGGGGAGGCGCGCAACCGAGTGCTGAGTTAATTCCCCAGTGTCGTTGTAACCCCGTTTCTCAAAGAATCCGCGGAGCAGGAAATTGTGCTGGAGGGCCTCCATGTTGTCGCGAAATGCAGTGATCCCCTCGCCGGCTTGATTCGCGAGGGCCTGGGCTTGCTCGCTCAGGTCTTTAGAAGTCTCGCTGGCGATCACGTCATCGTTTCCAACGCTTTCTGCCTTGGGTGAACCGAAGGAAATCTCTACAAATTTGTCGCCCAAGAGCCCTTCGGTCTTGATGGACGCGCGCGAATCTTTCTTGATGAGAGTACGGGTGTGACTGCGCATGTTCATCACCACGGTCACTTTTCCGTCTGGCTGCGAAGGCAGATCGATCTCCTTGACCGTGCCTTGGTGAATGCCGCCAACGCGAACCTCGGCGCCGTTGTTTAGGCCAGCGACGTTTGCGAACTCGGCTTTCAATCGGAATGTGGAAGTGAAGAGCAAGTCCTTATCGCCGATCAAAAAAATGCCTATCGAGAGAAATAATAGCCCCAGAAAAACCAGGACGCCGACTCGAAACGCCGTGGACATGGTCCTCCCCTAAGAAGCGTCAAGGAACTGCTTCACAAACGGATCGCGGCTGTTTTGCAAATCCTCGAACGTTCCTTCAATGAGAATTTCACCGTCACGCAACAATGCCAGCCGGTCGGAAACCATCCGAGCACCGTGAATATCGTGAGTCACGACAACCGACGCCAGATGCCGCTGTTTCTGCAACTGTAAAATCAACTCATCAATTTCCGCCGCAGTGATCGGGTCCAGGCCGGCCGTCGGTTCATCGAAGAGCAGAATCTCTGGTTCCAAAGCCAGAGCCCGCGCCAGACCCACCCGCTTTTGCATGCCGCCGGACACTTCGGAGGGCAGTTTGTTCGCATCCTTGTCCATCCCGACACTGGCGAGAAGTTCGCGAACGCGCTTGTTTCTCTCGGCGTCAGACATCTTGAAATGGCGGCGCAGAGGGAAGGCAACATTTTCCTGAACAGTCAACGAATCGTAGAGTGCCGCTTGCTGGAAAAGGAAGCCGATTTTCTTGCGCACCTCGTTGAGCTCCTTCAAAGGTAGCTTGGTGACATCTTCCCCGTTCACACAAATGGAACCGGAATCAGGCTTGTGCAGGCCGATGATCAGTTTGAGCAAGACGCTTTTGCCTGTGCCGCTTCGTCCCAGAACGGAGAGCGTTTCCCCGCGAGAAACTTCCAGGTCGATGCCTTTTAAGACTTGCTGCTTGCCAAATGACTTACGGAGCGCCCGGACCTGGACCGGGGCCGTTTTTTTATCTTCCTTCTTGTTGATCTCTTTGCTCTGCAAGTGCGCCTCTCAGGAAAAAAATACCAGGATCAAGTGGACCAGCAACACATCTGCAAGAATGATGAAAAGAGAGGCCAAAACCACGGAACTGGTTGCAGCACGCTCGACGCCCTGGGTGCCACCGGAGGCGTTCATTCCCTGGAAACAAGCGATGACGCCCATGAGCAAACCAAAAACCACCGTTTTCAACGTAGGGGGCAGTAAATCGCTAAACGCCACGTCCTTGAACCCGTCGTGGATGAATAAGCGCAGAGAAATGGGTTCGTACGCCGTATTGGCTACCCAACCCATCAGGATTCCAAAGAAATCACTCACTAAAGTGAGCAAGGGAAGCATCAACATGCAGGCTAAGACACGCGTTGCGGCCAAAAATCTGTACGGGTTGACGGCCGAGGCTTCCATGGCATCGATCTGCTCGGAAACCTTCATCGCGCCGAGCTCGGAACCGATGCCAGCAGCTGCACGGCCACTTACGATGAGCGCTGTGATAATGGGGCCGCTTTCCTTGATGATGGAAAAGACGACGACCGTGGGAAGCAAGGCTTTTGCTCCGAAGCGGATGAGACTGTCTCTGGTCGAAAGCGTAAGGACGACACCCGTCGCAGCGCCCGCGAGTGCCACCAGCGGCAAAGATTTCGAGCCCAGTTCGTCAAATTGACGAAAGAATTCGCGGAATTCATACGGTGGAGTGAAAGCTGCCCAAATCAAGCGGCCGCAAAAGATGCCCAGGTTACCGAACCATTCGAAGAACTTGACGACTAGATCCTCAGAATTGTAGAAAATCCCGGCGCGGCCAACACTACTCGTTGCTGAGTAGGCTGTTGCAACAAGGAACGCAAGAAGTGCAGAGTGAAGAATCATCGCCTATTCAAATTGAATATCACTCTCAACACCATCCTCGGCGCCACCACGCCCGTGGGAGGTTACGGCCTAGCGCCGGTGAATTTGGATGATGCATCTACGTGTCCCTAGCACGAGAGACCGGGCTAGTATGGGCGACAGACAGTGATAACTAATTCAATGCTGCACCTGGTTCAATACATGCTTTCCTGCAGCTGTCAGCCGGAGCCACTTTACTTTATGGAATTAAGAAGGCACACGGACATTTCGCATTCGGCTACGTACCAGCAGGTGGCGAATCTCGTCAGTTCACAGTGATTTGGATGGCAGTAGTGTGAGTTATAGAGCCACTCTTGGCCGTGATTTGGGCCGTGTAGGACGCGGCGGTGGAGACAGGTTTCGAACCGGAACTGCCGCTGCTCGCACAGCTTGCGCAGGCCCCGGCAATCAGGAGCGTCCAGACACCGATAGCGAGACGTGATCGAAGTTGGGTAGAAGTTTTGAAAAGCGCGAAAATCAAAAGAGCCAGCAAACACAGAAAGACGGTAAGCATGCTTGGTCCAAAATGGGAGATTTCTCCTGGGGAAAATAGAAATGACCAGCGAGGTTGATTCTCTTCTGGCCGCAGAGATGCGCTCACGATACCAATCGTCACGGTACTCGTACCGGCGGAAGAAATGCTGGAGGGCGAAATGGAACAAGTAAGGGTTGATGGCACCGAGCAAGTCAGAGCCACAGTTCCGGAAAAAGAATTTAGAGCCGCGACAGTCAGTTTGCTGCTTGCGGATGAAGTTCCAACGACCGTGACCGCAGCGGGACTGGCGGAAAGTTGAAAGTCCGCTGAAGCGAAGCCGGAAGCGGAATTCTGCCAGTCGGAGGCGAGATTGAAAGCATCGACCGATCCGAGGCCAGTCACCTGGTCGTATCCTACCCCGGCGGAATATCCCAGTGAGCCGTTGGTGCAATCCTTCGACGCTGCCGTGCAAGGCACGATGTTGTTTCCGCTGGTGACATCGTGAAAGGCGGACGGAGAGCTCGCAGCCAGAGCATACAGTTTCGGATTGATGTTGCCTTGCGCGGTTCCGAATTTTTGATTGAGCAACGCCACGATGCCAGCGAAAGATGGCGAACCAGCGGAAGTTCCCCCGACAACGAGAAGGTTGTTGCTCGAATCACGGAAACCATTGACGCAGTTTCCGTTCGAGCAGATTAAATAGCCGTCATGATCGGGAGATGCGTTGAGTGAAACATCCGGAACGTCGCGGTGACCATCGTTCGGAACACCTTTTCCCGTCTGCCAGTTTGGTTTTGTGAACAGCGAACTGGCCCCGCCGCCGCTTGCGGAAAGCACTTTGTCGGCCGCGGTGTCATTCCAGGCTTGCTCGGGGATGTAGCTGAGCGCGGAGCCGTTCGAGCCATTGTTTGTCGTGTTCCAGTACGGACTTGTGCTGCTGCCTTCAACAAATCGTGTGCCGCCTACTCCAGTGACATACGGAAGGCTGGCGGGCACGTCCACGGACAATCCGGTAGTTGCGCTAGTGGCCGTTGAGAGTTCACAATCCGCAGCGCCCGAGTCTCCCGTGGAAGCCGTAATCGTGATGCCTTGCGCGTTGGCCTGCTGGGTCATACTGGAAAGCGCCTGCACATCGCCCGAAGTATAGTGTGATTCGCAATCTCCATAAGAGATCGCCAAGATCGGCGCGAGATTATTGGTGATCGCGTAATCGAACGAATTTAGGACGTTGGTAGAGTTTACGTAAAGGATTGTCGCGCCCTTGGCAACCGCGCCAGACCATTCGAGATCGAGATCCGCTTCCGTCATATCGCCTGTCTTGGTGCCCGGATCCGTTCCGTCCAGAATTATTTGCGGATCATTCTTGGCAAGCCCCGCCGCGGTGCGAAATGCTTCAATATCCGTAAGCTTGATGTCCGTTTGGCCAGCAATGGCAATTTTCTGGCCGGTACCGTCGATTCCGCTGTTGTAGAGGGCTTTCAGGTCATAAATAGTCGCGAAGTCGTCTGGAACGACGAAGTTGCTTCCGGAGATGCTGGAGCTAAAGTGCGAATTTAATGGAGTCTGGATCTGCCAGCGACTGCGAACGGATCGCGGCCGCAACCTGAAATCATTCAAGCCATGGATGCCCACTAGTAAGCCAGATAGCGCTTGCGGAACAGAGGGCTCTATGTTGTTGGCGTAATGCGATTCGCCATCAAGGTTGTAGCGGTGAATCTCTACGTTGAACAGTCCTTGCGCTTGCCCTGCCGTGGCCTCGAAAGAAATTCGATTTCGGCTGGGGGCGACCTCGCGCAACGCGATTCCTGCACTGTTGAGCCAGTTGCGCACACGTTCCACCTCCGCGGCGGATAAGCCGTAGGCATCCGCGAACTGTTCCGGGGTAATCCATTTGTGAAATCGAGGCGAATTGGGGTTTTGCTGATCCTGAAGCAATTGCTGAAGAGCTGCTTGTTGGGAACTTAAGGGCGCAAATACGAGCGATAGGGAAAGCTTTTGAGAGGGATCGATTGCCCCGACGTCCTGTGAGGAACGAATGAGTGGATGGACATGCCCCTTCAGAGGGACTTTCGAGGCGTTTTCATTCTGGGCGCTCGATAGTAACGTCGAACTAAATGCATTGGGCAAGGCCAAAAATGGAAGTGTGGCCCCCAAAATTATTCCAGCCATGCTGGATAAAGCACGCAAAATACGCACCCGCAACATGGCGCACCTCACCACCAAAATGTGACTGGTATCGATAGGACGCCGGGAATGCCAGGAATGTTGTATGAACGGTGAATGCGTCGAAGAAGATTTGCCGCCTTTAGTTTGACTTAATGTGCGGCGGCGTTCTTAGGAATGCGAACGTCCTGTTCAGGCAGATTTCGGGTCTTGCTCCGGGGACGGTAAGCGCCGGTTATAAAAATGGCACGCCGCCAGGAAAAGCGCGGCGATGGAATAGCTGACGGTAAATTCCGGCGCGGCGAAGATCCCCAGCTTGTTCACGATTCCTGCTGCATTCAATTCGTAGGCGTGGATTAACCCAAAAAAAGAGAGCACCGCCCCTGCCAGCAGCCATCCGGCCGCGTGAAGAAAGCGCCGATCGAGCATGTAAGCCATCGCCGCTGCCCAAACCATGGAAACCAGGAGCGCTCCTTGGCTGAGCGCAATCATCCCATATACGGCGAGTTCGTCACCAAACTTTGGTGCGGCTTCAAGCAGGTTCGATCCTCCTTTCCGCAGCGCCAAATCGACAAGCTGCAATCCCCAAGAAGCCAGCATCGGAAGCAAACCGAACGCAACAGCAATACAGTGCGATTTAGGAATTTCTTGGAAAGCCTGCGCCACCATCACAAGTCCAAACCATACGATTACGATCGCGACTACCTCGAGCGGCACGAAATGCAGAATGGGGGAGATCAATCCAGTCAGGCAGATCAAAACAACCGCCACGCCATTGAGAATCGAATATCCGATTCGCGCGCCGTATGCTTTGTGGGCCAAATGCCCAAAATAGAGTGTGGTCGGGAACGGACTGCCCAGCGCGGCAGCACCGAGTGTTGCCAGTCCATTCACCAGGAGTGATGGACGTGTTTCGTAGTTGTCGCCAGCAACTTTGACGCTTTCCAGAATTTGCAGCGACACGATGGTATCCAGCGCGCTCATTGGAACAATGACGGAAAGATATCGCCAACCCTCCCCATGGCGCAGGAACTCAAAAATGTTGACAGGCTTAGGTAAATAAATTCCCAGAGGCGCCAGCGGTGGAGGCGCCGCCAGATGATAAAGGTGGAGCGCTTTCAGAATGGCAACAAGAATCACGCCGGCGAGTATGCAGAGCAATCCACCTGGCATGCGGAAAGGCAAACGCATCCTTGATCCGTATACAGCAAGAATGATCACCGTCGGCAGCAGAGCCAATTCAGGCGTCTGAAAAATCCGCAACACAAATCCCAAACACAGGAAGGCGATGGCGATACCGGCCAATGGGCACAAAAGCGCGGCACGTGGCGTGTGGCGTCTCAGCCAATCGGTGCAAAATGCCCCTGCGGTTTGCACAATGCCGCTCAAAAAGCACGCGAACACGCCCAGGTGCCATGCGAGCTGTGCATCGTGTGTTCGGTGGTACACGGGAAGCATGATCAGGAATACGTACGCAAAAATAGTCGGAGTATTTACGCCGAAAGGAATCGCGGTCACATCGGCTCGGTTCGTCCGATTGGCCAAACGGTGCGCCTGCCAAGCATAGAAAAGATTTCCGCCAAGAATCGAGAACGCCACGGCAGGCATGATGCGGCTGGCTACTAAATCCGCGGGGAATCCGCAGAGCGGAGCAAGGCCGGCGATGAGCAGCAAATCAGGGAAGCCGCTGAAGAATAGTCCAAAAAAACCGTCCAGATCGCCAGCAACAAACCATTTCGCAGCTTGGGGCAAAGCGGAGCCAGGGGGCATAGCCGTGGCGCTCAAGCGGTACCGTACTTTAAACCGATTTTTGTCAGCCACTGCCGGTAAGCGATGGCGGTGCGATCTGAACGCAAATGCAACTCGGCTTGCAAGTCCAGCGGCAGCAATTCCGGGCGCTGAGATTCCACGACGGGAATGTCCTGTCCACTCACTGCATCCTGGAAGCTTCGCAGTTGTTGATCAGAGGTGTCGGACGAATAGTTGAGAGCCATAATCAACCAGGAAACACTCTCGCGCTCATCCACAGGCGTCACGCAATTGATAATCGAGAATTTTCGTTCTCGATGAGTTTTCAGGAAATAAGCGGTTAAGGGCCGCAAGACCCGATAGCTATATTTCACTTCGGCGGATTGTCCCGTGCCGTCAGGGTCCGGCTGCCACACGCCGATATCCCGTGCCACAATGCCGTCTGCCGTGGCCTCAACCTCGTAATCGCCCACCTCGGTGTGGCCGGGATCACCCAGCAAGCCTGCATGAACAAAAGGGAAGTGGCCCACATCCAAAAAGTTTTCGATAACGCGCGGGCCATGAGCTCTGAAAAGATATGGACCAGCGTGCACTTTTCGGAACGAAAGATCCTCCCATTCGACAAAAACGGACACCTCGTTCCTGGGCGTGCCGAGACACACCCAAATGAATCCATATCTTTCCGTGACGTGATACCCAGCAGTGCGCGCACCTGCGGGCGGAGGCTGCGTAGGATGCGCTGGGATTCGCACGCATCGGCCGGAAGCATCGTAGTTCCATCCGTGGTACGGACAAATCAAGCATCCATCTTCGACACGCCCGCCGGAAAGCCGCGCGCCACGATGCAGGCAAAAATCCGGCCAAGCACAAACTCCTTCGTTGCTGCGCCAAAGCACCAAATCTTGGCCGAGCAGCCGCGCAGGCCGAACTGCTCCTGCTGCTATTTCCGATGATCGGGCAACAACGTGCCAATCGTCGATCAGGATCGGGTCATTGATCATGGCAACGGATGGCTCGCCTTTTCTAGTTTGCACTGCCGCACGAAATTACCCACTCAGGCTCGTCCTCGCTCGGAGTGCGCAGGAGAATATCATAGGTAAATCTCGCAAATTGCACCGATACTTGCCCATTCAAATAGCTGTTTCGATGGATTCAACCATCGACAGTTCCGCTCAAAAACCCAGGAACTATTCGGCTAAACGGAGGAACGAGTCAGGTCGCTCCAGACTGGAACCAGGACCCTTTGCGTTCAGGGCCAAAGGTACTTCAAATTTTAGTGCCCCTAGCACAAGGAAAGGTATCAGCCAAAAGCCATGGAATTAAGGGCCATTCCCGCGCGATTGGTGCGGATACCGGACTCGCGGGCGTTCCGCGATGAATATGGTCACACTGGCACGCGCTCAAAAGATGCAAGTTTATTGTGGATTTCTATCCTATAATACCGGGCTAGTTCCGGACTAAATGCCTCACAAAACATACCAAGCCTGCTTGCTAGCGCTGCTCCTTGTGGCCGTTGTCCTGGCGGCGCAATGGCATTGTTGTGGGGAGCCGAACTCCCAGATCTTGGTTTCGCATGTTTGCCCGATCTGCTCCGCCGTGAGTTCCTTGGTCGTCACCCAGTCACCCGGCATCACGATGGTGCCTGCCCTCAACTGGGTCAAACTCCTTCCATTGGTCGTTTTCGATTTGTCCGCCACTCCGCGCACAACCTCTCCGCGCGCGCCCCCGCTCCTATAGCTTTCTGGGTGTCTCCGCTGACAGTCTCCAGTTCGCTAAAACTACCAAACGGCTCAAGTTCATAAAAATTTAGGAGTGGTGCCATGAAACGACTTGCGGTCCTATCCCTATTGCTGCTCTTCTCAACGATTACTTATGCGCAGGACGCCCCTTTGGTGCCAGCTAAGCGCGACGTTTCGGTTGCAAACACGGAAGAGGCCCGCATGAAGGCGCTCGAAGAACAGGTTCGCTCGCTCACCGGAGAAGTAGCACTGCTGCGCGTCGAGTTAAAAGAACTTCGCGAAACGAAATCACCGGAGCAACCCTCCGGCCCGCAAGTCCTGCTAGCCTCCTCGTCCGTCGAGCCGGGTGTGGTGCCATCCTCTCTTGCCCCCGCAGTTCCGCAGGCCCCGCAGACACAGACATTTGGAGGCGCGTCTGGCAACGCAAAACTCCTCAATCCGGACATCAGTCTGATCGGTGATTTCATTGGCACCGCGGGCCACAATGACGTTGCCCCGGGGCGTTCGCTGGAGATGCATGAATCGGAATTAGGCGTTCAGGCCATCATCGATCCCTACGCCCGCGCCGATGCCTTCCTCTCCTTCGGTGAGACCGGCGTCAACGTCGAAGAGGCCTACGTTACCTTTACCTCCCTCCCTGCAGGATTGTTGCTTAAGGTCGGTAAGATGCGTGCTGACTTTGGAAAGGTGAATACCATTCACAATCACGCCCTGCCGTTTATTGACCGGCCGCTTGTCACCAACAATTTGGTTGGTGGAGAAGATGGCATCGACGATGCTGGCCTCTCGCTCTCGCATTTCCTCCCTGCGCCTAAGAACTGGTTCCTCGAAGGCACGGCGCAGGTCTTCCGTGGCGATTCTTCAGATGTCTTCCAGGCCAGCCGGCGTGAGGACTTGAGCGTCGTAGGCCATTTGCGCGCCTATCGTGACCTGACCGAATCCACCAACATTGATCTCGGCGTTTCCTACGCACGTGGTCACAACAATGTCGGCTCGAACTTTCTAACCAATCTGTACAGCGGCGACGCCACGTTTCGCTGGAAACCGCTTCGCCGCGCTATCTACAATTCCTTCTTGTTCCGTACAGAGTTGTTTTGGAGCGCCCGAGATCAGTTCGCTCTGGCCATCCCGAATCTTTTTCAGACTCAACACGCGTTCGGCATGTACTCTTCCGCGGAATACCGCGTGAATCGCCGCTGGACCCTCGGCGGGCGCTTTGACCGCAGCGGCCATGCCACCAATGCCCATCTGACGGATACCGGTTTTTCCGGTATCGTAACGTATTGGCCCAGCGAGTTCAGTCAGATCCGTGGTCAATACCGCTTCGCTCACTTCGCGACGACCCCAGGGGATTTCTCTAACGCGAACGAGCTTCTCTTTCAATTCTTATTCGTCATGGGCGCGCACGGCGCGCACCCGTTCTAATCTGTTCTAGGAGGATTCGGATGCTACGCATAATGGCAACGACTCGCATCACCGCGATCGCCTCGTCCTTCGCGCTCGTTTTCAGCCTGCTCTTCCCTGTTGGGGGCAGCGCCGATAGCAAGATTCGCATTATGACCGCGACCACGGACCTGGCTTCCCTGGCACAAGAAGTTGGCGGTGAGAAAGTGGATGTCGAATCCATCGCCCGTGGCTATCAGGACCCTCACTTTGTCGATCCTAAGCCCAGCTTTCTTTTGAAGCTCTCCAAGGCCGAGTTGCTTATCGCTGTGGGACTCGAACTCGAGATCGGCTGGCTCCCACCGCTCATCACACAATCCAGCAATCCCAGGATTCAAGTTGCTGCGCCGGGTTATCTTGACGCATCCCGGTTTGCAAAAATCTTGGACATTCCTACGGGCCAGGTCACCCGCGCCGAAGGCGACGTCCATCCTTTGGGCAATCCCCATTACTGGTTGGATCCGGACAACGGCCTGCGCATTGCCAAGGGTATTCAGAACAAGCTCAGCGAAATGCGCCCGAACGATGCTGCTTACTTTGTGCAGCGCTATGACGCCTTTGAGCAGCGACTCAAGCAGTCCGATCAGCAATGGCAGGCGCAGATGAAGCCCTACGTCGGCCGCAAGGTCGTCACCTATCACCGTTCGTGGCCCAATTTCGCCGAACATTTTGGGCTCAACGTTGTGGGCTACGTCGAGCCGCGTCCCGGCATTCCCCCGAGCCCTCAACACACCGTGGAATTGATCGGGCAAATGAAGCGCGAAGGCGTGAAGGTCATTATCGTCGAGCCGTACTTTGACCTAAAGACACCAAATTCCATCGCACGCGAAACCGGCGGGGTAGTCGTGGTCCTGATGCCTTCGGTCGGCGGCGAAAAAGAGATCACCGATTACTTCAAGTTGTTCGATTACGACATAGCCAAGCTCAAGAAGGCTTTTGACCAGACCCACTAGGAGAGTAATCGATGGAGATTCTTCCGTTTCTGATTCTGCCTTTCTTGGCAAGCCTGATCTTGACCGGGATCCATTCTTACCTCGGCGTGCATGTCGTCGAGCGAGGCGTCATTTTCGTCGACCTCGCTCTTGCACAGATCGCCGCGCTGGGCGCTACGGTAGCCATTATCGCAGGGCTCGATCCGCACGGCCGCGGGTCGTACTGGATCAGCCTAGCATTTACCTTTCTTGGCGCTGCCATTTTCGCCCTCGCGCGGGCGCGGCGCGGCCACATCCCCCAGGAAGCCTTCATCGGCATCACTTACGCTGTTGCCTCCGCCATGGCTATTCTCCTGATGAGCAAAGCCACCGGAGAGACCGAGCATCTCAAGGACATGCTCGTGGGCAATATTCTCGCGGTCTCCCGGCCGGAGGTGATCAGGACCGCGTTGCTCTACAGCGGTATCGGCCTGTTTCATTTCCTATTCCGCAAGAAATTCCTGCTCATCTCCATGAACCACAACAAAGCCGAGCAAGTCGGCCTCAACGTCCGCTTCTGGGATTTTCTTTTTTATGCCTCCTTCGGCTTTGTGGTCACGTCCTCGGTTGCCATCGCTGGAGTCCTGCTCGTTTTCTGCTACCTGATCGTGCCTAGCGTTGGCGCCATGCTCTTTGCGGACCGCATCGGTCCGCGCCTCGCCATCGGCTGGACCATGGGCACCCTAGTTTCGGCGTTGGGCGTCTATCTCAGCGTCCTGCTCGACACGCCCACCGGGGCCACTATTGTCGTCACCTTTGGTGGCGTCCTCATCCTGATGTTCCTGATTCATCTACTGCTGCATCACGGCCGCAATGCACGCCCGCTCGAAGGTGCTTCCTCTGCTCATCGGGAATCGTAGTGGCACTATGGGGCGCTAACTCAAACTGACCTTACCCGTAGCAAGATCATAGACTCCGGTTTCCACTTTCAATGTGCCAGCTTTTAATGCGTCACGAATGACCGTCGAAGAAGTACGCAGCAACCCGGCCTGAATTCTTGCGTTGGCTTCGATTGCCTTATCGACGTTGCCACCGGACTGTTCTACAGCGGGCCGAAGGTGCTGATACAGGGAACTGATCTGCCCGGGAACGGGATCGGACTTCATGGCCGCTTTCACGGCTCCGCAACTGGTATGTCCCAGCACGAGAAGGATTTTGACCCCAAGCACAGCAACTCCATATTCAAGGCTGGCGATGATCTCCGGCGTGACCAGATTCCCGGCAATGCGAGTGACGAAGATGTGTCCAATCGTCTGGTCGAAGACCAGTTCCACAGGTACCCGAGAATCGGCGCAAGCGAGGACCGCAGCGAACGGCTCCTGCTTGTTAACCGTATGCTCTTTTAAAACGACCAGATCGTGGGCAACCGATGTCAGTTGATTTGTTGCGAATCGCTGGTTGCCCGCCATCAATTCCTCTAAGGCTGCATCCGGAGTCAGATTGCTTTGCGCTTCGAGCCGGGAAGGAAACGCAAGATCGCAGCCAGCCTGAGCTGCGACTCCAGCGGCGGCACCGGAAGCGGTGCAAATAAAAGGCCTTCTGCCGAAATCCGTATGATGGTGTGGGCCGTCTTTCATTTCGCGATGACCTCCTGGAACACAATGCGTTGAAAGTGCTTCATCTTAGCCCATCTCACCCGGCACGCGAACAAGATGAATCAGGACGAGGCCAATATAAAGCTTCTGAAGAATTGTCTATTATAGGCGGGAACTTTCGTGGTTCAACTTGCGTAATTTCCAGCGGCTGGAATTGTGTTTCGTTACCGAAGGATCGGACTTTGGAGGAACCCTTGAGGAAGCGGATTCTGTGTGCCTCCATGACTCTTGTTGTGATTAGCGCAATGCCCAATCTGGTCAGGGCCCAGGCAGCGCACAGTCCCACGTTAGAGGAGTCTTTGAGTCTGCGACTCATCTCCTCGCCCAGAATTTCTCCCGATGGCCGGTATATTGCCTATACTCAGCGGGAAACGAATTGGAAAGAAAACGCTTTTGTCGCTCAACTTTGGCTGGTTGACGTCTCCACAGGTAAAAGCGTTCAACTCACCCGCGGAAAAAAATCTGCCGACGCCGCGACCTGGTCTGCGGACGGGAAATGGATTGCCTTTCTAACGGAACGGGAAGCGGCGGCCGTCGAACCTCTTTCAGCTGCGGAAAAAGAAAAAGAAAAGGAAAAGGAAAGTAAGGACAAGAAAGACGCCGAAACTCCCGCAAAGCCGGCAGATCGCCAGATCTGGATCATCTCGCCGTTCGGTGGAGAAGCCTGGCAGCTCACCAAGTCGGAAGCCGACATCGATAACTTTCGTTGGTCGAAGGATTCGAAGCTCATCGCCTATGCAGCGAACGCGCCGGAGAGCAAATCGGCCAAGGATCGCAAGGAAAAGTACAGTGAGTATCGTGTCTTTGAAAAAGATTACCGGCAGAATCAACTGTGGCTTGCCGACGTGGCCGCGGCAACAAGAGACTTTCTGCCTGTCGAAGCAAAGCGCCTCTTCACGGATCTCTCGCTCAACGTCCACAATTTTTCCTGGTCACCCGATTCCACCAAGATTGCCTTCAGCGCTGCGCCGAATCCCAATCTCTCCTCCGGCGGAGAGCGAGACATCTATCTACTCGACCTCTCGAACAACAATTCAGTAACGAGGATAGTGGCCCTTCCGGGCCCGGACAGCAATCCTGTTTTTTCTCCGGATGGCAAGCAACTGGCATTTGCGACCGCTCTGGCGCAGCCCTACTATTACTACGCGAACGAACACATCGCCGCGGTCGATCTCTCGGCCGTTCTCAGCAAACCGGCTACTACTCCCGCGGATGTTCGCGACCTTACCGCTGCGTTCGACGAAGACCCGGACCTTCTCGATTGGGGGCCGGATGGCATTTATTTTGCTGCGGAACAAAAGACCAGCGCGCATGTGTTTCGATTGAATCCGAAATCGCGCGAAGTTCAACGAATTACTTCGCCGGACTCCTTGCTCCTTGAGGATGCTTCCTTCACCACGGATTTCAAAACTCTGGCCTTCGTGACGGAAGATCCCACGCACATGGCGGAACTTTATGTTTCGAGCGTGTCCCGTTTCGCGCAACGAAAACTCACGGACATGACGGCGCAGGTGAAAGATTGGAAGCTCGGAACGGTGGAAGTCATTTCCTGGAAAAGCCAGGACAGCACAACGATCGAAGGTATTCTCCACAAACCGGCGGATTACGACCCAGCGCGAAAATATCCGCTCTTGGTCGTGATCCACGGCGGTCCGACCGGCACGTCGCAGCCCGCGCTCTCCCCCGATGAATACGCCTACCCCATTCAAACGTTTCTCTCGAAAGGTGCATTGGTTCTCGAGCCGAACTATCGCGGCAGCGCCGGCTACGGCTCCGCTTTCCGCGCGCTGAATGTTCGCAACCTCGGAGTGGGCGACATGTGGGATGTCATGAGCGGCGTGGATTATCTTCTCGGGAAGGGGATGGTTGATTCCAATCGAATGGGTGCGATGGGGTGGTCCGAAGGCGGATATATCTCTGCGTTTTTGACGACGCACACGGAGCGATTCAAAGCGATCTCCGTCGGCGCAGGCATCAGCAACTGGATGACTTACTACGTAAACACGGACATTACGCCCTTCACTCGCCAATATCTGCACGCGACGCCGTGGGACGATCCGGAAATCTATGCAAAAACTTCTCCCATCACCACAATTAAACAGGCGAAGACACCCACGCTGATCCAGCAAGGGAGCAACGACCAGCGCGTGCCGGTTCCAGATAGTTTCGAACTCTATCGCGGCCTGCAGGACCAAGGTGTGCCGTCGCGGCTGGTTCTCTACACTGGTTTCGGTCACGGGATCAACAAACCGAAATCGCTGCGCGCTCTGCAACAGTCCAATCTCGATTGGTTCAACTTTTATATCTGGAATGAACCGATTCCCAAGGACTCGCCGCTAAACGGCAGCAGCGAACTGGACTCCAGCAAGTAAACCACAGGCACCACGGCTATCCGGTGAAGGGCGTGGTACCACTGGGCCATAGGTCCGCACGCGATCAACGGATCTTGCTCAGCTATTCTTGTTCTTTGTTCTGTAGCCATCGATCTTCAGTTTTTGCTTTAACTTGCGCTCTTGGGAGGCGCTGAGTGCGAGATCCAAAGCGTCTTTCTCTGAAGTAGTCAGTGCGCGATGCGCCGCTTTCGCCAAAGTCCCCAGTCGCAGCAGCCCAATGGCCACTCGAACAAGACGAAGGATTGCCACGCCACTCGCCTCCAACATCCTGCGAATCTGCCGATTCTTGCCTTCATCCAGAACAATCTCCAGCCAGCAAGTCTTCCCACCACGCCGCAAAATCCGAACACTTTTTGCGCGAAGACGCTCCTCACCAGCAACCCGCACGCCGCTCTCCAATTGCCTGATCAGGTCGTCATCCGCGACGCGATCAATCTGCACATGGTAGGTCTTATCCAGATGCGATTCGGGATCCGTAATTTTTGTGGCCCACGCGGAGTCGTTCGTAAAAAGCAGCAATCCTTCACTTCCTTTGTCGAGACGCCCGACCGGTGCAATCCACACTAAACCCTCGGGAAGAAGCGAATACACGGTCTCGCGTCCCTTTTCATCGTCAGCCGTGGTAACCAGGCCAACAGGCTTGTTCATCATCAGATAGATTTTCTCGGCCGCTTGAACAACCGCTCCTTCCACCTCAATCCGGTCAACGCCCATTCGCACTGGAGTTTCCGGATTTCGCGGACGCACTCCGTTCAATCGAACTTTTCCTGCGCGAATCAGTTCGAAAGCCTGTGACCGCGAACAGTACCCTAACTTGGAAAGAGCACGCGCGAGACCTACCGTCTTGTTCGCACGGCTGGATGGTTTACGTGGCGCGCGGCGTGAAGAGTTCACGGCCTGTCTCTACTTCTTAGCTTTTCTTTTCCGGAGCCGCTGCGGGTACAGCATCCGGATGTGTCACGTCGCCATAACGTTGAGCCAGCCACGCGCGGACTTCCTTGGGGTCATATTTGAATGGGCCATTGCCACCCTTGTAGGAAATTCGCCCGTTCTCGTCGAGAACATACAGTCGTTCGGGCCACGCGGCATAGGCATCGTTCGCCGCATTGTTCATCTCATCGATGCCAAACGGCACCGCGTATTTGAACCGCTGCGTGAAGTCATTCGCGATGGCGATGCGCTGCTCCAGTGTCTTTGGCTGAGCGTAGCAAACGTCATCCTTATCTTTCGCGTTTGATTTCATCTGCCACTCGTCGGTCGGATGCGCCTCACGTACGTAAATCGTTAAAAAGTCCGCATGGTCTTTGTAGTCGTTGTAAATCTGCGCGATGTCGCCAACCTGGCGACGAAAGGGTGGTCAAGTAAAGCTGCCGAACACCAGCACAAGTGGCCGACCAGTCGTACGTTCACGGATATGAAAGCGGGTCGTGCCATCGAGCGCCACCAGTCGCGCATCCGGGGCATCATCCCCAACCTTCAGCTTTCCGAAATGCATGTGCGGCAACGCGTACCGCACCATACCGAATGCGTCTTTCGGGCTGCCGGCCATGAAGCTCAGCCCCGCAAATACGGCAACCGCCAGGATTCCGATTGTAACCGCGGTCCATTTTAGCGTCGGGCTCAACGTCGTCTCCTCAGCTCTGTTCTTCCGCTCGAAGCTCATCGCGCAGCGCTTTGTATCGCGCAAGCGACTTCTCAATGATGTTCATCGCCGCATACGCAGGCCGGATGTCCTCCACTTGCACCTGCTTGCCCTCCAACTGCTTATAATCCTGAAAAAAGCGTTTCAACACCAGCAAACGATGAGGCGGCAGGTCGCGAGCCTCCAGATAATCGCTGAACTCGGGATCGTTGGTGGCCACGGCGATGATCTTATCGTCGCTGGCTCCTCCATCGATCATCGTCATCACCCCGATCGCGCGGGCTTTGATCAGCGCCAAAGGCTGCACGGGTTCCTGGCACAAAACCAGGACATCCAATGGATCGTTGTCCTCGGCATACGTCTGCGGGATAAATCCGTAATTCGCCGGATAAAAAACCGCGGAATGAATGATGCGGTCCACCTTCAACATGCCCGTCGGCTTATCCAGCTCGTATTTAACATTGGATCCAAGCGGAATTTCGATCACCGCCTGGAAATCGCGGGGTAACTCTTTTCCCGGTGAAACGTCGTGCCATGCGTGAAACACGATGGTGGACCTCGCTCTCGATTGCGACTCGCAACATTATCGCCTGAGAGCACGGGAAAAGTAAGGAGAGAACGTCAGGCGGCTTTCTTTGTCCACGCGCCGAGGATTGCTCCCATCAGGACCAAACCCGCCAAAGGATAAAATTCATTGATGGCGAACAGCGTCGCCGGCCGCATTTCGTACATATACGTGGTGTAGGTAATTGGACCGACAATCCCGATCCAGATCAGCACCCCGACGGCCGCGCCACGACCTACGGTGTTGGCATTTCGCCACAGGCAGACCTGCGACAAGGCGTAGGCAATCAGCAAATTCAGCACGAAGCTGATCAGGTATGGCAGCACCGGATTCATGCTTTTCGCTTGCTCTACGGTCATGTGTTCCAGCTCCATCCACGGTTTGGAAAACAGCACTCCAAACCAGAGTGCTCCGAGAATCCAATACGTGATCGCAGCCACAACAATTGCGGCATAATTTGTTTTCATCATTTGGCTCCTGTCGGGAGGCGATAAATTGCAGGGCCGATTACGGCCGGAATGGTACCAGAGAAGGGCTAGAATCGTGCCTCGGAATCTTCGGCAGTCTACCCAGGAGAGCGGGGTTGCGGCGCCTGCCCTGCAATACACCGCGGTCGCCCGGTCTACGCGCGGGCCTTATCTAGGAGCTGTTCCCACACGCCTTTCGATTTCAGGATCAGCTCAATGGCTTCGCGGATGGCGCCGTGACCGGCAGCCGCCTTGGTGGTGTAGTGCGCAGCTTTCTTTACTTCAGGGACCGCATCGCCAACCGCTACGGCCAGCCCAACGCGCCGTAACAATGGAATGTCCGGCAGGTCATCGCCCACATAACTGACTGCGGCATCGGTGACTCCTGCTTTCTTCAAAATCTCTTCATACGCCGGCATTTTCAGTGGCTGCTTCATATAAATAAATTCCATCTTCATCTCGTTGGCCCGCTGAAGGAGGGCCGCGCTCTCCCGCCCGGTGATGCAGCCGGTGCGAATCCCTGCCGTATGCGCCAGTGTCAGTCCCTGCCCGTCATGCGCATCAAACGATTTAATTTCCAGCGCCGAGCCGTCCGGCTGCGAAAGCAGCGTCACGCCACCGTTCGTCATGGTGCCGTCCACGTCCATCAGCAGCACTTTGATTTGTGCTGCGCGTTTCTTCAGAGATGGAGAAATTTTTAGCGATCGCGCCAAGGAAGCCTCCTCGAAAAAACGAATAGGAAGTTTAGCAAAAGAGAAAAAAATCCTTCATCTGCTTAAATCAACTCAAGGGTCCACAGGTCATGGAGGTGGACGACGCCCACGACCTTCTTAGCCGCGTTCACCACAACGACCGAGGTAATCTTTCGCTTTTCCATCAAATTGAGTGCTTCGCTAGCCAGCAGCTGCGCACCTATGGTTTGCGGCGAGCGCACCATGCATTCGCCCGCAGTCATGGCCAGGGTCGCCCCGCCATGTGTCTCCATCAGCCGGCGTAAATCCCCATCCGTCAAAATGCCAGCCAACGCACCGTTCGGCGCGAGCACAGTTGTCATGCCCAGTTTTTTCGCGGACATTTCATGGAAGACTGCGGGCATAGGCGTTTCCGGCGTTACTCGCGGCAACGCGTCCCCTGAATGCATCAGATGCTCGACCCGCAGAAGTTTCTTCCCCAGCCGCCCCGCGGGGTGCAGCGCAGCAAAATCGTCCGGCTGAAATCCGCGCCGGTCCAGCAGCGAAACCGCCAGCGCATCGCCTACCGCCATGGCCACGGTAGTGCTGGCAGTCGGCGCCAGATTCAGCGAACACGCTTCCTCTTTCACGCTGACATCCAGCACCACATCGCTCGTCTGCGCCAAAGTAGATTTCGTATTGCCGGTAAGCGTCACGATCGGTATTTCCAGCCGCTTCATCGATTCCAGAAGATTCAGGATTTCCTCGGTCTCACCGCCGTAGGTAATCGCCAGCAGCGCATCGCCCCGCGCAAGCATCCCCAAATCCCCATGAAGCGCTTCCGCCGGGTGCAGAAAAAACGATGGCGTGCCGGTGCTGGAAAGCGTGGCCGCGATCTTCCTGCCGACCAGCCCGGATTTTCCCATACCGGTAACCACCACACGACCCTTGCAGTGGAAAAGCAGTTCCACGGCTCGATCGAAGGAAGCGTCCAGCCGTGCAAGCACGTCTTGAATCGCCTGAGCTTCAATGCGCAGCACGCGGCGGGCAGCATCCAAGCTCATGTGGTTTTCCATCCGCGCACGAGTGTAGAAAGCTCTTTCAGCCGCGCGAGGAGCTGCGGCAGTTGCGCGAGCGGCAGAGCATTCGCCCCGTCAGATAATGCCGCGGCGGGGTTATCGTGTGTCTCCAGAAAAATGCCGTCCACGCCGATCGAAACACCAGCGCGCGCAAGCGGCTCAATAAATTCAGGCTGGCCCCCGCTGGCGTGGCCTTGGCCACCGGGCAATTGAATGGAATGGGTTACGTCATAGACTACCGGGTAGCCAAATTGTTTCATTACCGGAAAACTGCGCATGTCCACCACAAGATTGTTATAGCCAAACGAGGCGCCGCGCTCGGTCAGGATAATATTCTGATTGCCCGTGGCAGCGATTTTCTGCACCACATTGCCCATGTCCCACGGCGACAGAAACTGCGCTTTCTTTACATTGACGATGCGACCCGTTTTGGCTGCGGCAAGCAACAGATCCGTCTGCCGCGCAAGAAACGCGGGGATCTGTAAAATGTCCACCACTTCCGCCGCCGGCCCAGCCTGCGAAGCCTCATGGATGTCTGCCAAAATCGGCACGCCCAGGTCGGCCTTGATCTTGCCCAGCACACGCAAGCCCTCTGCAAGCCCCGGGCCGCGAAAAGCCTTGCCCGAGGAGCGATTCGCTTTGTCGTAAGACGCCTTGAAAATGTACGGGACGCCCGCGTCCGCGGCAATTTTAGCAACCCGTTCGGCCATGCTTCGCGCATGAGCCTCCGATTCGATCACACACGGCCCGGCAATCAGAAACAGCGGATTGGCGCCGCCAAGACGCAAAGATCCAAGAGATATTTCGCGAGCAGTGGTCATCGATGAAACGAAGATATCACAGCCACGGTCAAGGCTGTTCACCGGGCAGAATCCGGAATGGGTGTTGCCAGCAATCCGATCCGTTTATCAACTAGGCTGTGGCGTGAGGTGTCGCCCGCAACGCCGGCGCGGGCGGCTGCGATTCCGTGCTGGTTCCTGGCGCTGCTACGGGCCGCGATCGAAGCAACTTGTGTTCCAGTGAAGCCCCGATAAACGCCGCAAACAGCGGATGCGGCTCGAGCGGCTTGGACTTGAACTCCGGATGAAACTGGCAGCCAAGGAACCACGGATGTTCGGGAGCTTCCACAATTTCCACATAATTCTCGTCCGGCGTCCGTCCACTGATGCGCAATCCTGCCGCCGTGAGCACCTTCTCGTATTCACGATTGAATTCGTAGCGGTGCCGATGTCGTTCGCTAATCTCGGTTTTCCCGTAAGCTTTGTGTGCAAACGAGCCGGGTTCCAGCTTGCAAGCCCAAGCTCCCAGGCGCATGGTGCCGCCCATCTCTTCCACGCCCAGCAATTCGCGCAATTTGTAAATCACGCGGTGCGGCGTTTGAGGATTGACCTCGGTACTGTCCGCATCGGTCAGCCCGGCGACGTCTCTCGCGTATTCAACGGTGGCGCACTGCATGCCCAGGCAAATTCCGAAGTAGGGAACTTTGTGCTCGCGCGCATATTGTATGGTGTAAATCATGCCCTGAATACCGCGCTTGCCGAATCCACCCGGCACAAGAATTCCGTCATACCCGCGAAGCCTCTTCTCCGCCGTTTCCGGAGAATCAATCTCTTCAGACTCAATCCATTCCACAACTGTCCGGTGATTGTGAGCTATCCCGCCGTGCAGCAGCGCCTCTCGCAAACTCTTGTACGCATCTTCCAGCTGTACGTACTTGCCGACGATACCGATCCGCACTTCACCCTTCGGATGCTGCATATGATCCAACATCTCCAGCCACGGCTGCATGTTCGCAGGCCGCTGTTCCAGCCGAAGCAATCGCAGAATCTGCGCGTCAAGCCCCTCGCGGCTCAGCTCCAGCGGTACTTCATAAATCGTCTTCACATCTTCCATCGAAATCACGCAAGTTTCCGCGATGTTACAGAACAAGGCGATCTTCTTCTTCAGATCAGCCGAGATGTGGCGATCGCTTCGGCAGAGCAGCACGTCGGGCTGAATTCCGATGCCCAACATTTCCTTCACGCTGTGTTGCGTCGGTTTAGTCTTCAGCTCGCCCGCCGCGGCGATGTACGGCACCAAGGTAACGTGCACAAACAGCGTGTTCTCCGCACCCAGCTCCAGCCGCATTTGTCGGATGGCTTCCAGGAAAGGCAGCGATTCAATGTCGCCAACCGTTCCGCCAATTTCGACGATAACAATATCCACGCCTTCCGAAACCCGCCTGATGCAGCGCTTAATCTCGTCCGTGACGTGCGGAATCACTTGCACGGTTTTTCCAAGATAATCGCCGCGGCGTTCCTTGGTCAGAATCGTTTCGTAGATTCGCCCAGTGGTCCAGTTGTTGTCGCGGGAAAGTTTAACGTGTGTGAAGCGCTCGTAGTGTCCGAGATCGAGATCGGTTTCAGCTCCGTCGTCGGTGACAAAAACCTCACCGTGCTGATACGGGCTCATCGTACCGGGATCAACATTCAGGTACGGGTCGCATTTTTGAATCGTGATCTTGAAACCGCGACTTTCGAGGAGACAGCCGATTGAGGAGGCAGCTACGCCCTTGCCCAGAGAAGAAACAACACCACCGGTAACAAATATATATTTTGGCGCCATCCGGGTTGCTCCCCTCCCAGCCTTGCAGAAGTGAGCTGTTCGACCTCCACAGGATTGACGTACATACAATTATGTTCGGAAGCGATAAGGGTGTCAATGCATAGTGTTGACAGGCTCGTATCAAAATTTTTTCTGATTCCCCGGAACCTTTTCTCTTCGCAGGGGTTCGAGTAGTTGCCGTCAGGGTGTTCCGGCTAGTTGTCCGCATTTAATGAGGTCGCGTGGACAAACAACCGGAGAAACGAAACCGGGGGTCCGGAGCATCTATAATTTCGAGAGTCCAAGAACAACTTTGCACGAAGGCCTGGGCAGACACGATCAATTCTCCTGCGCCGTCTGGAACCAACTTGCATCAAAGCAGCAAACTGTTGAGGGGATGGTATGACAATTCGAAACATAGCGATGCTTAGTATGCTTTTGGTGATGGGGGCGGCTTCGCAAGCAGCTCGTGGTCAGCAAAAACCCTCCACCTCTGCGGTAATCTACGACTCGGCTCGTGAGAGTACGCTCATCGGAACGGTGGTTTCCTATCTATCCGTAGTCGACAAACCTCCCCTTGGTGCGCATCTCACCCTGAACACAGGAGCGGGGACTGTGGACGTTCACATCGGTGACGCTCGGTTCCTCGCCGCAAATCACCTGCAGATTCAAACTGGCGATAACCTGCGCATTATCGGGGAGAATGTCGCCTTTGCCGGTGGCACCCAGTTTCTGGCGCGCGTAATTCAGAAAGGCACGCAGGCCCTGGTGATCCGCAGCGTGCGCGGAATTCCTCTTTCCTACGCAGCGCCACGCACCAGCAGCGCAACCAATTCACAGGGAAGTGCACGGTGAAGCGCCTTCTACGGACTTCAACAATCCTTGCCGCACTATGGCTCTGCGCATGTGGGGGAAGCTCAAATCCAGCTCCCCCGAGTCCTGCGGGTAAATTCTCAAACGCCAGTCTAAAGGGCCAGTACGCCTTTTCCATTTCCGGCGTGGACGGCGCAACCGGAGCCTTTTTTGCCGAGGTCGGCAGTTTTGCAGCCGACGGCGGAGGGAACATCAGCGGCGGCCTGGCCGATATCGTGGATCTCAGCGGCAGTACTCCTGCCTCGCAAGTTAGTTTCAGCAGTGGAACCTATCAAATCCAGGCCAACGGACGTGGTCAGATCAAAATACTTTATACCGGTGGTGGCCTTCTGCAATTGAGTATCGCGCTCAAAACCGGCAGCCAGGGTCTGGCTGTAGAAACGGATCAATTCGCCTCCGCCAGTGGCAATTTTTATTTACAGACTCCGACGGCTTTTACCGCAGCCTCGCTGAGGGGAAACTACGTCTTCGACGTCTCTGGAGTCTCGTTCACCGCCACTGCGGCAGCGGCAATCTCTATCATCGGGCAATTCGCTGCCGATGGAAATGCGAGTTTGACCGGCGGAACGGTAGATGAAAACAATGGCAATGTTGCAGCGCCCTCAGGGCCGCTCACGTTGACCGCAACGGCATTCCAGCTAGACACTAACGGCAATGGAACCAACTTCGGCCGGGGAACGCTGGCCCTCGACGGTAGAACCTTCGCCTTCTACATCGTCGACGGGACTCGTCTCAAATTGTTGCAAGAGGACTCGCTGGGCGGGTCCTCAGGCGACGCAGTTCTTCAGGCCAGCGCCGTGCCGGTCGACAATTCCGGTTTCACCGGAAGCTTCGTCTATTTGGTCGGCGGGGCGGGAACCACCGGCTCGCTGGGACCTGTTGCGCGAGTCGCTAGGTTCACCGCGGACGGCAGCGGCGGTTTCAGCGCGATTTCCCTGGACGACAACAACAACGGCTCTTATACGCACATTTCCCAAGGTTCGAATATTTCCGCGGCTAGCTACGCCATTGACACCGCACACGCTGGAAGCGGCCGGGGGACAGCCACCTTTAAGGACTCCTCGGCCGGAACCTATACCCTGGTGTTCTATCTCAGTTCAGCTAGCGCGGGCGTCATTCAGGACACCAGCCTCGGTCTAATCAGCGATGGCGCGCTCCACGCGCAAGCTGCCGGGCCTTTCACCGTAGCCGTTTCCGCGGGCAACTACATCTTCAATTGGAGCGGTGCACAGCTCGGCTCCTCCACGGCAGTGCCCTTTGAAGAAGACTTCGTAGGGCAATACGTTTTGGCCAACACATCGAGCAACAACATATCGGGTGTGGTCGACTTCGTGGAGCTTGGCCTGAGTTCCAAGAACAACCCGGCGTTCCTCAACTTCAGCGTCGGCGGGACACTCACCGTGAAGGGCGATGGGTCCAACAACAACACTTACCAAATCTCGATCAACGGCACGCCTTCCGCAACGTTCAATTACCAGGCGTACTTTGTCGATGCCAGCACGCTCTATCTACTGTGTTCGGATAACACCCGCACCACTGCGGGAATCGTTGTGCTTCAGCCCTAACGCTGTTCAGTCGTAGTTTAGCCACAACGTTTAACCACAACGCGGCAAGCCCGCACCTACAACCGAATTAGCGAACCAAAATGCCCGGCAACCAGTTAGCTGGTCGGCCGCTGCTGCTCCAGAAGCAACTTTTCCACCCGCGCTATATCCTCGGGTACATCCACACTGACAGCGTCATGGGCAACTTCGGCCACCCGGATCTTCCAACCGTTTTCCATCCAACGCAATTGTTCGAGCTGCTCAATTTTTTCCAGCTCACCCTGCGGCAGCGTCGGGTACTCCAGCAATGCATCGCGCCGAAACACGTACAGGCCCAGGTGTTTCCAGTAATTTACATGAACCTTCTGACCTGAATCGCGCACCCATGGAATCGGCGCACGCGAAAAATACAGAGCGTTGTTGTCGAAATCCAGCACCGTCTTCACCACGTTTGGATCCATAATGTCGCCCACCTGCCGGATCGGCGTAGCCACCGTGGCGATCTGCGCCGCGGGTTCCTCCAGCAAAGCGCCGACCGCAATATCAATCGCATCCGGATCGATCAGCGGTTCGTCTCCCTGCACATTCAGGAAAACGTCCCCTGTTTCGTGCGCAGCGACTTCGGCAATTCGTTCCGTGCCGGTGCGGTGATCAGGTCGGGTCATCCGCGCCTCTCCCCCGAAACCCTTTACGGCATCCACGATGCGCTGATCGTCGGTCGCCACAAGCACCCGGTGCACCCTCTTGGCCTGCTGGGCACGTTCATAGACGAGTTGCACCATAGGTTTCCCTGCCAGGGTCACCAGCGGTTTCCCGGGTAGCCGCACAGACCCATACCTGGCTGGGATCACCACGATCACTTGAGGTTGTCCCGTTTCCATGCCGATTTTCTCCCAACAGGCCGATTTTCTCCCAACAGGGTGAGCCAGACTTTTTGACACGGCGATGCTAACACACTGCCTTCTACAGAATGCTTTCCGGGCTTCTAATGTCTTTATGGCAAAAACAATAACGGGAGAGGGCTTGCCTTCCGTGGCCGCAGTGCTATCATCGATCCTTCCGCGCGACCTCTCCGCCAAACGGAGAGACGGGGGAGTCGTGAAACGCGCCCGGTGCAAGGTCCACCTAGTTTTATTCCAGGTTCCAGCCCCGTTATTTGCTTGTCTGTGCTTGTTATTTTTCATCGCAAACCTTCGTGCACAGGAATCTCCAAAGGAAGCCACGCAGGAAGCCACTCCCCAGCCGGCCTCCAAAGTCGGTGATGTAACTCGAGACACTCCGCCGATCCGATTGCAAGGGGGGAAAGTGATCCGTACGGACGTGGATCTGGCCTTGGTCAATGTGACCGTCACCGACCCCTACAATCGTCTGGTAACCGGACTGGAACAGGACAATTTTCGCGTTTTCGAAGACAACAGCGAGCAGGAGGTAGTCACCTTCTCTTCCGAAGACGTACCCATTTCCATCGGGGTGATCTTTGATTTCAGCGGCAGCATGGCAAACAAAGTGGACAAGGCCCGCGAAGCCGCCCTGCAATTTTTCAAGACCGCTAATCCGCAGGACGAATTTTTTCTCGTTAGCTTCAACGAGCGCGCGGAGCTATCCAGCGAATTCACCAACAGCATCGAGGATCTGCAAAGCCGCATGATGATGACTGCCCCCCGGGGCAGGACCGCGCTCCTGGACGCAATCTATCTCGGTCTCAGTCAGATGAGGGGTGCCCGTAACGCCAAACGCGCCTTGCTCATCCTTTCCGATGGAGGCGATAATCATAGTAGGTACAACGAGAACGATATCAAGCGGTTGGTCAAGGAAGCGGACACCCAGCTCTATGCGATCGGCATTTTCGACCCGCTCGGATATCGCAATCGGACACCCGAAGAATTAAACGGCCCCTCATTGCTCGCCGAAATTACGGATCTTACCGGCGGCCGTGTCTTTTCTGTCGAGCATCTAAATGATCTGCCGGACATTGCGTCCAAGATCGGCATGGAGCTACGGAATCAATATGTTCTCGGATACAAACCAAGCAATCATGTTCACGACGCGCGTTGGCGCAAAATCAAAGTCAAGCTACGTGCGCCCAAAGGCTTGCCCCCGCTCACGGTTTATTCCAAAACCGGATACTACGCTCCAGCCCACTGAGCGCAGTCTGTTTTCGCGAGTCGCTCTCACGCTCCCTGTCCTCCTGTTGGCCCTCGGGCTGGCAGGCGCGGGGATTGCCTGTGCTCAGATTCCGAGTGAGCCGCCGCCTCCTCCTCCGAACGAACCCTTAAAGCAGCAGCCCGGCGCCAGTATCAAGGTGGACGTCAACCTGGTCGTCCTGCACACCTCCGTCCTCGACGATCGCGGCAAATTCGTCGAAGGACTCACGCAAGACAATTTTCGGATTTACGAAGACAAAACGGAGCAAAAGCTTTCCGTTTTCAAGCGCGAAGATATTCCCGTCAGTATGGGCCTGGTGATCGACAACAGCGGCAGCATGCGCGACAAGCGTCCGCGCGTGAACGAAGCCGCCCTCACCCTGGTGCAAAACAGCAATCCTCAGGACGAAGCTTTTGTCGTTAATTTTAACGACGATTTCTACCTGGACCTCGACAAGGATTTCTCCAGTAGCATCCCGGAACTGAAAGAAGCGCTCGAACGCATCGATGCTCGCGGCAGCACCGCCCTTTTCGACGCCATCATCGGGTCGCTCGACCACCTGAAAAAGGCGGCCAAGGAAAAGAAGGTCCTGCTGATTGTGACCGACGGAGAGGACAATACCAGCCGCAATTCGCTCGAGAAGACCGTCCGTGAAATTCAAAGGACCGATACGGTGATTTACACCATTGGGTTGCTAGGTCAGGAAAACAAAAAGAGTGCCAAGAACGCCAAGAAGGCTCTCAACGCGATTGCCGAAGCCTCCGGCGGCCTGGCGTTTTTCCCGGAAAACGTCGAAGATGTTCACGCTATTTGCGAGCAGGTCGCGCACGATATTCGCCATCAGTACACGCTGGCCTACTATCCCTCGAACGCCGCGAAAGACGGCACATTCCGCTCCGTTCGCGTAGATGTGATTCCGCCTCGCGGTCACGGCAAACTTGTCGCCCGCACCCGCAACGGTTACTACGCCCCACAAGCCCGCGTCTCAGCCGCCGGCAAATAATCCCAAGCTTCTTGGGCTTCTGGCGTTATACGGGCGCGCACCGCTGCGCCGCATGTCCGCCCGATCCCATCTGGTCACCTTCGTCTACGTGCCCTTTGTGCTCTTCGCTCTGCGGCCTCTCTGTTAATTCCACCTTTTCTCTATTCTGCGAACGCTCTAACCCACCAAATCCAAAAAACTCTTGCCATGCGGAATTCTCCCGCCAAAATTCTCCGCAATCGTCTGCCCCATGTCCGCAAGCGTATCGCGCACCCCAAGCTCTGCCCCCCCTGGGGATGCTGGTGAAAACGCTAGAATCGGCACATACTCCCGCGAATGATCCGTAGTTTTCCATCGCAGATCGGGATCGCATCCGTGGTCGGCGGTAATAATCAAAAGATCGCGCGGGCCAAGCATCGGCAAATACCCCGCCAGGCTCATATCAAATTCTTCCAGTGATCGTGCGAACCCCTCGACATCCTTCCGGTGTCCGTACAGCATGTCGAAATCCACAAGATTGCTGAAAATGAGCCCGCTCTTGCGCTCCCGCGTCGCGGTTGTCAGTTTCTCCATCCCATCCAGATTGGATTTCGTCATCACGTAGTCCGCCACTCCGCGCCCGTTGTAAATGTCGTGAATTTTTCCAATTCCGAATACCGGAAATTTTCTCCCCGCCAGAACATCCAGCAGCATCGGCTTCGGCGGATCGACTGCATAGTCGTGTCTTTGCGGCGTGCGCGCAAAATGGCCAGGCCTGCCGCTAAATGGCCGCGCAATCACCCGCCCCACGCGATGCTTACCATCCAGAATCTTCCGCGCAATTTCGCACATGCGGTATAGCTCCTGAATCGGTATCACGTCCTCATGCGTGGCAATCTGAAACACGCTGTCTCCGGAGGTGTACACGATCGGCTTCCCGGTCTGGACGTGCTCCTCGCCCAGCTCCTTGATAATTTCCGTTCCAGAGGCCGGCTTGTTGCCAATCGTCTTCCGCCCAATCGCTTTTTCAAACGGCTCCATCACTTCCGGCGGAAATCCGTGCGGGTACACGGGAAACGCCTGCTCCAGCCACGCGCCAGCCATCTCCCAGTGACCGGTAGTCGTGTCCTTGCCAGGCGAATGCGTTGCGCCCTTGCCGAATGCCGCCCGCGGTTTCGCAGGCGGCGTCAAATGAGCAAGGGAAGCGATATTTGCAAGCCCCAGGCCCAGCAGGGTAGGAATCCGCAGCGCCCGCGCCTCGGCTATGTGCCCCAACGTGTCCCGGCCAATGTCTCCATAATCGCCCGCGTCCGGCAGGGCGCCGATTCCGACGCTGTCCAGCACAATCCAGATCACTCGATCGAATTTGGGCATCTGAGCACTCCTCAACGAGCGAGCAATTTAGCACATAGAAATCCCGCTGCCGACAACGGCACCCTCTTCTGCGCTTCACAACTTCGAAAGTCCGGAACTTCTCCCGGAATCCGCGCGTATACTTCCTCAGGGGAGACGTGTATGCCAGCCACCACCCGAGTGCGCAGTTCTTCGGTAGTCTTTCCCATCCTGCTGATCGCCTTCGGGACCCTGATGCTGCTGTGGCTCTGGCGTCCCGATTTCTATCCTTGGCCAGTACTGGACAAGTATTGGCCCCTTTTTCTCATTCTTATCGGTGCCGGTATGCTCTGGGACCGCCTGCATCGCTATCGCGACCCACAATCGGCTCCCAGGTTCCCCGTCGGCTCAACCATCGGCACCGTTCTCTTTGTAGTTGTCCTCGCCGGAGTTCTCTGGCGCGGCCATCCTTTCGAACGCGGCGGACATTTTATCGTTTCCGCCGGGCGTTCTCACGAGGCCAAATCCATTGACGCTGCAGGCGCCAAGTCGGTCCGCATGTCCGTCCAGATGTCCGGCGGCCAGTTGCGCGTGGAAGGCCATGCGCGCCATTTGCTCGAGGCGGACTTCTACCATGGACACGCCTGGAATACGCCAACCGTCTTTTATGAGGTGAAGTCAGGTGTCGGTGAGCTCACTCTGAATCAACCCGGAAGCGACCAGTTGGTCACCAATTCGGACAACGCCTGGAACCTGAAGCTCACGAGCGATATCCCGCTGGAGTTAGACGTGGACTTGGGCGCGGGGCGCGGAGATTTAAATCTCGTCGGTGTCGATCTCTCGCGGCTGAAAGTCAACATCGGCGCTGGCCAGGTCAATGTGGACCTTACTGGCCACCGCGCCAAGGATCTGGAAGCTGAAATTCACGGTGGAGTTGGCCAAGCGATAGTCCGCTTGCCCAAGGATGTCGGAGTCGTGGCGACCGTACACGGCGGCATGGGCTCCATCGACGTCCACGGTTTGAAAGAAGAAGATGGCCAGTATGCCAACGCCGCCTACGGCAAAGCTCCGAATACACTGCGCCTGAATATCGAAGGCGGCATCGGCCATATCAAGCTCGATCAAGAATAAAAGAAAAACCTTCCGCGGGTCATGCTTGGCCCTCGGTTAGTTACTTCGAGCGAACTGTCTGGATAACAGTGACGTCTCGGATATCCTGACCATCGGCCCCGCCAACATACGGTCGCTGAATTTTCATCCAATGTTTGGAACTCGCCAAGTCCTTTTCTGCGTCGATAATGAAAAAGGCCCATTTAATTTGTTGCCCAGAAGGCAGTTTTGGGCCCGAGCTGCGCATCGGGTACTCCTTGTACAGGCCCTTGTAGAATGCGTACACCTTATCAAAGGAATCGTTCGTCGTGTATACCTCCGACTGCTTGCCTGCAGCGGCTGCGCTCGCCTCGCGGCTCGCCTTTTCATCCAGTTTGGATCCTGTATATGGCTTAAAGTCTTGCGCCAGACATGGAACGTTGACAGTAGCAGCAATCATGCTGACGAAAACCAGAAGCCACGAAAATTTTCGCATCTCAACGCCGCCCCTTCGGCATTCACGGATGCTAGCATGATTACCGAGCTGCGATAGCAAGAGTTAGGACGTTTATGCGGCTATGATTTGCCTGAGTACGTTGAGAATCGCAAGAAAAGTCTTTCTTCTTTGCGGAAGCACAAGGCACGGGCGGCAAAACAAGCTAAACACGTAGGTGCGGACGAGTTGAGATCAGGGTCGAGCGTTCCCGGTCACGTTCCTCGTTGCCGTGGCACATCCCCCTCTCGATCCGATGATTTCTGTCTTCCGCTCTTGTCCTATGGGGCGGGTGTCCATCCTGAAATAGCACAAGAAAGATAAACGGATATCTGATTCGAGCGGTTCGAGGTATGCAGCGGAACTGCTCGTCGTTGGTGCGCGCACTCTTGCGCGAACGTGTCAGATGGAAAGGAGCAGAAATGAAGAGACGAACACCCCTTCTATTAGCGTTGAGTGGGAGTTTCGCGGCTGGTTTGCTGGTAGGCAAGTCGACGTACCGGGCGAACTTTGCCATGGTAGACGCATCCCAAGCAACGGATCCGGCTTTTCGTGATGGGATGTACCAGGCAAAACTCGACTTCCAGGACGGAAAAAGGCCTCACGCCGCCGTCGGGCGCTGGAACACGGAGTCAGCCCGCGCCCAGTTTGTCGCCGGATACCAGCAGGCCTATCGCGAATTCTCGGAAGCTGGGTCCGGTAAATTATCAATGTGGCCCAGCGTTGCCGAAATCGCTTCAGCAGGCTACCGGGATGGGATGATCGATGGCACATGGCATCGATCCGCATCGCAACCCTTCCACGCCGACCAGACCACAAATTATCGCTCTGCCGGCATGGCCTACCAGGAATCAAATGCAGATCGAGAAGAATATAAACGCTATTACCGCGAAGGGTATGTAAACGGCTATCAGGAGGGATACTACGCGCAATCAAAATCCGAGAAAGGAAAAGCGAATAATTAGTTGGATTTCTTTGAAGCGTCGCATGCGGAGGTATCTGGCAGGAGCCCTTCGAACAACTGCTCTCCAGGGTCGCTTAGAATTCTCGACAGGATAACTCTTTACACCATTACTGGTCATACCACCTGATGTCCATTCCACTTCAGAGCTTTCTCTTTCGTATTATCATCATCTATCTCCTCATCCCTTTGCTTTTTGCTTCCGCGCAAAGACGCCACTGGCAACGCTCACTAGTGTGGCGCATACTCCGCTCTTTTTGTCCGCAGAGTGGGAAAAACCGAATCGCTTCCAAGGAGGCTTCCGTGTCCTTTTCCACACAACCAGCCCCCACATCTACGACGCTGCCACACTTGCGGTTACTCCCTGCTCTTTTCTTATGTCTCGCTGTTTTCAGTTTCTTGGCAGTTGTCGACATCGCTGTCGGATTGAGCGTACATTCCAACAATACTGCGAGGCCAAAATTGCTTGCCGTCCGCAATTCCACCACGCTGGCCGCAATAGGCGCCGCTTCTACCGGTGCCCTTAATGGCAGAGTCACTTACGAAGGTACGCCAAAGAAGTACAAAGCCATCGATATGTCCGCCGAACCCAGCTGCGCGCAGTTCTACACCTCGTCGCCCATGCCGGAAGTCAGCGTAACTGGACCCAACAACAGCATCCAGAACGTTGTGGTCTATATTTCCAAGGGGGCGCCCGACGAGAGCTTTGCCGGTCCGGTGGTTTATCTCAACCAGCGCGGCTGCCGCTATACACCGCACGTCGTCTCCGTCCAGGCCGGCCAGGAGGTCTGGGTGCAAAACGACGACAGCGTCACCCATTCCGTCCATCCGGTGGCACATTCCAACACCGAATGGAACCGTTCCCAGCCTCCTGGCACTCCACCCGTCGTGATTCGCTACGACCAGCCCGAGTTTGTTCGAGTAAAGTGTGAACTTCATTCTTGGATGCGCGGTGTTCTGGCCGTCTTCAAAAACTCGCATCACTCCGTCACAGATAGCGCCGGCACCTTCACCCTGCCCGACCTGCCACCCGGAAAGTACACAGTCACGGCTTGGCATGAACTCTACGGCGCGCAGTCCAAGGAGATCGTCGTCGCTCCGGGAGAAAATAAGGATCTGGATTTTGTTTTTAAGGTCACTCCCTACTAAGCGCGCAGCCACCCCAGGAGTCGGTCCGCCCCCGTAGAACACAAGAATCTCCGTCGAGTGGTGAATAAGGGGAACCGACTGCTGGCTCCGTCAATCGACTGGCTTGGGGGTCTCAACGCTGCTCGAGGTAACTACAGAATGGTCCTCGAGCCATGAAAATGAAGGCGGTATCCTCAGGGCTTCGCAGGGAAGGCAAAGTAGATGGATGTCGTTTCTCCGCCGATGACCCTGATCTCCTGGCTCTGGGCTCCCAGCGATTCATGCCAGGCAGTGACGGTATATTTGCCTGGCGGAAGATCCGGCAGGCGGAATATCCCGTCCTCACCCGTCACGATAAAATGGCTGGTTTTCAAAACCACAAAATAGCCCTGCATCCAGGGATGAATATTGCACTTCACGGGAATGAACTCTTCCTTTTCGTAGGAATACGAGAAGGGGGGTGTTCCAGGTGGCTGGAGACGGCTCCATTCGCGATTCACTTTCGTGACGGGGTGGATGTTATGAGGGATTGAGTCGCTGTTGATGATTTGGATCTCTTGTCCGACTCGAATAGCGAGTACATGCGACTTGTAGTGGCAGCCCTGCTGCTTGAACGCCACGGCCTTGCCGGCGACGGCAGTAGTATCCGTATCGCCCGCGGAAATGTACACGACGACATTCGCAAGTCCTTTTCCGGGGCCGATCACGACCGTTTCATCCATCAGCGCCTCGGTTGCGTGCATTTTGACGCAAGCGGATTCCTTGGCCAGATCGAACGGCGTCGTCTTGAGCAGGGTTCCCTTAAAGGTGACAATGCCGGTGAGCGTGCCACCATCGGGCCGGGCGTTGAGAGAGGTGGGTCCCAAGAAAATAGCGGCAAATGCGAGAAACAACCTGACCACTGGCATCCCCGAATTCCTCCTGCCTGCGATTCAAATGTGGAGCATGCGAAACGAATAATCGCACAAAACGCGAACTAAATCTTCGAGGGCGGCTGGCGCCAGCGTGCCCCCGTCACCTTCGTTGTTCTCCTATGTTACGAACAAGAATAACTGTCTCTCCCAAGGAGTTTGTGGGAAGGTCCTCAATGAGTCATGGAACTCCCTTCCGATATACGCCTGTCGGCTGCAAGGCCACCGGTCACCACTCCGCAGCTCTCGAACCAGTCGGCGAGTCGATGGAGATCGGACCTGAAGCACTCGAACTGGCCGACCGGTTCCGGATCATGGCCTTAGTTGCCGAATCGAATCTTGGATCAGAATTACAAAAGCGGGGGAACTCTCGACCAGTTTCTCCGCACCAGTGACGCGTGAAAAACACGACTAAGGCTTATCAGCAGTTGACTCATAACCGCAGCGCAGAACGCGTCCGTTGACTTTCACTTCCCACGGCCACTAACATGTGCACAAATGGGGGCTTCTGATTCGCTCATTGGAAGGACCTTCTCCCACTACCGCATTCTCGAAAAGTTGGGTGGGGGCGGCATGGGTGTGGTCTATAAAGCCGAGGACACCCGCCTTCACCGTTTCGTTGCTCTGAAATTCCTGCCCGAAGACGTCTCCAGGGATTCGCAAGTACTCGCTCGTTTCCAGCGTGAAGCCCAGGCTGCCTCGTCTCTGAATCATCCGAATATCTGTACGGTCCACGACATTGGGGAGCAAGACGGCAAAGCATTCATCGCCATGGAATTTCTGGATGGACAAACGCTGAAACACCTGATCATGGGCCAGCCGATGAAACTGGACCGCTTGCTCGAGATAGCCATCGAAGTGGCGGATGCGCTCGATGCTGCTCATTGCGATGGCATTGTTCATCGGGACATCAAACCACCGAACATTTTCGTTACTAAACGAGGTCACGCTAAGATTCTGGACTTTGGTCTTGCCAAAGTGGCCTCTGCCAAGGTTATGGGTAGCGGGGTTGGGGCGGGGGCCACATGGGCCACGTCAGGGCTAGACTCGGAGAACTTGACGAGCCCTGGGAGCGCCCTTGGGACAGTTTCCTATATGTCCCCCGAGCAAGTCTTGGGAAAGACGTTAGATTCACGCACAGATCTGTTCTCTTTCGGCGTTTTGCTCTACGAGATGGCTACGGGGTTTCTCCCCTTCAAGGGTGACACCTCCGGCGCGATTTTCGATTCGATCCTACACAAGACTCCGGTGGTCGCGGTGCGCTTGAACAGCGAAGTTCCCGCGGAACTGGAACACATCATTAACCGGGCTCTGGAGAAGGACCGCAATCTGCGTTATCAGCATGCCTCTGACATGCGCGCGGAACTCAAGCTTCTGAAACGCGGGACGGATTCCGCCAGCACCTTGTCTTCCACCCCTGGGGAAATCACTCCCCGCGTGCTTCGGCTACCCTGGCCGCATCTGGCGTGGTCGGGCGCACTGGTCGTCGTACTGCTTTTGCTCGGATTCAATGTGGGGGGCCTGCGGGACCACATCTTCAGCCCTTCTGGCTCCGCGCGGATCGAATCCATTGCCGTCTTGCCATTCGCCAATGTAAGCAACGATCCGAAAACTGAATATCTTAGCGACGGAATTACCGAGAGTTTGATCGACAGTCTCTCTCAACTGCCAAACCTCACCGTAATGTCACGAAATACGGTGTTTCGCTATAAAGGCCAGACAACCGACCCGCAGAAAATGGGCCGCGACCTCCACGTCCAGGCCATTCTTACCGGCAGGCTGGTGCAAACCGGTGATGAACTCATGATCAGTGTGAATCTTGAGGACGTTCAAAACAGCCGCCAAATCTGGGGTGAGCAATACAACCGCAAGCTTTCCAGTTTAGTCTCGGTCCAGCGCGAGATTGCCGGGGACATCTATGGCCATCTGCGATCCAGGCTGGGAGGGGAAGAAAAGAAGTTTATCGCCAAACGGCCGACCGAAAATGTCGAAGCCTACCAGCTTTACTTGCAGGGTCTGTTTTATTGGAATAAATGGACGCAAGCGGATTTCAAGAAAGCGGCGGACTACTTCACGCAGGCGGTTCAAAAAGATCCCCATTACGCCCTGGCCTATGCGGGGCTAGCCGATTCCTATAGCCTTCTGGGCGACTCCGGGTATCTGGCGCCATCCGAAGCTTGGCCGAAGGCCAAGACCGCAGCGATGCAAGCACTCGAACTCGACGGTACCCTTGCGGAAGCGCATACCTCCCTGGGTCTTGTGAAGGAGCATTTCGAATGGGATTGGGCAGGTGCGGAAAAAGAGTTCCGAAGTGCCATCGACCTCAATCCGAATTTGGCCACCGCCCACCACTGGTATGGAGACTACCTGGCCAACATGGGCCGGTTTGAAGAGGGTTTGCGCGAGACAAAAAAAGGGCAAGAATTGGATCCTCTCTCCTTGATCATCAATACAACTATTGGTTGGCAGCTATATCTGGCGCGCGAAAATGACCAAGCCATTGAGCAACTGCACAAGGTCCTCGACATCGACCCCAGGTTCGCACCAGCGCGGCGCATTCTGGAGGAGGTCTACGCGCAGACGGGCAATCAAAGAGAAGCGGTGGCCGAAAGAGAAAAAGTTCTATCCCTATCCGGCAGCCCCGAACTCGCCGCCTCGGTCGAAGAGGATTTCGCCAAATCCGGCTATCGGGGCGTTTTGCAAAGCTGGCTGGGAGGTTTGACGGAAATCTCCAAACGCGAATATGTCTCTTCTTACAGTACTGCGGAAGCTTACATGCGAATGGGGGAAAAAGATAAAGCGATAGAGTGGCTGGAAAAAGCCTATGAAGAACATGACAGCGGTCTGGTTTCGCTCGGCGTGGAACCGATGTTTGATCCTATTCGATCCGACACGCGATTCAGGGAGATCGTGAGGCGAATGAAATTGACGAGCTAGTTTGTTTCTCGCCGCGAGCCAGCAGGAAGTGACCGCTTATCGCAAGGGGTAGTCCTTGTCTCCCGGGAGCATGCCGTCTACGCGCAAGACCTTTACGCCGGGATGAACGTTCCGCGCGTCGACAAAAGCAATGGCTCCAGGCATGGCCGAAACTAGCTCATATTGCATATCGTTTGAATACACAATTTTAGGGGGCGAAGTGACTTCCGCCCGAAAAATCTTCGCCACCCAGTACTGCTTGAACTGCCCCTCTGACATCTGATAGATCACTCGCAACACAACATCCCTTTCACGGGCCACCGGAGCGCGTATCAACAAGACCACCGGGAGTTTTGCGTTCCAATATTGCCGCTCCCCCAAAAACACTTTGCGCACTTCCGCGAGACTTAAATCGATGACCGGGGTGTCCGCGTTCACAACCACCGCAACATCCGCTCCGCGCGATGTTTGGGCCATCGAGAGCGGGTGCCAGGACGTCCAGACCACCATGGATACTGTGAGCAATGTTCCGGCGAGCTTGAATGTGCGGTTCACGTGGTTGGCTCGCTCAGAAGGTAAAGGCTGTTTGGATAAATAGACCGTTCACAGCCGGTTCAGCCGGGTGCCCCAAACGTGGCGGCTGGCTATTCAGGAACCGATATTCCAATTTGAAGGCAGCGAAATTCGATATGTCATAGCGTACACCCACGATCGATTCCTCTTGAGGCTGATACGCGAAGACCTGTTCGCTAAGAGGCATGTGTGTGTACTCGAAACGGTAATACGGTTTCCACGACTTTTCAAACCACGGCAGCCGGTAAGCAAACTGGGCGTAGAACGCGTCACTGTTGGCGATCTGGTTCGTCAAAATATTGCGGTGGTTGACGTGGTCAAATTCCGTCAAAAATTCCGGGGCGCCCTTGGTCCAGGTCAGATAAGCAGCGGTGATCCATTCACGGTATTCCGGGCCGGCACGCAGAGTGATCTTGTCCCGGTAAACCGAACCGCCCACTTCCAATCCGTACGCTTTGGCAGGTCGGGCGAAGACCTTTACTACCCAGGCGCGGTTGTTATTGATGTCGCCCGCATCACCGGGACGGCCGATGAGTTCACCGCGGCCATTCCCGATGCCGACGTTGTATTGCAAGCCGAGACCTCCGGAAGGGATGTGCCCCTCGGCCAGAGCCCCCACCAGGTGAAGGGGAGTAAAAGTCCCTCCCACCTTGACGATGAAGGGCCGGTCAACCGTCGTCTCCAACCACGCGCCGTGATGGAAAGCCGTATTCCAGTATCCAATGGGTGTGTGGAATCGGCCGAACGAAATCTTGAAATAGTCATCGTAGTCATAGCGGATAATGGAGCGTTCCACTTCAATCGTATAGTCGTTGGGATGGGCGTTCAGCGTAAGCTCTGCGAAATAGCTGATCTTGGGAGAGAGCGCCGAGGCGATGTGCAAGTCAAGTTGGCCAAGATAGAAGCCGCTGTTCGTCCCCTTCCGGTCAGTGGAAGCAAAATCCGCATCACCAAAACCGCGAATCTCTAGAGAAGGATAGTGAGTTTCCAATTGACGCACCGTTTCTTGCTGTATTTGCGACTCGTGCTCATGAACTTGCACAGCAGGCTTGGCGAGCGGTTGCACCTCAGGGGGTTGAATAACGGGGGTGGCCGGGCCAGTAACGGGAGAATTCAGCGCCGCCACTCGGTCTGCCTTGAGTTCAGCAACTTGTTTCTCGAGCAGTTCGACTCTCTCCAGCAGCGCTTTGATCTGTTCAGTCTGGTCCGGCATGGTTGAACTCTGCCCGCGGACAACGCTTGCGGCGAACAAAAACGCTGGGATGATTAACAGTGGCCGGTGCATAACGTTTCCCCCTGTTTTGATTTGGACCCAGGTTCCGGAGTTGCAAAACTACAGGCCTACCCATGGACGAGACACACAGCTAAGCTTTTTGCCCGGTCCGCGACAGCGATCTTCTTCTGAGGATACGAAAGTGGCTGATACGCCTACCGGAGGGTAGACGGTATTCTATTCACGGCAGCTGGAATGTCAAAAGTTAGTTTGCTCTTCACTGCCAACACTGCCAGTTCAGCAACAACCCGTTCGTAAGCGCCCAGCCCTATTGAAACGCGAGTTTCCTTTGTGGAAAGGGCTGGCGAATGCCCTATAATCGCGCCACTCCCCAACCAGAGCGACGATGGAAGCATGTCCAGCAGACGATATCCCTGGCAAATCGTGGCGGTTGCCGCCATAAGCATCATTGGAAATTTTTATCTCGGCTACTACTTGCTCTTTGGGTTGGCCGAAGACGGCGTCGCTGTAAGCGCTGCCTCTGGGCGAACCGTGGTCTCCACGGTGGGGGCCGATACACCCGCGGAGCGCGCCGGAATCGTTAAGGGCGACGTGCTGGTGGACGTGAACGGGCAGCGCATCGGGAACGTGGTGGATTGGCTGGCGCAACGAATGAATTTCGAAGCCGACAAGCCCATCGCGATACGTGTTGAGCGCGCCGGGCGGCCGATCGATTTGAAGATGGTGGTGCACGGAAGATTGTGGGACGAACTCAACACCGCGACGAAAACCTCGCAGATTATTTTTCTCGTCAACAAGTTCTTCACCCTGGTCGTTGGTTTGTTTGTGATGTTCAGCCGGCCCAAGGACTTGGTGTCGCGTCTGGGCGGCTGGGTTTTGGTCACCATGGCCACGGTCTACGAGGCGTTCCAGTGGGGGATGGCGGCCTCGGTGCGGGCGCTGCCGTGGCTGGTGGCGGTCGCGGTGATGCTGGTGTATGTCAGCGCGGCGATTCGCACCCCGCTCTTGGCCGGATTTTTCTGTCTGTTTCCGAAAAAGCTTTTCACCAATCCGCGGATATGGACGGCCTTCATTGCAGGGCCATTGCTGGCGATGTTCTATTCGCTGTATTTGTTCGCGCGGACTGTGTACGACCCGGGACATCTGAGCGGCCTCGCACCGCCCTGGCTGCTGGCCGCCTTAGGATTGCAGAGCCTGCTGTATCTGATGCTGGCCCTGGTGATGGTGCCGCTGAATTTCTGGCGGCTGGAATCGGTGACGGACCGCCGGCGATTTCGCGTGGTGTCCTACGGCGCGCTCTTGGGGATGGTCTTCTATCTGCCGAGAGTGGCCGGGACCGCCCTGAGCGGGTTAAATCCGGCCTTGGAGTTTTTGAATTCGCCCACAAGCGACCTGCTATGCAGCGTGGGGGTGCTGATCTTTCCGTTGTCGTTTGCGTATGCGATTTTGCGACAGCGGTTGTTCGATGTGCGGGTCATTATCCGCAGAGGGTTGCAGTATGCCCTGGCACGGAATTTTCTTTTGGCGATACCGGTGATGGCCGCGGGTTTGTTGGTGGTGGACCTGATATCTCATGGAAGCCAGCCGCTGTTTGGAGTGTTGAAAGCGCGAGGGGCGGTATACGTGGCGATTGCTGCACTGGCGGGTTTGGCGTACGCGCAACGGCAGAAGTGGCTATCAGAGCTCGACCGCAGATTCTTTCGAGACAAATATGATGCGCACAGGCTGTTCAGGGAAATTGTGGAAGAGATCCGTCATGCGGCAAGCCTGGAGCAGGTGTCGCCGAGTGTGGTAACACGCGTGGCGGAGGCGCTGCATGCCGGCTTTTGCGCGATGCTAGTGAGGAAGCCGGGCGAACCGCTGTATCGCGTGGTGGCCGCGGCGCCAATTGGTTCGCTGACCGCGGATTTGCCGGCGACCAACAAGTTGATTCCCCTGGTGCGGATGCTGGACCGCTCGGTGCCCATTACGCTAGCGGAAAGCGGCTGGCTGGGACAGCAGTTGCCGCAGGTCGATAAAGATTTTTTGCACAGTGCGCACATTGATTTGCTGGTGCCGGTGGCGCTGGCCGAAGGCAGCACGGAAGCGCTCCTGGTTCTGGGTGCCAAGCGGTCAGAGGAACCTTTCAGCAGTGAAGACACAGCACTGCTGGAGAACGTGGCCAGCGCCCTGGGGCTGTTGTTGATGCGTGGGGCGCCGTCATTGCCGGGGCGTTCGATTGAGGAGTGCCCGGCGTGCGGCTTGTGCTATGACACCGGAACCACAAGGTGCGAAAAAGATGAAGCGTTACTGACCCTGGTGGCTACGCCGCGATTGTTGGGGCAGCGATATAGGTTGGAGAAACGACTGGGGCAAGGCGGAATGGGGAAAGTATATCGCGCCACGGATGTGTCCTTGAACCGGGCAGTAGCCGTGAAGTTGATTCGCGATGAATTCTTTGCGAACCAGCTGGCCGTGGATAAGTTCCGTCGCGAGTCCCGGGTGACAGGGAGCTTCTCGCATCCGAACGTGGTGACGGTTCACGATTTTGGAGTAGACACGAACCAGCGCGTGTTTCTGGTGATGGAACTGTTGGAAGGAATGACCCTTCGCGAAGAATTGCGCGGTAAGCGGCGATTGACGCCGGAGCGAACCCTGGAGTTGTTTGAGGGCATGTGCGAAGGAATCAGCGCGGCGCACGCCAGGGGGTTGGTGCACCGGGACTTGAAGCCGGAGAACATCTTCTTGTCGCGATCGAATTTGCGCGAAGTGGTGAAGATCACCGACTTTGGCATTGCGAAGGTGTTGCCGGAATTCACGAATGATACCAGTGATACGGTGACGGGAGTATTGGTGGGGACGATTCGGTATATGTCGCCGGAACAGTTGCGGGGCAGATCGATGTCTCCGCGCTGGGACATTTGGGCGCTGACGGTCGTAGCGTATGAAGCGTTGTGCGGAAGCGCCCCATTTGCGGGGACCGACTACACGGAGTTGCAAAGCGCGATTATGGGAGTGAATTTTCCTGAGGTTCGGACGCTAGTGCCGGGAGCTCCCGTGAAGTGGCAGGAATTTTTTGTGCGGGCGTTCGCGCATCTAGAGGAGAACCGGCCGGACAGCGTGGAAGTGTTTTGGAGGGAGTTGAAAGAATGCTTGGCTTGCGAGGGAGAGGCCTTCTAGTCGGAACGGATTCGAGCTAAGCGCGGACCATAGCGCATCGTATTTGCCGGGAGATTCGCGCACCCGTATAATTAGAAGTTTAGGCGGTGTGCAAAAAGCGCGCTGGCTGAGCTTCCCTTTGGCCACAATCGAATCCATCCCTCCCATCCTCGAACAGCAGGAATTTCTCCGCATCCGGGGTGCGCGCGTACACAACCTCAAGAACGTTACCGTCGACATCCCCCACAACGCCTTGACGGTGATCACCGGCGTCAGCGGTTCGGGCAAATCCTCTCTGGCATTTGACACCGTCTATGCCGAAGGCCAGCGCCGCTACGTCGAATCGCTGTCCGCCTACGCCCGCCAGTTCCTGGAGCGGATGGAAAAGCCTGATGTGGACGAAATCTCCGGCATCGCCCCTGCCGTGGCCATTCGCCAAAAGAACTCCACGCGTAATCCACGCTCGACGGTCGCCACCGCCACGGAAATTTATGATTACCTGCGACTCCTTTTCGCCCGTTGCGGCCAGACCTTCTGCGTCAAGTGCGGCAGCGAAGTGCGCCGCGACTCTCCCGAAGATGTTGCCAATAGCGTTCTGGCACTGAAACCCGGCCGCCGATTCTATATTCTTTACTTACTTCGCATGCCGCAGCCGGAAAACGTCTCCGGCGCCAAGCGTACCGCTCGGAAAAAGCCTGCTGCTCCATCCGACCAGGCCTTGCGTTCCGTGCTGGTCGAACTCCAGAAGCGCGGCTTCAACCGCCTATTCCAGAACGATCGCGTGCACGAATTTTCCTCCCCGGAAACGCTTCTCGACATGGATTTCTCTCAGCCCGTCTACGTCCTCGTGGACCGGCTCTCTGTGAATCCCGAATCCCGCTCGCGTCTCGTGGATTCCATCGAGATCTGTTATCGCGAAGGAGGCGGCGAGGCCATGCTGGAATTTGTCGCCGACACGGCCGGCAATCCGGCGGAGCGCCTCAGATTCAACGAGCGCTTCGAATGCAAAAATGACGGCACGCTCTACCAAGAACCTGAGCCCCGCCTCTTCTCGTTCAATAATCCGTTCGGCGCCTGCCCGCGCTGCCAGGGCTTCGGCAACACCATCGACTTCGATTTGAATCTCGTCGTTCCCGATCCCAGCAAGTCTCTGGATGACGGCGCCATCGAACCGTGGACGAAGCCGCGCTTTCGCACGCTGCTGCAGGAAGCAAAAAAGTGGGCGCGCGGGCGCGGAATTCCATTGAATGTTCCGTGGCGCCAGCTCACCGCGGAGCAGCGCCGGCTGGTGCTCGAAGGCGACCCTGAGAACGATTTCGACGGAGTGAAAGGCTTTTTTGCCTGGCTGGAGCGCAAAAAGTACAAACTACACGTGCGTGTTTTTCTCAGTCGCTATCGCGGCTACGCCACCTGCCCGGAGTGCGGTGGCACGCGCTTGCGCCCCGAAGCGCGGGCGGTAAAGATCACCAGCCGTTCCATCACCGACCTCTGCAAACTGACCGTCAAAGAAGCGCGTAAATTCTTCGCTGAACTCAAGCTGACCGCGTCGCAGGCAAAAATCGCGGACAGGATTCTCGAAGAAATTCGCACCCGTTTGCAGTTTCTCGACGAAGTCGGGTTGGACTATCTGACGCTGGATCGCCTGACCTCCACGTTGTCCGGTGGCGAATCGCAGCGCATCCAGCTGGCCACTTCTCTCGGTTCGCACCTTGTTGGGGCGCTCTACGTCCTTGACGAGCCATCCATCGGATTGCATCCACGCGACACACAGCGGCTGATCGACATTCTGAAGTCCCTGCGTGACCTGGGAAACACCGTGCTCGTCGTCGAGCACGATCCAGACACCATCGAAGCCGCCGACCGCATTCTCGATCTCGGTCCCGGCGCGGGTGAACTGGGCGGCAAGCTGCTCTTCGCCGGCACTTATGCGGAAATGCTAACTGATGCGAAGTCCATTACCGGTAAATACCTGAGCGGCGAAACGCGCATCCCCGTTCCAGCCACGCGGCACAAGCCGACCGGCAAATTCCTGAGGCTTTACGGAGCCACGCTTCACAATCTCCAGAATGTGGACCTCATGTTGCCGCTAGGCACGTTGACCGTGGTCACCGGCGTCAGTGGGTCCGGCAAATCTACCCTGGTTCACAATGTTCTGTTTCGCACGTTAACCGCTAAGCGCACGGGCGCGAGCATCAAGGAATTCTGTGAGCGCATCGAGGGCGACGAGTACCTGCAGGACGTCGTGATCGTGGATCAGGCGCCCATCGGTCGCACCCCGCGTTCGAATCCTGCCACGTATCTAAAGGCCTTCGACGCCATCCGCGATGTCTTTGCCGATACCCCGGACGCCAAGCGTCGCGGTTACGCTGCAGGCCATTTTTCCTTCAACGTGCCCGGTGGGCGCTGCGAAACCTGTCAGGGCGACGGCACCGTCACCGTCGAGATGCAATTTCTCGCGGATGTGGAACTCATCTGCGAAGAATGCCGCGGCCAGCGTTTCAAGAGCAGCGTGTTGGAAGTCCGCTACCACGGCAAGAATATTCACGACGTCCTGCAGATGACCGTTCGCGAAGCCCTGGCCTTTTTCGTCAACGTACCCAAGGTCGTCTCCAAGCTGCGAATCCTCAACGAAATCGGCCTCGGCTATCTTCGCCTTGGGCAGTCCGCCACCACGTTGTCTGGCGGCGAAGCGCAGCGCTTGAAACTCGCCTCGCATCTCACTCGCTCGGAAAATCACGGCATTCTGTACATTCTCGATGAACCAACCACCGGTCTCCATTTCGATGACATCGCGAAACTCCTCGCGGCCTTCCGCAAACTGCAAGACTCCGGCGCTTCCTTGCTGGTCATCGAACATAATCTGGATATCATCAAGTCCGCGGATTGGTTGATTGATCTCGGTCCCGACGGCGGCGATCGGGGCGGAAAGATTATCGCCACCGGCACGCCGGAGCAGGTCGCGCGCAATCCGCAATCCCTAACCGGGCGCTACCTAGCCAAGGCCCTAGGCGACGGCCATTCGCCCGCCAAGCGTTCCAGCAATGGGGTCGCGAAGTCCGTCGAACGCGCCGCCCAAAAAGACGAAGGGAACAAACCTTCGTCCAATAAGTGATGAAGCGCATACGCTCCAGGTCGAGCCGGATAGCCGCAATCTGCGTTTACGTGGTTCTCTTACTTTCTTCTTCGTCACGGCCAGCTAGCGCTCCCCTCTCTCTTTTCAATTCAGAACAGAATCCCGCCGCCAGCCGATCTCCACAGAAAACCCAAAAAGTCCGCAATCCCCTGAATGAACTTCTGGAGCAGGCCCAAGCCGCGATCGACCGTAACGATTTCGCGGCCGCCATTGCTCCTTTGGAAAAATTCATCGCCGAAAAACCGGACGTAGCCTACGCTCACTTCCAGCTCGCATACGCTTACACAGCTCTGAAACACGGCGATGATGCACGCGCGGAATATCAAAAGTGCGTGGCTCTCGATCCCAAAATGGCCGAAGCCCACCTGAACCTGGGTATCCTCTTGCTCCAGTCCGATCCCGCCGCAGCCATTGAGCCGCTGCATCAAGCTGTGAATCTTCTACCATCGCAAAGCCGCCCCAGATATCTACTCGGACTTGCCGAAGAACAATCCGGAGATCTGCCTGCTGCCGCCGTTTCCTTCGAGGGTGCTGCCCGTCTAGATCCGAAATCCGTAGAAGTCCTTACCCATCTCGGGGGAGTCCTTCTGAAATCGGGCCATCCCGATGAAGCCCTGCAGGAATTTCGCCTCGCTCTACAGAGAGACCCCCACTCGGCTGCTGCTCTTTATGGCCTCGCGCAGATTCTGGATGCCCAGAAAAAGCCCGAAGCTATCGAAGCTTACAAAACTTATCTGGCGGACCAACCGCAAGACAACGCTGCGCGCAGCCGGCTAATCCGTCTCCTCATCGAACAGCAGGACTACGAAGCGGCGCTAGTGGAGATCGATCGCGGCACTGTTGGGCAGCCTCCAACCGTCGATTTGTTGCGCCTCAAAGCCGATATCCTCGTCGGCCAGAAAAAGTTGGACGAAGCCGTCGCCACTGTCCAACAGGCAGTCGCTCTCGCCCCCAAAGATTCCGAACTCCACGGCGGCCTTGGTCGCTTGTTCCTCCAAAAACGCGATTTTGCCAACGCAGAAAGGGAACTAAGGTCTGCTCTTCAGCTCAACCCAACGAATCCGGTGTACTGGAAGGATCTCGCTTCCACCGAATATCTCGCAGGGAACTACCCCGCAACACTGGCAGCCCTGGACGCCGCCGCGAAGCTCGAAACGCCACTTGCAGGCTCCTGGTTTCTTCGGGCTCTCTGTTACGATAAGCTTGTCCAAGTACAACCCGCCCTTGATGCCTATCGAAGGTTTCTGGAAGTTGACAGGAATCAGAATCCTGACCAGGTTTGGCAGGCAACACAACGCATCCATGTTCTTGAAAAGACAGCGGGAAAAAAGAAATAACGAATCGCCATCGCGAGGTCTACTGTGCCCTGCTGCCCTTGCCGTGTCGATCCTGATTTGCAGCGCTGTTTTTGCTGTGGACAAGGTCAAGGAATTGCAAGAACGCTTTGATCGCGAATCGCGCGCTTCGGACAAGATCAAAACACTTGATCACCTTGCGGACGCGCAATTCCAAGCCGAATCCCATGTCGAGAGTGCCGGTGACTTTCTGGAGGCTGGCCTCATCTTTGAGAAGTACCGGGACAACGTGCGTGACGCTTTCGAGCTTCTCAAAAAGCAGGAACCGGACGCCGAAAAGCATGCAAACCCGTATCGTCACCTGGAACTGCAAGTGCGCCGCGGCATTCGTGAAGTCGAAGAAACGCTCCTGGTCGCTCCGCAAGATGTCCGTCCACCCCTGGAAATCGTCCGAAAGGATATTGTGGATATAGACGACGAACTGATTCGGTTGCTCTTCCCGCGCAACACAAAGGTACCCCCAAAGAGAGCTGCTGCTCCTCCCGTGCCGGTGGCCAAGCCATGAGGCGCGCACGGAACAGAATCATCTGGCTAGCTAGCTTTTTGCTGATGTCCAGCCTCGCACTCGCCAGATCCGCAAGCGCCCAGCGTCCGGACAAGGACTATCTTTCTGGGATCGAGGCAGACAAAGTCCGCGACGCGGAAACTCCCAATGAGCGTGTAAAACTCTTTCTCCTCTTTGCCGACGATCGCCTCAAGAAATTTCAGTACGAACTCGATCATCCTTCTCAGACCAAGCATGTCGAACTTCTGAACTATCTGATGAATTCCTACTCGGGCTGCATCGACGACGCCGCAGACATCATTCAGGTCGGCCTGGAGAAGCAGGACAACATCCGCGAAGGCATTGACTTGATGGCCATCAAGGCCAAAGACTTCCTCGTGATCCTGCAAAAATATTCCGCGGAAGGACCCGATCGCGATATTTATAAAGACAATCTCGATGACGCGATCGAAGGCACGCAGGACGCCATGAACGAAGCGGAAAAGGCCAAGAAAAAAGCGGCGCCCCCGCCGGTGAGGCGCAAGAATTAATGCCCAGGCTCCGTCAAGACGACCGTATCTCGGGCGGTGAAGCGTTGTTTCAGCGCATGTTCACGCGCATTGGTTGCGACGGCAGGCCACCGCACTTTCACGTCGAGTTTTACCCTTATAGCAGCTTGGTGATTACCATCCGCCGCCGGCGGGACATTTACTTTGTCCGCTTTTCGGATTTGCTGCGCCGAGCACCCGTGGAAGTCATCGAAAGCGCCGCCGCTCTGTTGCTTTCCAGAGTTTTTCGCCGTCGCCCGCGCCGTGCTCTGGTCCAGCCCTATTACGAATACGCTCGCTCCGATCGCACGCGCAACCGCATCAGCCGCATACGACAGAAACGCGTATCCCTCGCGCCTACTCCGGCGCAAGGGAAGCACCACGATCTAGTTGCGCTTTTCGAGCGGTTGAATCAACAATACTTCGCGGGCAGTTTGCAGCGGCCGCACATCGGCTGGAGCAGCCGTAGTTGGCGGCGGCAATTTGGCAGTTACGATCCCGGTCCGAACCAGATCGTACTAAACCGCCGCATGGATCGTCCTGGCGTTCCGCAATCTGTCGTCGAGTATGTCCTGTACCACGAAATGCTGCACGTAAAGCACCCCACCCGGCGCTCCGGTTGCAGTTTGATTTCCCATTCGCCGGAATTCCGCGCGGAAGAAAAACACTTCGAGCACTTCACCATCGCCCGGAAACTTCTCGATCAAATGGCTCGCTGACGGCATCGCTCCAAGCAAGTGAGTCGATTTGTCAATTCCTCCTAGGGGCGGCTTCAGAAGGCCCATTTGCGGTTTCCTTTGTAGCGGCTGCCTTCTGAGGCGGGCGGGTTTTGTTGGTGTCTTGTAATGGCTGATCCCGCTCGGCGTCATGCGCCCAATATTCGTCCGAACTCCTATGCTCTCAGCGCTTGCCCTTATCGATCTGCTCGTGCAATTTCTCGATCTTCTTCCGAATCTTGTCGGCATCTTCCGCACTCGGATATAAATCGAGATACCGCTGGTAGGCCTTGACTGCGGGCTTCTTCTTCCCCTGCTTTTCGTAAATCTCGCCCAGATAGCGGAACGGAATCGCGTAGCCTGGCTTCGCTTCCGTCGCGTCCTGAAAACGGTCAATAGCCGCATCCAGGTCGCCTTTCCTCATGTAGTACTTGCCAACCTCGATGTCTTTATCCGCGCGCATGGGATCCCATTTGGGTTGGTCTGGCGCAGATTGCGCGGCCGAATCCTTGTTCGGTTTTGCTTTCGCCGGCTGCTGCTTGGTTGGAGGGTCCGCCGACGGATCTTGCGGACGAGCGGGCTGCGCGAAAAATAAAAGCCCGCCTCCCAGCACAAAGATCGCCAGGTTACCGCCTTGTGGCTTCGTCACAGATTCATGTCTCCCTGCATTGCGATATGCGCAAGAAGACTTGCCCACTTACGTGCCAGCTTACTTGCCCAAAATTTCGTCAACAAGCTTCTGCGCGCCATACAGCTTCTTCATCGCCTCGGTCATGCCCGCCGTATGCACGGCCACGGCACGATTAGCCGTACCATCGTAGACATAATCACCGACCAGCGACTCAATGTTTCCGTCGAAGATCAATCCAACGATCTCGCCACTACGATTCACTACGGGCGAGCCGGAGTTGCCCCCGATAATGTCGTTGGTGGTAACGAAGTTGAACGGCGTGTTTAGGTCCAGCTTTTCCCGGCCGTCCAGGTAATGTTTCGGCAGCTCGAATGGATCCTTGTTGTCGAAGCTCTCCGCCCGGTCATACAAGCCGTAAAAAGTGGTCTTGTACGGCGCAATCGTTCCGTTCATCGGATAGCCTTTTGCCTGGCCATACGAAAGCCGCAACGTAAACGTCGCATCCGGGTAAGTATTGTGTCCGTACACCGCGAAGCGAGCCTTGCCTAACTGTTCTCCTGTGCGCTGCTGCACGCTGGTCACATTCTCGTCGAACCATTTGATCTGCTCGCGCCGGATCGGGTCGATCCGCCGGGCTAGTACGATCAATGGATCGGTCGAAGCATCCACAGCAGCTTGCCCGCCCTCCAGCAATGATTTGCGAAACGCCGCGTCGCCCATTTTCGTGCCGGTGATCAATTGTTTTGCGGTCTCCTGTGGAGTCCGCCCCTCAAGCACAGCCTTGACCCACGGATCATTCGGTCCCATTTGTTCCAGGTCCAGGCTCAGCGCGCCGGTCATACGCGCGATTTCATATTCCGGATAGATTGGAGCCGGAGAAAACAGCCGCACCTTCAACGATTCCAACTGAGCATCCTGAAAACCGGGCAAGCGCTCCCCGTTGGGCTTCTTCACTTCGGCTACGTAAGTAATCAGGCTGATCGCCAGAGTCGCCAATTGCGAATCGAATCCGCGGAAAAACTGCTCCTTGATTCGCGGCTTCAGTTTTTCAATCACCTTCGCATCCGTCTCCCACGCGCTGCCGTATTCCTTCTTCCATTCCAGATTGGTATTCACCTTCGCGCGAAACTCCTCTTCCTCTTTCCGCTTCTTGTCCATCAAGTTTTTTTGCTGCAGCCCTTCCAGGCGCCCTTCAAACACCTTGCGGCTATTTTCCAACCCGAAAATCTGCGATAACGCTTGCCGCGCCTGCTCCGGTCCTCGCGCCGAATATTCCTTCAACACCGCAATGCGGCTTTTCAAAAGCAGCGCAATCATTGGCGTTGTGTAATCGCGGTTGAACTCCAGTTCCGCGTAGGTACTCAGGCGCTCGGTGCCGCCGGGATGGCCGGAGACAAAAACCAGTTCCCCGTCCGCCGCCCCTTTTTCGTTCCACTTCAAGTAATCCTGGCTATCGATCGGCTTTCCATTTTCATACACGCGGAACAGCGCCATATCCAGGTCATAGCGCGGGTAAGTGAAGTTGTCCGGATCCCCGCCGAAAAACGCGATCTGCTGTTCCACAGCAAATACCAGCCGCACGTCGGTGTACTTTTTGTAGCGGTATAGCCAATATTCCCCGCCCTGGTAAAGAGTCACGACATCTGACCGTAGCCCGGTCTTGTCCGTGCTCTCCTTCTCAATGCCCGCGATCACCGCGCGTCGCTTTGCAAACTGTTCTTCAGTTTTTGTTATGCCCTTGACCGCCGCATTCACGCGATCGCTAACGTTCTCCATGGACACCAGAACGTTCACCTCCAGGTCCGGAGACTTCATCTCTCCGTCCGGCGTCGCCGCGTAGAAACCGTCTTTTACATAGTCGTGTTCAGCCGAAGAGTTCTTCTGCAATTGGCCAAGAGCAACGTGGTGATTGGTCAGCAGAAGCCCGTGTGGGCTGACGAAGGAACCCGAGCCGCCGTCATTCAATCTCACTGAGGAGAGCCGCAAGTGGTCCAGCCACGGTTGGGTGGGCGTGAAATTGTATTTTTCCTTCAGCTGCTTCAGCGGGGGATTATCGAAAGTCCACATCCCTTCGTCGGCCAGGACGGCCGGAGTCAGCAGCGACGCAGTCACCAGCGTCGCGGAGGCCTGCCGCAACAAAAAGCGTAGATTCACGGAGTATTTCCTCATTTCGATCAAAGTGGGACCGCCCCATAGGGCTTCTACGATTATATATGACTCAGGTCGGTGAGTAGGTTCCCTGTGGCCAGCCTTCAGGCTGGTTTTTCTCTTGCGGTTCCTTTAACAGTAGCCAATGTTTTGATCGGCCGCCTTGGGTTGGGATTTCTGATTCTTATATAGGAACTGCCTTCTGAGGCCGTCCGCTCTTAGCTTTTTGCTCTTTCTCCCGTAGTCATCCCTACTCGACGTCTCCAGTGCAATGATCGCTGACCCAAGGGGAACAACTCGAAACACGACGCCAAGCCAATGAAGCAATCCGAAGGGACGGTAGTTTGTGCCGCAGAGTGATCAGTACGCCGGTACTACTGATAGTGGCGGAGAAAAAGGGCAGGATCTATGTGATTCTTATTCCGCGCCACCACGAAAAATATCGCACGATATGCAACCCCAATCCCGTCCGAGGACCTCGTGACTGAGCCCGCAGTGACTATTGTCGTCGTGCCGCGAGAGCGCTTCAGCTACTCGCAGACCTCCATCGAAAGCGTGTATGCAAATACACATCTGCCGTTCCGTCTGATCTACGTGGACGGCCGCTCCCCCGCACATATCAAGAGTTACCTTGAAGCGCAGGCACAACAGAAGGGGTTTAAGTTGGTCCGGACGGAGCATTATCTCTCGCCCAACCAGGCGCGCAACATCGGCCTGCGATTGGCAGATACCAAATACATCGTGTTCCTCGACAACGACGTCGAAGTCGCCCCCGGCTGGCTTTCCGCGCTGGTGCAATGCGCCGAGGAAACCAATGCGTCCGTCGTCGGCCCGCTTTACTGCATCGGCCAACCGTTGCACGAAGTCATCCACATGGCTGGAGGCGATGCGCGCATTCGCGAAACACAGGGGCGGCGCCGCCTTCACGAAAAGCATCGCTTTTGCAACAAGCGAGCGAGTGAGGTGCGCGCGCAGTTCCGCAGAGAACCCTGCGAACTTGTGGAGTTCCACTGCATGCTCGTGCGCCGCGAGGTGTTCCAGGATTTAGGCCCGCTGGACGAAGCGCTCCTCAGCACCCGCGAACATCTGGATATCTGCCTCACCGTTCGTGAGGCGGGGGGCACGGTTTGGTTTGAGCCCAATGCTGTCGTTACCTATGTTACGGCGACATCCTTTGCGTGGACCGATATTCCGTACTATCTACTGCGTTGGAGCGACTCGTGGGGGCGCACCAGCCTGCGCCATTTTGAACAGAAATGGAAGCTCGATACTAGCGCCGGGGAGTTGACCAACAGCTGGCTACGTCCACATCGGCAGATTCCGTTTCGTAGGTTGCGGAATCGGCTTCACCGTATCTTGGGCGCGAGGCTCGGGGATGGCTTGGTGGATGCTGTTGAGCATTTGTTTGCCCCTTAGTCTTGTCTCGGTGATTGCGCTCCAACTGTCTCAAAGTCAATCGCCCCCGCTCGGCTGTAGTTTCGCGAGTACGGCAACTCAGTGGCTGGCTGCGGCTCGAGCCAGCACGATAGCGGTGTCCGAAGACATGGACTCGTAATAGCCGATAAGGCGGCGCGTCTCCACAGATGGATAGGGGATCAAGTTGTGCGCCCAACGAAAGCCGATTGGTTGATACCACAGCTCAGCGTCAATGTGAAACGGTCCTCGTGCGTTGTCGAGTGGAACGGAATAGCGGACCAGATCTCCCGTATCCGTGAAATTCGGATCGTCCGCGGCATCGCCGACCACAGCAATGTCCTTGTCCGCCGTCTGCTTCTGAAAACCGGACGGGAGAAGCCGGTTGTCCTTTAGATATCCGACGGCCTCTGCGAGTCCTGTAGTGACCTTGCCGGCTTCATCTTTCAGGATTGGTTCATAGATTTGTACTTCGTCGCTGCTCTTTATTTCGCGGTAGTGCGGTTCAAAGCGCGAGGGATCGGCATCGTTGTCGTTGCCTTGAATAGAACCGTCGGAATTCAAAGCTCCGGATTCAAAAGCCGTGCGTCCGTTGCGATCCCGAACCAGTAGATGCAGCCAGGCGCGGCGCGAGGGAAACGCAGTGGGCAATTTATGCCCGGTCAGGTTTTCTACCAATACTTCCACGCGGAGCTGCGAAGAGGCGACCTCGACGTTGCGAATTGTGACGCGGGCAGCCTGCGACTGCAAAAACTCCACTGTTTTGTCCGCTTCAGCAGTCAACTCCAGAGGCATCGCGGTAACGCTGAGGTCAGCACGATAGCGGTTCAGCATTCTTAACACGAAAAAGTTTGCGCCAACGAACGTGTGCTGCCGGACTCCCTGCCGGAGCACACCGAGGACCGCGGTGATAGGCGCGTCTCCCTGGACCTCAGGCATGTGACAGCCTTGGCAGCTATATTTGTGCGGATAATCGCTGTGCAGCCATTCGAGGTAGGGTACTTGTTCGGGGAAAGAGCCGATCTCTTTACCACCAGGCGCAAGCGACGTGGTGTACAGCGTGTGGCAGGTGGCACAAAGAGCGGAATCGTGAATATGAGCGGCGTCGGTGGGGCGAAAACCTCCGGTGGAGGTCTGCATAATATGCGCGCGTCCGTTGTCAATGACAAACGGACCGTACTCGGGATGGTCATCCTTGGACCGTGGAGGGTCTACGACGAAGCCGCCGTTGAAGCTTTCGCGGGTGCCAAGCTTTTCTTTCCCGATTTGGTGGCATACCGAACAAGAGACGCCGTCTTCCGCTGCGGCACTTTTCTCGGGACTACGGTCGAATGGAAGATGCGCGAACACCTCACCAAGGCGGCCTTGCAGCTTTGCCTGGTAGCGGGCGATGGGCATGTGGCAGTCCGCGCAACCATCTTCGAGCTTGGCACTTGATTCCGGATGATCGATGTCTTCGCGACGAACGCTTGCCTGCCAATAGGGGTCGCGCGACGAATTGGCCATGATGCTGGAGCGCCAGTCGAAGCCAATCGAGACGTCTTTGCCTGACGGAGTTGTCAGTCCGTTATGACAGGCCAAGCAGCGGTCCGACGTCTGAAATGCGGGCTTCAAATCTTTCTGCTCGCCGCTAGGCCCGCTCATCAACGCCCACGGGGATGCTAGCGTCAACGCTGAAATCAAATACCAATACCAGGCAGATCTTTTCATTTACCAGCCTTCGTTCAGCCGTCCGTCTTGCCAGTCCCAGAGCAGATAGAACACAACTTGAATGTGTCGTCCGGCAGTGTTGTTGACGGGAACTCGCACGCCGAGGTCAGCACGCATGTGTTGACGCTTGCTAATCGTCACTTGCATTTGCGGCAGCAGGTCCCAATTTGTTTTCGCATTATCGACAAGATCCCGGGTCCCTAGGAATTCCACCATGGGAGACCAAAGGCGGCCCAAGCCATGATCCGCCGCGAAACTCTGGCCGAGGGCGGTATGGAAGAATATCGATTGCGGGGCGATGTTGGTGTGACGAGGCAGGTCGGCGCCGAGTTGCATCTGTAGGAACGTATTGGAACGAAAAAACTGGTCAAACGCGGCAAAGGTTTCAAAGGTCGTTGTGCCGGTCCCGAAGCCTCGCGCTTTGTTGCCGGTGGGCAAAATAACACTCCCTTGCAGGCTGAAGATTGATCCCGACGGCAAGCTGGAAAACATTACGCGTTTTACGCCGAGCGTGGCGTCGCCAATGCCGCCGTACCAAGTGTGATTCTGATCCTGAAAATTAACGGGAACGTCGACCTCGATTTGATTTTTTACACCAAAGCGCTGCTCATGAATGATGTGGGTCAAACCGCCAGGAGCGCCCTGCGCATTAAGCGCCGTGGAGACCACGACTTCATCCTCCGGATAGGCCTTCTCCGTAACTAGTGCTCTGGGCAGGTTCAACTCACCGCGCGGCCAGTGCCCATTGCGGCAGAAGCTGCGCAAGTACTTAATGACACTGTCGATCTGTTCTGAAGTCAACGCGTCTCCGAAGGAGGGCATGATCTGCGAAAAACCACGGGTCGGCCCACCATGAAGAATCACGGCCTTCCAGGCTGAGTCTGGTTCAGGGGTCGTCTGATCGCACTTCGTGAAGTCTGGAAAGCTCCGCGGCGGCTCGAACCCGATGATGGACTTCGGTGTGCCCGTGGCATCGGAACCATGGCAGGCCACGCAGGCGGACTTGTAAATTTGCTCACCGGACTTCGATTGAAGTGAGGAATCCTTGCCAGTTTGCCCGAACAACAGAGTAGCAGTCATGAAAACGAGCGGCGCAATGAGTGCGGAGACAGCGGTGAAGGAACTACTACGGGAGAGCCGGTTTCTCTTCTGCATAGAGATCTTTCTTTGCAGCGCCCGCCACCCTCCCTAGGGGGGATCAGCAAGCCAACGCTGCTAGTTTCCTACCGCGGCAGTTAGATGCGAATCGGGGAAGCCTAGGCTTGTCATTTTTTGAGTATTACACCGTAGCATTCACAGGGAGCGCGGACCGCAACTAAGTTCACATAGACGACGGCCAGGTTGTAAGCCCCTGGGGCCGGGGTGTGAATTGCCTGGGAATCGAAGTTGTACATCAGGATGGAACCATCGGCCACGCGCGCGTCCAGGTCAGGCTGGAGGTAGTTCTTGAAGAATTGTTCGACATCATCGCCGCGGGAGCATATGCCTGCCAGGATTCCTTGTCAAGCGCGGGGCGACACTGGGCGACACTGTGTCGCCGCAAAACGGGAATGTCCGGTTTGTGTAAAGTAGAAATGTCCGCTTTCATGGATGGCCGAGGGCCCTATGGAAACGGAGCGAATCACCTTGAGCCAACGCCGCATCACCGCTTTTTTGCTGCCCAGCGCAAAGCCTCGAAATTTCTTCATTTCGTGAATTCGCCGTAAAATATAAGGGTGGGACCTCTACGGCGTTCCGCTGACCCACTACTTGCATGGACCCCAAAGAAAAAGCCATCGCGCTGCCGGAACTGCCCGGCGTTTACCTTTTCAAGGATGGAGCAGGCACCGTCATCTATGTCGGCAAAGCCCGCTCGCTGCGGAATCGCGTGCGCTCGTATTTCCTCGAATCGCGCTGGGCCGATGCCAAAACCGGTTCGCTGGCCCGGGATATCGCCGACCTCGACACCATCGTGGTTGAGAATGAACGCGAAGCGTTGGCCCTCGAGCACAATTTCATCAAGCAATACCAGCCAAAGTTCAATGTCGTTCTGCGCGACGACAAAACCTACCCGTACATTAAGTTCACCGCTTACGAGAAATATCCTCGCGTTTATTTCACGCGCCGCGTCAAAAAAGACGGTTCACTCTATTTCGGTCCGTATTTTCCCGCTGGCCTGGCGCGGCGGATCTTGCATTTCATCCATAAACGATTCCTGGTTCCTTCCTGTTACGTGGATCTAGCGAAATCGCACCCCCGTCCGTGTCTGCAGTACTACATCAAGCGTTGCCTCGGTCCCTGCGTCGATGGCTTGACCACCGATGAGCGCTACGCAGAAGCGGCCCGCGACGTTTTGCTTTTTCTCGAAGGGCGTCGGCAGGATCTCATCAAGAGCCTGGAAGAACGCATGGCTACCGCGTCGGAGAAGGAACTGTTCGAGCAAGCCGCTGTCTATCGCGACCTTCTAAAAACTCTTGAAGATATTGAAGAACGACAGCGTATCGCTTCCGCGCAAGGGGATGACACCGATGTCCTCGGCTACTACGCCGAGCCTCCGCTGGTCGCGGCCAACTTGTTTCACTTGCGCGGCGGTCGCGTCGTTGATCGCCGCGAATTCTACTGGGAAGATCTGCAGGACTTCGATCCGCACGAATTCGTTCCGTCGTTGCTGAAGCAGCTGTATCTGGAAGCGGAATACCTTCCAAAGATGATTCACGTGCCAATCGACTTCGAAGAGCGCGAACTTCTGGAGCAAATCCTGAGTGAACAAGCAGGACACCGCGTGGAAATTTTCACGCCACAACGGGGAAGCAAACGAGCCTTCCTGGATTTGGTCGAAAGCAATTCCAAGCATTCGTTCGAGCAAAGATTCCGCGTACTCAAGCCCACCTCCAAATCGATTACTGAATCACTGCAGAACGCCTTGAATTTACCCGAAGAGCCGAAACGCATCGAGAGCTTCGACATTTCCCACATTCAGGGAACCGACACGGTTGCCTCCATGGTTGTCTGGGAAAACGGACGGATGAAGAAATCGCATTATCGCAAGTTCATCATTCGCGGAGTGTCCGGAAATGTTGGTCCGATCATCGGGCAGTCTTCTGCGGGCCGGAATGATGACTTCGCCAGCATGCACGAAGCGGTTTTCAGGCGCTACAAACGTCTGCAGGAAGAGAAAAAACCGATGCCCGGACTGATTCTGATCGATGGCGGCATCGGGCAGTTACACGCTGCGGCGCAAGCTTTGGAAGAGTTGCAAATCATCAATCAGCCGATGGCCAGCATTGCGAAAAAAGAGGAAATTCTCTACGTCTTGGGGCAAGAGGATGATGCAATCGTCCTCGAGCATCACTCACCGGTTCTCCACCTCATTCAGCAGATTCGCGACGAGACCCATCGCTTCGCTGTTTCGTTCCACCGGCAGCGACGCGGCGCCAAGCAGACCAAGACTGCGCTGCTGGAGATTCCCGGAATCGGACCGAAGACCTCGCTAAGACTTCTGCAGCGCTTCGGAAGCATCGCCAATCTTCGCCGCGCCAGCCAGGACGAATTAACGCGAATGGTGGGCAAAAAGAGTGCGGAAAAAGTGCTGCGACACCTGGAAAACGCGAGAATTCCGATTAACCCGTAATCAGGTTCAAGACGGTTAGGCTGTATTGCTGCCATTCCTCTGCTATGCTACGTTTTTCGTGGAGGTTACCATGGCCGATAACGTTGGTTCTAAAGTGAGCTACTTCCTGGTGGGGCTCGGAGTGGGTGCCCTTGTGGGAGTTTTATTTGCTCCGAAGTCGGGCGAGGACACCCGCGAATTCCTCGCCAAACGTGCAGATGATGGCCGCGAGTTTGCCCAGAAGAAAGCACGTGAACTTCGTGAACGCGCGGATGAATTGATCGAGCGCAGCAAGGAAGTCGCGGGCCGTAAGCGGGATTCTATCTCGGCTGCAGTCGAGGCTGGGCGGGAAGCCTTTCTCCGTGAATCGAAATCCTAAGACCGGCAGTGCATTGCTTGGGAGTTCCGCAAGGGTAGCGGAAAAGAGAGTGTGTCCATGCATGTCGAATTCTGGATCGCGTTTTCCAGCATCGTCGCCGCCATTGCCCTGACCGTGCAGGTCGGCATTCTGGTCGGTTTGTTCCTGCAACTCAAGAAGACAACCGAATCGATCAATAAGGTCGTGAACGATCTGCACACGCGGATGGGTCCCATCCTGACGCGAACGCAGATCCTTCTTGACGACACCCAACCAAAAATATCCGCGCTCGTCGAAGACGCCTCGCATGTCGTGTATCTTGCGCGTGGTCAGGCGCAAAAGATGGATCGCGTTTTCACGGAAGCCGCGGACCGTTTGCGCGGCCAATTGGTTCGCGCGGACCGCATTCTGACGGGCACGCTCGAAGCAGTGGAAGATGCCGGCGTGCAGTTCAAGCGCAGTTTCTGGGGTCCGGTACAGAAGGCCTCCGCGGTGGTGCAGGGAATCAAAATCGGGCTCGATGTGCTTCGTTCGCGCCGGTCGGGGAGCCGGGCGTCGCGCGAAACCGTGGAACAGGAAGACGAACTGTTCATTTAACCGTGTCACGTCCGGACTTGTTTGAGTATCGACTCAGCCTTATTTTCTTCTTCTTCGCATGACCCCTCGCAGAGCTCTGTTAATTTTTGCCAAGGTTCCCAGGCCCGGGACCGTCAAGACACGGCTTCAATCCGTGGTAACACCCGAACAAGCTGCCGAACTTCACGAAGCGTGCATTTCCGATACGTTGCGCCTCGCGCGGGACGTGGCTCGCTGCGATGTGCTTGTGTTTTCCGCGGGAGGTACGGCCTACTTCGCAAAGCGGCGAAACCGGAAGATGCGCGTGTTTCCGCAGCGCGGCGCGAATTTGGGAGAACGACTGGAAAATGCATGCCGCAAAGTGTTTCGCATGGGCGATCGCAAAGTGGTTGTCATCGGCACGGATTCGCCCTGGATGGGAACGGAATGTCTGCGAAACGCTTTTGCGTCGCTGGCTCGAAACGACATGGTGCTTGGACCGACGGCGGATGGAGGGTATTTTTTGCTGGGGTTGACGAAATTTGTTCCCGAAGTGTTTCGCGGAATTTCCTGGAGCACCGAGAAAGTTTGCCAACAAACTCTACGCGCGGCTCAGCGAGTGGAGCTAAGTACGAAGCTGCTTGCGAAAGAATTTGATCTGGACCGCCCGGATGATTTGTTGCGGGCTGGAAAGATGTTGAAGAAGAATCCGCTACGCTCACCTGCGCTGGCCAAAGCAATTCAGCGAATCACGACGTCAGAACAGTACAGTGCGCTACTTGATCCAACCTCCGCCTAACACCACGTCACGGTTGTAGAAGACAGCAGCCTGACCGGGAGTAACCGCGCGCTGCGGATCGTCGAACACAATGCACGCGCGATTATCCGGCAGCGCTTCGATGGCGGCCGGAGCGGCTTCGTGCTTGTGACGGATTTTTACCTGTGCGCGAAGGGACCGCGTGGGTTCCTTGATCGAGATCCAGTTCACGGTTTCCACTTCAAATTCAGCCTTGCGCAAGGCATCGTCTTCGCCGACGATGACGCGATTGTTGCGTGTATCCAGCGCCAAAACATAGACCGGTTTGGCTGAAGCGAAGCCAAGTCCTTTGCGCTGGCCTATCGTGTAATTGTGAATTCCGTTGTGGCGGCCAAGTACTTCGCCGTCCTCGGTGACAATTTCCCCCGCAGCATCACTCACCGGCTTGCCGCTTTCCGCCGCGTAGGCGTGAATGAATTGCACGTAATTGCCATTCGGCACGAAACACAATTCCATGCTCTCGGGTTTATCGGCAACCGGAAGATTCACTTCACGAGCCAAGGTGCGAACTTCTTCCTTGGTGAGTTCGCCCAAAGGAAATTCACTGCGTGATAGCTGCTCCTGCGTAAGTCCCCATAGAAAATAGGATTGATCCTTGGAGTCATCGCGCGCGCGCAGGAGTTCGTGGCGTCCGTTTTGCGAACTGTGGCGGATGCGTGCGTAGTGGCCGGTGGCAAGACGATCCGCGCCGATTT